>ERZ778514.145-NODE-145-length-73282-cov-7.612793_pt1 | contig 73282 bp, 56 predicted proteins | sample MGYA00510344_ERZ778514 | MGnify/ENA primary metagenome ERZ778514 (study PRJEB29527, sample SAMN07138968) | mouse gut metagenome | material: feces | host: mouse | place: China:Nanjing | collected 2016-01-25 ...
TAAATTAATAAAATATAAGTTATGAAAAAAATATTAGTAATACTGTTGGCAGCAACATTATTTACCGCATGTGAAAATAAAAAAGAGCAATATAATCCGTATGCAATAAAAAGTACAGCAGAGAAAAAGCAGAAAAGCTCTTTTGAAGTTGATTTTAAAAAGACGGAAGCTAATGTAAAAACGATACACGTTAAATTAAATGACAAGAACGGTTATGATGCACTTTTTGATACAGGTTGTTCCGGTATGTTGATTTCATCATTGGAATTTATGGAATTAATAAAGTCGCAGACTATTACAGAGAATGATTATGTTGGGGTGGCAACAAGTTCTATTGCGGACGGGTCAAAAATAAATAATCCTATATATAATATTCGGAGTGTTACGGTTGTTGACAAAAAAGGAGAAGCCCATGTATTAAGAGATATAAAAGCAACTGTTGTTGAAAACCCAGGGGCAGATATATTAATTGGAAATCTGCTGATCGATCAGTGGGCAAAAAACTCTTATACCATAGATTTGACAAAGAAAGTAATACGTTTCCAATAATGAGACCAATTGTTTATTTTTTCGGTACGCTTTCAAACGGTTTTGCTTCTTATCCTCAAGACCATACAAATACCTTTCTTCATGATTTTGTCAAGAAAGCAAGGCTGACATCGCAGATTGTCCTTCACCGTGAGGACAATCTGTTATATTATGGATATGTTCGCCGGATAAACGAGCGTGATTATATCGGAATTTGTCTGGTTTTGGATTGTATATATACCAAGGTGAGGCATTTATTCTCAATATTTGACGATGCGTTTGCAAATTTAATCGAACGTGGTGAGATTGTAAAAATAGACGCCCGTTCAAATATTGTATGGGCAACAGATAATTTTTATTCGGAATCTGTGGCAATAACAGAATGTAGTAATGATATAATTGAAAGTGTAAAAGTGTCTAAGTCTAATTCGCAGGCATTGCCACCTGTGAATTTTTCCATATCAGTGAATGATTGTCTTGAGCTGAGTCTTGATGAAACGGAAAAAGTAATAACAGATGCGACAAAGCGCTACCATAATTTATATATTGCTAAAAAAGAAGCAGATATAGCGCGCATTACAAGTTTTAAAAACCTTGTAAACATAAAAAATAAGGAACTGCGAGAACTTAATGATAATCTTACAGAGAAGAAAAAACTGATAAATGATTTAAGAATAGAAAATACAAAATTAAAGAATAAACAACGGAATACTACATGGGTAGGTTTACTTGGAGTTATTTGTACAATACTGTTTGCTTATATCTATATAAAGGTAATAAATCCAAACGAGGTTACTCATTATGAAACAGGAGAGTTTGTTTATTACGGTCCGTTGAAAAATAAAAAGCCTCATGGCGTTGGCGTTGCAATTTATCCCATCAATGATAAGGATGGGAGGAAATATTATATCGGACGTTTTAAGAATGGCGTACGTGATGATACCAATGCGATATTATTCTATCAAGACGGTGATTACTATTATGGCTCTATGAAAGGCGACAAATGGGACAATGGTATGCTATATATGAATTCTGACATGTCGCACTTCAAAGGAACCTTTTCCGGTGATAATATTCCATATAACGGAACTTGGTATGATCATAGAAAAGCATATAGTTTAATAAACGGGGAAAAAGCATATAACTAATGGTGAAAAATTATCTTATAGCCTGTGTCCTTTTATTTATGGGAGCAATACAGTCTGAGGCACAACAAAGAAAGAAAATGGACAGGAGCAAACCTCCTATATCAGTAAAGCAAGACGATCCTAAACATGATGGTGATGAAAAAGGGGAAGCAATAAAAAAGAAAACGGTTGTTAATAAAACATATCTTACAATATCGTCACAAAATGTAAACTTCAGTTCAAGTAGTAATTCAAAAATATTCACAATCTCGTCAAACAGGCATTGGAATATACATGTTAATACTGCATCTTGGGGACATCTTACGAGAAATGGAAATAAACTGACATTGAGGGTTGATGCCAATACAAGTACATCGTCACGTTCGGATTATTTTATTATAAAAGCAGGCAATGTGGAAAGACGTGTCGATATATATCAAAGTGGGGAAGTTTATACCGGTCCGTCTGCTCAAATTGAAAGAATTACAGTAGACCATAATCAAAGTCTTGATGATGGTAATGGTATGATAATTCATGTGAAGTTTAACGTACAAAACATGAAAGGGAAAAGCGGACAGGTTGTTGCATATTTTTACGATAATAATGGTAATTCTTTGATTGATACAAATGGGCTGTATGGTACAACAGGTAGTCCTTCTCATGTTGCTGTAGGAAAAAGTATAACACCGGGTTATGACAATTCTTCGTATTCTGATTTGAAATTAAGTATTCCATATAGTGAGCTTCATCAAACAGGAAGTGCTGCAAGAACTATAAAGTTTAAAATCAGCATTTGGGATAAATCTGTTTCTCCAAATAAAGAGTTCTATAATGGAAGTTCATGGACAACATTTACGTTTACGCCAGGAGCAGAATCAAGCCTAACGGTAGACGGAAGTACTTCGAACAAAACAAGATATTTCCCTGAATCAGGTGGACGAAAACGTTATAGTGTAAGTACGAGTGCAAATTATTATGATATTTGGGGCGTGCCATCATGGTGTAGTATAGAGAATAAGACTTCATCGGGTTTTACTTTGGTATGTAGTAGGAACACAAGTTCTTCTTCACGCAGTGATTATATGAAGGTGAAGGCTGCAGGTCATGAAATCCGGATAGATATAGAGCAAGAAGAATGTTCCGGGCCAACAGCTTCCATTACAAGTATAGAACAAGTTCATAATGTTTTTAACGGTTTTACCAAAGGAATGAATATAAAGCTGAAATTTAGTGTAAGTGGAATGAAAGGACGTTCCGTTAAAGCCACGGCTTGGTTTTATTACGGAGATAATACGACAGAACTTAAGAATGCTTATGGAGGGCAGGTTCATGTTTCGAAAAGCGATGTTGCCCCATATGAGAACACGGATTTTACAATGACATTATTTATGCCATATCAGTCTTTAAATATGGGACGTGGATGGAGCGGAAGCCTTTCTTTTGATGTGGTTATATCCGATTCGTCTGGAAAAAAACTTGCAAGAAAGAATAATAGCACATTTACATATACTCAACCTCTTTGGTAAATAATAGAAGTTGCGCCCGACACGTATTAAGGGTATAAAAATAATGAAAAGGATATTCTTGATAGTTTATTGCATGATAGCTGTCTTATGCAACAGTCATGCACAACATTTTGAGTTTATGGGTATACCTATAGACGGTAGTATTGAAGCATTTGATGCGAAGTTGAAGGCAAAGGGATTCGTAAAGAGTAAGGATTTTGGAGAATTTGATACAAAAACAGAAAGGTATTATGATGGTAGATATGGGGATGATAAGTATGTACTTTATCTTTTGTATATTGACAGAAAGAATTCCATTATAAATAACGCAATAAATAGAGGGGATATTTAATCTGAAATTGTACAGGCGCTGTTACGGCTTCACAATATCCAATCATGATTGCGACTCAAAAGTTACGTATAAGTCAACTTGAGGCAGAATTGATGAATGTACGGTAATAATATATAAGATAAAGATATGATTAAACCGGGAAACAATAATACAGTAGTTCTATTTTTCTTTTTCATCTTCGCTTTTGTTTTAGCGGAACCGTCCGTTGCTTCGATAAAAGACGGTGAAGGAATGGTATATGAAGGTAGTACGGCAACGATAGCGTTGGCGGATACTTATAAAAGAACATTGAGGAGGGCAACAAGCGTAACCTATTCGTGGTCTTCAGAGAATACTTCTTATTTTGCGGTGGCAAGTTCCACACAGTATTATGCTGTTATAAGAGGCATAAGACCTACGGCTTCATGCAAGTTGTTTTTCAAGTGCAGCTATTATATAGACGGGTATTACAGGACGATGGACATATATTATGACATCACGGTGAAAGCGTCTTCTATAAACGTTACTAATGTCTCTGTCAGTCAAGCGGCGGCAGAAATAGAAGTTGGCGGTACGCTACAGCTTACGGCAAGTGTATATCCGACAAATGCGACGAACCGCAATGTGAATTGGAGGAGCAATGATAATAATGTTGCTACCGTAAGCAGTAAAGGATTGGTCACGGCTATGTCTGCCGGTAAGGCTACCATTACATGTATTGCCGCCGACGGCAGCGGATGCCGTGACTATTGTTTAGTTACGGTGTTGCCAGAGGCTTCCGGTATCTCTTCTGTTGAAAAAGAACCGGGAGGTTTTCGTATAACCGGAAATACCGTTGTTTTTGAAAAAGAGACTTATGTCGGAGTATGTCGTATTGACGGGAGTACGGTGTTTTCAGGCAAGACACGGTGTGTAGATGGATTAGGCAAGGGGCTTTATATCATAAAAGTAGACGGCAAAAATAAAAAAGTGATGATAAAATAGCTCTTATTGTCGTTCAGGTGGTTACAAGTCTGTCGTTATAAACATAAAGAAATATTACAGATAACGATAGATTATATTATCAGTTATGCTCTTTAAAATAAAATACAAGAAAGATGAGAGGTTTATTTATAGCGTTATGTATTACGGCAGTAATTGAGGTATCGGCGCAAGCTCAAGTGGAAATGGTTGCCGTTGACACGGTTTGTGTAGATGATGAGGCGGTTGTAATGGATACAGCTGTTGTAGATACCGCAGTTGTTTCGGATAATGGGGTTGTACAGATTTCTCCGGATGCTTGTGACAGTATTATGGTTGAGGATGTTATCGACCGTTACGGTGTTGCGTATAAGGGAGGCAAGTGCGGTGTGTATGATATTTCCAGACAAGAGAATGTTACGAATATAGAATTTGACTATCTTAGATATACTCGCCGTATAGAAATAGAGGGTGGATATTATTCTTATTTTTATTGGGAGCGGGATGCCGACTATGGGACTGTAGGTATCGTGGAAGAGGATAACCACTTCATGATAATAACGGCACCGAGGAAAGAAAATGGTGAATGAGGCAATACCTAATCTCATATTGGTCTTGTTTTATATAACTATGTTGTTGCTTTAATTTAATAATGTATGGCAAAGCGTTCGGAACTTGTGAAACAATTCTTCCGGTATCTTAAAGATAGCGGTATGAAGATTGAGACCGTGGATGCGTCTTACGGCGTATATGTCTTTGAGTATAGAAGCGTGGATCTGTATGTTTTTACAGATATGGACGATGATGTTATAACTTTGTATTTTAAGTATTTAATGCGGGGCATGCCGAGCGACAGAGAGTTTAATTTCAATCAAATGTTGAAAATCCTGCCTGATGGTTATGAGGATTATGACATCGAGCTTCTGCCTTATGGCGATTGTTACATGAGCAGGCAGTGGCGGTTTGGCATTGATAATAACGCTGCATTAGATGTATTGTTCAAGAAAATGCTTGAGGAAATGTTCTCTGCTGTGGTCGGTCTGATTAGTGCAATAAGACGTACTGAAAAGAAGTATGACTATTATTGATTTTTATATGCTGGATATTTAACTCTTAGTAAGCAGAATTTACGGAGGAATATATACAGGTTTGCATGGATAAATTTTTGTAAGTTATTGTAATTTCGTATCTTTGTGCCGATACGGAGAAAATCCATGAAACACTTAGAATAAACATTACAACATTTATCACATGAAACATTATCTGTTATCCGTTGCAGTTTTTGCATCGGCAATGCTGTTTACAAACTCAACGGTATCTGCACAGGCAAAGATAAATCTTGCCGGCATCTATGAACTGAATATCAAAAAAGACGGCGGTACGCATCAGATGTATCTTGAGCTTGACTTTATCAACCGGCGTCCGGACTTTACACAGACCTTTACAGGGAAGACATCTGCCTTAAAGTTTCTGCCGGAAGACTTTATGAATGTGAAGAAACTGAAACAGAGATTCAAGGGAACGAAAGCACCCGGATTCGGACGATACCGCGAGAAATATCTTCTTAGCCTCACGGAGGAATTCAGAATAACCAACCCGCACATGAAAAAGGGTGTTGTCATTGCCGACTGGGAGAATGACATGGGGACGACCGGAAAGGTTATAATCATACCCAACGAAGACGGTTCTATCGTTACTTACGGTCTTACGCAGCTTGACCGTTCATTAAGTCCCGACGGCATGCGGCTTGAACTTGTAAAAGACCTTACGGACGGCAATGCAGGAAAGAAACCGTCGGACTTTGCAAAGAACGGCACTGCCACCGCTGGATTTATTGAGAAAATAAGAACTTCATGCGGTCCTGACTTCAAAGGAACGGTAGAGCGCCTGGTAAGCATGCCCGACGATACGGGAGATGAACAGCCCGGGAAGTCTTCTTCCGCAGGCAGACAGCCGCAGCAGGGGGACAACGGAGAAATAAAAATACAGTTATGGGGAGACAACCAGCCAGTGATATTCAAGTTCCACACCATTGCAACAGGCGGCGACTACGGCAAATTTGAAACAAACGCAACTTTGGACTTTTGGCAGGAAGACAATGGTGAGATATCCATGAGAATGTATGCTACCACCGTATATGTCAACAGCGGCAGGCTGAGAGAATATGAATATATCTATACTGGACGCCGTAAAGGCAACAAGATAATTTTCACCCGCAGACAAGACTCTCTGAACGGCGGCGGTGTCACCGCCCTCGAAAGTTGGATGCCTTCGGTCTTGACGATTAAGAGTCCCACAAGCGTGGTGTTTGACAGATGTACATATTTGCGGGAGAAATAACCCTCCTTTAATATAACCTGTTGAGAGACATTAAACAGGCATAATCATGACATCATTTTATAGGCATGCACCATTACTTATTCATAATAGGTAATGGTGCATGTTTCAATGCGGCTGTAATGTCCTCTGTTGATTATTGCCTTGCGCCGTGTCCAGTTACCGTATTTATCACGCTGTATTACTTTGTAAACGCCCTCGGTGTCTCTTCGTTGTCCCGAAGGATTGGTTACGACAATACCCTCACGATATATATCGCCATTGTCATAACTCAGATAATATTTGAACTCACCTTCTTCATTTATTCCTTTAAAACGTCTGGTTTTACCTTCAGGAGTAATAAAGAATGTTTCCTGATGGTTGCCTTCCCAAGACTCGTATTTAAATGTCACTTGTTCTTCATCACGGGTTACCGTCATGACGCCAAGAGCGTCGTTGGGCAGTAATGTGCCATCTTCGGAAAAAGAGCGTGTCACCGGCTTATTGGCAGGGAAACTTTGATAGGAAAGAACGGTATCGAAGGTTGCTGTCTTAACAGGTCCTTTAAGATTGAAGAGGACACGGTCGTCAGCCAATGAGTGAATGCAGCAAGCCATGCCGATTGCAATAAGAATGCCGCGCATTATACGTTGTGAGATTATTTTCATCTTTTGAGTTATGTTTTTTCGTTTGGTTAGTTTGATTGAATACTGTTTGCAAAGATAATTATTTTCTTCAAAAAAACAAGATATCAATTATATATCACAATATCAATATAATATATTCATCCGCAATAAATCGCTCAAATTCAAATCGGTTGTCATGTCTTTTTTATATTTTTGCATGTCGTACAGGAACTGTCCTGCTAACAATATAAGAAAATATGATAAAGAATGAGCATCTTTCCCGTGAAAAAGAGATATACAGAATAACGCTTTGGGGCAGCATGGTGAACTTCATGCTGCTCATATTCAAGTTTGTTGCCGGTATCGTTGGTCACAGTTCTGCGATGATAGCCGATGCGGTACATTCTTTATCCGATTTCGCAACGGACATCATAATCATTGCTTTTGTGCGTATTTCAGAAAAGCCGCAGGATGAAAGTCACGATTATGGTCATGGCAAGTATGAGACATTTGCAACAGCAATTATAGGAACGGTGCTGTTTGCCGTAGGTATCGGTATACTTACTGACTCCTCAAGAAACATCATGGCTTTCTGTAGCGGTGAGCAGATTGGGGCACCTGGTATGTTGGCATTGGCGGCAGCCCTGATATCTATATTGTCAAAGGAAGCAATATATCGGTATACCATAATAAAAGGCAGGATGCTTAATTCAAAGGCAGTCATGGCAAACGCCTGGCATCACAGGAGCGATGCCTTGTCTTCCGTAGGAACACTTGTCGGAATAGGCGGTGCAATATTTCTTGGAGAAAACTGGAGAGTGCTGGATCCCTTAGCTGCATTTATTGTAAGTCTGTTTATTATAAAGGTGTCTGTTCACCTGATAAAGCCCTGCATAGACGAATTGTTGGAGAAGTCGCTGCCTAAGGATGTAGAAGACAAGATACTCGATATCATCCTTTCGTTTCCGGAAGTAAAGTCTCCGCATCATCTTCGCACCCGGTATATAGGCAACAGAATTGCAATAGAGGTGCACATACGCATGAACGGCGGCATGACGCTAAAAGAAGCACACGATATCACAAAGAAGATTGAAGTATCATTAAAAGAAGAGTTTGGAGAAAACACTCATATCGGAATACACATGGAGCCACAGGATTAAATGGTTGTGCAATTAAGTGCGTTTGTTTTGTACTGTATTTAGTTCACATAGACATTTCATATAGAACCGCCTTTGTTAATAAAAAAGATGCAAAGCAGTTTAGAACTGTCTTTGCATCTTTTATAGTTGCGGAGGCAGGACTCGAACATGCGACCTCCAGGTTATGAGCCTGGCGAGCTACCAACTGCTCCACTCCGCGATATTTATATACCTTTGCACTCATTTCTGAAATGCGAGTGCAAAGGTATATATATTTATTTAAACTGCCAAATAATAATGGTCTTTTATACCCTAAATATACAGTATTTAACAAAAATATAGTGTCAGGAACATGCTTGAGCGTTATTTGCATGTATGTAAATCTTAATATCCGGTATTAATGGACGAGGCTGATGCTCACCGAATTAAATGTAAAAATATTTTGTCGTATCAAATAAATATAATACTTTTGCACAATACAAATCAAATGTGCAACAATCAGAGACGAAGGAGGCTTTTACGATGTCTATATCTAAAACGAGGCAAACTCTTGTGGACGTGGCAAGGCAGCTGTTTGCTAAAAAAGGGCTGGAAAATACAACAATGAACGATATTGCATTGGCATCCGGCAAAGGAAGGCGCACGCTGTACACTTATTTCAAGAGCAAGGAGGATATATACTTTGCCGTAATAGAATCGGAACTGGAGCGTTTGTCCGACAAGATGGACGAGGTTGCCATGCGCAAGATAAGACCGCAAGAAAAAATAATCGAACTGATATACACCCACCTCAGCATGATAAAAGAGACGGTGATGCGCAACGGTAACCTGCGTGCCGCCTTTTTCCGTAATATATGGATGGTTGAAAAGGTAAGGAAGAATTTTGATGAGGATGAAATAGAGCTTTTCAGAAAAGTTTATTCGGAAGGTGTTGCGGAAGGTGAGTTTGACATAGACAGCGTAGAACTGGTGGCAGACATAACCCATTATTGTATAAAGGGACTTGAGGTTCCATATATATGCGGGCGCCTCGGACACGGGATGACTCCGGAAACAAGTAAGCCGCTTGTAGCAAAGTTCGTTTATGGAGCACTTGGAAAGCTTACAGCCAAATAGCTGTTATTATATAATATGTGAAAAAACAATATTACATTCTTAATTAAAAAAACAAATAAGAAAATGGGATTACTTACAGGTAAGACTGCCCTTATCACAGGTGCAGCACGCGGTATCGGAAAGGCTATCGCACTTAAATTTGCTGAAGAAGGGGCAAATATCGCTTTTACTGATTTGGTAATAGATGAAAACGGCAAGGCTACGGAAACAGAGATTGCTGCAAAAGGCGTTAAGGCAAAGGGGTATGCGAGCAATGCGGCTGACTTTGCACAGACAGAAGAGGTCGTTAATCAGGTGAAGGCTGATTTTGGAGCCATAGATATATTGGTAAACAATGCAGGTATCACAAAGGACGGTCTTATGATGCGCATGTCAGAGGCGCAGTGGGATGCGGTAATAGCAGTAAACCTTAAATCGGCATTCAATTTCATACATGCCTGCACACCTATAATGATGCGTCAGAGAAGTGGCTCTATAATCAACATGGCTTCAGTGGTAGGCGTACACGGCAACGCAGGACAATGTAACTATGCTGCTTCAAAAGCTGGTCTTATCGCACTTGCAAAAAGTATTGCACAGGAGCTGGGCAGTCGCGGCATACGTGCCAATGCCATTGCACCGGGCTTTATAGAAACAGCCATGACGGCAGCCCTGCCTGATGACATACGTAAGGAATGGGTTCAGAAAATACCTCTCCGCCGTGGCGGACAGACTGAGGACATAGCCAACGTGGCTACATTCCTTGCGTCAGACTTGTCAAGCTATGTTAGCGGACAGGTTATACAGGTTGACGGTGGTATGAACATGTAAATTAAAATAAAGTGAAGAATGATGAATGAAGAATGAAGAATTTGCTGCCGCCGTCATTTGGCTAATTAGACCAATTAGTCCTATAGGTCTTATAAGCCTTATCGGATGACGGCGGCAGCAAATTCTTCATTCTTCATTCATCATTCATCATTTATCATAAAGATGAAAGTAGTATACGAAGACAATCATATTATTATTGTAAACAAAGATAGCGGAGAGATTGTCCAGGGAGACAAAACCGGAGATAAGCCGTTGTCTGAAACAATAAAGGAGTATATCAAGGAAAAATATGCAAAACCGGGGAATGTATTCCTTGGTGTTGTACACCGCCTTGACAGACCCGTATGCGGGCTTGTTGTCTTCGCAAAGACATCGAAAGCACTGTCACGCCTGAACGAAATGTTCCGTAGCGGCGGTGTATCAAAGACATATTGGGCTATAACGAAGAACTGTCCGAAAGAACCGGAAGCAACGCTTACGGGGTGGATGACACGTAACGAAAAACAGAACAAGAGCTATGTTTACAGCCGTGAAGTGCCAGGGGCAAAGAAAGCTATACTGCACTATAAGGTTATCGGATGTTCAGAAAACTATACCCTTTGCGAGATAAACCTGATGACCGGGCGTCATCATCAAATAAGGTGCCAGCTGGCAAGTATCGGATGTCCGATAAAAGGAGACCTCAAGTATGGTGCAAAGCGCAGCAATGCAGACGGAAGCATATCGCTGATGTCACATAAAGTGGAATTCATACATCCGGTCTCTAAAAACAAAATCTGTGTCGAGGCTCCTCTCCCCGACGATAATTTATGGAGGGATATTTCCAAATCCATATTGTAACTTGGGCTTATTATTCAATAAAGCTTAAAACTTTTCATTTTTTCCGAAATAATTGTTTACTTTGCATACTTCTATATCGGACGACCGATAGATGAAAATAAGTTTGTACACGTAAGCCATTATGAATAAAATATTTAAGTGGATTGGCATAGTAATCCTTGTACCGATACTGCTGTTTGTAACACTTGCAATACTTATATATATTCCTCCTGTCCAAAACTGGATAGTAAAACAGGTAACATCATATGCTTCTGAAAAGACAGGAATGGAAATATCCGTGGAGCATGTGAGCCTTGCCTTTCCTCTTGACTTGAGCATAGAGGGATTTAAAGCAATAAAGCAAAACGACTCGATACCGCAGGTAAAAGACACCGTTGCCAATGTGAGGCGTCTTATAGCCGATGTAAGGATGCTGCCGCTTTTCAGACAGCAGGTGGAAATTGATGCCCTTGAGTTTAACGGTCTGCAAATTAATACCACAGATTTCATTCATGAAGCGAGAATAAAAGGAAATGTCGGACTGTTAAGCGTGCAGAGCCACGGAATAGACATAGGAAAAGAAAAGCTGAGAATAGATGATGCAAAGCTGAAAGACGCCAATGTAACGGTGGAACTTAGCGACACCGTTCCACCCGATACCACAAAAAGCGAGAACTACTGGAAAATAGATGTGGACAAACTGTCTGTCGAGAATACCGGAGTAACAGTGCACATGCCGGGAGACACCTTGCAGATATGGGCATATATGGGAAATATTTCTGCAAGCGGTGGATTTTTCGACTTATACGAAGGACTGTATCGGATAAAGAGGTTCGACTGGAATAACGGCGCTTTGAAATATGACAATAATTTTGAGACACGTACCCAAGGACTTGACTATAATCACATTTCTCTTACCGACATTAATATAGGCATAGACACATTGTTCTATCATGCTCCAAAACTGACAATGGCATTACGGTCGTGCAGTTTCAAGGAGAAAAGCGGCATAGAGGTAAGAGAACTGAGCGGCCCTATAGCCCTTGACTCTTCAAGAATAAATATTCCGGCATTGCATCTGAATACGTCTGAGTCTTCATTGTCGGCAAACGTGTCAATGGATTTCAATGCTTTTGATGATAAAAATCCGGGGAAAATAAAAGTGAGTGCCGACGGCTCATTCGGCAAACAGGACATCATGCAGTTCATGGGCGGAATGCCGGCAGGCTTCATCCGTCAATGGCCAAACTACCCGTTGACGATAAAGACAGCCATGAACGGTAACTTGAAACATCTTGACATAGCAGGACTGAACGTAAACCTGCCTACAGCTTTCAAACTTACGGCAAAAGGATTTGCCGACAATATAACGGATACCGACAACCTGAAAGCCGACATCGATATCGATGCAAGTACATACAATATAAACTTCCTTACGGCGTTGGCAGCCGGTGCAATGGATGATATACGCATACCTTCAGGAATTGGCATCAAAGGAAATATCAAGGCAAACGGCAACAATGGTTATTCGGCAAGCCTTATGGCAAGGGAAGGAGCCGGATTGCTAAAGGCGAAAGGCAGTTTCAATGCTAAAGCCATGCAATATGAGGCAGACATGGAAGCAAGCAACTTGCAGATACAGCATTTCATGCCTAAAAGCGGTATGCGTGATTTTACTGGCAATATATATATAAAAGGTAAGGGAGCTGACTTTACATCAACTTCGACAAAACTTGAAGCCGATGCAAAAATAGTAAAGTTTAATTTCGGACAGTATAATCTCGGCAATATCAAGGCAAATGCAAGAATAGACAAAGGCGTGGCACATGCCGATATAGACAGCGATAACCGTCTCGTAAGGGGAATAATATCATTCGATGCACTCATAAATCCCAAGAAATTGCAGGCAACGGTGTTTGCCGACCTTCACCATGCCGACCTCAAAGGTCTTGACATTGTGAAAAGACCCATGTCAGTGGCACTATGCGGACATGTCGACTTGTTGTCAGACATGAAAAAGCTTTACAGCATTCAGGGCACAGTCGGAGACCTTACAGTGAGAGACTCATTGAAAGTTTTCAGACCGGACGAAATAAAAATGAACGTATTCACAAGTGCGGATACAACACGCGCGTATGTAGACTGTGGAGATTTTCACCTGAAAATGAACGCAGGCGGGGGATATGAGGCACTTATCAACAAGAGCAACAAGTTTGCCGACGGACTTATGACACAATTGAAGAACAAACATATAGAGCATAAGGCACTGCGGCGGATGCTCCCTTCTGCAAAAATAAATCTCACCACAGGTAAGGAAAATCCGTTCAGCAGGATGCTTGCCTACTTCGGACTTACATTTAAAGATGCCGTCATTGACATGACTTCGTGTCCCTATTCAGGTCTGAACGGCAAAATGCAGATTACGGAACTGCGGACAGACAGCATGCTTTTAGACACTATAAGGTTTGCGGTGGAGTCTGACTCTGCAAGATGCAACTACAAATGCCAGATACGTAATGGAAAGAATAATCCGCAATATGTGTTCAATGCCCTGCTTGATGGATATATACACGAGAAAGCCGCAGGTCTGAATATAAAATATTATGATGCAGAAAACCGCCTGGGAGTAAAACTTGGGGCAAAAGCCACGCTCGAAACGGACGGAATAAGGCTGCACATGCTTACGGACAACACGGTATTGGGATATAAGACATTCGATGTTAACGAAGACAACTATATCTTCATGGGCAGGGACAGAAGGATTTCAGCGAAGTTAAATCTTATAGCTGAAGACAAAACCGGTGTACAGATATACACAGATGATGAAAATGCCGAAGCACTGCAGGACATTACCGTGAGCCTTAATCGTTTTGATTTGGACAAGATAATGTCGGTCATACCTTATATGCCGCATGTGACGGGAATGATGAACGGTGATTTCCACATGATACAGACAACCAGTCAGCTGTCTGTATCATCGACATTATCGGTAGACGGCATGACATACGAGGGCTGTCCCATGGGTGACATAGCAACAGAGTTTGTATATATGCCTAAAGAGGACGGCTCGCACTATGTGGACGGAATGCTGATGAACAACGGCAAGGAAGTTGGAAACATCGTCGGAACCTATTCTTCGGAAGGCAACGGTTCTCTTGATGCCAAAATGGAAATGAAGCGTTTGCCGCTTTCTCTTGCCAATGGCTTTATGCCGGACCGTATAATAGGTTTCAAAGGATATGCTGACGGTTCGGTGGAAATAAAGGGAGCACTTGACAAACCGCAGATAAACGGCGAGATATTCCTTGATTCGTCTTATCTCGTAAGTGTTCCCTATGGTGTGGAACTGCGTTTCAGCAACGATCCGGTACGTATAGTCGGAAGCCACCTGCTGCTTGAAAACTTCGAGATGTTCTCTTACAATAATAATCCGCTTAATCTTTATGGTGACATCGATTTTACCGACCTTGGCAACATGAAGATGAATTTAAGGATGAGGGCACAGAATTATCAGATAATAAATTCTAAGGAACAACTCAACAGCATTGCATTCGGAAAAGCCTTTGTTGATTTCTTCGGCATGATAAACGGTCCTATGGACAATCTGCGGATGCGTGGAAAATTAGACGTGCTCGGGTCCACGGACATGGCATATATCCTGCGTGACTCTCCCCTGTCAAACGACAACAGGCTTGAGGAACTTGTAAAGTTTACCAACTTCAACGACACTACACAGACAACCGTCAGCCGCCCGACATTGTCAGGACTTGATGTAGACCTGACAATAGGTATTGCAAGCGGTGCACACATTATATGCTATATCAATGCCGACCAGTCGAATTATGTTGATCTGACCGGAGGGGGTAACCTGCGCTTGCAATATAATCCTACAGACAATATCATGCTCACCGGAAGATATACTCTTGACAACGGAGAGATGAAATACTCCCTTCCGGTAATTCCTCTTAAAACATTTACAATCAAGGATGGCAGCTATATTGAATTTACAGGCGACCCGATGAACCCTCGCCTTAATATAACCGCGACGGAACGTACCAAAGCCTCTGTTTCTAACGACGGAAGTCAAGGTAGGACTGTTGAATTTGACAGCGGAGTAATAATCACCCGCACGCTGTCGGATATGGGACTTGAGTTTACAATTGACGCTCCCGAAGATATGTCACTTCACAACGAACTTGCCGCAATGAGCGTGGAACAGCGCGGTAAACTTGCTGTTACGATGCTGACTACGGGTATGTATCTTGCCGACGGCAATACAGGAAGCTTCTCTATGAACAATGCGCTAAGTTCGTTCCTCGAAGGAGAGATAAACCAAATTACGGGCAATGCACTGCGGACGCTCGATCTCAGCGTGGGAATGGACAACACGACCGATGCCGGAGGTAACATGCACACAGACTATTCGTTCAAATTTGCAAAGCGTTTTTGGAACAACCGGCTAAAGATTGTTGTGGGCGGTAAAGTCTCCACAGGTCCGGATGTGATGAATCAGAACAATTCGTTCTTTGATAATGTGATATTTGAATACAGATTGGACAACACTGCGAACAAATATGTGAAACTGTTCTATGACAACAACGCATACGACTGGCTCGAAGGAACCACACGAGAGTTTGGAGTGGGCTTTATATGGCGTCGCAACCTGCAACATTTCAGAGACATCATAAAGTTCAAGAAAGACAAAGAGCCGGTTCTTGTTCCAAAGGACACAACAAAAATAAAGAAAAATGAGAAGGATAAATAAATACAAAGACAGCTGGCGTATCAATAAAACAGGCATAAGGCATATCCATGCTGTCGTTGCAGGCTTGGCTATGATATTGGCATCGTGTTCCACAACGAAGCACATACCTGACAACGACCAGCTCTTTATCGGCTTAAAGACCATACAATACGACAACTACGAGAAAGGTGGACACTTCGATGAAACCAAAGAAGAAGTTGAGGCTGCACTTGCCACAGCCCCAAACGGTGCGTTGTTCGGAAGTTCTTATTACCGGACACCTTTCCCATACGGACTATGGATATGGAATGCCTTTTCCGGTTCGGACGGAAAGGTGGCAAAATGGATAACAAAAACTTTCGGGAAAGCACCGGTCCTTATGAGTCAGGTTAATCCGGAACTGCGCGCATCGGTGGCAAAATCGGTTATGCGCAATCACGGTTACTTCCATGCCAATGTGGATTACAGTATCGTACCGCAAAAAAATCCGAAGAAAGCTAAAATAAGCTACAATGTAAAAGCAAATCAACTGTTCACGATAGACACCGTTCAATATGTAAATTTTCCGGATGTGGCAGACAGTCTTATACGGGTAACTGTGCCTGAGCGGATAATTCGTCGGGATGATCCGTTCAACGTGGCATCGCTCGATGCAGAGCGCATGCGTATAACGAACCTGTTCCGCGACAACGGATATTACTATTATCAATCGGGATATGCGTCGTATCTTGCCGATACCATTGCCGTACCGGGAAAGGTACAGCTGCGCCTGCAAATGGCAGACGGCATTCCAGAGAACGCAAAACACAAATGGTATATAGGGAAAATAAAGATAAACTTCATGAAACAGTTCATGGAAAATCTGAAAGATTCGTTCAGCCACCGCCATTTCACCGTGCGATTCAACGGCAGGCGCCCGCCGATACGTCCGCGTATCATACTGCGCGACCTGAAGTTGCGTCCACGCCAGATGTACAGCTACAGCAAATATCTTGAGTCTGCAAATAAAATCAACGGTTCGGGACTGTTCAACATGGTGCAGTTCGGATTTACTCCACGCGACACAACGGCAGCATGCGACACTCTTGACCTTACCCTGACATGCGTTTTCAACAAGCCTTACGACTTCTACATAGAGACAAACTATATCAACAAGATGAGCGGTCGCACCGGACCGCAGCTTGTAATGGGTCTTACAAAGTACAATGCGTTTCGCGGAGGGGAGAAGCTCGACATCAACCTGCATGGTTCTTATGAGTGGCAGACAGGAAACGACATGGACAACGTGTCGTCCGGCATGAACTCGTATGAATATGGTGCAGATGCCTCAATAGAGTTTCCGCGCCTCATAGTGCCGTTCCTCAAACGCCGGCGTTTCTTTACTACGCCGTCTACTGTTGCCAAGGCATCGCTGAATGTGCTGAACCGCCCTGATTACTTTAAGATGCACACGGCATCGGGAGAATGGACTTACCGATGGCAGCGCAAGGCAAACAAGATGCACGAGCTGAGTCCGCTGACACTTACATATCAGTATTTGAACTATACGACTGAGAAGTTCAACGAGATAATGAATGACAATCCCTATCTGTATGCAACCATGCAGGACGTGCTTATCCCCAAAATACGCTATACATATAAATATACAAGTCCGCAGACATACCGCAATCCGGTGGCATGGGAGACAACCGTGTCAGAAGCGGGAAACATCTTATCGCTGGGGTATATGGTGGCTGGACATAAGTGGAGTGAGAAAGAGAAGCTGATGTTCAAGAATGCATACGCCCAGTTCTTTAAGGTAGAGACAAGCCTGAGCAAGACATGGCAGCTCGGAAACAAGTCGCAGCTTGTTGGACATGTCGGCACGGGCGTGATATATTCATACGGCAACTCCGAAACATCGCCATACAGCGAACAGTTTTATGTGGGAGGTGCAAACAGCATACGTGCCTTTACTGTGCGAAGCATAGGTCCGGGAAGCTATAAGGCAGATAATTCAAGACTGTCATATCTTGACCAGACGGGAGACATAAAGCTTCAGATGAACTTGGAATATCGTTTCAATATCTTCGGAAGTCTTTACGGTGCGACGTTCCTTGATGCGGGAAACGTATGGAGCATAAGGGACGACGGGTACAGAAACGGTGCGCAGTTCAAGTTAAAGAATGCACTGAAGGAAATGGCTGTGGGCACAGGTGTGGGAATACGCTACGATCTTGAGTTCCTTGTATTGAGACTTGACTGGGGACTTGGGCTGCACGTTCCGTACAAAACAGAGAAAGGCGGTTTCTACAACATACCCAATTTCCACGACGGACAGAGCCTGCACTTTGCCGTAGGCTATCCGTTCTGATAAATAATAACCGCCGGTCAGGAACAATAATACATACATTTCGCAAATCATAACTCAAAATACAACAATAATGGAAATATCAGAACTATATGAAATATTCCGCAAGTGTACATCGGTAACCACCGACAGTCGCAACTGTCCTGCCGGATCGATGTTTTTTGCGCTGAAGGGTGTGTCTTTCAACGGCAACGCTTTTGCAGAAAAAGCACTTAATGAAGGTTCGGCATACGCTGTGGTAGACGAAAAAGAATATGCCGCAGAAGGAGACAGCCGCATGATACTTGTTGACAACTGTCTTGAAACAATGCAGCGACTTGCCAACTATCATCGCCGTAAGACAGGTACAAGAATTATAGGCATAACCGGAACAAACGGCAAGACAACGACAAAAGAACTTATAACCGCCGTACTTTCAGAGAAATATAACGTTCTCTGTACACAGGGAAACCTTAACAACCACATAGGCGTGCCGAAAACATTGCTGCGTCTTACCCCGGAACACGATATAGCCGTGATTGAAATGGGAGCAAACCACCCCGGAGAAATAGAGGCGCTTGTAAACATTGTAGAGCCTGACTATGGAATAATAACCAACGTAGGCAAGGCACATCTTGAGGGATTTGGTTCTTTCGAGGGTGTAATAAAGACCAAGGGAGAACTGTACGATTACCTGCGAAAGAAGCACGGAACCGTATTTATCGACGGAGGCAACGAACATCTTATGAATATTTCGGACGGACTGGCAAAGGTTAAATATGGCACGGACAAGGATGACAGTCTTTATATACGAGGCGAAGTTGTTTCATGTGCGCCTCTTCTGAAGTTCAGGTGGAAGAAAGAAGACGGAGAATGGCATGAGACACAGACACATCTTATAGGTTCATACAACATCTGCAACATGTTGGCAGCTGCATGCACCGGACTGTTTTTCGGCGTAACGGAACAGCAGGCAGTACATGCCCTCGAAAGCTACAGACCCGAAAACAACCGTTCGCAGCTTGATATTACGCCATACAACAAGCTGATTGTAGATACATACAACGCCAATCCTACAAGTATGGCGGCTGCCCTTGCCAACTTCCGTGACATGGAAGTATCGCCCAAAATGGCAATACTCGGAGACATGCGCGAACTGGGAGCGGCAAGCAGGGAGGAACACCGTAAGGTGACGGACTTCCTTAAGACGGCTGGAATAGACAATGTATGGCTTGTGGGCGACGAGTTCGGACAGACAGAATGTGGCTTCCGCAAGTTCCGTAATGTGGAGGAAGTAAAAGAAGAAATTGCCCGTCACCGTCCTGAAGGTTTTTACATACTTATAAAAGGAAGCAATGGCACCAAGCTGTTCCAACTGCCCGAATTGCTCTAACGAGTGTGAAAAACAAACATTTTTTACTAAATGGCATACACATATATGTAAAAAGGCGTATCTTTGATATGCGATATAGCATGACATTAACATATAAACAATATAACTATGGATGAAAAAAGACTGTATGATTTGATACAAGAGAAAGAGGGATATGCGTCATTGGCATTTCCTGCACTTATGCGCAAGGTGTACGTATGGATGACCCTCGCGCTGGTTATAACAGGATTTACGGCATACGGAGTTGCTTCAAGTCCCGGCATAATTACAGCAATACTTACAAACAAGATATTGTTCTTCGGCCTTATCATAGGAGAGCTTGCACTTGTATTGAGCCTGTCGGCTGCAATAAACCGTCTGTCGCTCACCACTGCCACACTGCTCTTCGTACTCTATTCGGTACTTAACGGAGTCACGATGTCCATGATATTCCTTGCCTTTACAATGGAGTCGATAGCAAGTGTATTCTTTATAACAGCAGGAACATTTGCCGTCATGGCGTTCATCGGATACGTAACCAAGACGGATCTCATGTCTTTGGGCAAGATACTGTTCATGGCTCTTATCGGCATAATCATTGCAACGCTCGTAAACGTATTCTTCGTAAAAAGCGGAACGATGAACCTCATCATAAGCTATATCGGTGTATTGGTATTCGTTGGTCTTACGGCTTACGACTCGCAGAAGATAAAGAACATGCTGATAATGGCAGACAGCATGGATGAGGGTGCACAGAAAATGGCTCTTTTAGGTTCGCTTACCCTGTATCTCGACTTTATAAACCTGTTCCTCTACATGCTTAGAATATTCGGAAGCAGCAGGGATTGACAAAAGAATATACAGCGACTTGGTACATATTGCTTTACACTGCTTGATTTTTATACTATGTAAATCAATCTGTACCAAGTCGCTTTTATTTACCGCCAACTCTTACGATATAGCTGCTGCTTTATTACCGCTACATTCTTGGTGTATATTTGGCTCAATAGAAGTATGAATACAATATTAATATTAATGTGAGTTCGATGAATATCCCCCCAAAAAAAAAAGCAGGGGTTGTTGTAATATCACAAGAAAGATAAATTCGTCGAACTCACGTTATTTTATGTATTTTTGAAGTGGCATTTTAAATTTGCATAAATATGGATAGGTTCTAAAAATGGTATCCATTACAACCGCCTCGTCAATCTGCACAAATCGTATCTACGGCAACTGTATCTATATAAACAGAATCTTCAATAGATTCAAACACACCTTCAACACTGGCAAAACTCTCGATACGCCGTATATCCTCCTTTGACAGCTGGACCGTACTGTCGCTTTTACAGTAGTCAAGCAACCATTGTGCCGCACGTCTATTAAGCATTGCGTTCTCTTCTGCTTTCAACAGATATTCCGCACATTTCTTATTGTTGCCCTTGGCACGACTGTTTTTCGCAAGGTAAAGATAAGCAACTGGACTGGATGTGGCAATGGATTCAAACTTTGCTACATCCAGTTCCTTTCTATTCTGCAAGCCATACGTGTCCTGAATTATAACAGCAAACATACTGCCTTTTTCCTCCGCTATCTTAAACATCTCAAAAGCACGCACAGAGTCTTTTTCCTCCAATGCCAACATTCCACGAAACACGTATGCTTTAGGAACGCCTGCTGCAGAACATGCAGCCTCAATAGAGTCGTGCTTTTCTTGTATAGAACTTCTGCCATTTTTAAACAAGTCAAACAGTCGTCCATACACATTATTTTTTTGCATATTCCTCATATAATCATCCATATTCTTGATTTTGCCTTGCTCTTCTGCTTGTGCAAGCATACAAAGCATTTCACAAAAGTCTTGCTTCACTCCTTTACCGTCACGATAGCAGTCGGCAAGTTTCAGGAACGCATCCCCATCGCCCCAACGGGCTTTGTCAATAAGTACCTTCACATCCGTTTCTTCACTCTTTGTCTCCGGCGCAGTAACTGTACCAACTGTCTGGCTCGCTGCAAAACTGCTTGTCAACGCAAATGCCAATATACACAAAATCTGTCTCATCTTTCTTGTTTATTTTATATAGTGACAAAATTAACAAAATCTGTCAATACACATAATTTTTATGAATTACAGGAAATGATTAGGATATAATCTCCTATTTAATAAAAAAACAATGCTATCTCTCGTCATATTCCATACTCATCTCATTATTAAATTTAAGTACTGATTTTTTCTTTAAAAAGCAGTAGCGTGTGTATTAATTTTCAAATAAAAATCAACTTAGGACCTAATATAATTAACAAAAAAGAGAACCATAGCATTACTCTTAATAGAGTTTGTATGGCTCTCTATTATTACAAGTTGCGATTTATAGCTGTATTATAAATGCACAGAATAAACTTACCAAATAAAGACATATAGCAAGAACCAGATTCCTAACAAAATCAGTCCACTTACAAGAAATGTTTTAACTGTATCATCCTTACCTAAATTAAAGATAGACTTCAATATCATACTTATGATACCTGATATAATCAAAATTGGGATACAAGCAACAATCAAATCAATTGCAAAATTAATTAGAGTTTCTAATAAACCATATGCTTCATCAGGATGTTTATAGACTGTATAGCCAGCTCCTTTTAAAACATCAAATTTCCCTGCAAACGTTAAAGAACAACAATGCAAAGTAATAATCAATGTTAATAAAAATCGTTTCATCTTCTCATCCATTAATTTATTTCTGATACAATTCCTATAAATTCTACCAACTCCTTAATCCATGTCTTTCCGGGCTATGACCACACCTATGACCATAATTATCCGTATTCAAGCAACTCCCTTCATAAGTTCCATTTTTATGCTTGTAACCATGATAACCAGAACAACTACATTTTGAACATTTATTTCTTGTCTTTACAAATGTTTTATCACTTACACCAGACAAGTCTGTTCCTTTTTCAATACTTGCTATACTTGTGGCTGATATGCCAAGTATAACTGTCACGACAACACCGATAATCTTCTTTTTCATAATAAAAATTTTTATAAAATGTTAATCAACACTACGTTAAATAGCAAAACTCATTTTTTTCTTTAATTCCAGGAAAAGTCTTCAACATATCCTGTGCCCTCACAAAAAGAGCATGCACCTGACCCTTCACAACTTTTACAGTCTATATATCTTCCGTCAACGACTTCATCGCCATCAAAGACGGAGAAAGTCTGACCTGAACCACCACAAACACTGCATCTTGTAAGACCTGCACATATAGGACATTGTTTATATTTTTTAGCAGGTTCAGGATCTTCATTTTCTCCACCATTTACGTTAGTATTTGATTCAGAAGGTTCTGTATTTGGTCCAGGAGGAACAACTTCATGTCTGGGTTCAGCTATTATTTCAGTTTCTTTCTCTTGAGTTTCTATTATTGAGTCCCTAATAGATTTTATAAAAATACCCACCACAACAATAGCACCAATAAACAATAATTTTTTATCTATCTTATCCATAAAATATTTTTTATACACCAATTAATAATTCTATTCAACAATCTCGAATAATATCCTTCCCGTGTTTTTATATTCAACGTTTTCCTTACGGTAAAAACTTATACCCGTTATTTGGTCTCCGGTCGTTATCGTCTGCGGAACAGTCCACTTAAATGAAGGCTCTTCTCTTGTAACTTTTCGTATAGTACCGTCTGGCAAAGTTAATGTCGCTTCATTTTCATCAGCAGATGGATTGAATGTCACTTCTATTTCATTGCCAGCCAATACAGGAAGTACATTTTTATTTGATGTTCCTGAGTATGAATACTTATTACCGTTTACATTAATATTGATATTCCACGTATATGTAACATTTTCATCGGTACTCTTTACAATTGTTCCATTTAAATCACTTAGATTTTTTACAGAAAAAGATAAACTATTTATTTTTATAACTGGATCATCATGTGAACACGCTTGTAACATGCCCATTACGGATATTAAGGTTACTAAATAAATGATTTTTCTTAATTTTCTCATAATGAAATACCCTTATTCGTGTCGGGCACAACTTCTAACGTTGAACATGAAATATATGGACACAAAAAAGCGTGAACCGTCTGCTGTCCGATCCACACTCTGAGGCCGTGAGAATTGCCCTATACTGCTGAACGAACAACAGTATAAGCCCACGCCGATATGAATATATGTACAACGAAAATATGGATTAATGACATGTCTGTCCTTCACAAAAGGATATGACATGTGCATACACTAATCCTATGTTGGATAATATAAGCATACCCGGAGCATCTACCGTTGCTATGTCCGAGGCAGTATCAATCATGAAGTTTCTCACGTTTCAGAGTGTCTGCTGAACGTAGCGCTTGTAAACGCCTAATATGTCTTGAATACCCGTGACCCACCCTGCCGCATCTGAATTTTCATTCGTTTGCCCGGCGTGAGCTACATCGCATGCAGAACGGTAATGGAACCATTTCCATATATCTGCTTTTGCAATAACACGGGTTATCAATTGCAAAAATAATAATTTATTTTAAATACTGTTGCTGATTTGTAAAATAAAAAAAACAACATATGGCTTTTTTACCCACTGCTTGTCTCTAAACGATATAAACTTCTCATATATTCACTATTACTCCATTATTCCCACATAATATTATATATAATACAAGACAATCAAATTATTCGATTTGCATAATTCAATTAGAATAATTATCTCTGCATAAGATAAGCTGACCTCAGCAATTTCAAGCAAGCTTGATTGTATTCGGTTTGCATTATCGTTTGCAACAAACTATACGCACATGGCAAAAACAGTAAATCCTTTCATTGTAACAGGGAAAATTGCTTCGGAGAAATATAGTCCAACATTCTCAAAGAGAGGAAAGAATTGCTTTATGCCATTGTAAAAGAAAGGGAGGCGGAACGTATAACATCGGCAACATTCATCAAGAGCCACAGCCTCACATCTGCAAGTTCTGTACAGTCTGCTGCAAAGAAACTGTCCGAAAGGGATATAATCACAGAAAACAACAAGGTCTACTCTGTAACAGACAGATTATTATTCATGTAGATTAACAACATGTACGGCACCAAATTAAAACTGTAATATATGAAATTCTTTCCAATTTTGCAAACATTGGAAATAATTGGAGGCGACTACAGTTATTTTCAGGGATTATCAATATTGTGTGATATTACACGATATGGTATTTTTCTTTATCCCTATTGTATAAATTATGTATCACAGCGTGTTCATGGATAGTTATGACAGCGGTCTCAGAGAATGATGATTTGACATAATAATAATGTGAAGAGACCGTGACGTTTTCTCCTCCCCGTGCTTCCGCTTCATTGTTTATGGTGTCATTCTGCTGTGCTTTTCTTGTCGCCGGTAATTTTTTCCGATGTCTTGTCTTTTGCAAAAATCCTCATGTTCGCAAGGTGTCTCAAGACCAGTTCTTTCATTCCTTTGGCGTCTTTATCCTTTATTTTCTGCAAATATTCGCGGTGTTCTGAGCGCACGATGTTTCTCGGCGAGGCGCAGAAACGGAACTTATGATAATACCTCATTATATCTGGCGTTATCGTGAGGAGCAGCATGCTGATAACCGGATTATGGCTGCTGCGCGCTATGGACTGGTGGAATGCGAAATCCTTTTCCACACGTTCCTCTGACGATTGCGTCTGTTCAAACTCATCAAGAGTCTTTTCTATCTCTCTGATGTCGTCTTCCGTACGGTTGCGCGCGGCAAGTTTGCACGCCTCGATTTCAAGAAGCACGCGCACATGTACCAATGAGCGGAAGTCGTATTGACTGACTCTCAGCGCGTTGGTAATCATCTTGTCCATCTGGTCCTTTGTGAATTCGGCAACCACGGTACCGCTTTGCGGAAATGTTTTCAGTATGCCATATAGCTCCAACTTCTTTAATGCCGCCCTTATGTGTGGGCGTCCTATGCCCAACATATCAGACAACTTGCGCTCGGACGGCAACCTGTCGCCCGGCAAGAAGGTCTTGTCCTCAATTGATTTCCGTATGTATTCAATTATGTCGTCAACCGTATTACACTGCTGTTTGTTCTGCATATATAAATTAATAGGTATATTTTGCTGTTGGCCGCATGTTTTTTCAACGTTACAAAGGTAAATAGTTTCTTATAGACAACCAAAATTTAAAATGATATTTTATCCTTTCCGTTCCAATGCAGGTCATGACATTAATTTTTTATTTGTGTTTTTTATTATTCCTCTTCCAACTGCCTTGATTTACGTTTTTTTACCTGTCGTTTTCCAATAAGGGTGTGTTAAAATACTCATACAGCAACTGGTATGGACATATTCTTGTATTTGTCCGCTAAACAGCCATTGAATATTACGAACGGACAAATACAAGAATATGTCCCTACCAGTTGGAAGAGTTGAGTTTTGATACACTCTCTTTGGAAAGATGTTTCTTTTGGGCGGCTATGTTACTCATTAACTGCGTGTTATGATTTAGTCCGCCAAAGTCTGTAAAAACTTCGTAAGGCTGGCACGCTCATCTAACCCGAGCTTCTTTCTCAGGCGGTATCTGCCTATCTCGACACCTCTCACCGAGATGTTCAGCAGCGGTGCTATTTCCTTTGTCAGCATGTTCAGCTTGATGTAGGCGCAAAGCATTTTCTCCTTGTGCGACAGTCCGGGGCATTTCTCGTCGAGCACTTTGAAGAAGTCATGGTGCACGGCGTCAAATGAGTTCTGGAACGCCTTGATGTCATCGTCGTGCCCTATGTTCGTGTCGATCTGTTTCAGCAGTTTCGCTATACGCCGTTTTGCGCCCGGCAGGTTCTCCTCGTTCATCGTGTTGTATATGCCTTGAACCGTCTTTTTTATTTCGCTCAGCATCTCGTTTTTCCTGACGTTGTTGACATGGGATGATATAAGTTCATCAGACTTAGAGCGTAGTTCTATCATCAGGTTCTTGTCTTTCAGCGTCTCGATCTTTTTGTCTTTCTTCTCGCTTTCAATCTTAAAGCGTTCTTCCTGATGCGCCAGCATCTCCTCGTTGCGGCTTATCAGTAGCGTCTTGCTCTTTCTTATGCGGTAATAGACGGTGCCTATGGCTGCCAATACCATTAATATATATAAGGTGTACGCCCACCATGAGCGGTACCATGGCGGCAGTATCACGAACTCGATGCTTGTCGTTGCCACGTCAGTGTTGCCGCCAATGCTTGCCCTGACGGTAAACTTATACCTGCCTTCATGCAGGTTGGTATATTCTTTTGAGTTGGCTTCAGCATATTCGCTCCAAGGCATTCCGTCCGGTCCTTCCAGCTTGCATGAATATAGTACGGCACCTGTCTTCTCGTAGCATGTCATCCCGTATTCTATGCGCAGCGAGTTTTCACCGTATTTTATGCGGATCGGCGGCATTTCCTTCCTTATGTTTTCCATTATAAGCGAGTCCATGCCGTTGGTAACGAACAGTTTTCTTATATGTAGGGACCAGTTGTTTCCGTCCTTTGCACTTGGCTGTATGTTCAGGCAGGTGAAGCCGTCCTCCGTGCCGATGATTGCCTTTCCGCCGGTGATGGTTATGCTCTCATAGTCTTCCACCAGGTTCCCGTTGAGCCATGCCTCACCCTTGTTCTTGGTATACGACTTCCTGCGCTTGTCATATCTCAGCAGAGCCAGTTGTCCGTGGGCTACATACCAGATGTTCTTGTCTTTGTCCTGATGGATGAATGTGTACGGGACTTTTCCGTCAAGCATCTTCTCCATGTTGGCAAACTCTTCTATACGGTCGTCGGTGGCGTTGTATCTGAACAGCCCGCGCCTTGTGGCAAACACCATGGTCCCGTCTATCTTGGATATGCAGATGTTGCTTTGTGGAAGTTTGTTGCCGTTGTATTCCTTTTGTCTTACGGCACGTTTCATGTCATTGGAAAGCACTATCCGCACTATGCCTCTTTCCTTGTTGGCAATCCAGATGGCGTTGGAGCCGTCTTCTACACAAAGCGATTTGGGTGATATTCCGCTGTCTTTTATCTTCATGGGCATGCTCCATGTGCCGTTGTCGCACGTCATAAGGTACAAGCCCCAGAACGTTCCCAATATCAATGTGTTGCCGTCGGATGTCAGCGGGGTTACGTTCCATACTCCCCTTATCGGATAATAGGTTGTTCCGTTGCGGTCTTTGCGCATGAAAAAGTTTCTTCCTCCGCAGAAAAGACTGCCGTTGATTTCGGTAAGACAGTAAACGATATCGTTGGTGCCGTTTACAAATTCAGGATTGGTAACGCTGTTCGCGCCCTGCGGAATGTCTGTCGTGTACAGCCCTTGGTTGGTTCCCAAATAGAGTTTCCCGCCGTATATGCACGACGCGTAGCCCGCTCCTATTGCCGAAAGGCGGGTGTAAAGGTGCAGTAGCGGCGAGTTTAGCGAAATGTAATCGATACCGTTGGCGTAGCCAATCCACAGGTTCTGCCTGTTGTCAAGCTTGACATCGAGAACCGAAAGGTTTTGCATGCCGTTGTCAAGTCCGGCTTTCTCCTTCTGCCCGTCAGACAGGTTGTATAATATGATGCCCTCACGTGTGGTTCCCATGACGAGCGTCTGTCCTTTTATGTCAGCGCACGAGACGTCCTCCCCGTCGTTGGGCAGAAACTTTTTCCATGTCTTGTCCTTATATAAATATACGCCGTTTCTTCTTGTAACAGCCAAAGGCGCGTTGTTGTAGGACAGTATTTCGACAACATCCGACAAGGTGACATCTTGTTGTACCTGCATCCTTGTCAGTTCATTGCCGCTCAACGAGTATAGTCCCTTTGCCGTTGCCGCGTACAAGATGTTGTTTACGATGCCTGAACATTGTATGCTGTAAGGGCTTGAAATCTTTCTTATGGTGCCGTTGTATATATACAGCGAATTGTCTGCCTGAAAGATAACGGAGTTTTCAGACCTGTGTATCTTCCACACGTTTATGGTTCTTTTCTCTTTAAGTTTTCTTGAAAGAGGATAGTATTTCAGGTGTCCGGCAAAGTCAGGGGTAAAGAAACCGAACTCTCCGAGCCCGCCTACGTATATCCGCTTGCCGTATGGCATGACGGCTCTTGCCTTTATCTCCTGCCCGAAAGGATAGATATTCCAGAACACGCCGTCAAATTCGAGCAGCCCTTTGTTGTTTGCAAAGTACATCCAACCATTGGAGTTCTGCGCGATAGACCAGTTCTGGTTGCTTGCCTTATATTCAAACCGGGAATAGTTGGTTATCGGACGCTGCCAGTAAAGCTTCGCATGGGATAGTATCGGGATAGAGAATAAGATGAAAAACAATGCTTTTTTCATGGCTTCAGATATTTTCTGCAAACATAATAAAAATACATCATGTTTGCAATTTATAAACAACTTTTTTCTCGTTTTTATATGCGTAATAGCTTGATAATAAACTTTTTATATATAAAAGAGAAATAAATGTTGTATTATTTTCAGCTTTCTAATGTATCATTGATGTAGTTTGAAAATTGGAAAAGATGTTTCCTGAACTTAAATTTGCGGAAAATCTTTGCCTGAAAAACCGCAAACGTTAACCTGGGTGGCTTGTTATTGCAAAAAGGTACAAGCCCTGATGTAAAACGGAATAAATGCTATTGCAAGAAAGAACAAATACTAACTTAAAATATTAATTATGGAAACAGCAAACATTTTCTCGCTTAAAGGTAAGAATGCCTGGATAACCGGGGCTTCTTACGGTATCGGCTTTAATATCGCCAAGGCATTTGTTGCGGCGGGCATAAGCACGATTGTCTTCAACGACCGCAATGAGGAGGCACTCCAACGCGGACTTGAGAACTATAAAAATGCAGGCATTGACAACGTGCGTGGATACATCTGCGACGTCACGGATGAGAAACAGGTGCAGGAAACGGTAAAGAAGATAAACGGGGAGGTGGGCAACATCGACATCCTTGTCAACAATGCAGGCATTATCAAGCGTATTCCCATGCACGAGATGAGCCGTGATGAGTTTCAGCAGGTTATCGATGTAGACCTTGTAGGACCGTTTATCGTGTCGAAGGCAGTAATTCCCGGGATGATGAAACGCAACGAAGGAAAAATCATTAATATATGTTCAATGATGAGCGAGCTTGGACGTGAGACGGTATCGGCCTACGCGGCAGCCAAAGGCGGACTGAAGATGCTTACGCGGAACATCTGTTCTGAGTATGGTGCTTACAACATACAGTGCAACGGAATAGGTCCGGGCTATATCGCAACTCCCCAGACCGCGCCCCTGCGTGAGCGTCAGGCTGACGGCAGCAGGCATCCTTTCGACAGCTTTATCTGTGCCAAAACGCCGGCAGGACGCTGGCTCGGACCAGAAGAACTGGGCGGTCCGGCTGTCTTCCTTGCGTCTCATGCCTCTGACGCAGTCAACGGACACATCCTCTATGTGGACGGTGGCATACTGGCATATATAGGCAAGCAACCTGAATAAAGGGCATTCGTATGGTACGGAAAATATTTATTTTGGCTTTGTCCGTATGCTTCGTGAGCGGCGTCGTTACCGCCCAGACCATCTGGAACGCGGAACATCTGGCAAAGGTAAAGGAGCAAATAAAGCAGCCGGTGTATAATACGGCTTACAGACAGCTGATAAAAGATGCTGACAAGGCATTGAAGAAAGAGCCTCTGTCGGTAATGATGAAGGACAAGGTGGCGGCAAGCGGCGACAAGCACGACTATCTCAGTCAGGCACGTTACTACTGGCGTGACCCTTCAAAGCCCGACGGTAAGCCTTATATAAATAAGGACGGGGAAAGCAATCCGGAGATTAATAGGCTTGACAGGGTGCGCCTTGCCAACATGGCAGGTAATGTTACGACCCTCTCGTTGGCATACTATTTCAGCGGCGAAGAGAAGTATGCGGAGAAAGCAGCAGAGCAGCTGAGGGTGTGGTTCCTTGACAAGGAGACGAAGATGAACCCCAACCTGAATTACGCCCAGATAGTTCCCGGCAAGAACGGGGACAAGGGCCGTTGCTTCGGAGTTATCGATACATATTCTTTTATAGGAATGCTTGATGCCGTGCAGCTGCTTGAAAAGTCGGCGGCTTTTACCCCCGCAGACTCTGAAAGGCTGAAAGGCTGGTTCTCAGAACTGCTCGACTGGCTGCTGACAAGCGAACTCGGGAAGCGCGAGTCGCAGTCTGTCAACAACCATGGAACAGCATACGACGTGCAGGTCCTTGCTTACGCGAAGTATGTCGGCAGGACGGATGTGGTGAAAGATGTCCTGAAAGACTTTTATCCAAAGCGCATATTAACGCAGATAGAGCCGGATGGCAGGCAGCCGCTGGAACTGAAACGAACGCTCGCTTATCATTACAGCCTGTATAATCTGACGCACATCCTCGACGTGTTCTTTATCGCGAAGAACTTGGGACTGGAGGTCGGAGACAATACCAAGACCTCTTTTGAAAGGGTACACAAGGCGTTTGATTTCATTGCAGGCTATCTCGGCAAACCTGTTGAGGCATGGCATTACAAGCAGATAAGCGGCTGGGAGGAGACACAACAGCTGCTATGCAAGGACCTTTATCGTGCATGGCTGCTCGACACGAAGCTGAAAGAATACCCCAAGTTGTATCATAAGTACGGATTGCAAGACTGGAGCGACCGTTTCACCCTGCTCTATTTGAAGAGCGACCGTTCGGACAACGGCTATGCAAGTGCGGCAAAGCAGCTGCGCTTCGCCCTGAAATGCGCGGAAGAAGAGTATTCCCGTGGCAAGACAAAGAATGGCGACAGGCTTGTCTCTCCACGCTGCTTGGAAAAAGACGGGTCGCTCCGGCTTGTCGTTCCGCGCGACTGGTGCTCCGGATTTTTTGCCGGAAACCTGTGGCAGATGTATGGTTACACACATCAGGAAGAATGGAAAAAGGCGGCTGAAAAATACACGTTGCCGATAGAAAAAATGAAAGACTGCACTGGAACCCACGACCTCGGCTTCGTCGTTTACAGCTCTTTCGGCAACGCATACGCCCTTACGGGCGAGCAATCCTATAAGGATGTCGTGTTGCATGCCGCCCGTTCGCTCGCTTCGAGGTACAGCCCCAAGGTGAAGGCGATACGCTCATGGGACCACAACAGCGACAAGTGGCGCTACCCCGTCATAATAGACAACATGCTGAACCTTGAACTCCTGTTCGAGGCAAGCAGGCTCTCGGGCGACGACACCTATTATAATATAGCCGTGAACCATGCCAACACCACGATGAAAAACCACTTCCGCAAGGACTGTTCATGCTACCATGTGGTAAGCTACGACCCCCAGACGGGTAAACCGGAGAAGAAAAACACCCATCAGGGCATAGCCGACGAGAGTGTGTGGAGCCGCGGACAGGCATGGGGCTTGTATGGTTATACAATGTGCTACCGTTACACCCGTGACGAGAAATACCTTGAACAGGCGCGCAAGATAGCCTCTTTCATCTTCTCGCAGCCCGGTATGCCCGACGACCTTGTGCCATATTGGGACATGAAAGACCCCGCCATACCAAACTCTCCACGCGATGCCTCGGCGGCAGCGGTCAGCGCTTCGGCGCTTTATGAGCTTGCCCTGTATGTCACGAAAGAAGAGGCAAAGGGCTATCGGAAGACTGCCGACAAGATATTGGGCAGCCTGTACAAGGGCTACCGCTCGAAAGTCAACGCCAACAAAGGCTTCCTTCTGCTTCATTCGGTGGGCAACTATCCGGCAAACGATGAGATTGACGTGCCCATTGTCTATGCAGACTATTATTATCTGGAGGCACTCAGCCGCAAGGCTTTTATGAAACGGTAAAACCATAAATGAGTGAACGATATGAAACGAATATCCTTTTATGAGAACGTCTGCATCCGGCAGTCATGTATCAGACGCTCATTTTCATCGCTTGCATTGTCTCTGCTGTTGGCTTTTGCCTTGCCGGTGATGCGCTCTTCCGCTACGGATGTCAAGCCGCTTTCCGGCGGATGGCAGTTCATCCGGCAGGACATGGCAAACGCCTGGGAGGTGTTCCGCCCGGTCCAGAGCGGCAAGCCCGAGTCTGTTCCGCTATGGACAGATGTCGTGTTGCCCCACTGCTTCAATGCAACGGATGCCGTAGAGCCTTACTCCAACTATTATCAGGGAGCCGGATGGTACCGCACTTACATCGACGTAGACAACCCATACCGTGGCGGCAGGACGCTTCTGAGGTTCGACGGCGCGGGTCAGAAGACCGAAGTCTATGTCTATACGGAGAAGGTGTGCAGCCATGTGGGCGGCTACGATGCGTGGACTGCCGACATAACGGATGCCGTGGCGAGGTTCAGGGAGACGGCAGCCTGCCGCGACAGGTTCGCAGGCAAGGTGCCTGTTGCCGTGAGATGCGACAACAGCCGCGATGTTGAGATGATACCGTCAGACATGTCCGACTTCAATCTCTACGGCGGATTGTATCGCAAGGTCAGTCTTGTCTACGCTCCGCCGGTACGCCTCGACAACATCGCGGTGAAAGCTTCGGCAAACCGTGTGGACGTCTCCGCCGACGTTACGGGTGCCGTCTCTGATTATGACATCGATGTGGAAATATTCTCTCCGGCAGGCAAACGTATATATAAAGGTAAGGGGCGGAGCAACGGAAACACCTTCGGCATATCCGGAACTAAGGTCGCCAAGTCCGAACTTTGGGACGTAGACAACCCCCGTCTGTACACATACAGGCTGAGGCTTTACGCCGGCGACACGGCCGTCAGCTACACCGGGAAGTTCGGTTTCCGCTCTTTCGAGTTCCGCAAGAACGGTCCTTTCTTCCTCAACGGTAAGCGTCTGCTCCTCAGAGGCACCCATCGCCATGAAGACCATGCAGGAGTGGGCGCCGCCATGACCGACGAAATGATTGTCAGGGAGATGAAGCAGATAAAGGACATGGGAGCCAACTTCATACGTCTCGGTCACTATCAGCAGTCGGACCTCGTGCTGCAGCTCTGCGACTCGTTGGGTCTGCTTGTGTGGGAGGAGATACCCTGGTGCCGCGGAGGCATTGGCGGCGATGCCTATAAGTCGCAGGCAAGGCGTATGCTTGCCGGCATGATAAGCCGCCACCGCAACCATCCGAGCGTAATACTATGGGGATTGGGCAATGAAAACGACTGGCGCGGCGACTTTGAAAGTTTCTCTGCCGACAGCATCAGGGCGTTCATGACCGAGCTTAACGCCATTGCCCACGGGCTTGACGACAGCCGCATGACGTGCATAAGGCGTTGCGATTTCGCCGCCGATGTGGTGGATGTGTACTCGCCTACGATATGGGCGGGATGGTACGGACGCACCTTCCGCGACTACCACGACATGGAGACTGCCGCCATGAGCAGGCACGAACGCATGTTTCATGCCGAGTGGGGCGGCGACAGCCATGCCCGCCGTCATGCCGAACAGCCCTTCGGCGCGGCAGTTGAAGGCGACTGGGGCTCTGTTGTCAAGGGCGACTCCAAGGGCGACTGGTCGGAATCCTACATCGTGAGACTCTTCGACTGGCACCTGAAAGAGCAGGAGCGCATGCCCAACCTTACGGGCGCGGCATTCTGGACGTTTAAGGATTTCTCAACGCCCCTGCGCCCCGACAACCCCATTCCCTATGTAAACCAGAAGGGAGTGGTAGAGCGCGACGGCACGCCCAAAGAGAGCTATTACGTCTTCCAGTCGTATTGGGCACGTCAGCCGATGCTACATATCTACGGTCACACGTGGCAAGTAAGGTGGGGCGGAGAAGGAGAGGCGAAGGAAGTGCTCGTCTACAGTAACTGCCCCGAGGTGGAACTGTTCGTCAACGGCGTGTCCCAAGGCGTGCGCAAGCGCGACTCACAGGATTTTCCCGCTGCCGGACTGCACTGGAATGTAAGGTTAAACAAGGGTGAGAACATTGTCCGTGCCGTTGCCGGAGGTCTTGAAGACGAAGTCGTGTGGCAGTATCAGACGGAGAAGTGGGGCAGACCTTCGGCTCTGAAACTCAGCGTAGTGGAAAATGACAGTACGTCGTCCACCGCCCTTGTCATTGCCGAACTCGTGGACGACAGGGGGCTGAGATGTCTCGACAGCCGCGATTGGATAGAGTTCGGTTTTGTCGGCGACGGCAGGCTGATTGACAACCAAGGCACCTCTACAGGCTCGCGCAGGATACAGGCATACAACGGTGTGGCAATGATACGCGTTGAGCGGCGTGGCAGGAGCGTGGTCTCGGCAAGCTCGCCGGGTGCCGTTACGGCATTCGCAGATGTGGAATGACAATCCGTCTTGCGGTGTAAAAAAACGCAGGCATATAACGGCGGATTTCCAAAAGATGCCCTTTCGTGTTCCAATAGGCGTCCTTTCAGACTCTAAAAGGTCACCTTTCAGAGCCTAAAAGACGGTCTTTTGCAGGCTAAAAGACGACCTCTTGCAACCCTCTTGATTATCAGGGTGTTACAAAGGCGATACCAGCCCGGTCTCAGATGATGCCTTCATGGCTCTTAGATGTTCTGCCCCGCATCTCCTGAAAGCCGGCTCCGATATTATGAGAACTGATATTTAATAAGTGTAAATGAATGTAAACGCAACCCAATAAAGTGTTAATTAAAGATAATTGGTAAACCAAATAATTGGTAGACCAATATATCTCTTTATATTTGCAAACAAATAATCATGAAAAAAAGAGAACCTATGAACCAACAAATCAATCTAAGGCACATCGTGCTGACATTCATCCTGGCAGCCATGTCGGTTGCAGCCAGTGCCCAGCATGTGGTGAAAGGTACCGTGAGCGACGGTAAAGACCCGCTTATAGGAGCGTCGGTCTATGTTAAAGACGGCAAAGCACAAAGCGGTGCCATAACCGATCTTGACGGTAATTTCACAATCACAGTGCCAAACAAGAAGTCTATCTTGATTTTCTCTTATGTGGGATACCGCGACAAGGCTGTCGTGGTAGGTGACAAGAATACCATTAACGTTGTGCTCGACGGAGACACAAGGATGCTCGACGAGGCAATTGTCATCGGTTACGGCACGCAGGTTAAGTCGCATCTTACCGGCTCTGTCGCAAAGCTTGACGGCGAACGCCTCACCAACGCGCCCGTAAGTGATGTTACATCGGCACTTCAGGGAGCCATGCCCGGACTTAACATAAATAATATAACGTCGGAGGTCGGTGTGGCACCGTCGCTCCGTGTGCGTGGCACAGGCTCTATCTCGGCTGACAGCGAGCCGTTGGTAATCATCGACGGCATGCCCGTTGAAGGCGGACTGCAGTATGTAAACGCCTCAGACATCAAGTCGGTCGAAATATTGAAAGACGCCGCTTCAGCCGCCATTTACGGTTCACGCGCTGCAAACGGTGTGATAATGATAACCACCAAAAGCGGCACTCCGGACAAACCGAAGTATACGTTCAAGTTCTATGAAGGCGTGAAATACGCTTACCAGCTGCATGACATGATGACCTCAACGGAGTGGTATAACCTCATGCAACAGGAAGAAGCGTTGGGCGGACGCAAGGTGATGGCACAGGCGAGAAGTGCCTCTTGGCTTGAGCAGATGATAGGTTCCACCGACTGGCAGAAGGAAGGTCTCAACAGCGGAGCAACCATAACCAACGCGCAGTTCAATATCTCCGGTGGAAAGAAAGATACGCGTTATTTCGTATCGGCGGCATATACCAAGGACCACGGAATAATGAAAAACAACGAATATGACAAGTTCACGTTCCGCGGAAAGTTGGATACCAAACTTTCAAAGAATGTGGCAATGGGCATCAACCTTTCAGGAACATACCAGAAGGCATCGCGTCCGAAAAACAATTTTATTGATTTCTACCGCACGCCGTCGTTCCTTCCGGTATACCATAACGACTTTACTTCCGAGCTTACAGGCTATACGGGCTTTGCACGCGGAAGCCATTTCAACAACATACAGACGCCGACCGGCGAGCCTGATGATGAGGGCAATCCCACAATAGAGTCAACAAGTCCGTTCTCATCGGCAAACAACAACCCGGCAAGCGTCATGGCAAATACCACACGTTGGAGTGAGAATTTCCAGGGCATGGGCAACATTTACTTCACCGTAGACCTCTGCAAGGGCTTGCAGTTCAAGACCTCCAACGGTGTGAACGTTCGCTTCCAGCCGCAGTATTACTATGGAAACAAGAATGCTACGAAGGACGGTGAGGCGAGTCAGGCTACCTATTTCAGCACCCTTTACGTGGATATGCTGACGGAAAACACCCTTACATACCATCTCGATTTCGGCAAGAACAAGGAACATACCATAGATGCCCTGCTCGGATATACCGCCGAAACGACGCGCAACCAGCGTGTGGCGATGACTGCCACGGGCTTTGCCACGGATGATATCCATACGCTCAACGCCGGAACCATATACAATCTGGCTAAGGACGGCAACGGAAACACGGCGGGAACGGGTACGTTCCGCTATCCTGATGTGGTGCTCGAGTCATACCTCGGACGTGTCAATTACAGCCTGCTTAACCGTTATCTGCTCAGCGCTTCGCTGCGTCTCGACCGTTCGTCGCTCTTCTCCAAAGGCAACCGCAACGCATGGTTCCCGTCCGTTTCACTGGGCTGGCGCGTGAGCGAGGAGCCTTTCATGAAGAACATCGACGTGATAAGCAATTTGAAACTGCGTGCCTCTTACGGTGTTACAGGTAACAACCGCATACAGTATCAGGCGGCTCTTGAAGTGCTCAACAGTGCCAACTACGTTACAGGAGCCGGCAACGGAAGCATCGTAAACGGTACGGCAAACACCCAGTCGACACTTGCCAACGACAATATTACATGGGAGAAGACCGATGAATACAACATCGGTTTGGACCTCGGACTGTGGAACAACCGCGTCAACCTCTCGCTCGACGCATACTATTCGGTTACACGCTCGCTGCTTTTCGCACAGCCCACACAGTCATTCACGGGCTTCAGCAACTACTGGAACAACATCGGAAAGGTGAGCAACAAGGGTATAGAGATACAGCTCGACACACGGAACATAACCAAACGGAACTTCTCTTGGGAGACAAGTCTCAACTTCTCTATGTCGCGCAACAAGCTTCTTGAGATCGGAGGAGAGAAAGAAGTGATTACACAAGGCGAGCGTAATGAGTGCTATATCGCACGTGTCGGCGATCCACTGATACAATATTACGGTTATAGGGTTATCGGAGTATGGAACTCGCAGGAAGAGATTGATGCCAATCCGCACTTCCCGCAGGATGTTCCCGGCGGTCTGCGCATAGCTGATGCGAATAATGACAAGGAACTTACGGCTGCGGACCGTGTGCCGCTCGGCAATCCTTATCCCGACTTCTCATGGGGTATGACAAACACGTTCAAGATAAAGGACTTCGACATCTCTTTCCTCATACAGGGCGTTCAGGGTGTTACGGTATACAACGGAGACGTGTTCTACAACGAGACGGTACGCTACAACAAGGCTTATACCAAGGGACGCTGGATCAGTCCGGAGCATCCCGGAAACGGATTTACGCCGTATGAGAAATTAGGATATAACCTCTGTCTTACCGATTATCCGCTGGAAGACGCGTCATACGCCTGCCTGCGCAACCTGACAGTAGGCTATACGCTGCCCAAGAAGATTACTAACAAGTGGAAATTAAACTCTTTGCGCTTCTATCTTTCAGGCAACAACCTCCTTTATATATGGAGCGACGATTACAGGGGGATAAATCCTGAGTCGAGAATGACTACCGGTGCGTACACAAGCGCAATGATTTCAGGCTATCAGAGAGGCGGCTTCCCTCTTACGTCGACAATCTCTGCCGGTTTTGATATCAACTTCTAATCAAAGAAAAAATAAAAACACCCGGGTTAAATCCTGATTTTTCAGTCAACGGAAGGTCAGTGCTTAAATCCCGACAACAAATAAAACTTATGAAAAAACATATATTAAAGACCATGAGAAAGTGTCTTTTCTTCGGACTGTCTGCCGTTGCGCTGACATCGTGCGACCTTGACAAATATCCTTATTCGGAGGTTGCCGCGGGCGAATACGTGAAAGACGCCGAGTCGGTAAACACTCTTGTGGTAGGTTGTTACAACGGACTTCACGACGTAATGTATTATGAATGGGCGCTCACAGAACTGCGTTCGGACAATGCGCGCATGTATGGCAACAACTCGACATCGAACACCACGAAGCTGGTTGAGCAGCTCGACCAGGGCACGATAGGTGCCGAGCATGACTGGGTTACAAGCTATTGGAACGCGGCTTATGCCACGATAGCACGCTGCAACAATGTCCTGTCTTATACGAATGTAGTCAGAGACGAGCCGACACGTGCCCGTTATGAGGGCGAGGCAATGTTCCTGCGCTCGTTAGAGTACTTCAATCTCGTGCGGATGTGGGGCCCGCTGTTCATCGTTACTTACAAAACGCCGTCTGAAGTGGCACGTAACATGCAGCGTTCGTCGGTTGACGACGTCTACGCCCTTATCGAAGGAGACCTTGAAAAGATTATAACAGAGAACATGTTGCCGCAAACCTTGCCCTCATCAGACCTCGGACGCGCTGACATGAATGCCGCAAAGGCACTTCTCGCGAAAGTTTATGCAACCCATTATGAGGTCGGCGACGCGAAGTATGAGCGTGCCCGCAGCCTTTGCAAGGAAGTTCTTGAGAGCGAAAACGTAGGCAACCCGCAGTCGGCAGCCGACCTCGTGCCTTATGACAAGATATTCAGCATCGACAATGAGATGAACAAGGAGATGATATTCGCAGTGCGTTATCTCTCCGGAAACGTTGGTCTCGGCTCCCCGTTCGGCAACCTCTTCGCCCCGATAAACAACGGTGCGAACGTCATAGTGGGTACAAGTAACAATTATAACAGACCGAGCGACAACCTCATTTCGGCGTATGTCAATGAGGGAGACGTTGTCCGTTTCGAGACAAATATCGCACAGCGTTATTATAACTCGCAGACCGATGTATGGGTGGATGCAACCTATTGCAAGAAATACACTAATCCCGTAACGACCCAGTTTGACGGAGAGAGCGACTGGCCGGTAATCCGTGTCGGCGACATAGCACTGCTCTATGCAGAGCTGAGCAATGAAATCGACGGTCCGTCGCAGACCGCTCTCACTTACCTTAATATGATACGCGGGCGTGCCGGATTGACGGCTTATACTTTGGATGAGCTGAACAACACCTACGATTTCCGCGAGGCGGTGCGCAAGGAGCGCCGTTTGGAGCTGGCATTCGAGAACCAGCGCTGGTTCGACCTGTTGCGTTGGGACAATGCCGTTACGACTATCAACAGCTATCTTTCAAGCGAAAGCTTTTATTCGGGATACACTTATGCGGTTAATCCGATAGCTGCCTGGCAGACAATGCTCCCCATTCCAATCAGCATAAAGAACATAAATCCTGATGCCGCGCAGAATGTGGGATACTAAATGAATGAAGAGTGAAGAATGAAGAATTAAGAATTATAAATTGACAAGCCTTATGGAACGAAATATATTTAAACTTTTATATATGCTTACGCTGCTCGTTTTCGTGTCATGCGATGACCTTTCGATGACAGAGCGCGTGGAGGGAGCACCTGAGATACAGGCTTTCTCGCCGCAGCAGGGAAGCATAGGCATGGAGATTGAGATTGAAGGCGAGCGTCTTAGCGACGTTGTTTCTGCCTCGATTGGCGGCGTAGAAGCCGAGTTGTCCCAGAAAATATCCAACCAGAGGTTGCGTATCCGCGTGCCGAACGGTGCCGTAAGCGGTAAGATTGTCCTTACGAATGCCAAAGGAGACGGCACTTCAGAGAACGACTTTACGGTCGAATATCCCGCGCCTGCTGCCTTGGCGCAGAGCATTCCGTCGGAGACTGAGATGGGAAACAACCTCCTTATCCGTGGAACGGACATGAATGTGATAACCGCCGTGGTATTTACGGCAGAGGGAATGACAACCGGGCATGAGGCGGAAATAGTCAGCAAGGACACGAAGGAGATAGTAGTGAAAGTTCCTTATGTGGAGAATGACAACGCCCGTGTTACCTTCCGCTATTTCAACGGACAGCAGGAAGTCATGACACCGGCAACGGCTTTGCCTGCCCTTATAGTGAAGCGTTACCAGCCGCAGGTTACCACCAGCTCCTTCCCGACGGCAAGCGTGGGTGACGTCATTACGCTCAACGGAACTTATCTGAATAAAGTCGACCGTGTTACCATTGGCGGTATAGACTGCCAGATAGCATCCCAGACGGAGACGGAGCTGCGCTTCACGGTACCTACTTCTGACACATACGTCGATGGAGACAATGTTTGCACGCTCTCGATAATCTATTTTGACGGTATAGAGACAAAAGTCCTGACCGATAATTTCATAGTCAAGGTGCCCTTTGTTTACTTCTGGAAAGACAGGACTGTTTACGGACAAGGCCGTGACGTGGCAGAGATGGTGTCCTTCTTCTCGCCCGAAACCGGTGTGGCTTACCACAACAGCCTGTGGCGCGAGCAAGTAGACCCGGTGTCATACCAGTACCAGGCAAAGACGTGCAGCGCCAACCAGAAGCCTGCCGTGAGTGAAGCTGAGTATAATTCGGTAAATCCTTATTTCTTCTTCTCCGGCGTATCGGCAGGTGCATTGCAGATAAACAGCCCCGCAGGTTCGGCATCCCAGCTCAAGAACTTCTACTTCTTCAACAACTCGGCAAATGACTATCGTGTGACGAATGCCAACGCCAACTGCTATGGAACGCCGGTTCTTACATACATGTATCTTGACCCTGCGAACGCATCACACAAGCAGCTGATAGATGAAGAGAAAGCCAGCAAGCTCGAACGCATGGACGAAAGCACGTTCACAATCGACGAAGCGGCAAAGACCTGTCGTGGAATAGACATCTCGTCCCTGTCAAATTCGGTTAACAGCAACGTCTACGCGCCCGGCGTGTTCCCTGTCGGAGCAGAGAAAAATGCCGACCTTGACAGTTACATACTTGTCTTCTACTACAATCATCAGGGGCTTGACTCGGGCAACAAGGCAAAGAACATCAAGCGTGTGGGCCTGCTTCACATCAAGCATATCGACTTCAAGCTGTACAATAACACGAAAGCTCCGTCGTCAAGCAGCATCACATTCGATATGTATTGGATGAAACATGACTATAAACATTGACCGTAATGAACAACAGACATAAGTTATATTCAATCCTGACATTGCTGGCGGCAGCCTTGCTGCCTGCAATGTCGCTTGCCGAAACTTACCGGGTGCGTCTCAATGAGGTCGCTTCGGTGCTCAAAGAGGCTAAATCCGGCGACCGCATATTGGTCGAAGACGGCACTTATGCTGACGTCCTGCTGAAATGGAGCGGGCAAGGCAGCGACAAATTGCCTGTTGTCATCGAGGCGGCAAATCCCGGGCGGGTAATTATTACAGGTAAGAGCAGCCTGCAACTTGCCGGAGAACATATCGTGATAAAAGGCTTTATGTTCAATGAAGTCGCAACCCCGAGGAAGGGCGTTGTCGACTTTCAGATGGGCGGCAGGTATGCTAATCACTGCCGTATTACCGACTGTGTGTTCAACAACTGCAACGTGCCGAAGCGAGACGAGATAAAAAGCTATATCGTGCTTTCCGGCCGTTACAACCGCGTAGACCACTGCTCGCTGCTCGGCAAGCAAAATCTCGGGGTAACGCTTCTTGTCAACCTCAACGGCGAAGGCTGCCTGGAGAATTACCACAGGATAGACCATAACTACTTCGGACCGCGCTCCGTCTATGGTTCCAACGGCGCCGAGACCATGCGTATAGGCACTTCGCAGCAGTCATACTTCTCCTCCAACACCATCGTCGAGGACAATCTGTTCGAGCGTTGTTCAGGTGAAGTGGAGGTTATCTCGGTCAAATCGAGTGACAACATCGTGCGTAACAATGTCCTGCTTGAGTGCGAAGGTGTCGTGGCTCTGCGCCACGGCAAGCGTAATCTCGTAGAGAACAACATCTTCATAGGTAACAACAGACGCAACACGGGCGGCGTACGCATCGTGGATGAGGGACACCGTGTGCTCAATAACATATTCTACGGGCTTGCCGGAGAACGTTTCTTCTCCGCCCTCGGTGTGATGAACGGCGTGCCTAACTCTCTGCCCAACCGGTATGTCAGGGCAATGAACGTAGAGATTAAAGGCAACACTTATGTTGATTGCAACAGCCTTGAAATAGGCACGGGCAAGGATGCCGAGCGCACGGAGGCGCCTACCGGTATCGTGTTTGCAGACAATAAGATTGCCAATAAGAAACTTTCCGAGCCATTGATGATGCTCGATGCTGATGCCGGATTGCTGTGCAGAAACAATATTGTCAGCCTTTCAGCAGACTATGATGCCGACGGTTTCAAGACTTCCAAGGTCAAGATACCGTCCCTGCCCTCGGAAAGCGCGATGCGTAAAGATCGCGGCGCATCATGGTTTGATGCCGTACCGCAGGCGGGTAACAATGCCGTCGCAGCCGGAGAAATAAGATGCGGCGGCGACATAGCACGCGCCGTTGCCGGTGCTCCGGCAGGAAGTGTCATTGTGCTTACCGCGAAAGAGTATGTACTTACGGGCACGATAACGGTCAGCAAGCCCCTTATAATAAAAGGTGAGGCGATGACTGTGCTGCGTTATGCAGGCGATGCGCCTGCCAATATGATAACCATTGCCAACGGCGGCAGCCTCGAGATAAGCAATGTTACGTTCGACGGCGTGCTGCAAGCAGGCAAACGCCTCGCTTCGTCGGGCATATCCACGGCGGCGGAGATGACGAAACAATATAGGTTGAAGATAGATAATTGTGTATTCAGGAACTTCGGCGAGAGCGGCTTTTGCGCCGTACGTGGCACCAAGGCGACGTTTGCCGACAGCGTGGTGATAGCCAACAGCCTGTTTTGCGACAACTCAGGCAACGGCATCGACTTCTCTGCCGAGCGCGACGACAAGGGACGTTACAATGCGGAAGACATAATAATAAGCAACTGTACGTTCCGCCGTTTCCTCGGAATACCGGTCAACATCTATCGCGGCGGCAGCGACGAAAGCACAGCCGGACCGTATGTTACGATAAGCGGATGCACCTTCGACGATTGTTGCAACCGCCAGCGTGGCAGCGTCATGAGGCTTATAGGACCGCAATACATGGACATTTCCGGTTGTACATTCATCAATTCGGGCCGTGGCGGAGCGTCGGTAAGGCTCGATGAGACTTCATGGGAGAAGATAACGATACGCGACTGCGTCTTCAACAGGTCGGGCAGGGTGATGAAATCCACCGACAACGTGAAGATGTACGGCAATAAGATAACGGATCATTGATTTACTTCAAATTTCCGTCGGGAAAACCGTTGATTGCCGAAACGGTGCTTGTTACAGTTTAAAAGGTGGTCTTTGGGGCTGCAAAAGGTGGTCTTTTACCTCCTGAAAGGTGACCTCTTACACGCTAAGAGGTGACCTCTTGCAAAACGGCAGAAGCCGGATGAAAACTGTAAGGAAAAGCTGCCGTAATGTGATAAACTGTAAGTATGGGCGGTGAAAGGAGGAGCTTTCATGCTGTCTCGCATTCAATGCTTGCCGGACTCCCTCCCTTTGGGATGTCAGTGACGGGTTATTAAACGATTATGAATAATGATTTTCGATATATGAAAAAAGGATATTTCTTTACTGTCTTGCGTTCAATGCAAACCAAGTTCCCTTCTTTCGGGAGGACCGGGGTAGGTATTGCTTTTGCCGCCATCACCCTTCTGCTTGCCGTTCCGGCGCATGCGCAGCATCCGTCGCTCCTCGTCAGCGGGAGCGAAGTCAAGGAACTGAAGTCGGCGAGGGGACATGTCGCGGCTTTCGACAAGACCATCGACCGCCTTATAGCCGATGCCGAACAGGCGTTGAAACAAGGTATTGACGTTACCGAGCCTGCTGGCGGCGGTGGCGGAGTAGTTCATGAGCAGCATAAGGCAAACTATTATGCCATGTTCCATTGCGGACTTGCATATCAGTATACGGGCGATTTGCGTTACGCCAAGTTTGTTGCCGACATGCTGACGGACTACGCTGGGAAGTATCCCAAGTGGGGCTTGCATCCATTGAAGCTGTCTCCCGTGCCCGGACGCCTGTTCTGGCAGACACTCAACGAGAGCGTTTGGCTGGTTCATACGTCGGTGGCTTACGATTGCATATATAACACCCTGACCAAGCAGCAGCGGCGTTTCATAGAGAAAAACCTGCTCGAAAACATGGCAGATTTCATAATGGACGGCTACGGGGAGAACACCAAAAACAATGAAATGTTCAACCGTATGCACAACCACGCTACGTGGGCTACGGCGGCGGTAGGCATGGCAGGTTTCGCAATGGACAACGAGAAGCTTGTAAGGAAAGCCCTTTACGGCTCGGACGAGACAGGCAAAAACGGCGGATTTATCCGTCAGATGGACTGGCTCTTCTCGCCTGACGGCTACTATACCGAGGGCGCTTACTATCAGAGATATGCCATTTGGCCGTTCGTCATCTTCGCACAGTGCATCGAACACAACATGCCCGGGCTGCGTATCTTCGAATACCGCGACAGGATATTGCGCAAAGCCGTGGACGCTTTGGTGCAGATGAGCTATGAAGGGGAGTTCTTCCACTTCAACGATGCCTTGCTGAAAGGTCTTTCCGCGCAAGAACTTGTCTATGCGGTGAACATCCTTTACCACGCATATCCCGGCGACAAGCAGCTGCTCGGGGTGGCGTCAGCTTACCAGAACGAACTGTTGCCCATCGTAGGAGGCTATGAGCTGGCACGTGACTGTGCCAAAGAAGGCTCGCCGAAGGTAGGATACAGAAGCACGACCCTTGCCGACGGACGCAACGGCGACCAGGGAGCTTTCGGCATAATACGCTCTACCGACAGCCTGCTTAACAGTGCGGTAACACTTAAAGCAACGGCACAGGGCATGGGACACGGTCATTATGACAGGCTCACAATGGCTTATTACGACAACGGAAAAGAAATTCTTGCCGATTACGGGGCTGCCCGCTTCCTTAACATAGAGGCAAAATACAGCGGGCATTACACAAAGGAGAACAACAAGTTTGCCAAGCAAACCATAGCCCACAACACCATCGTTGCCGACGGACGCTCGCATTATAACGGCAAGCTTGCCGAGGCAGAGAAGCATCATGCGGACATGGTGTATGCCAACTTCAAGCAGGATGACATGCAGTGGATGACGGGCCGCGACACAACGGCTTATCCGGGCATAGCCATGGAGCGCACATTGGCTTATCTTTCCACGCCTGTATCGGAGTTTCCGCTTGTCATTGACGTGCTGAAAGTAAGCTCGGCGGAGTCTCATCAGTATGATTATCCGTTGTGGTACAACGGCCATGAGGTGTCTACGAACTTCAATTACATCAAAGCAACGGACACGATGACGGCTTTTGGCAAGGCTAACGGCTACCAATATATATGGAAAGAGGCGTGGGGACGCAACGATAAGGGCGGCATGTCGCAGCTGACGTTCTTCAACGGCGACCGCTTCTACACGCTCAACACGGTAACATCGGCGGCGTCGGAGCTTTACATGCTCAGGCTCGGAGCCAACGACCCCGACTTCAACCTCAGACCGTCGACGGCATTCCTCGTGAGGGAACCCGTGGCAAAAGACCATACGTTCGTGACCGTAATCGAGACTCACGGGCATTATGACATACTTAAGGAGACCTCCAAAGACCTGAAGCCGCTCTGCAAGGACGTAAGGATTGTCAGTGACGATGCGGCAAAAACAGTGGTCGAAGTGGCTTACGGCGACTCCGTATTGACGCTCACCGTGGACCATAAGGACGCTTCCAAGACCGGATATGAAGTCTTGAAAAAGTAAAAAAAGCCCCTCCCGGTCTCCCCGAGGGGAGGAGAAAAGGAGATAATGGTGATATGTTGGGATGATGAATGGGTTGCCATTCCTATTAGTCCCATAAGTCCCATTAGTCCTATAAAAGAACTAAGAGTGAAGAAAACGTAGCCCGGCGTCAAGCCAATTGACAAGGCATTTGTCTTTAACTTCTTAGCGGAGTGAAACGGAGCGATAACTCCTTTAACTTCTTTAACTCCTCTGTATTGAAAGCAGAACAAAGAAAATAATATTAACTATAAAAACTATAACGATATGAAAACAGTAAGCAAGAGATTTCAGATTGGTGCTGATATGGCATGGGAAAAACCCGCACCCGGCGTACGTCGCCAGATAATGGGTTACGACGGACAGCTGATGATGGTGAAAGTGGAGTTCGAAAAAGGCGCGGTAGGCTCTCAACATGAGCATTACCACAGTCAGGCAACCTACGTGGCGAGCGGCAAATTCGAGCTGAACATCGGCGGAGAGACACGCATTCTTGAAGCCGGCGACGGCTATTATGTGGCTCCCGACGAGCTGCACGGCTGCGTATGCCTCGAAGCCGGAGTGCTCATTGACACGTTCAGTCCGGTAAGAGCCGACTTTCTGGGTATCTGATACGAAACTCTTATAACTCTTTTGAAATGAAAATAAAAGGACTCAGGTGGTACATAATCGGACTGATTATGCTTATTACCATAATAAATTATCTTGACAGAGGCACCCTCAACTACATGTGGGTGGCAAATATTGATTATCGTCTGACGGCTTACGGGCAGGCAGACGACGGTGAAGGCAACTGCGCAACGAGGAAGGGCGACACCTATGTGCTTACCGATTCAAAGGGCAAGGTGCGGGAAGTCAGCTCGTCGACGGTAACTGTCAAGGAAAAGGACGGCGAGACATACGTTACCAACCGCGAAGGTATAGCCATCGATCTCGGTCTCGTTGACCCTGCCGATCCGGAAGCATCGACGAAGGCGAAGGACATCCTTGGCGTGATAACCATTTTCTTCATGATAGCCTATGGCATAAGCCAGCTTGTGTCAGGACGGCTATATGACAAGGTGGGATGCCGCAAGGGCTTCTTCGGCAGCGTGCTTATATGGGGCTTTGCCGATGCACTCGCGTCGCTGTCCCGCGGCATGTTGTCGCTCACTTTCTTCCGTATGATGCTCGGATTGGGTGAGGCTGGTCCTTGGCCGGGCACCACAAAGAGCAATGCCGAGTGGTTTCCGCAGAAGGAGAGGGCATTGGCTCAGGGACTGTTCGGTGCCGCAGCGTCAGTCGGTTCGGTGCTTGCGCCGGTGGTGATACTTATGCTCTTCATCGCGTTCGGCTGGAAGATAACCTTCGTTGTCGTAGGTTCGCTCGGTCTGTTGTGGCTCATTCCGTGGCTTGTCATCAACAAGAAAGGTCCCGAGGAGCATCCTTGGATAACACAGGAGGAGAGGGAGTACATAGTAAACGGGCGGCCGGTGTGCACTCAACCAGAGGCAGAAGACAAAGGTCAAAGCTGGGGTGAGCTGCTCAAGGAACGCAAGAACTGGTCGGTAATACTCGGCCGTTTCTTCCTCGATCCTATCTGGTGGATGTTCGTAACCTTCCTTCCGCTTTACCTTGCGGACGTCTTCCACCTTAACATTAAGGAGGTGGCGTTCTCCGTATGGGTGCCTTATGCAGGCGCGGCAGTAGGAAGTATTGCCGGCGGATGGTACTCCGGATGGCTCATTAACCGCGGTCATACGGTCAACTATGCCCGTAAGGCGGCGATGATAGTTGGCGGACTGATTATCATCCCGTCGATTATTGCGGCAATAATGTCTGCCACGGCACTGCTCGCCGTAATCTTCATGGCGTTCGTTCTCGGCGGTTTCCAGTTCTTCATGGTGAATCTTCAGACCATACCGAGCGACCTGCACAAAGGCAAGTCGGTAGGTTCGTTAGCCGGACTTGGCGGTGCTTCCGCCGTGCTTGGCACCATTCTGGCAATTCTTTTCTCAAGTTATATCACCAACTGGATATTGCTTTTCAGCCTGCTTGCTGCCCTTGTGCCTCTTTCCTGGCTGTCGGTGTTCCTCACGGTTGGTGAGATCAAGCAGATAGAAAGATAACGTTGGGAAATTAAGAATTAAGAGTTAAGAATTAAGAAATAAGGCTTTTGGAAATTAAGAGTTAAGAAGTAAGAATTAAGAATTGAAGCTTTTGTCTGTAAACGGAGGGTGATTTACGCTGCGGACAATAATGGGAAACGAGATTAAATATAATTTTTTAACCATAAAACAAAAATAAAAAGATATGAGATTAACAGGTAAAGTAGCCATCGTTACAGGTGGAGCAAGAGATTTGGGACGTGCAGTAGCTGTGAAATTGGCGGCAGAAGGCGCGAAAGTGTGTGTCAACTACTTCAACAACGAAGAAGAAGGTAAAGAGACATTGAACCTTATCCATAATGTGGGAGGTGACGCGATACTCGTCTATGGCGACATGACGAAGGCGGCAGACGTGAAGAACCTCGTTGCCGAGACAGTGAAGGCGTTTGGCGGGAAGATTGATATCCTTGTCAACGTGGTAGGCGGTATCATCGGCAGAAAGAAGATAACGGAGCAGGATGAGGCTTGGTACGACCTCCTGATGGATGTCAACATGCGCTCGGTATTCCTCGCTACGCGTGAGACTGTGCCTCACATGGGCGACGGCGCATCGATAGTGAACTTCGCATCTCTTGCCGGCCGTGACGGCGGAGGCAACGGAGCGTCGATGTATGCGACGGCAAAGGCAGCCGTGATGACCTTCACACGTGCCATGGCAAAGGAACTCGGACCGCAGGGAATACGCTGTAATGCGATATGTCCGGGTACGATTGCCACATCGTTCCACGACCGTTTCAACACGCCGGAGAACCGCGAGCGCATGAAGCAGACTTATCCTTTGCGCCGTGAGGGTACGGCAGAGGAGGTTGCCGACCTCGTTTGCTATCTTGCATCGTCAGAGTCTTCATACCTGACGGGTACCAATATTGACATCAACGGCGGTTGCTTCTTCTCATAAATCTATGATTATGAGACGTTGCCTGACAGTAATTGCAGCCATAATGGCACTGTTTGCCGGAGGCGTTGCCCGCGTGGCAGCCTCCGACAAGGCAATGCCGCTGCCCGTGAATGCCGCCTTGCTCGATGACGTAAGGCAGTCATACCGGCGCGGAGACACGGAGACCGTGAAGCGCGTTGATGTCATGAAGGCTTATGCAGAGAAGCTTATCAAGGCTAAGCCAGTAGTAGTTACCGACAAGAAGCGCATCGCCCCGAGCAACGATCCGCGCGATTATATCACCCTTTCGCCTTATTGGTGGCGGGATACGACAAAGACCGATGGGCTGCCTTACGTCCGCCGTGACGGCAAGCGCAACCCCGAGGTTTACGAATATGCCAACCGTGAGCAGGGAAATGATATCGGTGAGCGGGTTGAAATCACGTCCGTGTTATATTACATAACGGGCGACAGGCGTTACGCCAAGGCATGTGCCGTGCAGCTGAGGGCATGGTTCACCGACGCCAAGACCGGCATCAATCCCAACATGACATACTCGCAGATTGTGCCGGGACGTACAAACCTGCGTGGTACGGGCATCATAGACTCGCGCCGCTTCGTGAAGGCAATACTCATGTCGCGGCTTATCGAGGACTCGGGAGAATGGACGGATGCCGACCGCAGGCAACTCAAGGCATGGGCAGAAGCTTATTGCTACTGGTTGGAACACAGCACTCAGGGACGCAAGGAATCGAAAGCCGTCAACAATCACGGCATTTGGTATGACGCCGTACACATCATGTTGCTGGCTTATCTCGACCGTAATGCCGACTTGAAAGATGCTGTAAGCGGTGGCATAATGGCAAAGCTCGCCGAACAGATTGCCGCCGACGGTTCGCTGCCGCAGGAGTTGAAGCGCACCCTTTCGCTTCATTACTCAACCTTTGTCATGGAGGCTTTGGTTACCGTTGCGCATGTAGTCAAGCCTTTCGGCATAGATCTTTGGAAAGAGAAAACGGTCAAGGGGACGGGCATGCAGGACATCGTGAAACACCTTATGCCGTATTATCTCAGACCGGAGACGTGGCATCATAAGCAGATAAAGCCTTTCGAGACGTGGCGCGGAGCGGTAATAATGTATGAGGCGGCAATGAACACCGGCGAAAAAGATTATCTGCGCGTTGCCGAGAAAATAGGAAATGTGATGAAGAAGGGCGATATCAATGCGGTAATCTACGGAAATTTAGCTAATTAAGAGTTAAGAATTAAGAATTAAGAAAAAGTGCCTTGGGGAATTAAGAATTAAGAGTTAAGAATTAAGAAAAAATGCTTTGCGGCAAGAATTAGAAAGAATAAGAATTACAAAAGTATTTTTCTTAATTCTTAATTCTTAACTCTTAATTTCCCTGCTCTTAACTCTTAATTCCCCAAGGGGTCGCCTCTTGAAAAGTTACAGTTCGTAAGCAGAACGCCGCTTTGAGTGCATCCGCGGTATTGCCGCGCAAAAAAACAAAAGTCAAACTATATTTATGAAATATGAAAACAATATCAAAACAAGTTAAATCTCTCTTGTGTGGAACGTTAAAGGGCGGTCTCGGCATCCTTATGTTGCTGTCGGCAGTTAGCGCACCGGCACAGGAGAAGACCATTAGCAACCGTTACGGAATGAAGATGAAGCAGGAGGCAGACGGCTCATACTCGCTGCTCTATGCCAAGAAATACGCACGCTTTATCGACGTCAACACCATTCCGGATGTCTTTGTGCCCTACACCCACGTCAACAACCGCCTTACAAGCAAGGATTATAAGGGAGTGCGCACGCAGGACATAGTGTTCAAAACCAATAAGGATTACAGCCTCACGCTGACCGTGGACTATGCCGAGATCGACAAACCGACACCTTTCATGATGTATGTGCATGGCGGCGGATGGGCAAGAGGCAACAACGGCTCGTCGCGTTCGCTGTCGCAGTATCTGGCAAAGCAGAAGGGCATTACCGGCATACGTGTGTCTTACACCCTTGCACCGCAGCCCGGAGCCAACGTCAACGTGTCGATTGAAGACATAAAGGACGCCCTGAAATATGTGCGCGAGCATGCAAAGGAACTCAATGTCAACCCCGATGTCTACGGATTTCTCGGCACATCGGCCGGCGCGCACTTGGCAGCCGTAGGTGCCATGACAAGCAACGCCAAACTGTTTGTGGGCTATTCGGGCATCTACGACCTTGAGACGGCGGCAATAACGATGAAGAGTAAAGACCCGCAACGCATAGCCTATTTCTGCGACAGGGATGCAACGGTGCTACGCCATGCCTCGCCCGTCAACCTCATTCCCAAGAAGGACGTACCAGCCACGATGCTCGTCTGCGGCACATGTGATGTTACCGTGGAGTGCAGTCAGAGCGAAGAGTTCGCCCGGAGGTTGAAGAAGAGAGGCGGAGAGTGCGACCTTCTCGTCTACAAATATTATGACCATAACCTCAGTTCGAAGACTTCCGACAAGATGGAGGAGATATTCTTCAAGACCGTCGACTTCGTTACGAAATATCTGAAATAACCTGTTATCATGCGACATCTGCTTCTTTTCATCGCCATGTCGGCGGCATTGGCTGTCCGTGCGCAGCAAACGGCAGGCTTACTCGTGGCGGACGGCAACTCGGCAGACACCTACTCGCTTATCCGAGCGTGCGGATATGAAGAGGAAGTGCCCGACAACTCGCGCGACCATGCGTCGGCTCCGTTCCAGCATATCACCCAACAGCATGATGCCATACTGGGCAAACCGGTGTTCGTTTTCCATATCCATGCGGCGATAGACGACGACCGCGGACTGGCAAACGTCAACGACCGCCAGCGCAACGAGATAAAGACGGGACCGAAGTCGCCGGCATCTCTCATCGCGCAGGAAGGCGAGACGCTCACTATGAAGTGGAAATTCAAGCTTCCGGCTGGCATGAAGACAACCTCCAAATTCACGCATATACACCAGCTGAAGGGTATTGACAACAAGCAAGGAACGGCAGATGTGGGGCATCCTCTTATGACCCTTACGTGCTATACGAGCGGCAACAGGCAGGTGTTGCGCCTGAGATATGAGGACAGGACGGCACGCAATGGCGCCGAACAGCATGTGTCTACGCTGAAGGAAACAGACCTCTCGCCGTTTCTCGGAGAATGGGTTGAGGCTGAAGAGGTGGCACGCTTCGGTGCCAACGGCACATACCGCATAGTCATCCGCCGGATAAGCGATGGCAAAGAGCTCTTCAGCTACTCAAACGCTAACCTCGACATGTGGCGCACATCATCGGCAGGACTGCGCCCAAAGTGGGGCATCTACCGCTTCATAGGCGAGGACAGGGCATGGCAGAACCAGTTGCGCGACGAACAGTTGCTCTTTGCCGACTTCTCCATAGTCAAGGGCGAGGCGTCGGGTTTGTCTCGGATTGAGACCGGACAGGATACAGGCAGGACGTCGGTAACATGGAACTTGGATGGCAGCCGCAGGCTTGCCGACATTCCGGGCATATACATCAAGAGCGGAAAGAAATACTTGAAAAAATAAGAAAGGAACCAATATGACGAATATATTTAGATTTTTGACGGCAGGCATGTTGACGGTGGCATGTTGCCAGACCGCCTTCGGGCAGGACGGACGACTCATTGCCGACGGCAACAGCGATGCTACTTATAGGCTGATACGTGCTTCCGGCTATAATCATGAGGCTCCCGACTCATCCCGAAGCCATGCTTCAAAGCATTTCCAACACATCACCCAGACCATGGACAAGGAGCTTGGCAAGCCTGTCTTCGTGTTCCACATCCACGCGAACATCGACGATGACCGCGGCAAGGCAGGCATCACAGACCGCCAGCGCAACGAGATAAAGACCGACGGGAAGTCTCCGCGCAACCTGGTGGGACAGCAGGGCGAGACCCTCACGATGCGTTGGAAGTTCAAACTGCCCAAAGGCTTCATCACGACAAAGAAGTTTTCGCACATCCATCAGCTGAAAGGCATCGACAACAAGCAAGGAACGGCGGCCGTGGGAGCACCCCTCATCACCCTGACATGCTACTCTAAAGGCAACAAAGGCATGCAGGTCTTGCGTCTGAGGTATGACAACCGCAACGCCGACGGTTCCGTAACGCTTGCCGAGACCGACCTCGCGCCGCTGCTCGGACAATGGGTTGAGGTGGAAGAGACGGCTACTTTCGGCGAGAAAGGCAGCTATTCGGTAGTCATAAGGAAAGTGAAAGGCGGCGGTGAGCTGTTCAGTTACCGTAACGATAACCTCGACATGTGGCGCACGGGGTGCACCGGCATACGTCCGAAGTGGGGCATCTACCGTTATCTCGGCAACAACCGCGAGTGGGCTTCGCAGCTTCGCGATGAGCAGCTGCTCTTTGCCGACTTCTCGATAGAGAAGAAACAATAACAAAAGGAACAATTATTTACAAAACTAAAGACAATATGAAAAAGTTATTTACATTCGCAGCCGTGGCGCTTGCTACAATCAGTGCCAACGCGCAAGAAAAGAGTTGGACGTTCGAAAACTGGACAACAGCAGCGTCGGTTACCTCCAATGTAACCGTTGACGGTCTGACTTTACACGCTACATCTTCGGCAGCCGCCGCAGTGGAAGATAAGAAAAAGTCGGCTGAAATCAATGGAGAGAAAGTGAATTATACCAAGTGCATAAACCTGAAAGGCACCGGATCAACCTCTGGCAGACATATAAGTTTCCCTGTGGAAGGTCCTTGTGAGATAACCGTTGTCTGCTATCATGGCTCTTCAAGTGTTACATACAAGCGTTGTGTTAACGTCAGTTACGGTGCCGCTTACGATGCAGCCAGCCTGCATAGCATTGTCGTACCCACCGGCGGAGCTGCTTCAGCATCAACCGTAAGGTATGAACTTGACAAGCCGAACACGATATATCTGGGTAGCGGAAACAGCGGTGTAGGCATCTGTGGCATATACGTTAAGCCCATAACTCCTGCCGAACCGCAGCCTGCAACGCAGTCTAAGGCATGGGATTTCACTGCTGAACTCAGTGCAAACGACATCGCTAACCTTGACGCTGACGCTGCAAACTGGACAAAGACGGAAGGCGATTATCTGAGATATTCTTACTCTCCGGCATTTACGGCGGATGAAGCTATTGACAATTTGTACGGCATAATGCTTACTGCCAACGGTAAAGAGGTAGAGAAAACCCAAGGTCTGCGCTTCGGACGGTACAACGGTAAGTTGGATAAAGACCGTTTCCGCTTGGATAACGGCAAGCGTCTGAACATCAACGGACAGTATGTTGGCTTCATAATTCCTGACCTGAAACGCAATGACGTTGTAAAGGTGCGCTTCTCAACAGCCACGGATGGAGACTCGCGCGACATCGTCTTGACTAACGCAACGACCGAAGACAACTGTGTTTCGTCAAGTACTGAAACCCCGAACGAAATAACTTGCAAGGTTCTTAGCGACGGTTATGTAGGCTTCCGGGCAGGAACCAACGGACTGAACTATTACGCAGTTTCCGTAAATGCAGACCTTCCAATCACTGACGGCATATCTGAAATTAAGGTTACAGATAAGACAACAGACGGCAAGATATACAATCTCAGCGGAATGGAAGTGAAAAATCCGACAGCGGGTATTTATATCAAGGACGGCAGGAAGTTCGTTGTAAAGAAATAATCGCTTGATAACAATTTGTCTGGATATGATGAAAGAGGATGATACAAAGTCTGCTTCAAAGTGTGAAATACAACTTTTATCATCCTCTTTTATTTGAAATGCACAAATAAAACATGGAAAATTATTAATAAGTAAGTCGTATAAATTAGTTTTATCTGTGCCCATTAAATTTAGAAAGAAACTTCCTCCTGTAAGTTTCAATATATAACCGGTTCACAGAAATGTATGTTTTTTGATACCTAAACAGTAGGTAACGAATACCTTATTATGTGCGGCGTCATGGGGCGGATTATAAATTGTAAGCATGTTTATTGATAATGTGAGATGATGGATGTTTACTCGTTCCATAACGGATACTTCCTTACTCTGTAATTAATGCTTCCTTACTCAATATTTAATACTTCCTTATTCTGTATTTAATATCTCCTTGCATTGTAATTAATGCCTCCTTACTATGCAATTAATACTTCCTTACCATGTAATTAATATCTGTTTGGCAAGTAAGAAAGCATTAATTGTTGCTGGTTGACAGGTGCGAATGTAAAAAAATAGCAGCATGTCATAACATGAGAGATGTTATGACATGCCGCTAAAATATATTTTTTTGACAAATTACCGTGCCAATGTCTGCCGTAGAAGACAGAATACGGCGTGTTTATAGTCCGATAACACTTTTTTCAACCCAGTAGATGATGATGCCGGCAAGGTATCCAACGAAGGCAATCCATGTGATTTTCTTCATGTACCAGCCGAAAGATATCTTTTCCAGACCCATTACAACCACGCCTGCGGCACTTCCTACGATAAGCATGGAGCCGCCCACACCGGCACAATAGGCAAGAAGCTGCCAGAAAATACCGTCCACTGCCATGTCGCCGACCTCTGCAACGGGATACATTCCCATACATCCGGCAACGAGGGGCACGTTGTCAACGATGCTTGACAATACTCCGATAATGCCCGTTACAAGGTAGTGGTTGCCGTTGAATACGATGTTCAGTCCCTCGCCGAGTGCCTCAAGAACGCCGATTGTCTCAAGACAGGCAACAGCCATGAGTATTCCGAGGAAGAAAAGTATGGTGCTCATGTCTATGCGCGACAGCATTTTTGTTACACGCTTCTGCATGCCGTTCTTGTCGTTGCCCTCTTCAAGGTGATAATAGAATATTTCGGTTACGGTCCATAATATGCCCAGCACGAGCAGTATGCCGACGAAAGGAGGAAGATGTGTTATCGATTTGAATATTGGGACGAAGATAAGACCTCCCACTCCAAGGAAGAATATTGTCTTGCGCTGCCTTGCCGTCAGTGCCTCTGCCTCTGTAATGCTTGTCTTTTCGGCAATGTTCGCAAGCTCTCCCTTTAGAGAATGTGAGAGGATGTATGCAGGTATGACCATTGATACCAGCGACGGAATGAATATTTCCATGATTACGCCTGCCGCCGTTATCAGTCCCTTGTTCCACAGCATTATGGTTGTTACGTCTCCGATTGGTGAGAATGCGCCTCCCGAGTTCGCCGCGATAATCACCAGTGAGGCATATATAATGCGGTCTTTTTTCTCTTTTACGAGTTTGCGCAATATCATTATCATTACGATTGACGTTGTAAGGTTGTCGAGGATGGCTGATAGAATGAACGTCATGAATGCGATGCGCCAAAGCAGTTTCTTCTTGCTGCTGGTCTTCATCGTGTCTCTGACGAAGTTAAATCCGCCGTTTTGGTCGACAAGCTCGACGATTGTCATTGCTCCCATGAGAAAGAACAGCGTGGTAGACGTGCTTCCAAGATGTTTCTCCATTATGGCGGTTACCTGCTGGAGCAGTGCTTCGTGCGAGAAATCTCCGGCGATATAGCTTCCCGGATCGAGCATAAAGAGAGTCCAGCAGAATACAAACATCAGCAAAGCCACGGCGGCTTTGTTCACTCTTGTCGCACTTTCAAGGGCTATGCACGCATAGCCAAGTATGAATACGACGATAATTGCAATAGTTAAAGTAGACATGTTTTTTATTTAAGATTAGTTTTACGCGTGCAAAGATATACATTATTTATTTATGAGACGGTTATGAAGAATTAATTTTTTTGCTATATTTGCATTTTAGTAAGAATAAAATTAAAAACAGGCTATGAATATAGAACAGGCACGGGAATATTGTCTCTCGAAGAAAGGTTGTGAGGAGAGTTTCCCGTTCGATGAGGAGACGCTGGTCTTTAAGGTTATGGGCAAGATGTTTGCCGTATTGATGCTCGAGAAACCGGATATGATTGTTGTGAAATGCGACGCTGCCTATGCCGCTGAACTGCGCGAGGAGTATGCGGCAGTTGAGCCGGCATGGCATTTCAACAAGAAGTATTGGAATCAGATACGCTTCAATTCCGATGTGGAAGACGAACTTGTCTTAAAACTGATAGACCTCTCTTTGGACGAGGTCGTGAGGAAATTCACGCGGAAGATGAAGGCGGAATACGATGCCATGTGACTCTCCTGCTGGCACTGGCGTGTGCGTGCCTTGTCGTGACACAGCCGGAGCCGTTGGAGGCATAATCAAAACTTTTGGTTTAATTATCAAATAATTATGCCTGTTTGTTGCGGAAAACAGGTATATTTGCAATCATAATTTAATACACAACACATAAATAATATGGAAAGCAATAAATGTTTCTTTGCCGTAGATCTTGGTGCAACAAGCGGCCGTACCATAGTGGGCACACTTGCCGGCGGAAAGATAAATCTGGAGGAACTTACTCGTTTTGACAATAACCTGATAGAGACTGGCGGACATTTCTATTGGGATATATATGCGCTTTACAATGAGATAATAAAGGGACTGAAGCTCGTTGCACAGCGCAACATACCCGTTGCGAGCATCGGCATCGATACATGGGGCGTAGACTTCGTTTGCGTTGGAGATGACGGGGCGATACTTCGCAATCCGCTTGCCTACCGCGATCCTCACACATTCGGTATGATGGAGGAGTATTTCGAAAAGGAGACAGACAGGAAAGAAGTATACAGCATCACCGGAATACAGTTCATGAACTTCAACTCTCTCTTCCAACTGTATGCAATGAAGCGTGCAGGGAACTCAGCTCTCAAGAATGCGAAGAAAATTCTTTTCGTTCCCGATGCACTGGGGTGGATGCTTACGGGCAACGCCGTGTGCGAGTATACCATTGCGTCTACAAGCCAGATACTTGATCCACGTACAAAACAGCTTGATGAAAAGCTTCTTGCAAGTGTAGGACTTACCCGCGACATGTTCGGCACAATGGTAAATCCGGGACACTGCATAGGCACGCTTACCGAAGAGGTACAGAATATGACGGGGCTTGGCGCGATACCAGTGATAGCTGTTGCCGGTCATGACACGGGAAGTGCCGTTGCTGCCGTTCCGGCAAAGGATGAGAAGTTTGCCTATCTCAGCAGCGGTACATGGAGCCTTATGGGTATAGAGACAAAGGATGCTATAATAAACGATGTCAGCTATGAGCGCAACTTTACAAACGAGGGCGGCATAGAGGGTACAACCCGTTTCCTTAAAAATATCTGCGGCATGTGGCTTTACGAGCGTTGCCGCAAGGAGTGGACGGATGCACCGAAGTCGCATACGGAACTTATAGCCGAGGCAATGAAGCAGCCGGCATTCCAAAGCATCATAAATCCGGACGACAGGATGTTTGCCAACCCGCCGTCGATGGTGGAGGCAATACAGGCGTATTGCCGTGAGACAGGTCAGCATGTGCCTGAGGGATATGCCGAGATATGCCGTTGCATATTCGAGAGCCTTGCCCTGCGCTATCGCCAGGTGTTCGGCTATCTTAAGGAGATGTCGTCGTTCCCCATTGATGTGCTGCACATCATCGGCGGCGGAAGCCTTAACGACTATCTCAACCAGTTTACGTCAAACTCAACGGGCGTGGAGGTACTTGCCGGTCCGCAGGAAGGTACTGCTCTTGGCAACATAATGATACAGGCAAAGGCGGCAGGATATGTAAAGGATATCTGGGACATGCGCCGCATAATAGCAGACAGCCTGTCGCTGAAACGCTTTGTTCCGAAGGATAAGGAACTGTGGGATGAGGCTTACGAAAGATATCTGGCTGTGACAGGCAGCAAGACAGCTTGCTGACAAAAGAGGGAATGAGGGCGAATGAGCCATATTGGTAATGTTGGTCTTATTAGGCTTATTAGCCCTATTCGTCTTATTAGCCTTATTTGTCCAATTAGTCCAATTAGTCAAAGATAATAACAATAATAACATCAAACTAAAAATCAAAGAAAAATGAAAACAGAACTGATAACAAAGGCATACGAAGTGGCGAAAGAACGCTACGCAGCCATAGGAGTGGATACGGAGAAAGTGTTGGAGCAGATGCAGAATTTCCATCTTAGCATGCACTGCTGGCAGGCAGACGACGTTGCAGGATTTGAAAATCAGGGCGGAAGCCTCACCGGCGGTATTCAGGTGAACGGAAACTATCCCGGCAAGGCACGCAACATTGACGAGCTGCGCGCTGACATCCTATATGCAAAGTCTCTTATCCCCGGTACACACCGCCTGAACCTTCATGAGATTTACGGCGACTTCGGCGGAAAATATGTTGACCGCGACCAGTGCGAGGTGGAGCATTTCCAGAGCTGGATTGACTGGGGTAAGGAGAACAACACCCTGCTTGACTTCAACTCTACATCGTTCTCTCACCCGAAGAGCGGCGACCTGAGCCTTGCAAATCCTGATAAAGGCATCCGCGACTTCTGGATTGAGCACTCTAAGCGCTGCCGTGCCATCTCAGAGGCTATCGGTAAGGCGCAGGGCGACCCCTGTATCATGAACACATGGGTACACGACGGAAGCAAGGACCTGACCGTTAACCGTCTGATGTACCGCGAACTGCTGAAGGATTCTCTCGACCAGATTTTCGCTCAGAAGTATGATAACATGAAAGACTGTGTTGAGTCTAAGGTGTTCGGTATCGGTCTGGAGAGCTATACCGTTGGTTCTAACGACTTCTACACAGCATATGCTGCAAAGAACAACATGATGATAACCCTCGATACCGGTCACTTCCACCCGACGGAGAGCGTTGCCGACAAAGTGTCTGCAATGCTTCTGTTCGTGCCCGAGCTGATGCTCCACGTATCACGCCCGGTTCGTTGGGACTCAGACCACGTAACAATCATGGACGACCCGACACAGGATTTGTTCAGCGAGATTGTACGTGCCGGTGCCCTCGACCGCGTACACTATGGTCTCGACTACTTCGACGGAACTCTGAACCGCATCGGTGCATACGTTATCGGCAGCCGCGCTGCTCAGAAGTGCATGCTCCGTGCTTTGCTCGAGCCTATCGCAACACTGCGCAAGTATGAGCTTGACGACAAGAAGTTCCAGCGTCTCGCACTGCTCGAAGAGTGCAAGAACCTGCCTTGGAACGCTGTTTATGACGAGTTCTGCCTGCGCAACAATGTGCCCGTAGGTGAAGAATATCTTGCTGCCGTTGAGAAATACGAGGCAGAGGTGACATCTAAACGATAAGCTTTAATGATGAGTTAAGAATTAAGAGTTAAGAATTAAGAATTTGCTGCCGCAGTGTTTCCATGGAGACAGTATGGAGAGATTTTTTTAATTCTTAATTCTTAACTCTTAACTCTTAACTCTTAATTATTAACTCTTAACTCTTACTCCCCCCCCCTAATTCTTAATTCTTAACTCTTAATTAAACAAGGTGTCTTTCATTTCCAAAAGCATTTTTCTTTTGTCATGTCTGTTTGTGTCGTTGCAGGCGCATGCACAGTTGTGGTACGACGTAAAGCCGGAGATGCGTCCGGGTACACGCTGGTGGTGGCATGGCTCGGCTGTTGGGAAAGAAGGAATAGACAGAGAACTGGATGAATTTAGCAAGAAGGGAATATCATCTGTTGAAATAACACCTATTTACGGAGTTATAGGCAACGAGGAAAACGAACTGGACTTTCTTTCGCCACAATGGATGGACATGCTGGACTATACCGTGCGCTCTGCCGGTAAGCGCGGAATGCGTGTTGATATGACCACCGGTACAGGATGGCCTTTCGGAGGACCTTGGGTTAAACCCGAGGACGGGGCATGCGCGGCGGCATTTGTCACCGATACGGTTAGCTGTACATCAGAGAAAAAAGGATTGTGGACAGAACTTATTGATGGCAGGCGGCTTAAGCTACGTAAAAGAAATAAGGCGAAATTATATTATGTCGCGGCACATAAATTATATAAGGACGGCAGGGTTGGCAAGGCAAGAGATATTACACATATTGTGACCGGTGGAAAGTCATTGCGGTGCGGTAAAGAGGATTCCATACTCGTCGTAGCACTCTATCTTGTACGTACGGGACAGTTGGTTGAAAGGGCTGCGCCAAACGGCGAGGGACTTGTTATAGACCATTTCAGCAGTAAGGCGGTGACAGATTATCTTGATGTCTTTGATAAGTCATTTACTGCCGGACGGACCGCAGTTCCACGCAGCTTCTTTTGTGACAGCTATGAGGTGGAAAGGGCAAACTGGACTCCTGAACTGTTTGATTTCTTTTATAAGAGTAAAGGGTACCGTCTGGAAGAACATCTGCCGGAACTTCTCGGACTGTGCGGCGACAATACCGTGTTGTGCGACTACAGGGAGACACTTGCCGGTATGCTGTATGATAACTTTACTATAAGGTGGGCTTCGTGGGCAAGGCAAAAAGGAGCGTCCGTACGTTATCAGGCACATGGTTCTCCCGGGAACCTTATAGACCTTTATGCCGCGGCGGATATTCCGGAGACAGAAGGTTTCGGGCTGACAGACTTTAATATAAGGGGACTTAGGCGTGACGACGGTTTTACGCGCACAAATCTCAGTGATGTGTCTATGTACAAGTATGCCTCATCGGCTGCGCATATCACGGCGAAACCATATACATCGGCAGAGACATTCACATGGCTTACCGAACACTTCAGGACATCGCTTTCACAAATGAAACCCGACCTTGACCTTATGTTTACATGTGGCATAAACCACATAATGTTCCACGGCTCGGCATATTCGCCAGAGGGCGAGGAGTGGCCGGGACGCAAATTCTATGCTTCGGTAGATGCCAGTCCGACAAACAGTATATGGCGTGATTTCGGTTTTATGACGAAATACATAGAGCGTTGTCTTAATATATTGCAGTCAGGCAGTCCGGACAACGATTTCATGGTATACTTGCCCATGCGCAACATGTGGATGAAGCGTGAGAAACAAGGAGCCGACGGCTTGCTTATGCCTTTTAAGATAAGTTCGGCGAGGCGTTTGGCATCCGAATTTGTTGAGACAGTGCTCGATATAGACAGTCTCGGTTATGACCTCGACTATATCAGTGACAGGTTCCTCATGCAGGTGACGTATCGTAACGGCAGGCTGGTTACGGCATCCGGTACGGAATATAAGGGACTTGTCATACCGGAAGGAAGTATCCTTACAGATGAAGTGCGCGGGCATATCGATAAGTTACGCTCAATGGGAGCACCGGTGGCATTTGGCGCAGACAAAGATTTGCTTGCTTCTTTTGCCAGGGCAGAGGATATAAGGCTTGTGCCAGGTGTGCGCACCATAAGGAGACGGCTGGAAAACGGGTATGGCTATTTCATCGTCAACCTTTCCGGCAATGATGTAGACACATGGATGTCCCCCGCAGTGGATTTTAAAGATGCCGTATGGCTTGATCCTATGACAGGTGAGGATTTTGCCTGCGAGAAAGACGGGCACGGAATACATATAGTACTGCGCTCGGGAGAGTCGGTTCTGTTGAGGACATCCGACAGCCCTATAGGTGGAAACCGTAAGCTCAGGACAAGCGGGAAGGTGCAGGGAGAGATAGACCTTACGGACAATGACTGGCAGCTTGCGTTTGTGGATGAGGCTCCGAAGGTGAAAGAGACATTTAAGCTTTCCCCGTTGTCATCGTGGGAGAAGTTGGATAATGACTTGGTCCGTGTAACGATGGGGACGGGTGTTTATTCCACGGCTTTTAACCTTACAGGCGAGCAGTTGGGGCATGTGCGTGAGATAGATCTCGGTGATGTCCGTGAGAGCGCGCGGGTATATATAAACGGACGCTTTGCCGGCTGTGCATGGGCGGCACCTTTCATACTGAGGACAGACGGATATCTAAAGGAAGGGAATAATGAGCTGCGTATAGAGGTTACAAACCTGCCCGCCAACCGCATTGCCGAAATGGACCGTAAAGGTATGGGATGGCGCAAATTCAAGGAAATAAATTTTGTTGATTTGCGTTATAACCGTAATACACGCTATGACAGCTGGTGCCCTGTTACAAGCGGTCTTAATTCGCGTGTCAGGCTTTTGCTTGAGTAGCCGGCGTTGCGTCTTGTCATAATCAACAGAACGAAATCTGAAAACATATAATTGCTGAATATCAAACTTTAATTAAAAACTTTATATTATGGAAATATTACTTGGATTACTTATTATCGCAGTCGGCGCTTTCTGTCAGTCAAGCTGTTATGTACCCATAAACAAGATAAAGGACTGGAGCTGGGAGAGCTACTGGATTGTGCAGGGTGTCTTTGCATGGCTGCTGTTGCCGCTGCTGGGCGCGTTGCTTGCCGTTCCCGAGGGACACAGCCTTTGTGGGCTGTTTACGTCGGGCAGTTCTTTCAATGTAGGCATGACGGTGCTTTTTGGAGCACTGTGGGGCGTAGGCGGACTTACTTTCGGTCTTTCTATGCGCTATCTCGGTGTGGCACTCGGACAGTCTATAGCCCTTGGAACGTGTGCCGGGTTGGGAACTATAATGGGACCAGTGCTCCTTAATATATTTTTCCCCGAACTGGATGCTTTAAGTTCTCTTACATTTGCCGTTATTCTCGGCGTTGTCGTTACGCTTCTTGGCATTGCCATTATCGGCATTGCCGGCTCAATGAAGGCGGCATCGCTCTCTGAGGAGGAGAAAAAGGCGGCGGTGAAGGACTTCAATTTCCCGAAAGGGCTTGCCATTGCTCTGCTTGCCGGATTTATGAGCGGCTGTTTCAATGTGGGACTTGAGTTTGGAAAGGACATAAACTTCGGTGATCTTACTCCCGATATGTACAAGACCCTGCCTGCAACATTCCTCGTTACGTTCGGCGGGTTTATCACCAATGCCGTTTACTGTTTCTATCAGAACAGCAAAAACGGTACGTGGGGCGACTATGCCAACGGCAAGGTGTGGGGCAATAACCTGTTGTTCTGTGCCTTGGCTGGCGCATTGTGGTACAGCCAGTTCTTCGGACTATCTATCGGCAAAGGCTTTCTCACGGAGTCTCCCACGCTCATGACGCTTTCGTTCTGCATACTCATGGCACTCAACGTGGTGTTCTCAAATGTGTGGGGCATAATACTTAAAGAGTGGAAGGGCTGCTCTCCCAAGACCATTGCCGTGCTTATTATCGGCATAGTGGTACTGATAATGTCTTCGTTCCTTCCGCAACTTATATAATTTAATGTGGAACTTGTTTCATAAAGCATAGCTTTGCATATCGTAAAGCTATGCTTTATGCTTCGTAACCCATAGGGTTATTATGCCCCGATGCCGCAATAACGTTTATATTGTTTAATCACTCTGGTGTGTTGTTGCTGTATCGAGTTAGGCAAATACACATTAAATATATCATAAGGATGCTTGGAATGACTGTTAAATAGTATTTATACATCAATAATTCACTAAAAGTTTCTTAAATTTGCATCCGTTTTATATATTGTAAGGAGTTGACTGATTATGAGTAAGATAGCCTGTGTATTGTTGTTCCTTGTCTTTTTGTGTGACGGAGTATGTGCGCAGGAGCATGTTTGCGGTACAGACCGGGTTGTCGTGCCGTTGCGGGGGAACGGCAATATCAATGTGGTTATCCTCGGAGACTCCAACACCTCTATAGGCGGAGATGCCTGTGATAATCCGAGAGGGTGGAACAAGTGGTTTAAGGATAAGTTCGCCCCGGCGGCATGCCGCAGCTATGCAAGGAGCGGTGCGACGTGGACAAACACGGCACGGACCATATATGACATAAAAGAATATACAGAAAAGTTGAGTGACAACAATGTAATATATAATCAGGTAAACAGGCTGAAGGCAGACTGTAGCGGCAAAAGGCAGGTGGAACCGGACCTTATCCTGATAGCAGCTGGCACAAACGATGCCTGGTTTGACACCTCCCGTCCTGGCGTTTTCTCCAAGACCGCAAGTCTGGCGTTTGAGTACGACGGCGGATTTATAACCGGCAGAAAGGCTTCGGACGTAAGGACATTGGCAGAGTCGGTACGCTATTGCTGCGAACTGCTTATGGAGCGTTTCCCCGATGCGCAGATAATATTGCTCACACCGATGCAGTCTGTTGTCGCCGGAGCGGCGAAGATACGCAGGGCAGGGGACATTATTGAAGAATGTGCCCGCCGTATGGGATTGTGTGTGATAAGGCAGGACCGTGAGAACTGCGTATATTATGTGCGTGAGAAGATGTCGAAAAAGTACACGACCGACGGCACGCATACCGGCGAGGACGGTGCAAGGCGCAACGGATGTTACATTGCCAACCGTGTAAGTGCTATGCTTCAGATGTGATTTTTATGACATGTAGTTTTTGTTTTTTAGTTTTAAGCTTTAATATATAATGGTTTTCTCGGATTTATTCTTTCTTTTCATATTCATTCCGGCATTCATGCTTTGCTATCTGTTGGCGGCATTTGTAGACAACAGGCTGCTTTCCACGGAGACCGAACGCAGCAACAACGCCCGCAACTCCATGCTTGTCATCTTTTCGCTTGTATTCTATGCGTGGGGCGAACCGGTATATGTGTTCCTCATGCTTGCCTGTGTCTTTATCAATTATCTGTCGGGGCTTGTCATAAACAGCTGTGAAGGCGGAAAGCGAAGGACGGCACTTACAGTCGGGCTGATATGCAATATAGCCATACTCGGGACATTTAAGTATCTCGGTTTCTTTGCCGCTACATTGGGCGACATGGGCATTGACGTCTCCGTTCCGGCAATATCACTCCCCATAGGCATAAGCTTTTATACGTTTCAGTCGATATCCTATCTTATAGATGTCTACCGCAAGGAGTCTCCCGTGCAGCGGCGTTTCACAGGACTGCTGCTTTATATCTCCATGTTCCCGCAGCTTATTGCAGGACCAATCGTGAGGTATGGCACGGTGGCAGACGAGATACACAACCGCCGCGTGTCCGCAGACGACTTCGCGGACGGGGCATACCGCTTCCTGATAGGTCTCGGCAAGAAGGTCATTATCGCCAACCAGCTTTCCGAAATCGCCGACCAGTTTCTCGTAAACGGTCTCGGGCATCTCTCCACTACGGGTGCATGGATAGGCATAACGGCATTTACACTTCAGATATATTTCGACTTCTCCGGATATTCGGATATGGCAATAGGCATGGGGCGCTGCCTCGGCTTCCACTTCAACGAGAACTTCAATCATCCGTATTGCTGCAAGTCTATAACCGACTTCTGGCGCCGCTGGCACATGTCTCTCGGAAGTTTCTTCCGCGACTATGTGTATATTCCCATGGGCGGAAACCGCCGTCATCAGACCGTTAACATCCTTGCGGTATGGTTTCTCACCGGTATGTGGCACGGTGCAAGCTGGAACTTCATCATTTGGGGTATGTTCTTCGGGGTGATACTAATGATTGAAAAGAAGACAATACTGCGTGTCAAGGACAAGATACCTTCACCGTTGCTGCATCTTTACAGCCTTGTTCTTATAGTGACGGGGTGGGGAATATTCTATTTCGACGACTTCGGCAAGATGACGACGTTCTTCAATGCGTATATAGGAAAAGCCCCCGTGTTTACAGATTTCGTGTCGGAGAGTGCCCTCTTTGACAACTTTTGGCTGTGGGTTGCGGCAATCCTGTTCTGCATGCCCGTGCGCCGTGTGGCATCTCAGGTGATGAACCGCCTTACAGGGTGGAACGCAGCAGTCAACGGGACATGCGTCTTTACGGTGCGTATGGCAGTGTCCGTAATGCTGCTCACACTAAGTGTGGCACTTCTCGTAGGTGCAACCAACAACGCCTTTATATACACACGTTTCTAAAGATGCAGGCTTATGAGAAATATAAGTACATATATATCACTTCCAGTTGTCGCCGTCCTGTTGTTCATTTCTTTGTTTACGGCATACGCCGGCGTGCCTTCGTCTATGCCGGAAGACAGGTCCGGCAATGCGGCAGTGGCAGGACAATGTGCCCGGAAGTCGCCTACGGGGATTATCATTGCTGGCAGCGGTGACAGCGTCAGGGCTCTTGAACCCTTTGGAGGCATACCCGGCAACTGCCGCCATTATGCCGAGGCGGTAAACAGATATGCCGACACGTTCGGCGACAGTGTCCGTATATACTGCATGGTGATACCCACAGCCGTGGAATATTATTGTCCCGACACGGCACGGACATGGACCAAGGCTGAGCTTCCTGTGATAAACGACATCTACGGACATCTGTCAGACCGCGTACGTGCTGTAGACGTACACACGGTGCTCGGCCGGCACGTGGCAGAAGAAATATATGCCCGTACTGATCATCACTGGCTGCCCTTGGGCGCATATTATGCCGCGCAGGAGTTTGCCCGCGTGTCAGACGTGCCTTTCATGACGCTCGAAAACTATGACAGACACATCGTGAACAACTTTGTGGGCACCATGTACCGCTTTTCCAAGGATATATCCGTGAAGCAGGCTCCCGAAGAGTTTGTTTATTATACGCCGCGCGATGTAAGATATTCCACTACTTCCGTTGCCTATACTTTGGACCGGAGCCGCCGACGTGTGGTGTCCGAAACGGAACCGGCGGAGAAGCCTTTCTTCCGTACATACCACGACGGGAGCAGTGCCGCCTATTGTACCTTTATGGGAGGAGACACAAACCTCACGGCAGTAAGGACATCCACAAACAACGGCAGACGGCTACTTGTCCTTAAAGACAGCTTCGGAAATGCGCTGCCAGGATATCTCTTTTATTCGTTTGAAGAGATACATGTGGTTGACTGCCGCTACTTTACCAAGAACATAAGGGATTATGTCCTTGACAACAATATTACCGACATTCTCTTCGCCAACAACATAGGGCATGCCTGTTCAACGCGTACAAGCAGCTCATACAACCGCTATCTCACGCAGGGACAGTGACAAAACAAAACCGATATGACAAGAAACAAGATATATATAATATTCATTGCAGCAGTATTCCTGACGTTTACAGTTGTATTCGACACCTTCCCCCGTACGGCATATTCAGAGCTGGAGAAGCGCGAGCTTGCCGTTTTTCCCGACTTCTCGTTTGAGAAGCTCTTCGACGGAAGCTTTACCCGCAAGGTCTCTTCGTGGTTCAGCGACAGCGAACCCTACCGCGATGTCCTTATGTCGTGCAGCATGCAGATAAAGGATGCGATACGTCTTACGGCGTCGGAAGACAATGTCACATTTCATGCAGGTACCGAAACACCCGTTGCCGGAAATGAGGACGTGACAGACGAAGACGCTATTGCCAACCGTAACGTGGATGAATATCACAACGAGCTTACTGCAAATGAAAATGCAAAGATTGCCAATGCTGGTATAATAGTTGTCGGTACGGGCGACAAGGTGCGTGCTCTTATGGCATACGGAGGAGGCTCAAAGGGCGGAGTGTCGTATGCCGAGGCTGCAAACAAATACAAGGAGACATTCGGCAGCAAGGTAAACGTCTACTGTATGGTCATTCCTACGGCGTCGGAATATTATTGTCCGGAGAAGGCAAGGAAATGTACCAACAGCCAGCAGGCGACAATCAACAACATACATGCCCACCTGCGACCCGACGTCAAGGCTGTGGACATCTATACCATATTGGGAGAGCATGCCGCCGAAGACATATATCTCCGCACCGACCACCACTGGGCACCCCTCGGGGCATACTATGCCGCATATAAGTTTGCAAAGGTTGCCGGCGTGCCTTTCAGGGACCTGAAGCATTATGAGCGCAAGGTGGTGCGCAACTATGTGGGCAGCATGTACGGATATTCCAAGGATGCGTCCATAAAGAATGCGCCGGAGGACTTTGTATATTATGTGCCGCGCGGCGTGCAATACACCACAACATATATAAACTATACCATAAACAGCCACTATCAGGTTACGGGAGAGCAGAAGCCGCAGAAGAGCATATACTTCTTCAAGTACCGCGACGGTCACAGCGGGGCATACTGTACCTTCATGGGAGGCGACACGAAGATTACGCAGGTGCGTACGTCCACGAAGAACGGCAGGCGCGTGATGATACTGAAAGACAGCTTCGGAAATGCCATACCGGGATATCTCTTCTTCTCGTTCGAGGAGATACATGTCGTGGATGCGCGCTATTTCACAAAGAACATGATAGACTATGTAAGGGAGAACAAGATAACTGACATCCTTTTTGCCAACAACATATTCAATGCCTATTCGGGTTCCGTATGTAAGAAGTACATACATTATCTTACACAAAAACACGGAATAATGGCTGCTAAGGACGAGGTGAAGACCGGGGAGCACAATGCGGCGCATGAGAAGCCCGATACGGCTGCTCACCGCGCTGTGCCGAAGAAGCTGGTGCCGGCTGTCCACGATGCTGTTGAAGAGGCAGTCAGGGAAAACGAGGAATGATAACTTTATGACCATGAAAAATATTTTTGTTATATTGTCCTTAGCCGTGCTTGTCATGAGCTGTGGCGGAACGGGCAATGGCAGAACCGGCAACGTAGCGGCTGCCGACAGTGATACGGTGGCAAGCCGTGTTCAGACGGTGGAAGAACTTTTTCTTCCTGATACAAGTTATGCCTCTGTAAAGAACCTTGAGTGGCATGCCGAATATTCGGATACCCTCCCGCAAACACTGGAATACGTCGGTGATATCTATGAGAAGGCGGGCGGCGTGCGTACATTCCGCAAAAATCTTATGCGCAATGCTGCCTTCGGAGGCAGAGTGAAAGGAACTCCCACGACGGTGGAGACGGCATGGACTTTTGATACGAAATACGACTCCCGTCCGACAAAATTCGGAACATGGGGCGGCGGTACGGGCTGGACGGGACAGCCGTTGTATGTGAAGTGGACGCCAGCCGACATGGATATGTTTGGGAAAAATGCTCCCGCACCGCTTCCGGGCTTTACGGGAGAGGAGATAATGGTCGGCTCGTTGTGCGGTAATGTTTATTTCATAGACTTCAATACAGGCAAGCCTTCGCGTCAGCCGTATGTCTCAGGAAATGTAATAAAGGGTACGATGTCGCTCGATCCGGAGCTTAAGAACCTGTATGCAGGTCAGGGCGTACCCCACGGAGAACCCTTCGGCAACTTTGTCTTCGACCTGCTTAGGCATGAACGCACATTCTTTTTTGCCCGTGACCCGAAAGCCCCGCGCGGGTGGAATGCCTTCGACTCTTCGCCAATTGTTGCCGGCGGCTATCTCTTTTGGGCTGGTGAGAACGGCTCCGTCTATAAGTTCCGCCGCGAACAGGGACGTCTCATCCTTGCCGCCGTGGCACGTTACAGGGCAGACGGCATGGCTCCCGGCATAGAGTCGAGCCTGTGCGTATACCGCAACTACGGCTTCTTCTCGGACAACAGGGGCAATATAATATGTCTGAACCTTAATACGATGAAGCCCGTGTGGCACTGCAAGAACCTTGACGACTCCGACGGCACGCCCGTGTGCAGCGTAGAGAATGGCACGCCTTATATCTACACTGCATGTGAGGTAGACAAGCAGGGCGATGAAGGGTTCTGCCGTTTTCTTAAGCTTAATGCCCTTGACGGCAGCGTTGTGTGGGAACAGCTGATACGCTGCACCCGTTTCCTGCTTCCCGGCAAGACGCTCGACGGCGGCATGTATGCCACTCCCTTGCTTGGCAGCGGCGACTGCAAGGGCATGATTTTTGCCAATATATGCCGCAACAAGGCGGGAAAGAAGCTCGGAGAGCTGACGGCGTTGAGCACCTCCGGCGGCAAGATACTGTACACCGTGCCCCTTGACTACTTCGCATGGTCGTCGCCCGCGGCTCTTCACAACGAGAAAGGAGAGATGTATATCTTTACAGGCGATGCCTCGGGCAGCATATATCTTGTTCGTGGAAAGACCGGTGAGGTCATCTTTAAGAAGCATGTGGCTAACAACTTCGAGTCGTCTCCGGTTGTTGTGGGAAACTCTGTGGTCGTAGGCTCACGCGGAACAACAATCTATAAATTTACTGTAAAATGAAACGGATAATACTTATAACGGCACTGCTCATGGTCTCTGTCGCACGCATGTCGGCGCAGTATGACTTCCTTATAGCCAACCGCAATGTTATTCCCGGCGGCTACGACTTCTGGGTTTATACGCCCGAGGATTACTATTACACCATGGAGTCCACGCCCGTGGTGATATTTCTGCACGGTGCGAGCCTGTGTGGCAGAAACCTGAACAGGGTCCGCCGTTACGGTCCGTTGGACGCTATCGTCAAGGGAAGGCAGATACCGGCGCTTGTCATAGTGCCCCAAAATCCCGGAGGAGCGTGGAACCCGAAGAAGATAAACGATGTTCTCGAGTGGACGAAGAAGAAATATCCTGTAGACTCCACGCGTGTTTACGTGTTGGGCATGAGCCTTGGCGGTTACGGGACAATGGACTTTGCCGGGACATATCCCGAGAAGGTGGCTGCGGCAATGGCACTTTGCGGAGGATGCACGCTGAAAGATCAGGACGGTCTGGGGCAGCTTCCCCTTTGGATACTCCATGGTACAGCCGACCGTGCCATATCTGTGAAGCAGTCGCAGGTGGTTGTTTCCAACCTTCAGAACAAGGGTCTTGACACGCGCTTGCGCTTCGACTGGCTGCAGGGCGCGTCGCACGGTGCGCTGGCGCGCATCTTCTATATGCGGAAAACATACGACTGGCTCTTCTCCCATTCGCTCACAGACAAGGGACGTCCCGTAAGCCGCTGGTTCTCCATTACCAATGCCGACCTGTCAAAGGCATATCAGGATATGTCGCCAGAGGTGCCCGACCCCGAGGTGATAGACGACTGACGGATTTGCCGTAGTCAGGGTGTGTGCAAGTCGGATGTATCCGGGAATAATATAAAACAGTTACCGATAACATGTCAAAATTCAACACATATACGGATTCCGTTGACTTGTCGGCGTGGCATGAGCTGTGCATGGCGGAGGGTAAGCTGAGGCATTTCAGGAAAGGCGAGGTCTTTGCAGGGCGCGGCAAGAAACTGAGATACTTCGGCTTGGTCGTAAAAGGGTATTTCAAGTATGTCGTTACAGACACAGAAGGCGACAGTCACATTACGGGATTTACTTTTGGCAACGAGCTTGTCGGCGACTTCCTGAGCATTGTCAGTGGGGAAACGGTGAAGACAAACATAATCGCGGCATGCAATGCCGATGTCATGTTGTGCCATGCCGATGTGTTACGACGGAACATCGGACACTACTACAATCTCCGCTGCATGATGGCGGAAAGCCTTTTCCGCCAGGCGTACAACCTCTATATAGAGCTGCACGTGAAGTCGCCAAAGGAGCGTTATCTTGCTTTGTTGAAGCGTTGCCCCGACATATTGCAGCACATCACGTTGAAGGAAATGTCGTCGTTCTTGCAGATAACTCCCACGCATCTCAGCCGTATACGGCGTGAACTGACGTTCGGGATGTGATGTTTTCCTGTGTCGGCAATGTAAGTCTCAACTTATGTTTAGGCTTTTTTTATTCAGGCGATATAAATTTGTCATATAAAAAACCAAATAATTTAACGTGAGTTCGACGAATTATATCAACGCTGTAAGTCATTAATAGACATTC
>ERZ778514.149-NODE-149-length-72170-cov-10.126881_pt1 | contig 72170 bp, 77 predicted proteins | sample MGYA00510344_ERZ778514 | MGnify/ENA primary metagenome ERZ778514 (study PRJEB29527, sample SAMN07138968) | mouse gut metagenome | material: feces | host: mouse | place: China:Nanjing | collected 2016-01-25 ...
TTGGCATTTAATCCGAATCAACCATTTTTATAATTTCAAATGCGGCTCCGGGTACTATCGAAAAACCCCGAATGATCCGCTCCGATCATTCGGGGTTTTATCATGAACCGCACGAGGCCCGCACCGGCAAGCGACGACGACACCGACCGCCCCTCGCCTCTCCGTCGCCTCCACGACTGCAAAGGCTGCCGCCGTTTTTTCGAAATAGCCATCGGCACCCTCAGGCCGGGATCGGGCGCTCGCGCAGCGACGACTGCCGCTGCGACCGCTCGAGGGCGCGCAGCGCCGCGCGCGTGGCCCGGCGCCCCGCCTCGACGATCTCCGCCGCGCGGTAGAACTCGAAGACGCCGAAGCTGTCGGTGGGCAGCTCGACGAGCAGATCGGGGCGGTGGAGGCGGCACATGAGCTGCGTGATGCGCTGCTGCATGATCTCCGAGGCCGAGTGGAGCATCTGGTAGTGGTTGAGCGAGGTGCACGAGCGGCGCTCGGGGACGTCGCTGTAGCGGGCGCTCACGTCGACGGCCACCAGGTTGTCGCCCGGCGTGCGCTGCACGCGGTCCAAAGGCATGGGGTTGACCGCCGCGCCGTCGACCAGGATGCGCCCGTCGCGCCGCACGGGGCGGAAGACCGACGGGATGGAGATCGAGGCCCGAATGGCCTCGTAGAGGCTCCCCCGGTCGAGCACCACCTCTTCACCCGTCACCACGTCGGTGGCCACGGCCGCGAAGGGAATCGGCAGCTGCTCGATCGGGCGGTCTGACACCAGCTCGCCGAGCGCTCCCATCACGCGGTCGCCCTTGACCAGCCCCTCGGTGCTCCACGCCAGGTCGACCAGATCGAACACCTTGCGCGCGTCGAGGCCGCAGAGCCACTCCTTGAACAGCGCCAGGTGGCCCGAGGCGAACATCCCGCCCACGAGCGCACCCATCGAGGTCCCCGCGACGGCGGTGACTTCGTAACCCGCGGCATACAGCTCTTCGATGGCCCCGATATGGGCGATGCCGCGCGCACCGCCCCCGGCCAGCACCAATGCGGCCCTCTTCTTTTCCATGGTTTCGTTTTTGATCCCGAGCGGAGCACAGACCGTGCCAAACCCGCGTCAGGAGGTCACCACGCACGCCATCCGCACGTCGTGGGGCTCCACGGGCAGCGCAGCGACGAGCTGGTGGGCGTAGCACACCCCCACGCGCACGGCCCGCATGCCGCGCTGCGAGAGGTAGCGGTCGTAGTAGCCCCGCCCGCGCCCCAGGCGGTCGCCCGCGGCGGTGAAGGCGACGCCCGGCACCACCACGATGTCGATCTCCGACGGCGGGCACTCCACCGCCCCGGGACCCGGCTCGTCGATGCCGAAGGCGCCCCGCCGCATCGTGGCCGGGTCGTAGAGGAAGAAGCGCATCGCGTCGCCCTCGACGCGCGGCAGGGCCAGCCGTCTCGCACCGCACCAGCGCGCGAGCGCCCGCCGCACGTCAGGCTCGTCCGGCAGCGGGGCGAAGAGGGCCACCGTGCGCGCCCGGGCGAAGGCGCCGAGCCGCTCGAGGCGGGCGACGAGGAGCTCCGAGGCGGCCTCGCGCTCGGCCGCCGAGAGCGACAAATTGCGTTGTTTCATCGTTTTGCGAAGTTCTCTCTTATCCATAAAATGGGGTTCTGCCGCCGAAAATCGGGCTTCGGCTATTGTTATTCCGCGAACATTGGTTATCTTTGTTCGTCCGATGCGCCTGCGCGCCACCGGCATGCGAACACAAACACTTTAACAAAAATAGGTAAAATTCAATTATTATGAGCTGTTTCCTGACCAATTCCTCGCTGGGCAAGAAGTTGGTGATGAGCGTCTCGGGTGCTTTCCTCGTGCTGTTCGTCCTCTTCCACATGTCCATGAACCTCGCGGCGCTCGTCTCGGCCGACGCCTACAACGCCATCTGCGCCTTCCTGGGCGCCAACTGGTACGCGCTGGCCGGTACGCTGGTGCTGGCCGCCGGCGTGGTGGTGCACCTCGTCTTCGCGCTGATCCTCACGCTCAACAACTACCGTGCGCGCGGCGCGCAGCGCTACGCCGTGACGGTGCAGGAGAAGGGCGTGTCGTGGGCCTCGAAGAACATGCTCGTGCTGGGCTTCATTATCGTGGCCGGCATGGCGCTCCACCTGTTCAACTTCTGGGCCAAGATGCAGCTCGTCGAGCTGATGGGCGAGCACACCAACTCGCTGGGGCTGAGCCCGTCGGACGGTGCCTCGCTGATCGCCTACACCTTCTCGCAGTGGTACTACGCGGTACTCTACCTCGTATGGCTGGCCGCACTGTGGTTCCACCTCACGCACGGCGTGTGGTCGATGTTCCAGACCGTAGGCTGGGCCAACGACACGTGGTATCCCCGTCTGAAGTGCCTGGCCAACGCCGTGGCTACGCTGCTCTTCCTCGGGTTCGCCGCCGTGGTCGTGATCTACTTCGTCAAGAGCGTCTGCCCCTGCTGCGCCGGCGCCTGCTAATCACCCCTGCTGTAGAACAACAAACACACAAACGATATGGCTTTCAAATTAGACGCTAAAATTCCTGCCGGTGCGCTCGCCGAAAAATGGAGCAACCACAAGGCAGCCATCAAGGTCGTGAGCCCCGCCAACAAGCGCAAGCTCGACATCATCATCGTCGGTACGGGTCTGGGAGGCGCCTCCGCAGCCGCTTCGCTCGGCGAGATGGGTTATAATGTCAAGGTATTCTGCATCCAGGATTCGCCCCGCCGCGCCCACTCGATCGCCGCGCAGGGCGGTATCAACGCAGCCAAGAACTACCAGAACGACAACGACTCGGTTTACCGTCTGTTCTACGATACGATCAAGGGCGGCGACTACCGCGCCCGCGAGGCCAACGTCTACCGCCTGGCCGAGGTCTCGAACCTCATCATCGACCAGTGCGTGGCACAGGGCGTACCCTTCGCCCGCGAGTACGGCGGCCTGCTGGCCAACCGCTCGTTCGGCGGCGCGCAGGTATCGCGCACCTTCTACGCCCGCGGCCAGACCGGCCAGCAGCTGCTGCTGGGCGCCTACGCCGCGCTGAACAAGGAGATCGCCGCCGGCTCGGTGAAGAGCTACCCGCGCCACGAGATGCTCGACATCGTCGTCGAGGAGGGCGAGGCACGCGGCATCATCGCCCGCAACCTCGTCACGGGCGAGATCGAGCGCCACGGCGCCCACGCCGTCGTGATCGCCACGGGCGGCTACGGCAACGTCTTCTTCCTCTCGACCAACGCCATGGCGTCGAACGGCTCGGCCGCTTTCCAGTGCTACCGCAAGGGCGCCGGCTTCGCCAACCCCTGCTTCACGCAGATCCACCCCACCTGCATCCCCGTGCACGGCGACCAGCAGTCGAAGCTGACGCTCATGTCGGAGTCGCTGCGCAACGACGGCCGCATCTGGGTGCCCAAGAAGATCGAGGACGTCAAGGCCATCCGCTCGGGCGCCAAGAAGCCGTCGGACATCGCCGAGGAGGACCGTGACTACTACCTGGAGCGCCGCTACCCGGCCTTCGGCAACCTCGTGCCGCGCGACGTGGCTTCGCGCGCCGCCAAGGAGCGCTGCGACGCAGGCTTCGGCGTCAACGAGACCGGCCTGGCCGTGTTCCTCGACTTCAAGACCGCCATCGAGCGTCTGGGCAAGGAGATCATCAAGCAGCGCTACGGCAACCTCTTCGACATGTACGAGGAGATCACCGACGTGAGCCCCTACGAGCAGCCCATGCAGATCTTCCCCGCCGTGCACTACACGATGGGCGGCATCTGGGTCGACTACAACCTGATGACCACCATCCCGGGTCTCTACGCCATCGGCGAGGCCAACTTCTCCGACCACGGCGCCAACCGTCTGGGCGCTTCGGCCCTCATGCAGGGTCTGGCCGACGGCTACTTCGTGCTGCCCTACACCATCGGCGACTACCTCTCGAAGAAGATCCAGGCCCCGAAGGTGAAGACCGACACCAAGGCCTTCGCCGAGGCCGAGGCCCAGGTCAAGGAGCGCATCGCCAAGCTCATGTCGATCAACGGCAAGCAGTCGGTGGACGACATCCACAAGAAGCTGGGCCACATCATGTGGGAGAACGTGGGCATGGCCCGCACCAAGGAGTCGCTCGAGCGCGCGATCGCCGCGATCCAGGCACTGCGCAAGGAGTTCTGGAAGGATGTGAAGGTCGTGGGCAAGGCCGACGACTTCAACGTCGAGCTCGAAAAGGCCCTGCGACTGGCCGACTTCCTGGAGCTGGGCGAGCTGATGGCCCGCGACGCACTGAACCGCGAGGAGTCGTGCGGCGGTCACTTCCGCTCGGAGCACCAGACCGAGGAGGGCGAGGCGCTGCGTCACGACGACAAGTTCGCCTACGCCGCAGTCTGGGAGTACAAGGGCGAGGATACGGCACCCGAGATGACGCAGGAGCCCCTCGAGTACGAGTTCACCCACCGCGCGCAGCGCAACTACAAGGACTAAAACCCTTTTTGACGTATCACCTTTAATCAACGATTCGAAACCATGAATTTCACATTGAAGATATGGCGTCAGAAAGACGCTAAATCCCAGGGCGCCTTCGAGAGCTACAAGGTCGAGAACATCTCGGCCGACACCTCGTTCCTCGAGATGCTCGACATCCTGAACAACGACCTCGTACACCAGGGCAAGGAGCCCGTGGCCTTCGACCACGACTGCCGCGAGGGTATCTGCGGCATGTGCTCGCTGCACATCGACGGCCGCGCCCACGGCCCGGGCGACGGCGCGACGACCTGCCAGATCTACATGCGCAAGTTCAAGGACGGCGCGACGATCACCATCGAGCCGTGGCGCTCGGCGGCCTTCCCCGTCATCAAGGACCTGGTGGTCAACCGCGGTGCCTACGACCAGATTCTCCAGGCCGGCGGCTTCGTGTCGGTGCGCACCAACTCGGTGCCCGACGGCAACGCCATTCCCATCGCCAAGGCCGACGCCGACGAGTCGATGGACGCCGCCGCATGCGTAGGCTGCGGTGCCTGCGCCGCGACGTGCAAGAACGGCTCGGCGATGCTCTTCGTCGCCGCCCGCGTATCGTCGCTCGCCAAGCTGCCCCAGGGCCGCGTGGAGGGTGCGCGCCGCGCCAAGGCGATGGTCGCCAAGATGGACGAGCTGGGCTTCGGCAACTGCACCAACACGGGTGCCTGCCAGGCCGAGTGCCCCAAGCAGATCTCCATCGCGCACATCGCCCGTCTGAACCGCGAGTTCCTCGCTGCAAAGCTCGAGGACTAAACGGACCCGACGGACTTCTTCCGACAAGGGCAGGGATTCAATCCCTGCCCTTTTTGCTTGGCGGACGATCTGCGCAACTGCGCAGCGATATGGACAATCCCCCGCCCCTTTGAGAAAGGGCAGGGCCCGCCCATACCCACGCCGCACTGCACCGTGCCCGGACCGCACCCAACCGCACCCGACCGCTCGACCGCCCGCCCCTGCAATCGTTCGAGCCCGTCCGTCCCCGACAAACCGTCCGCCCCCGACAACCGCTTCAGCCCCTGCTCGCCCGAGACACCCCGCACGGCCTCTCCCCGCCGCACCCGACCGCCCGACCCTGCAACCGCCCCCTCACCTCGCCCGCGCCGCGGCCGCCTTTTTCGCACGGAAAGGCGGAGAATTGTGAATTATGAATTACCTTTGCAGGGATGATCGACAGGGAAACGGTAGACCGCATCTACGCCGCCGCCAACATCGTGGACATTATCGGCGACTTCGTCACGCTCCGGCGCAAGGGCGTGAACTACACCGCGTGCTGCCCGTTCCACAACGAGAAGACCCCGTCGTTCATCGTCTCCCCGGCCAAGGGGGTCTACAAGTGCTTCGGCTGCGGCAAGGGCGGCAACGCCGTGACCTTCCTCATGGAGCACGAGAGCATGACCTACCCCGAGGCGCTGAAGGCCGTGGCCAAGCGCTACGGCATCGAGGTAAAGGAGCGCGAGCTGACGCCCGAGGAGGAGCGGCGCAACGACGACCGCGAGTCGATGTTCGCCCTCAACGGCTGGGCCGCCTCCTACTTCGCCGACTACCTCCACCGCGAGGGCGAGGGGATGAGCGTCGGGATGAGCTACTTCCGCCAGACGCGCGGCATGACCGACGCCACGATCCGCAAGTTCGGCCTGGGATTCTGCCCCGCCAAGGGCGACCGCATGTCGCACGACGCCCTGGCGGCGGGCTACAAAAAAGAGTTTCTCCTCTCCACCGGACTATCGATCGAGCGCGAATACGACGGCACCCTACGAGACCGCTTCTACGACCGCGTGATCTTCCCCGTGCACAACATCTCGGGCCGCGTGGTCGCCTTCGGCGGCCGCACGCTGCGCACCGACAAGCACGTAGCCAAGTACCAGAACTCGCCCGAGAGCGAGATCTACAGCAAGAAGCGCGAGCTCTACGGCCTCTACTTCGCCAAGAAGGCGATCCAGCAGCACGAATACGCCATCCTGGTCGAGGGCTACACCGACGTGATCTCGATGCACCAGGCCGGCGTGGAGAACGTCGTCTCGTCGTCGGGCACGTCGCTGACGACCGACCAGATACGCCTGCTGGGGCGCTTCACCAAGAACATCACCGTCATCTACGACGGCGACTCGGCGGGCATCCACGCCTCGCTGCGCGGCATCGACATGATCCTCAGGGAGGGGATGAACGTGCGCGTGGTGCTGCTGCCCGAGCCGGAGGACCCCGACTCGTTCGCCCGCAGCCACACGGCCGCCGAGGTGCAGGAGTACATCCGCGCCAACGAGCAGGACTTCCTGGCCTTCAAGGCGCGGCTGCTGCTCCGCGACGCCGAGGGCGACCCCATACGCAAGGCGGCGCTCATCGGCGACATGGTGCAGTCGATCGCCCAGATCCCCGACCCGATCCAGCGGTCGGTCTACATCAAGGAGTGCGGCCGGATCATGGACATCGACGAGCGCATCCTCATCTCGGAGGTGGCACGCAAGCGCCTCGCCTCGACGGGCGACCGCGAGACCGACGAATTCGTGCGCCGGCAGACCGCCCGCCAGATCGCCGAGGCGCCGCAGCAGCCCGCGCGGCCCGACACGCAGTTCGTCGGGCGCATCGAGGTGGGGAGCAGCGTCGAGGCGCTCGAGCGCGAGATCGTCAAGTACCTGCTCAAGCACGGACACGAGGGCTTCGAGTTCAAGGAGGGGCGCACGATGGTGGCCTGCAACGTCGCCGAGGTGATCTTCTCGGAGCTCGACGCCGACCGCCTGACCTTCCGCGACCCGCGCTTCAACAAGATTCTGGAGACCTACCGCGCGCAGTGGCGCCAGCTGGGCGTCGGCACGGAGGTACCGGCCCACCACTTCCTCAACCACCCCGACCCGGAGGTGTGCAACCTCTCGGTCGACATCCTCACCTCGGACGACAACTACGTCCCCAGCCAGCTATGGCAGCGCAAGGAGGTGCACGTGGAGAGCACGGCCGAGATGCTGGCCGTGGGGGTTCCCAAGGCCGTGACGCTCTACCGCTCGAAGATCATCGAGGGGCTCATCAAGGAGTTGCAGGGGCAGCTCGACGGGCTTCCCGAGGAGGAGCAGACGCCGCTGATCCAGCGTCTGGCGGCCCTCAATCAGGCCAAGGTGACCATAGCACACAAATTGCAGCGGCTGATTCTGTGAGGCGCCGATCGGAAGGCGGCCGGCAGGAGGAGAAAAAAAAGAAGGGGCGGGGTCGTCCGAGACGCCAGGGGCGCCTGCGGGCAGCAAACGGAATGAAACAGAAAGATGAGTGAAACACTTTCCCCGCCCCGTGTTTTACAAGAGCAATTAGCGTACCGCAAACTATGACTGAACAGAAAAAGATCCATATCCGCAACAAGCGCGCGACCTTCGACTACGAGATCCTCGAGGAGTGGGTGGCGGGCGTGGTGCTCGTCGGCACGGAGATCAAGTCGATCCGCGCGGGCAAGGCCTCGATGACCGACACCTACTGCTACTTCGACCGCGGGGAGCTGTGGATCCGCGGGGTCAACATCGCCGAGTATGCGTGGGGCACGTGCAACAACCACACGCCGCGCCGCGACCGCAAACTGCTGCTCACCGGACGCGAGCTGGACAAGCTCCAGCGCGCCTCGCAGGACCGCGGGCTCACGATCGTAGGTCTGCGCCTGTTCCTCAACGAGCGGGGGCTGGCCAAGATCGCCATAGGCCTGGCCCGCGGCCGCAAGGCCTACGACAAGCGCGAGCACCTGAAGGAGAGCGACGCCAAGCGCGAGATGGACAAGGCGATGAAGCGCTACAAATGATCCGGGCCCTCTTTTTCGACGTCGACGGCACACTGGTGAGCTTCCGCACCCACCGCGTGCCCGACTCCGCGCGCGAGGCGCTGCTGCGCGCCCATGCGCGGGGCGTGCGCCTCTTCGTCGCCACGGGGCGCACGGCGAGCAACCTCACGCCGCTGGCCGGGCTTCCGTTCGACGGCGTGGTGGCGCTCAACGGCGCCAGCTGCCACACGGCCGACGGGGCACTGATCGCCTGCCGTCCGATCCCGCCCGAGGCTTTCGAGCGCGTGATGGCCCTCTCCGAGGAGCTGGGCTTCGAGGTGATGCTCGAGCTCGACGAGGGCGAGTTCGTCGCACGCACGAGCCCCGCGATCGAGGAGCTCTTCCGGCTGGTCGACCTGCCCGCGCCGCGCGTGGCGGACCTGCGCGAGCGCTTCTCGCACGGCGACTGCTGCCAGCTGTGCCTCTTCCTGGACACGGAGACCGAGCGGCGCGTGATGGAGCAGGTGCCCGAGCTGATCGCGGCGCGCTGGCACCCCGCCTTCGCCGACGTCAACCCCCGGGGCGTGGACAAGGCGACGGGCATGCGCACCTTCATGGAGCGCTTCGGCCTCGCGCCCGACGAGGTGATGGCCTTCGGCGACGGGGGCAACGACACGGCGATGCTGCGCGCGGCGGGCATCGGCGTGGCGATGGGCAACGCCTGCGCCGAGGCACGCGAGGCGGCCGACCACACGACGTCGTCGGTCGACGACGACGGCATCCTCCGGGCGCTCGTGCGCTTCGGAGTGATCGACGAGCATTGAAAAACACAACGATATGTCACTGATTCTCTGCATCGAAACCGGCACCGACATCTGCTCGGTGGGCATCGCCCGCGACGGCGAGCTGCTGTCGCTGCGCGAAAGCGACGAGGGGCGCGACCACGCCCGCAAGGTGGCCGTCTTCGTCGACGAGCTGCTGCGCGAAACGGACATCGCGCCCGAGCGGCTCGACGCCGTGGCCGTGGGCAAGGGCCCCGGCTCCTACACCGGGCTGCGCATCGGCACCTCGTTCGCCAAAGGGCTCTGCTACGGGCTGGACAAGCCGCTGGTGGCCGTCGGGTCGCTCGACGCGCTCGCCGAGGTGGCCCGAGAGGACTACCGTGCCGGGATCCTCGACGTCGGCGACTGGGACCGCGCGCTGCTCTGCCCCATGGTCGACGCCCGCCGCATGGAGGTCTACGCCCAGCTCTTCGACACCGAGGGCCGGCCGCAGGGCGACGTGGCGGCCGTGGTCGTCGACAGCGAGAGCTTCGGCGACGAGCGCCGCTCGGGTCGTCCCTTCGTCATCTTCGGCAGCGGCGCCCGCAAGTGCGCCGAGGTGCTGCCCGGGGCGACGCTCGTGGAGGTGACCCCCTCGGCGCGCGGCCTTGCCCGCCTGGCCGAGGAGGCGCTCAGGGCCGGACGCACCGAGGACGTGGCCTACTTCGAGCCCTTCTATCTGAAAGATTTCGTGGTCACGACGTCGAAAAAGAAGCTCTTCGGATGACCCGCCGCGAGCTCGTAGAGCTGCTCGCCGGGCCCTTCTGCGAGGAGTACGCCCGCCGCACGGCCGCGCGCATCGGCGCCTCCGAGGCCGATATCGCGCTGCTCTACGACACGGTCGCGACACCCGACGCCTCGCTGCCCGCCCGCGTGCGCCACGCCGTGGCGTTCCGCGGCGCCTACGTCGTCGAGACGCTCTACTTCGCCTCCCCCGAGCGCTTCGCCCCCTTCGCCGAGCGCTTCTGCCGTCGCGACTTCGCCGCGACGACCGATCCCAGCGCCCGCCGCCACCTGGCCAAGATCATGGCCCACCTGCTCGGCAGCTACTACCCCGACACCGAGGCGCTGGAGGCGATCGCCGAGAGTGCCGCGGCATGGGCCGTCGACCCCGCGGCGCGGCCGGCCGTGAAAATATGGGCGATGGAGGTAGTGAAGAAGTGCCGCACGCGCATCGGCTGGGTCGACGAGGCGTGGGACGACCTGCTGGCGACCGTCGTGCGCGACGCGCCGCCCTCGATAGCCAACCGGCTGCGCAACAGCTGGAGCGGCCGCAACCGCGGCGTCAAGCCCTGAACGTGAAATACTTGGCAGCAAGAAAGCTGTAGACCGTGGTCACCCCCGTGGCGAGCATCTGCGACGGGGTGGCCCAGAATCCGCACCCGTCGACGAACGCCTTCAGACACACGTAATTGACCCCCACCGAACCTGCGACCGAGAGGCCGTAGCGCAGCAGCTGCACGCCCGACGGCAGGGCCGAGGCGCTAAAAGCGACGCGGCGGTTGAGCCAGAAGCCCAGGAGGAAGGTGGCGGGAAAGCAGAGGAGCATCGCTGCCACATGGGCCGAGACGACCAGCGGCCCGACATCGACCGGCCGCTGCTCCAGCAGCAGGTGGTAGATGAGGTAGTAGAGCACCCACCCCACCACGATATTGGCCCCGCCGCAGGCGGCATAGCGGAACACCTGCCGCGGCACGACGGCCGCTACGGGCCGCACGTAGAAGAGGTCGATCGTGCGGGTGATCCCCTCGGCGAGGCGGCGCATCAACGGGCGGTATAGGTCCACATGCCGGGGAAACGGTCGGCATGCGCGCGGATGAACTGCGTGCAGGGGTCGGCCTCGGCATCGTCGAAGGGCGAGACGAGGAACTTCTCGCCGAAGCGGTAGACGACCGGGCGGAGCGACGGCTCGCTCTGCTGCGCCTGGGCGACGGCCCGGCGGGCATTGGCCTCCGAACTGAAGACGCCCAGCACCGCATAGCGGCGCCCCGACACGAAGGTCCGCACCCCGTCGGGGATCGCGGCGCGCGAGGCGTCGGCGGCCGAATCGGCAGCGGCGGGAGCGGTCGGTGCGGCCGGAGCCGAAGCGCCCGCAGCATCGGCATTGCCGGCCGGCGGAACGTCCCCCGCACCCGGCTGCACGGCGGAACCGGCAGAACCAGCGGCAGCGGTGCCGCCAGCCATCGGGTCGGCCGCAGGATCGACGGCAGCACCGACCGCCGGATCGACAACGGAATCTGCAACCGGCGAATCGGCGCCCGAAGTCCCGGCCTCCGCCTGCGGCGCGACCGCCGAGGCGACGACCCTGCCGCGCAGCGACTCCTCGCCCATGGTTTTCCACCAGTAGCCCACGAACACGGCCACGAAGAGAATGGCGGCGATGCCCAGCCACAGCACGAAGTCGAAGCGGCGGCGCGGCGCGGCCAGCTGCACGGGGGCATGGCCCTGGGGGTTGAGCTGGGCGTCGAATGCGGGATCGAGGACGAAGCTCTTGTGGCGCAGCTCGCCCACCCCCTCGATCGTGAGGCGGTGGTCGCCGCTCACGCGCGCGCGCCACGTATCGTAGATCTCCTGCGCCTTCGCGGCGTCGACCCGGGCCGCCAGCGCGATCCGCTCGACGAGCGACACGCCCCCTTCGGCCGAGGCGAAGACCACCGTGCGGCAGGGAGGCACCACACGCCGGCGCGAGAGACGCTGCGCCGCACGACGCTCCACGCGGAGCGTCCCCACGCCGGGCAGCGTCACCTCGCCCGCACCCGCGAGCAGGTTCCCCACCAGGCGGTTGACCGCATCGACCATTCGACTGTTGCTCATATCGTTAGTTTTTAGCTGTGCGGGCACGCAGGATCATCCACACGCCCAGCACGATGAAGGGAATGCTCAACCACTGGCCCATGTCGAGCGCCCAGCCCACCTCGAAAGCCTCCTGCTCGGTCTTGATGAACTCGATGAAGAAGCGGGTGAGGAACGTGCCGATCAGGCCCACTCCGAAGAGCATCCCCGGACGCCGACGCGCAAGATCCTTGCCGTAATAGAGCCAGCAGAGCACGGCGAAAGAGGCCAGGTAGCACAATGCCTCGTAGATCTGCGTGGGGTGGACGGCCGCCGGGGCGAACTCGTGGACCCACTTGGCCGAGCGCACGAACTCGAAGCCCCAGGGCAGGTCGGTCGGCGTGCCGAAGACCTCCGAATTGAAGAGGTTGCCCAGGCGCACCAGCGCACCGCCGATCCCCACGGGGATCATGATGCGGTCGAGCGACCAGATGTAGGGCAGGCGGTTCTTGCGCGAGAAGAGCCACAGGCCGATGAGCAGCCCGATGGCTGCGCCGTGGCTCGCCAGGCCGCCGTCGCGGATGCCCGTGAGGATGGTCCACGGCTCGCGCAGGTACTCCGCAGGGTCGTAGAAGAGGCAGTGTCCCAGTCGGGCGCCGATGAAGGTGGCCAGCGTGCCGTAGAGAAAGATCGAGTCGGAGATCTTGGGCGAAAGCCCTTCGCGGCGGCAGAAGTCGTCGAAGAACTTCATGCCGATGAGAATCGCCAGGGCCCACATCACCCCGTAATAGCGGATGTCGAGCGACCCGAGCTCGACGAGCACAGGGTCGAAATTCCAGACGACGGACAAGAGATCGGTCATTGGTTACTTTGCGTTTTAACGGTTGCGGGGCGCGCACCCTCGGCGATGCACGAAGGCCCAAGAGGGGCTTCGCGACGCGCCGGATGCGCACGCGCCTATCTGATCTGCTCCAGGGGGACCTTCTTGAGGGTGAAGGAGAAGGTGCTGCCCACGCCGGGCTCGCTGCGCACCGAGATGCGCTCGCCGTGCGCCTCGACGATGTGCTTGACGATCGCCAGACCGAGGCCCGTGCCGCCCTGCTCGCGCGAGCGGCCCTTGTCGGTGCGGTAGAAGCGCTCGAAGATGCGCGGCAGGTCCTCCTTGCCGATGCCCTGGCCGTTGTCCTCGACCTCGACCAGGATGCGGTCGAGCATGTCGCGGAAGCGGATGCGCGTCATGCCCCCCTCGCGGCCGTAGCGGATCGAGTTGATGACCAGATTGACGAACACCTGGCCGATGTAGTGTTTGTCTGCCTGCACCCAGAAAGGCGAGGGAAGATTCTCGGCCCCCTTGACCGAAAGGACGATACCCTTGCGGTCGGCCTCGATCTCGGCCTGCTCGGCGATCTCCTTGGCCAGAGCCACGATGTCGAAGCGCTCCATGTCGAGGCGGTTCATGCTGCTCTCGAGCTTCGAGATCGTGTCGAGGTCGTTGACGATGTTGATCAGGCGGTCGATGCTCTTCTCGGCGCGCTCCAGATACTTGCGGTTGATGAGCTCGTCCTCCAGGCCGCCGTCGAGCAGCGTGGAGATGTAGCCCTGGATGTTGAAGATGGGGGTCTTCAGCTCGTGGGCCACGTTGCCCAGATACTGCTTGCGGAACTGCTCGGCCTGCTTCAGGCGGGCGATCTCGCGGTCGTTGGTATCGGCCCACGCCGTGAGCTCCTCGCCGATGTTCTCCACGCGCTTGTCGCGCAGCTCGGAGAGCACCTCCTTGGTGTGGACGTCGCGCGAGAGGACGATCGAGTAGATCGGCTTGAGCTTGTAGGCCACGTATTTGCGGATGATGAAGAGTGCCACGCCCGAGATCACGCCGAACGTACCGCACACGGACGTCACGACGGCGATCCAGCGCAGCTCGACCCCGCGGGCCCGGAGCGCGAAGAGAATCGCGGCGACGATCGTCGCCGCCAGCAGGGCGATCAGGAGCGAGGCTCCCTCCTTGGTCTTGATGCGTATCATGGCCTATTTCGTATATTGCTGCATGAGGCGGGCGATGTACTTGCCCACGATGTCGAATTCGAGGTTGACCGTCGACCCCACGTCGATGCGACAGAAATTGGTGTGCTCGTAGGTGTAGGGGATGATCGCCACGCGGAACGACCGCTCGGTAGGATCGCACACCGTCAAGCTCACGCCGTTGACGGCCACCGAGCCCTTCTCCACGGTGCACATGCCCCCGCCGCGGGGTTCGTATTCGAAGGTGTAGTACCAGCTCCCGTCGGCATCCTCGCGCGCCGTGCAGCGGGCCGTCTGGTCGACGTGGCCCTGCACGATGTGGCCGTCGAGCAGCGCGTCGGGCTTCATCGACCGCTCGAGGTTGACCCAATCGCCCACCCGCAGCAGCCCGAGGTTGCTGCGGTCGAGCGTCTCCTTCATCGCCGTGACGGTGTAGGTGTCGCCCTCGATACGGGTGACGGTCAGACAGACGCCGTTGTGCGCCACACTCTGGTCGATCTTCAGCTCCGACGCGAAATCGGCGCGGAGGGTGAAATCCTTGTTCTGACGGTCCTCACGGATCGAGACCACCTCGCCCATGCGTTCCACGATGCCTGAAAACATATGCTGCTAACTGTTGATTATCAATATTCCCTTCACTTTGTACAAGGCCTTTATCTCGCTGGCGGGCAGCAGGATGTCGTCGAACTTGCGGCGGTCTCCCGCCACCAGTCGCAGCTTGCCCTCCTCGTCGGCCGTGCGTACTATTCGCAAAGTTACAATTTTTTGTGTGATAATCACATATTCCGACCCGGGAATTATCGATTCGGGGTCGGTAGCCTTGAGCAGGACCACCGATCCGGCCGGGATGCGGTCGCCCATGGCGTGCCCCTCGTAACGCATCGCCAGGTCGCAGTCGCCCACGGGCTGGGCCATGAAGGAGACGTTGCTCTCCAGCTCGCCGAGCCGGGCGATCGACTGCTCGACGTCGACATTATAATAGGGGATCTGCACCCCGCGCAGGCTGCTGTCGCAGAACATCTGCCCCTCGCCGGTCAGCAGCCACAGCTTGTCGATCTGGGGGAACTTCGCCACGACACGCTCGGCCACGTCGAGCGAGATGCCGTTGTTGCCCCGTTTGATCTGATAGAGATTCTCGCCCCGTGCCAGGCCGATGTATCGTGCAAAATAGTTGGTCGACATATTCGCCCACTTGATCACCGCCTCCACACGCTGCCAATTATTCTGCTTTTCGCGCATTTTTTTGGTTCGATTAAATTTTTTTTGCATCTTTGCACTCCCGGTCCCGTAGTTCAATGGATAGAATTTAAGATTCCGGTTCTTACGATATGGGTTCGAATCCCGTCGGGATCACAGCGACACAAGTGCGGCAGCAGCTGCGCTTGTGTTTTTTCATATCCGTCCCTCTCGCCCAGCGCATCCGTCGCCGCAGGCCGCAGAGTGCCATATCGGGAGTAAAGATAGCAACAAATTCTTTTCGCTCAAACAAAAATATTCTATTTGGTCTGCAAAATATTGTATTCGGTCGTACAATATGATCCTGCACCTGCGGCGGAGCGATCCCGCACCCCGACGAAAAAGGCCCGGCGCATGCCGGGCCCTTCGCCTTTCGGGAGCTGAATATCAGAACGAAAATCGCACGCCCAGGCGCAGCGTGAAGGTCGTCGGACGGTCCGTGCGCGACGTGCGCAGCGTCGTCTCGTCGAGGTACCACGCCGCCTCGGGCTCGAAGTAGAGCCCCACGGCGCCGCCCAGGCGGCACTGGGCGCCAGCCACGGCCGCAAGCGACCACTGCACGCCCGGCTCGTCGACCTTGCGCCCGCCGAAGCGGGCGGCGACGCACTTCTCGACCTGCCCGCCCGCACCTATATATAATGAGAGGGGGCCGCGCTCGAAAAACTGCCAGTTCAGGCGCAGCGGCACCCCCACGAAGTGGAGCCGCTGGTCGATCGCCGTGCCGCGCCCGGCGACCGTCACGTCGGAGCGCAGCAGCGTGTAGTTGACGCCCGTCTCGAGCGACAGCCCGTAGGCGAAGCCGCGCCGGAAGGCGATGCCCGCACTCACGGGCTGGCGGTGGCGGTAGTCGTGGGCCTCGAGCGGCAGCGAGAGGTCGCGCACCACGTGCGTCACCACGTCGCCCGGCGCATGGACCAGCGTCGACGAGACGATCGGACCCGCCGAGGGGGCGTCGGCGAACACCTCGCGCAGGGCCCCGCCTCCCCCGCTGCCGGGCATGCCCGCGGCATGGAAGGCGAACGACGTGCGGCGCTCCGCACGGACCGACGACCGCGGCGCCGCACTACGGCTCCGATCGCTGCGGTCATTGCGGCCGCTCCGGTCGCCGCGCACCGCCGGACGGGCAGGGGCGTCGGGCGTATCGAAGGAGTCGGGGGCGTCCGTCGCAACGGCGGGCGCAGCTTCGCGCGAGGGGTTCGCGTCGGCCCCGGTGTCCGGCTCCCGAAGCGGCTCTTCGCGCCCGGACAGAAGCGTCTCTTCATGCCCGACCCGGAGGGCCCCTTCGTGCCCGGCCGCGACGGTGCCGGCATGCTCCGGCGCGCGCTTCGCGGCCAGGAGCGCGGGGGCCTGCTCACGGGCGGCATGCGACCGCCCGGCGGCAAATTCCGCCCCGGCTAAATCGGCCGCCCTGCGCTGCGGGACGAGCGCCCCGGCTATCCGTTCAGCCATCTGCCCGGCCGCAGCCTCCGCTCCGTCGTCCTCGCCGGCAGGCGCATCGGCGGCCGACGCCCCGCCCGGGAGCTCCGCCACCATCGACCCCGCCGCAGGCAGCGCATCGGGCAGGCGGTCGCCTGCGCGCCACAGATAGCCTCCGCCGGCCAGAGCCAGCAGCAGGGCCGCCGCCATCGACATCCAGCGCCGCAACGGGCCGCCCGGCACGAGCCTCCGCCGGCCCGCGACGGCCCCCTGCGGGGCTTCCGCTTCGGCCAGCGCCCGCTCCAGGCGCTCCCAGCCTCCGGCAGAGGGCTTCGCTTCGGCATCGCGCAACGCCGCGCGCACGGCGTCGATCCAGTCGTCTTGATTCGGTTTCATGGTTCCTGACTTTGAAGATAGGCCCTCACGCGGGAGGCGAGCAGCGCCCGGGCACGGGCGAGCTGCGACGAGGAGCTCTTTTCGTTGATCCCCAGCATGCGGGCGATCTCGCGGTGCGAGTGCCCCTCGATGCAGAAGAGGTTGAATACGGTGCGGTACCCTTCGGGCAGCTCGCCCACCATGCGCAGCAGCACCTCGTGCGACAGCCCGGCCACCGCCCCGGCGTCGGGCGCCTCCTCGACGAGCGGCAGGCGACCCTCGTCGAGGGCGACCGTAGGCCGGCGGTTGCGGCTCCGCAGCCGCTCGATGGCCAGGTTGACCGTCGAGCGCTCCAACCACGCCCGGAGCGACCCCGGGCCGCGGTAGCGGAAGCGGTCGAAAGCGCCGTAGAGCTTCAGAAAGGCGTCGTGGAGCAGATCCTCGGCCGCCGCGCGGTCGCCCGCATAGCGCAGGCACACGGCCAGCAGCCGGCCGGCGTAGCGGTCGTACAGCTCGCGACGGGCCGCCGCCTCCCCGCGGCGACACCCCTCGGCCAATCTCTCTTCGGTAAACTCCATGCGCAAGTATCGGATAAACGACCGCCGGAGCGGAAGACTGCACCGCCCGGCCGGCTTTTTTCGCCGGTGGCGCGGCGGCGCGCCCCGGCCGGTGCAAAAATAGGAGAAATCCGCAGATCGGCCACCATCGCGGCCCGCTTTTCGCACCCTACGCATCGCCGGACGTCGCAAAGCAGCAGCAAGGCGGCCGCAGCATCGCCGAAAAGCGGCCGGCAGCGGCACCGCCCCGGCGCAAGGCAACACCCGGGCGCGCCCGAACAGCCCCGCAACGCCCCCGCAGCTCCGCCGAAAAGCAGCCGGCAGCGGCACCGCCCCGGCGCAAGGCAACAGCCGGGCTGCAACCGAACGCACCCGCAGCACCCGCGCAATACCCCGCAGCGGCGCCAAAGCACCCTCGCCCGAGCCCCTTGCGCGGGAAAAATCGCCCGGCGGAGCATTTTTTTGCAAAAAACAAGTACTTTGTTTTGCATAGTATAAAAAAGCGTATTATATTTGCAGTACGAAAATAATACAACACCGCACAATAACCGTCAACACCTACCTCCATGAAAGAGACCCTCAACGTAAACGTCGGCTCGATGGCCTTCACGATCGACGACGACGCCTATCGGATGCTGAAGAGCTACCTCGACGACATCCGCGACCGGCTCCCGGCCGACGATGCGGAGACGATGGACGACATCGAGCGCCGCATCGCCGAGATCTTCCGCGAGCGCATCCCCTCGCCCATGCTGGTGGTCGGCGCCGACACCGTGCGCGAGGCGATCGCCCGCATGGGCCGCCCCGAGGAGTTCGGCGAACGACGCACCGACGCGGCCGGCACCACCGACGCCGAGCCGGGCGAGCGCCACCTGCGCCGCTCGCGCACCGACCGCTCGATCGCCGGCATCTGCGGCGGCATCGCCGAGTTCTTCGGCACCGACCCCACGCCGGTGCGCCTGGTCACCCTGCTGCTGATCCTCTTCGGAGGCCTCTCGATCTGGATCTACGTGGTCCTCTGGCTGGTGATCCCCGAAGCCCCGGCCCCCCGATTCGACATTCACGCTAAAAAACGATAACCGCATGGCAACCGACAACAAACGCCTCGTCCGCACGAGCAACGGCATGATCGCCGGCGTGTGCGGCGGCATAGCCGAATATTTCGGCCTCGACACATCGCTCGTCCGCATCGCAACACTCATCCTGATCCTGGCCGGAGGTCTCTCCCTGTGGGTCTACATCATCCTCTGGCTGATCATCCCCAAGGCCCCCAAACGATTAAAGAACTGACACCATGGCCGAAGACAACGTAAAGGCGCAAATGCGCAAAGGAATCCTGGAGTACTGCATCCTCGCCATGCTCTCGCGCGAGGACAGCTACGCTCCGAAGATCATCGCCGAACTCAAGCAGGCCGAGATGATCGTAGTCGAGGGTACGCTCTACCCGATCCTCACCCGGCAGAAGAACGCCGGACTGCTCACCTACCGCTGGGAGGAGTCGCCCCAGGGCCCGCCCCGCAAGTACTACAGCCTCACCGACAAGGGCCGCGAATATCTGGCGATGCTCGACGTCGCGTGGAACGAGCTGGTCGGGCAGATCCGACTCATCCGACACGGAAAAACCGAAGAAAACTAACCCCCAAAAACACCACTCCGCCATGAAAAAGATACTCATCGCACTGGTCACCTTCGCAGCCGCGGCGCTCGCCGCGGGCTCGCTCTACGCCGTAGCCGGCGACCTGGTCAGCAACTTCCGCAACGACGACCGCCGCGTGGAGGGCAGCGGCCGCATCGTCACCCGCACCTTCGACGTGGGCGCGTTCCAGGGCCTGAAGGCCTTCTCCTGCGCCCGCGTCACCCTGGTCAAAGGCTCGGGCCCCGCGACGGTGAAGATCGACGACAACCTCCTCCCCTACCTCTGTCTGAAGGTCGAGAAGGGCACGCTCCGCATCGGCCTGAAGTCCGAGAAGGGGCACTTCAACAACTTCCGCAACGTCACGCTCGAGGTCACCGTGCCCTGCGACGGCCAGATCGGGGAGCTCGACGCCTCGGGCGCCGCGCACATCGTCGCCGAGCCGGTCATCACCGCCCGCGAGCTGGAGATCGACGCCTCGGGCGCCTCCAAGATCGTAGCGATGGTGCGCTGCGCGTCGTGCGAGATCGACGCCTCGGGCGCCTCGCTGATCGAGGTGGGCGGCACGGTGAGCGACACGTGCGAGGCCGACGCCTCGGGCGCCTCGAAGATCCGCATGGCCGTCCAGTGCGAGCGGTGCGACATGGACGCCTCGGGCAGCTCGAGAATCCAGGCCGAGGGCTCGGCCCGCACATGCAGCATCGAGGCTTCGGGCGCCTCGCACATCGACGCCGAGGAGCTGCGCACGGAGGTCTGCACGGCCGGCGCGTCGGGCGCATCGGCCATCGCCGTCTCGTGCACCCGCACGCTCAACGCCACGGCCTCGGGCGCCTCCTAGGTCCGCTACAAGAGCCCCGCCGGCTCGGACCTCTCGATCCACGCGTCGAGCTCGGGCGCCGGCAGCATCAAACGCTTGTAAGACTCCCGCAAACACCCATCCATCATGAACGAGGTTAAGAAATGCAGCATATCGGGTGTCGGATTCACGCTGAACACCGACGCCTACGAAGCCCTCGAGCGCTACCTCGAGAGCCTCAAGCAGACCTACCGCGAGAACCCCGACGGCGACGAGATCATCGCCGACATCGAGGCACGCATCGCCGAACTGATCCTCTCGACGCAGGACACGGCCCGCGTGGTCGAGCGCCCGCTCATCGAGAACATCGTCCACCAGCTGGGCTCGGCCGAGGAGATCTCCGACCGCGATCCCGACAGCGACCTGCGCCACGAGACGCCCCGCATCCCGCGCCGCCTCTACCGCGACACCGAGAACGCACGTCTGGGCGGCGTATGCGCCGGTATCGGCCGCTACTTCGACATCGACCCCGTGTGGATCCGCCTGGGGATCTTCGCGCCTCTGCTGTTCGTCTTCATCGGCAACATCCGCATCCTCTCCTGGATCCAGCCCCTGATGGGCAACCTGTTCGGCATCTTCCTGGTCTGCTACGTCATCATGTGGTTCGCCGTGCCCGCGGCCCGCACGGCGCGCCAGCGGCTCGAGATGACCGGCGAGCGGATCACCGCCAAGTCGATCGGCCACGCCACCGCGGCGGCCGCGGCGGCTCCCGAGAGCGTGGCGCGCCCGATCGTGGCCGAGACCGTCTCGGTGCTGGGCAAGGTGGTGCTCATCTGCCTGAAACTCATCGCCGGGTTCATCGTCCTGGGGCTGATCGTCTCGGCCTGCGCTCTGATCATCGGACTATTCGCCGTGGTGATCGGCGGCGAGGAGCTCTTCGCCCCCACGGGCATGGTCGACTTCTCGATCTGGATCCCCATCCTGGGCATCGTCTCCGTGCTCATCCCCATCATCCTGCTCATCTATGTGATGATGTGCCTGATCGCCTCGCGCAAGCCCGGCGGCAAGACGGTCCTGGCCATCTTCATCCTCGAGCTGATCGCCGTGGCCAGCCTCACCCTGCTGGCCGTACGCGAAGGCCTCGGACATCGCTTCGAACGCCGCCTGCTGAACGTCGAGCGGATCATGGCACCCGACGACGGGGGTGAGGAGGCCGACGACGACCGCATCGCACCCGCCACGGAGATCGAGCCCGGGCAGGAGCGCATCCGCATCGGCGGCGCCGACGGGGCGATAGACATCTCCGTCGACCGGCAGAACGGGCGGCTCCGCCTCTCGGCCGGCGACAGCGAGGTGGCCGTCGAGGCCGACAGCCTGGCGGTTCCCGCCGCACAGTAGCTACATGCAGACGACGAGCGCGAGCCCGCGGCCCCTTGAAGGTCGCGGGCTCGCCGCATCGCGGGGGCCGGCCCAGACCCCGATGCCGCACGGATTGGGATTATTCGGCCAAAATGCGTACCTTTACCCGCAAATCGAAACACAGGCAATTATGGCAGCTATAAAATGTATCGGAGTTCTGACCTCGGGCGGCGACGCCCCGGGCATGAACGCCGCGATCCGCGCCGTGACGCGCAGCGCGATCTACAACGGCTTCACCGTCAAGGGCATCATGCGAGGCTACAAGGGGCTGGTGACCAACGAGATCGTCGACTTCCGCTCCAGAAGCGTGAGCAACATCATCCAGCAGGGCGGCACGATCCTCAAGACGGCGCGCTGCAAGGAGTTCCAGACCCCGGAGGGACGCCGCGCGGCCTACGACAACATGGTGGCCGCGGGCATCGACGCCCTGGTGGTCATCGGCGGCGACGGGTCGCTCACCGGCGCCCGCATCTTCGCCGAGGAGTACAACGTGCCGATCGTGGGCCTTCCGGGCACGATCGACAACGACCTGGGCGGCACCGACTCGACCATAGGCTACGACACGGCGCTCAACACGATCATGGACGCAGTCGACAAGCTGCGCGACACGGCGTCGAGCCACGAACGCCTCTTCTTCGTGGAGGTGATGGGCCACACGGCGGGCTACCTGGCCCTCAACAGCGCCATCGCCACCGGCTCCGAGGCCGCGATCATCCCCGAGATGGAGACGGAGGTGGACCAGCTGGCCGAGCTCATCAACCACGGCTTCCGCAAGAGCAAGAACTCGGCGATCGTCATCGTGGCCGAGAACCCCGCGACGGGCGGCGCCACGGGGCTGGCCGAGCGCGTGAAGAAGGAGTTTCCGGAGTACGACGCGCGCGTCACCATCCTGGGCCACATCCAGCGCGGCGGCTCGCCCACGGCCAAGGACCGCATCCTCGCCTCGCAGCTGGGCGAGGCGGCCATCGAAGCGCTGCTCGACGGCCAGCGCAACGTGATGATCGGCACCGACAACGGCAAGATCGTCTACGTGCCCTTCGCCAAAGCCGTCAAACACGACAAGGGCATCAACCGCTCGATGCTCGACCTGGTAAAAATACTCTCGATCTGATACGACCCGAATGAAACGCGTAATCGGCATAGGCAATGCCCTGACTGACATGCTCGTCAACCTCCGCACCGACAATGTACTGACCCGCTACCAACTGGCCAAGGGCTCGATGAGCCTGGTCGACACCCGCCTCCAGACCGAAATCTCGAAGAGTGTCGCGGGGCTCCCCTACTCGCTCTCGCTGGGCGGCTCGGCGGGCAACACCATCCGCGCCATGGCGCGCCTGGGCGCCTCGGTGGGCTTCATCGGCAAGGTGGGCACCGACAAGACGGGCGACTTCTTCGTGCAGGCGCTCGAGAACCTGCGCATCGAGCCGGTGGTCTTCCGCGGCAAGGAGCGCTCGGGCAAGTGCGTGTCGCTCGTCTCGGCCGACGGCGAGCGGACGATGGTCACCTACCTGGGCGCGGCGCTCGAGCTCGGGGCCGCGGAGCTGCGCCCCGAGATCTTCGACGGCTACGACTGCCTCTACGTCGAGGGCTACCTGGTGCAGAACCACAAGCTGATCCGCACGGCCGCCCGCATGGCCAAGGAGCGGGGTCTGCAGGTGGCCATCGACCTGGCAAGCTTCAACGTCGTGGCCGAGAACGTCGGCTTCCTCCGCGAACTGGTCCGCGACTGGGTCGACATCGTCTTCGCCAACGAGGAGGAGGCGAAGGCCTTTACCGGCGAGGAGGAGCCGATCAACGCCCTGCAGGCCATCTCGGAGCTCACGTCGCTGGCGGTGGTCAAGATCGGCACGCGCGGCGCCCTGATCAAGCGCGGCGAGGAGGTGGTGCACGTGGGGATCATGGCCGCGGCCAAGCGCGTCGACACCACGGGCGCCGGCGACTTCTACGCCGCGGGCTTCCTCTACGGCCTCTGCGAGGGACTCACGCTGCGCCAGTGCGGCACCATCGGCGCCATCACGGCGGGCAAGGTGATCGAAGTGGTGGGCACCACCTTCGGCGAGGAGGCCTGGGAGGAGATCGGCCGCTACGTCACCAAGGTCAAGACCGAGAAATACCTCTTCTGATGGCGTGGCTGTTGCTGCTGGCGGCGGGCGCGTTCGAGATCGGGTGGCCGCTGGGCTTCAAGCTCGCCAACACCCATCCGCGCCATTTCTGGCTCTTCATCGCCCTGGCCGCCGCGTCGATGACCCTGAGCGGCGTGCTGCTCTACCTGGCGCAGCGGACCATACCCATCGGCACGGCCTATGTCGTGTGGACGGGCATCGGCGCCATAGGCACGGTGCTTCTCGGCATCCTCTGCTTCGACGACGCAGCCACGCCGCTGCGCATGCTCTTCCTCTCGCTGATCCTCATCGGAGTGATAGGACTGAAGATCGTGCACTGACCCATAGCATAAGCGGCTCCCCGCGGGGAGCCGCTTATGCTATCTCTCTGTCGGAGCCGCAAGCCCGCAGGTGATCCGCCACCGCATAAGGACGAGCCGCCGCCACTGCACGGGGCGCACCGCCGCGACCAGCAGGAGCGTCGCCACCCACTTGAGCGCCTCGACCGCCAGGGCGCGCACGACGCCCCACCGGCCGGCCGCCTCGCTGCGCCGGCGCTGGCTCACGCCCACGTTGTAGCAGAGGCGGCGGAAGTAGTCGTCGGTGAGCTTCTCGGCGGGGATGATGTGGTGCATCACGGCACCGGGAACGTACCACACGGCCAGCCCGCGGCGGCGCATCCGCTCGAAAAAGTCGCTCTCCTCGCCGCCGATGAGGCTCCGGCCCGAGCGCCCGAGCGCCGGGTCGAAGTCGCCGACCAGCCCGACGGTCGAGCGGCGGAAGGCCATGTTGCCGCCCCCGGGGATCCGCCCCGCGGGGAAGAGGCGCGCCTCCGACCCGAAGTACATCGGGTTGGCGATCGGCCGCTCGGTCCAGCGCGACATCCAGCGCGGACGCCCCGTCGGGTATTCGGCCACGATCGGGCCGCCCGCCGCGGCCGCCTCGGGGCGGGCGTCGAAAAAGTCGAGGTAAGCACCCACGAAGCCCGGCACGATGCGCTCGTCGTCGTCGATCACGGCGATCAGCTCGCCGCGACTCTCGGCGATGCCGCGGTTGCGGGCGTAGGAGAGCCCCTGCCGCAGCTCGCCGACGCAGCGCAGCGACAGACTGGGGTGCTCCGCGGCGAAGCGGGCCACGCACGCCGCCGTGTCGTCCGTCGAGTTGTTGTCCACCACCACGCACTCCCACTCCCCGCGCGGCGCCTGCTGTGCGGCGACCGAGCGGAGCGTCACGGCGAGCTGCGCCGAGCGGTTGTAGGTGGCGATTATGAGCGAAAGACGAATCATCGTGCGAATGTAACGAATTTTCGAGAAAAAAGGCTATATTCGCGCAAAATTAAGGCATTTATACAAAATCACTTCACAACTATGAACAGATTGTCGCGCATCCTCCTGCTGCCGCTCGCGGCGCTGCTGACCGCCGTCGGCGTGCAGGCCCAGCAGGTCGCCTGGACGGGCTCGGCGGAGCACCTCCAAGGCAACGACTACCGCATCCTCATCGAGGCGGCCATCCCCTCGGGCTACCACATGTACGACATGGGGCCCTACGAGGGCGGTCCCAACGCCACGACGTTCCTCTTCACGGCCGAGGGCGCCGCGCTCGAGGGCTCGGTCGAGCAGCTCACGACCCCCGACACCCATTTCGACACCACCTTCGGCATGCAGATCGGCACCTTCGCGGGCAAGGCACGCTTCGCCCAGCGCGTGCGGCTCACGGCCGACACGGCCACCGTCGCCGTCGACATCGAGTGGATGATCTGCGACGACCAGACCTGCATGCCGCCCGAAGACATCCGCCTCACGCTCACCGTCCCCGAGGGCTCGGAGGGCGCAGCGCCTGCCGCAGGCGCCGCCGAGGCCGAGACGCCGCAGGCCGGCGCCGCGCAGAATGCCGCCGCGGAGCAGCCTGCCGTCGCCCCCGCGGCCACGAAGGACGCCGCGGGCAGCGGCTCGCTCTGGGCCCTGGTCATCGAGGCGATCCTCTGGGGTCTGGCCGCCATGCTCACCCCCTGCGTCTTCCCGATGGTGCCGATGACGGTCTCCTACTTCCTCAAGGGCGAGGGCGGCCCTGCCATGGGCCGCCTGCGCGCCTCGCTCTACGGCCTGTTCATCGTGGCCCTCTACACGCTGCCGATCGCCGCCATCATCCTCATCACGCGCGTGGTGGGCGGCGACGCCGTGACGGCCGACATCTTCAACTGGCTGGCGACGCACTGGCTGCCCAACCTCCTCTTCTTCGTGGTCTTCATGCTCTTCGCCGCCTCGTTCTTCGGGGCCTTCGAGATCACCATGCCCTCGTGGCTGGTCAACAAGAGCGACGCGAAGGCCGACACCAAGGGGCTCGGCGGCATCTTCTTCCTGGCCCTGACGCTCGTGCTCGTGTCGTTCTCGTGCACGGGTCCCATCGTGGGCTCGGTGCTCATCAAGTCGACGGCCGGCGAGTTCTGGACCCCCATCGCCACGATGCTCGCCTTCTCGGTGGCCTTCGCCCTGCCCTTCACCCTCTTCGCCCTCTTCCCCTCGGTGCTCAAGAAGCTGCCCAAGAGCGGCGGATGGCTCAACTCGGTGAAGGTGGTGATCGGCTTCGTCGAGGTGGCCCTCGGCTTCAAGTTCCTCTCGGTCGCCGACCAGACCTACCACTGGGGGCTGCTCGACCGCGAGATCTACCTGGCGATCTGGATCGTCGTCTTCTCGCTCATGGGGCTCTACCTGCTGGGCAAGATCCGCTTCGCCCACGACAGCGACCTGCCCTACATCGGCGTGGGCCGACTGGCCCTCGCGATCGCGGTCTTCTCGTTCGTCGTCTACATGATCCCCGGCATGTGGGGCGCCCCGCTCAAGGGGCTCTCGGGCTACCTGCCGCCCCTCTCCACGCAGGACTTCGTCATGGGGCAGCCGACGACGGGCGGCGCCGCCATCGAGGCCGACGCACAGCAGCTGCGCACCGCCGACGACCGCAAGCCCAAGTACAGCGACGTGCTGCACCTGCCCCACGGGCTCGAAGGGTTCTTCGACCTGGAGGAGGCCGAGGCCTACGCCGCCAAGGTCGGCAAGCCGCTCTTCATCGACTTCACGGGCCACGGCTGCGTCAACTGTCGCGAGATGGAGTCGCGCGTATGGTCGGCGCCCGAGGTGCTGGAGATCCTGCGCCGCGACTATGTGATCTGCGCCCTCTACTCCGACGACAAGATGCGCCTGCCCGAGAGCGAGTGGGTCACCACCGAGGCGGGCAAGGTGCTCAAATCGCTCGGTAAGGTCAACTCCTACCGCGCGCTGAAGAGCTACGGCGTCAACGCACAGCCCTACTACGTGCTGCAGGGCCGCGACGGGCAGCCGCTCGTGGCGCCGCGCGGCTACGACCTCGACGTGGAGGCCTTCGTGCGCTTCCTGCGCAGCGGCGTGGAGGCCTACGCCGCACAGCGATAGACGGCCGGCCGCGTACTGCGCCGCGTGCCGCCGAAAACCGGGCAGCCTGCGATCCCTTCGGATCGCAGGCTGCTCTATTTCCGCCGGGAGCTTCCTCCGCGGCGGCCCGCACCATCGTCTCTACTTCTTGCGGGTCGAAGCGACCATCGAGGCCTTCGTCGTGCTCTGCTTCTTCGCGGGCTCGCGCGATACCTGCGCCTTCGTGGTGGTCTTGTTCGATTTCTCGGCACTCATGGTGCCGCGCTGTGCGCTCGGGGCGCTCTTGGTCGTTTTGGTCGTTTTCATAACTCGGAAATTTAAAGGTTCATCCCCTCACCTGCAAATCCCGGGCCGAAAACGGCTCCCGCGCCGTTTTTGCGCACGCGAGGCACGCCGCCGCACCGCAAGCGAGCCTCCACGGCCGGCAGGAACAAAAAAAAGCCGGACAACTCTTTCAAGTTGTCCGACTGAGGTAGCGGGAGGAGGATTTGACGACCTCCTTTTTGCTACTTGAATGGTGAACAATCGTTTTCCCTATCAACGTTTTACATTTTTGCGCGACCTGCGCAAAATCTTGTTTTGGCCCGTATCTGTCCCGGGATGGTAGTGGAATTATCTACAATTATCTTATTGTATCACTTCAGACGGAATGAGAATCTTCAAACATTCCACATAGTTAAGCCAACAAGTATCATCAATACGTAAGCGACCTATTTTTTCGTCGAACTGATCGATCGGCGAAGTTTTGTCTGTATACAAAGTTATTCTTTGAGGCTGATTGTTTGAGTTTCGCTCAACAATACCTAAATCATCAAATTGATTTATCTGAAAAGTATTGAGTTTTAAGATACCTACTTTCTCATATTCTCTATTGAATATTCTCCAAGCCCTACTCTGAATATCAAATTCCAAAATATACGGCAATTTTCTGAAATATTCCATACACCACTATTTATTTAATATTTCAAGATTATTCTCTCCGAACACCAATTTCAATACCTGCTCTTTTTTACTTTGGCTTAATTCAATCGTAAGCGATGCTCGAACCTCATCACTGAAGTTGTCTCCATTTTTTCGCCTTACATACACGTCCGGGTAAGTAAACAAATCAATTTCACGAAGCCCCAAATTTGTTGCAATATTTGAAATTTGCCACAAACTCAATTGCACTTCTCCACTTAAGATCTTGCTGAACTGGGAAGCGCTCGTCCCCGCATATTCAGCCATCGTTTTTTGCGATAACTTTCTATCACATATAATCTTACGGATGTTTTCTACTATTGGATGCGTCATCGTTTTTCTGGGTTTTTGCCTACGAGAAATTTAGGCATTGATTTTCAGTTAGTTGCAAAATAATTTGAAATTATATTTCACTTTATGAACTTTTTTATTTCATATAATGAAATATATTTCTATATTTGCATTTGTAATTACAAACGTAACGCAGTTGTAATTACAAATATAACACATTTTTAACCAAACACTCAACCCTATGTACACAAGTATCGAGAAGATTCCGAGCTATGCGCCGCAAATGCCGGACATCGCGAAGATCAAGAGCAACGTCGGCGGAAAAATCCGCCAACTGCTGACCGCCGCCCTGGGGCGCGAGTTCATGGAGCTGCCGGCCAAAGGCAAAATCCAGGTGCTCTACTTCTACCTCTCGCTCGCACTCGTCTGCGCATGGAGCGAAGAGCACATCTGGCCGAACCTGCTGAACCTGCTGAATTTCGCCAACGCCGCACGGCTGGCGAACAAGACAATGAAAAAAAGAGTGCCCAGAGATTAGGATAGTAGCCATACCACGCACTCACAGCCGAAGCCACCCGCGAGGGCCGCCGAGGCAACAAGGAGGGGCCCGGCCCCTTGACTGGCCGCGCCGGACGCCTCCTTGCTTTTACGATAACGAACGAAACAAAATATAGAATCATGGAAGAACAAACCTTGAAGGAGTTATACACGACACTCGATCCGAACGGGCAGGCGAACTTGATCCGATTCTTCGGCGAGAAGCTCTTCGTCGCCCCGACGACTGCCCTCTACTACCTGCGCGGCTATCGCTCCGTGCCGAAAAAGAAGCAGGAGGCATTGGCCGAGTACGCAAAAAAAACACACACCGTCAAACTCATATTCCCTTAACAATGTACTGCGACGAAGACAGCACCGGCCGCATTTCGATAATGGACCTCTCGGCCGAGCAACTCGAAACGATCCGCCGTGCGCTGCTTGCATTCCGATCGGGATTGCTCCAGCGGCTGCCGTTCAAAGTCGACACCGAGCCGCACGCGCAGTACCAACGCGCCGGCGCCCTGCTGCGCCAAATCGAAACCTTCAACAAACAATAATCGGGGGGGGGCTCCAGGGGAGGGGCCGCCGAAGAACAGGAAGAATGATACCTCAAGAAATAGTACAGCAAATCAATGACCTCGACATCCTCCGAGTGCTCCAAGACGAAGGTCTTGATCTGAAAAGGGCCGGCGCCCACTATGAATGCTGCTGCCCCTTTCATGGAGAGAGAACGCCCTCGTTCAAAGTGTCGTCAGCCAGGGGAACCGCCCATTGCTTCGGTTGCGGCAGGACATGGGGGCCGATCTCCTTCGTCATGGAAAAATATGCGATGAACTTCGTAGAAGCGTGTCGTCACCTCGGCGGCCGCTACGGCATTCAATGGGAGGAAAAGGAACCGTCGCCCGAGGAGCTGGCCGAGCGCTTCGAACGCGACCAGTTGTTCCGTGCAAACGGCATCGCCCTCGATTTTTTCCGTGCCGCCTACCAGCAATCGGAACCCGCGAAGAAGTACGCTACCGGCCGTTGGGACGAAGAGACCATCGAGGAGTGGTGTATCGGCTATGCCCCCGGCCGAAACTCATTGCTCCGCCACGTCAAAGAACAGCACGAAAACGTCGATATCTTCATCAAGGCCGGACTTATCAAGGTAAGCGACACGGATGGAAGCCTCTACGATACGTTCAACCAGCGCCTCATGTTTCCGATCCGCAACCAGACGGGCAACATCACCGGCTTCACCGGGCGTGCCGTCAATCCGAGAAAAAACGCCGAAGGCAAAGAGCCGCCCAAGTACATCAACACGCGAGAGACGCCGATTTTCAAAAAAGGCGAGGTGCTCTTCGGGTATTTCGAGGCACAACGAATCGCCGCCATGCGCGACGTGCTGAACGTCGTAGAGGGCAACCCCGATGTGATCCGCATGGCAAAGGTCGGCCAACAGAACACCGTCGCGCCGATGGGGACTGCCCTCACGAGCGCGCAGATCGGCATGATAAAACGCATCGTCTCGAAGGTGGTCATCATCGGCGACAATGACGCGGCAGGCCAAAAGGCGGTCGTCTCACACGGCGAGGCCCTCACGAGTGCAGGACTGAATGTTCGGGTAATGATCTTGCCGCAGGCGAAAGATGCGGACGAGTACTTCAAATACGAGGGAGCCAAATCCTACGAGGAGTGCCTCGCCGAGAATACGAGCGACTTCGTAGACTTCATGTACCAAGCGAAGAGCGAAGACGCCGTGTCGCAGAACGATCGCCTCGAAGTCATCAACTACATCTGCGGCCTTCTCGCGTACTATGACGATACGCTGGCCCGCATGTATCTCGACAAATTCTCGAAAGCAGGCAAACAGGGTAAAATTTGGAGCGAAACCTACTACCGACTGAAGAACAAGCGCCAAGTCGAGGCTGTCAGCCAAGAGAAGAAGGAGCAGACCGATCTGATGGAGAAGTACGGCTTCTACGTCAACAACAACTGCTACTACGGACAGGTCTCGAAAACAGCGGCCGCGGTGCCCTGGACGAACTTCGTCATCCGGCCGATCGTACTGATCTGGGACGGCCCGACTTCCTACCGCATGTTCGAAATCGAAAATATCCACCGCGAAAAATGCCTCATCAACCTGCCGCAGGATCAAGTAACGACCCTCGACAATTTTCAGAAAAACATCGAAGGCAAGGGCAACTACATCATAGAAGCCATCGTAGCCAAACAGCAATACACTCAACTCAAAAAATACATCTACGAGCAGACGCCGACAGCCCGCGAAATTCAACAACTCGGCTGGCAGAAACAAGGCGAGTTCTTCGCGTGGGGCAACGGCGCCTTCGACGGCGAAGAGTTCATTCCGGCCAACGACTACGGCCTTATCAAGGTCGGTGGCAAACTCTACTACCTCCCGGCGGCATCGAAAGAAGCTCGCGAGGATACCACCACCTACAACCTGCACCGAAAATTTGTATTTGTACAACAGAGTACCGTGACGCTCCACGAATACGCGCGGCAATGTATCGACGTATTCGGAGATAACGCCAAAATTGCGCTCTGCTTCTACTTCACGACGCTCTTTTCTGACATCGTGCGCGCCACTATCGAAAACATGCCCATTCTCGACATGTTCGGCCCGCCCGCGACCGGCAAAACCCAAATGGCGCGCGCCATCGTCGCGCCGTTCCAGGTAAACGCCGAATCGATCAACCTCCGAAACGCGACGCAGGCATCGCTCGGAGAGGCGATCGCCGAGGTGTCGAACGCCGTGGTTCACATCGACGAGTTCAAGGAGGACATCGACCCGAAGAAAGTCGAGTTTCTCAAAGGCATCTGGGACAACAGCGGTCGGAGCAAGATGAGCATGGACGGCAAAAAGAAACGTACCATGACAGCAATTAGCTGCGGACTGGTACTGACAGGACAAGAGATGACGACCTCCGACAACGCCCTCATGTCGCGCATCGTGATGCTGACCTTCTACCAATCGAAGCACAGCGAGGAGGAAAAACGGCGATATGACCAGTTCAAGATGATGTGCAACCGAGGGCTTGCACATCTCACCCACGAAATCCTCCGCGAGCGGCGCAAGGTGAAAATCGGGTACCGCGAAGCCTACGACCACACAAACGCGGACCTCCGCGCGCGAACGCATGGCGTGATCGACCGAATCCTTCAGAACTGGAGCGCTCTGCTGGCAACGCTTCGCATCCTCGAAACGCGGCTACAGCTTCCATTCAACTACGCCGAAACGCTCGACATCGCCGTGCGGCTCTGCCAAATACAAAACGAGAAGGCCGAGCAAACCAATGAACTCGCCGGCTTCTGGTCAGCGATCGACTCGCTGGCCAGCCTCGGAAAAATCCAGATGAAGGCCGAGTACAAAATCGTCGCCGGTCCCGACTGGTGCTTCGTCAAGAAAAAAGAGCGCAAAGAGCTTCCCGGTGGCCGCGAGTACCTTCTCCTCTATTTCGGCCCGGCGGCCGACCTTTACACGATGCACTGCAAGAGTCTCGGCGTGAAATTTCTGCCGAAATCCTCCCTGCTGGAGTATCTGCAAAAATCCGACGAATTTATGGGCACGAAGTCCGGCGTTCGCTTCCTGCCGCACCTCGGCGTCGGAGGCACCGTCAATGCGACCGAAACAGCACAGAGCAAGGTCACATCGGCATTGGTGTTCGACTACACAGCGATCAAGGAGAAATACGACATAAGCCTTTCGATGACACTCTATGGTGACGGAGGAGACGAAGTTGAAGAAACTGCACTTGAAGAAAAACCTTTCTAACTTATGAAGGTCCTTTACCAGCCGCTCAAGAAGGAGTGGTACGAGATGATCGAGGCCGGGATCAAGAAGGAAGAGTATCGGGAGATCAAGCCGTACTACATTCCCCGGTTTTTTGAAGATCGGCTCAGCCGCGAAACTATTGCGGGTCCGTTGCTCGATGAGTTTATTTCGGATCTTCGTGATAGTGGTAACGTCGAACAGACGGCGGATGATTTTGGCTTGTGGCTGAAAGACTATGACGCCGTGTGCTTCTCCTACGGCTACACGAAGCGCCGGATGACGTTCGAGTGCAAGGGCATCACAATCGGCCATGGCCGCCCGGAGTGGGGCGCACCGGATTGCAAAACATTCATCATCAAATTAGGGAAAAGACTATGATACATATTGGACCTATCAAAAAAATATTCCGCGACTGGCGGATTCTGATCTGCGCATGGGTGGATGACAACAGCCCGCTGAAATCGCAGTACTTCATGCTCTTTCGCGGCAAGGACGGCAAGGAGTACATCAAGATCGGAAAAGGCTATGATCCCAAGACCGATACCTACCCGCGCATGGTCGTTACGCGCTGGTCGATTACCCGATATGTCGGGAAGCGCGGCCAGGAGGAATCGTTCGTGTGGTTCGGCCTCGGGAAATTCATGGACGGAGAGGATCTGTAATTTATCGACAAAACAAGAACAGAAAAAGATGAAAACGATTGAGGAAAGAGCAAAGGAGTACGAAAAAAAGTACTATGACGGAGCTGCATCAGAGTGTCGTCTTGCCTTCATTCGCGACGCACAATCCGAGCGCGCCGAGCTGACCCGCTGGCACGACCCCAAAGAAGAATTGCCGCCAAACGATGCACGCGTTCTATGCAAAGTAACTGGATGCGCATATACTGAATACCTCGTGCTGAATTGGTATGAGAATATTTGGTGGGCATATTTGTATAATGCGGATGATGAAGGTTGGCATCAGTTCTTCGGACAGGTCATCGGCTGGCGCGAAATCCACGAATAGCCATGCAGCTCCTCTACATCGATCTCTTCTGCGGCGCGGGCGGCACCTCGACGGGCGTGGAGCGTGCGCGTCTCGACGGCCGCCGGTGCGCGAAGGTCATCGCGTGCGTGAACCACGACGCCAACGCCATCGCCTCGCATGCGGCCAACCACCCCACGGCGCGCCACTTCACCGAGGACATCCGCACGCTCGACCTCGGACCGTTGAAGGCCCACGCCGCGCGCGAACGCATGAAGCACCCCGGCGTCCGGCTCGTGCTCTGGGCCTCGCTGGAGTGCACGAATCATTCCCGGGCCAAGGGCGGCATGTCGCGCGACGCCGACAGCCGCACGCTGGCCGAGCATCTCTTCCGCTACATCGAAGAGCTGCGGCCCGACTACATCCAGATCGAGAACGTCGTCGAGTTCATGGAGTGGGGACCGCTCGTCGTCAAGGAGGCGGCCGGGCCGGACGGCGCGCGCTGCTGCCCGCTCGACATCAAGCACGACCGCAAGAGCCGCACAGCGACCGTCGCGCCGGTGTGGGTTCCTGACCCGGAGCGCAAGGGCACGCTCTACCGCCGCTGGGTGGAGGAGGTCCGCGCGCACGGCTACTCCTTCGACCACCGCGTACTCAACGCCGCCGACTTCGGTGCCTACACCTCGCGCGTGCGCTACTTCGGACAATTCGCGCGGAAGGGGCTGCCGATCGCCTGGCCCGAGCCGACCCACGCAAAGAACCCCGAGGCCGGACACGACCTTTTCACCGCGCCCCGCGCCCCGTGGCGCCCCGTGCGGGAGTGTCTCGACTTCGGGGACCGCGGAGAATCGATCTTCGGACGCCGGCGCCCGCTCGTCGGCGCGACGCTCGACCGCATCCATGCCGGGCTGGTGAAGTTCGTCGCGGGCGGAAAGGATGCCTTCCTCGTGAAGTACAACTCCCGGAGCCGGTCGGGCAGGATCGTCCCGCCGGGTGTCGACGAGCCGTGCCCCGTGGTCGCCACGCAAAGCCGCCTCGCCATGGCCCGCGTCGACTTTCTCTCCAAGCAATTCGGCGGACAGCCCGCGGGCAAAAACATCTCCGTCGACGGCCCGGCCGGCGCGATCACGACCGTCGACCACCACGCCTTCGTCTCGGCATACTACGGCAACGGCTTCAATACGTCCGTCGCGCGACCGGCGCCCACGCTGACGACCAAAGATCGGTTTCAGCTCGTGAGGCCGTTCGTATCGGCGTACTACACGCCCGGGACGAATACGGATGTCGATAGTCCGAATCCGACCTTGACGACCAAAGACCGTTTCCAGCTGATCCAGCCGTTCATCGCCAGCTACTACTCCGGCGGCGGGCAACTCTCCGGGGTGGACGAACCGGCCGGCGCGCTGCTGACGAACCCCAAGCAGCGCATCGTGAACGCCCACTACCTGCTCAACCCGCAATACCGATCGGCCGGCGGCTCCGTTGAGAAGCCGTGCTTTACGTTGATCGCGCGCATGGATAAACGCCCTCCATACCTCGTGTCCGTCGAGCAGGGCGTGCCGGCCTGGACGATCTCGCCGGACGACGGCCCCGAGATGAAGCGAGTGAAGGAGTTCTGCATCCTCTACGGGATCGTCGACATCACCATGCGGATGCTCCGCGGCCCCGAGATGAAGCGCATCCAGGGCTTCGGCGAAGACTACGTGCTCGTCGGATCGAAAGCCGAGCAGACCAAGTTCATCGGGAACGCTGTCGAGGTCTCGCAGGCAACAGCGATATGCGTCGCGACGGCCGAAGCACTCCAACAAGCAACAACAACGACATGTCACGCGAATACACCTTTTCACGGCAAATAGACCAACAATGACCTACAGACCTAAAAAACAGCAAGATGAAACTGGAGAAGGAACCTACAACCGACCTACAACGACCTACATCTAAACCTACATTGTAGTATATCAACCTACAGACCTACAAAAATACATTTTACAAAATATTGATTGATAGCGTTGTAGGTCGCGTAGGTCGTGTAGGTCAAAAAACATCCCCCCCCATGATAGAATTCGAGAAAATAACCCCGAAGGAGATTGAAACCTACACGACGAGACTCGTGCCGAAGTTATTGAGGATCCCGCCCTATAAGTGGACCCCGATCGACGACATCGCCAAAGACGTCGCCCGGTTCATCGCCATCTGCCAACACCTCGCCGACCGCGGCTATTTCCAGGACGAGGCGGGATACTCGATTCTCGAAGTGAAAGAGGATGAGTTCGTGCGGCTCGACCCTATGTACATACGACGACACGACACAAAAACCTTTCGAATATGGAAATAAAATTCAGAGTGAGCGACCAGCTTGCGCTCGACTACCTGCGCTACCTATTCAACGCCCCGGCCCCCGAGCCTATCCGCTTATCCCTTGCCAGCGACTTCGGCCGCATGGCTATCGGGCTTTACAAGACCAGCGACACCCCCATCGACCAATCGGAAGACGATCGCACGGTGACCCTCGTCTTGCCGCGGCACCAGACGACCGCCGCCGCCATGACCCGCTACATCTACTTTACGGAGGCCGACACCAAGCGGCTCAACATGATCCTCGACGCGCTGTTCAATATCGACCTCGACACCTACTACCTGCAAGGCATCCAGGCCGGCATGCCGAAGCGCGACGTGATCGAGGGCTTCGTTCTCTCCCGACGCCTCGTCTCGGCCGACTATGCCGGAACCTTGAGCAAACGCGTCTACCGAACATCGCTCTCCGCCATCCGCTGCAAGGCCGACATCATCCACCGAAAGGCGCGCTACCACTTCAGCCGGATCCAGCCACCCGAGCCGGCGAAAAAATAGCCGGATTCGCACTTAATAAAAATATTTAATTTGATTTGCGATTTTGTCAATTTCACCGCCAAAAAAATGCAACAGAAACTCATCGCGCGGATCGGCGTCAAGGCGCACCGCGACCCCTCGGATTTTTTCCAAGAACTGCCGCTATCCACGGCGAACAACCGCACGATAGAAATATCGTCGAAAACCGATACCAACGGAACCGTATGGACAACGAAAATTTCGGCAACGCTCAAGCACGACGTGATGCTCCTGCACGAACCCTGCATCATCAAAGTGCGATGCCTCGATCGCTACTACATCCTCGGGACCGAAGAACTACCGTGCCGGCCGACCGTCAAAGAGGGCGATTTGGTCGATTTGACCGTTGAGTTCAAGACCAAAGAGCGGCCGAAACCTATTAAAAAGGTCCTTTCTATTGCTCCCGACTGTGATTAAGTTTGCGAAAAAGTTCGCAAATGTTCCGCATAGAAACGACCCCCAATCCTCTCCAGCTCCTCTCCGACGTCCGCCGCGGGCAATGGTTCGTACATGACCACGAATCGTTGCTCCCGACGGCGTTCTCTTTTTTGCGCGGGGAGACAACCGGCACAACGCGCCCGGTCTTCGAGTTCGCCGCGGTGGCCGTCGATCTGTCCGACGAGGCAGGGTCCAAGGCCGCGGCCAAGCCGGCGAAGGTCGCCGTCATTCCGATCACCGGGACGATCACCAAGTACGACTCCTGCTTCACCACGGGCGCCGTGACCTACGCCCGGGCGATCCGCAAGGCTGCCGACAATCCCGACATCTGCGCCATCGTGCTCGACATCGACTCCGGCGGCGGTGCCGTAAACGCCATAGCCGCACTCAAAGAAGCGATCGCCTACACGCAGGCCCTCGGCAAGCCCATCGTCGCCCACGCCGACGTCTGCGCATCGCTTGCGTACTGGACCGCCTCGCAATGCGACGCGATCTTCTGCGACAATCCCCTCTCGCAGGTCGGCAGCATCGGCGGATTGTACCGCATCGTCGACGACACGAACAAACTGACGCAAGAGGGTTACACCGTCGTCGAGGTCTATGCGGACGAGAGCGCCGACAAGAATCTCGGCTATCGCCAGGCTCTCGAAGGCGAGTACGCGCTCATCAAAAAGGAACTATCGCACACCGTCGCTCAATTCCACCAAGACGTGAAGGCCAAGCGACCCCATGTCAAGGACGACGCCCCCGGCGTATTCACCGGCGCCATGTTCCACCCGGCGGAAGCTCAAACCCTCGGCCTCATCAACGGGATGATGACCCTCGCCGAGTGTGTCGAAAACGCCGCAATACGCGCGCAGTACAACCACTAATTTCTCAAAATATGGATTTCAAACATTTTCTTTCCAACACCCAGATGGGCAGAGTGGTCGTCCGCTTCCTGAAGAAGGAGCCGACGGCCGACGCGCAGGGGAAGATGGTACTCTCCGCAGAGGAGGAGCAGAAGCTGACCGAACACTTCGGCCAGGCCTTCGTGCAAATTCTGAAGGAGAAGACCTTCACTTCCGCCGAGGACAAAGCCGGCGATCTCTACGAGGCGGCCGTCAAGCACGCAACCGAGCAGGTCGAAGCCAAGTTCACCCGCCGAATCGAGCAGCTCCAGGCCGACATCGCGACGCTGGCAGCCAAGCCCGAGGATCTCCCCGCAGCCACGAAAGCCATCGAAACCGCGACCGCCTTCCGGCGAAGCGCCTTCAAGGCCGACACGTCGTTAGCCCACAACCAGGCAGCGGCCGCATATCTTCAGAGCGGCACCCTGGCCGACACTCCCACGATCGAGGTCTCCGACCTCAAAAAGGAACTCGGTCCCTATCTGTCACAAGGCAACAACCTCGACATCCTCCAGCAGCTCTACCAGGGCTTCACCACATCGAAGTTTCTCAATTGGAAGCGAGCCACGACGGAGTATAAGGCGCTGGAGAGCGAATCTACCGGCAATATCGTTCAGCAGTTCACGCACCAGTGGACCCCGAAGGGCGGTGCGACGTTCACGCCGCTCACCGTCAAGAACAACCGCCACAAGGTCAACTTCCCGGTAATTCCGGCCGAGGTGGGCGAAAGCTGGCTCTTCCACCTCTACGACGAGAGCATGACGCCCGACCAGATGCCCATCACGCGCTACATCGTCGACAAAGTGCTGCTGCCGCAGATTTCCGAAGACATCGAGAGCGTGATGATCTCGAAGGCGAAGTTCGTCGACGGCACCGGCAAAACGGAGGATGCGATGGATGGCATCGAGACCCAACTCGTCGAGGCCAAGAAGTCGGGCGACAAGCACATCCAGTTTTTCTACGACTCGACGAACCTGCTCACGGCATCCGACGAAAAGGTGCTGGAGGTCATCGACGAGTTCGTGGCCGACATCGCGCCGCTCTACAAGTCGAAGAAGATGCCCTTGTTCCTCTCGAGCGACGTCTACCTCAAATACAAGCGCGCCTACAAGAAGAAATGGGGAGCAGGCTCAGGGACCGATGATCCCCAATTCGGCAAGGACCGTGTCGATTTCTCAAACTGCTATCTCCAGGTGCTCGACTGCCTGCACGGGTCGCCCGTCGCCTTCTCCACGCCGCCGCAGAACTTCGTCGGCCTGCGCCACAAGAACCCCGGGCCGTTCGTCACCGACATTCAGAAGCACAACTACGAGGTGCGCTTCTTCTGCGAGTTCTGGCTGGGCGTGGGCTTCCTGATCGGCGACGCCGTGTTCGCCATCGTGCCGGACGACTACGACCCCAAGACTGCGATCTCCTCGACGCGCAAGGGAACACCGGGCAAGTGGATCGAGAAAGCCGGCACGGCGCCGGACACCGAGACCGGCACGGACGAACCCGCAGGCAGCGAATCCGAAACCATGTAAAAACGAGACAACTATGCCTTACACGAAGAAAGCAATCGGGCGCCCCGCCGGTGGTGCGGGCAACCCGACCCCGAAGAACCCGAACATCCTCATTTTCGACCAGGAGGACGTCGAGACCTATCCCACCCGAGAGATCGGCGTCACGGTCGCTACGGAAGGGTTCAAGCTGAAAGAGGGCACCAAGCTCCAGCCCGTCTATGCGACGCCCGAGAGCATCGAACTCCTCCAGGAGGCCGAAGGCGAAGCCGATGCGCGCGGATACAAGAAGGGCGTGAAGTTCGCCTATCCGGGCACCGACACGGACATGGAGGACTTCACGGAGTTCAACTCCAACCGCAACCTCGGCGCCATCGTCCGCAGTTGTGACGGCGGCGCGGTAAAGATCATCGGATCGCCCTGCAATCCGCTCTCGCTCAAATCCGAGACACAGGACAACAAGGAGGGCGCGAAGAACACCATCACCCTCCAGCAGGACATCCGCGACGCGTTCCGCATCCTCACCTATACGGGTGAGCTTCCCGAAATCATGAACGAGACCGTCAAGCCGACCGAAACACTCTGACATCATGGCAAAAACCCAATCCAAGAAGACCGCAACCCCGGAAGCAGGAGCTACTCCTGCTCCCGGACCCGTTGCCCGCGCAGAGGCGCCCGGCGCGACTATCGAGACCTCGACCGCAGAGGCGCCCGACGAGAATGCCGCCCCGAGCGCGCCGCCCACGCGTTGCGGACTCGAACGCATCCCGGTCATTGTGCTCGGCACGGCCGAGGCGCTGCCTCTGCTGACGAAAATCTGGAATCAGAAAGCCGCGGGCGCAGCGGTCATCCCCGTCGAAGTCGGCGACGGCCCCTTCTCCGAGACCATCGACCGGCTGCTGGCCGACGAGACCATCCCCGACACTTTCGTGCTCGTGCCCGCGAACTGCTTCCCGACGCATCGCATCGGTGTCGCCGACCTCATAGCCTACCGTGTACGCCGAAAGAGGAGCGAATCCGACATCCGCAAGTGGATCGTGACGCCGCGCACGGGACTCCCCTTCCTCTTCGAAGCGTCGGCCGGACTCCCGGCTCTCGAACGGCTCGGGGATGCTTACAGCGAGGAGGAGTTCCTCGAAGCATACAACGCCATCGCACACCCGGGCAAGCTGCCCGAAGAGATCGGCATGACCTTCGGCAACACCGTAAGCTACGCCATCCGGCCTCCCAAGTGCAAGGCTACCGTGGCCGAAGCTCTCGTCCACAAACGCTTCATCTGCGCGACCGGCGAGGGCTACGCCGCGATCAAGGACCAACTCGCATTGCTCGCCAAGGATGAATGATCGCCCGACGGAAGAGATCCGCGCATGGTTGAGAGCAGGAGCCGAAGTCACAGCCGGCCTCCTGCTCTTTTCTCGATTCAGCGGCAACACCCGCTTCGCGGCCCTCGTGAGGATGAAGCCCGCGAAGTATCGGCCCCTGCTGATCGAGAAACTATGCGCGCTGGCGGGGATAGCGCCACCGCAGGAGCCGGCGAGCCCCGCGCGGCGGAAGTTCCGCGACGACTTCCCTTTCCTACGTGATTCGGATTGCCCTCCCGAGTTAAAGATCCTCGCAGCGGACAAAATCACGGCTCATGACCGATACATACGGGCGCACGAACGGCTGTTCGACTGCACGACGCTCGACGAGTGCTACACCACCGCGCGGGAAGCCATCGAGCACTTCCTGGAGAACCGCGCGATATTCCAGGAACTCGACTACTATCGCGAGCACGGCACCATACTCGGCAAACATCGGATTTTCGAACACCTCCAACGCCGGAGGCAACTTCGCGAGCTGGACATCATAGACCTCGTTGCCGAACAGCGGCGCCTGCGATCGGCCATCTGGCGCATCAACGACGAAATCAAGAAAGGGACGAAGCCCCATCTGCAAATCGAGCGGGAGCAGCGCCGGCACCAGAAAGAGGTGCTGCTGGCCGACGTAGAGAAGCTCATAGATGCCTACACCAATGCCCATACAACCACACGAACGAAATAAAATCGGAGACGCCCTGACCCGGGAGCAAATCGAGGAAATCCAGCAGTTAGGCGCGCTGGAGTGGGAGCCGCGCGACATCGCCATCTACTTCGGCTTCGACATCGACCAATTCACGGCCGAATACGACGACCCCGAGAGCATCGTCACGCTGGCCGTAACGCGCGGCCGCCTTCAAGCGCTGGCAACGGTCGACAAGGCATTGCTTGGAAACGCCAAAGCCGGAGATCTACCGTCCATCAACCACCTCGAAAAGCTCCGGCGCGAGAAGTCGTTCAAGACCTCGAAACTCGACATCTTCGGCTCCTTCGACAGCGAAAAAGCCTTTCGACGCGTCTACGAATATATGGCCGAAGGCCGCACGAACGACCTATCGAACAACGAGCGGCTGTTCCTCGACCTGCTCTCCATCATCAACTCCGTCGACCGCCAGGTGGGCAAGCGCGCCACGATCAAGTTTCTGACCCAGCAATTCGGATACAGCTACGACCGCGCGGCGGACTACTACAACCAGGCCGACGCGCTGTTCTACTCCAATCGGAATACGACCAAAGAGGCCCTTCGAAACAAATACGCCGAGCTGCTCGAAGATTTGGCTCACGCCGCGAAGAACGTCGCCACGACACCCAAAGACTACGAGGCCGTGGGCGAGATCATCGCCAAGGCCGCAAAAATCCGCAAACTCGACGAGCCGGAGATCCAGCGCCTGCCACCGCAGATGTACATGCGCCCCCTGCGCGTATTCTCGCTATCGACCGACGTAATCGGCCTGCCGCCCGTGAACCGGCAGGAAGTCAACGACCAAATCCAGCATCTCAACGTCCCGGAGGCGACCAAAAGCCGCCTCCGCAGGGAGTCGCTCGTGGAGGACGTCGACATCATCGAATTTCTGAACTATGGCAAACAGAGCGAAAATTAAAGCCCCCGAGAAGAAGGCTTACGTCGACTTCCAGTTCATGAACTGGCTCGCCCAATTCTGCGCGATGATAATGCCCCGAAAGCTCCGCCTCGTCGCCGGCCGCGGTTCGGCCAAGACCACCGAGATCCAGGTCGAGCGGCTGATCGAGATGGTCTACGACATGCCCGGCGCCCCGGTAGCATGGGTGGCCGACACCTTCGCCAACCTCACGGCCAATGTGCTCCCGATGGTATTCGAAGCCCTCGAACGCAAAGGATTCAGCGAAGGGGTCCACTACGTCGTGGAGAAGCAGCCGCCGACCTTCACCGAGAAGGAGTGCGAGAACCTCCCCGCGTGGCTCAAACCCCACTTTTGGAAACCCTACAACAAGATCATCTCCCACAAGCGAACGATCGTCTTCTTCACCGGGCTGAACATCACCTTCGGGTCGCTCGACCGCCCGGCATCCCTCGCCGGCCGCTCCTACGTCCACGTCTTCGGCGACGAGGTGAAATATTTCGCCGAGGCCAAGATCGGCAACCTGCTCAAGGCACGCCGCGGCTACCGCCTGCAATTCGGGCACTCACCCTTCTACCTGGGAGAGACCTTCACAACCGACATGCCGAACACGGGCAACACCGGCGAATACGACTGGATATTCAAGGGCGCCGAGGAGATGAACCCCGAAACTCTGCTTCTCGTATGGAAGACGGCCGCCATAGCCAACGACGCGCTGCAAGAGTACCTCGCCGCCAAAGAAAAATTTTACGTCTCGAAGAGCGACGCCGACCGCCAGGAGTATCTCAACAAATACAAGACCGCCAACCGCTGGAAGGAGCGCTGGTACAACCTCCGGCACCTCGCGCAGGCGCAGAGCATGTTTCTGATCGTGTCGAGCTATGTCAACGTCGACATCCTATCCCCTCAATGGTTCGCCGATGCGCTCGCCTCGCAGCTCTCCGACGTCAACGCCGCGATATTATCCATGCCGCCCCGCATCGACAAAGGGCAGCAGTTTTACCCCAATCTCGGCGAGCGGCACTTCTACACCGACGGGAACCTCGCGGCCGTCGAGAACGCGCTCGGCTTCCGCGACATCGAGGACTGCCGCCTGCTCCGGCACCTCAATCCCAACCGCGCAATCGACATGTCGATGGACTTCGGCAACATGCTCTCCATGCTCATCGCGCAGGACGACGGGCGCGCGCTGCGCATCATCAAGGAGTTTCACAGCCTCCCACCCGAATGGATACGCGCGCTGGCCGACAAGTTCCTGCGCTTCTTCGCGCCGCACAAACATAAGGTCGTGAAGTTCTACTACGACCGTAGCGGCAACAACTACAAGGGAAGCAACCAATCCATAGCCAACCAGATCAAGGCGGCCATCGAGCGGGACGCAACAGGGCAGGCGACAGGCTGGCATGTACAGCTCATGTCGATCGGCCAGGGCAACATTCCCATGTCCGACGAGTACGTCTTCATGCGCGAGCTGATGATCGGCCACAACCCGCGCCTGCCCGAGTTGCTGATCGACGCCATACATTGCCGCAACCTCAAGGCCTCGCTCGAACTGGCCAAGACAACCGTCGACTCGAAGGGACGCATAGGCAAGGACAAAGGCGCCGAGAAGTCGACCGATCCGCGGCGGCTCGTCACATCCACCAACTTCTCGGATGCTTTCAAGTATATGATAATGCGCAAGGAGTGGGTCGCCATCGTCAAACGGCAACTCGCCTTCGGCCTCCCCGCCGGCGAGGCGGGCGACGTATCCGTGCGATAGGACTGGTGGCACCACATCGGGAGGACGGCGCGCGCCGTCCTCTTTTTCGTGCTCCTACACTCCCCGGAGTAGAGCGCCGCCCCTCATATATCACCATTCGGAACGCCTGCGATCGCAAGCGAAGAAGAGGGCGGGGCGGGCTTCCGCGTCTCATCACGAAAGATTATTTTCGGCAAATCATCAAAAACCACTGATTTACAGCCGAGAACACAAAATATTACTCGAAAAGGGATGATAAACCGGGATTTTTCAAGCCGAAAACGGATTTTTCAGCCGGCAAAACGCGCAAAAAAAGGGAGGGAATAACGCCTTCCCTCCCGAAAACGGATCAAATTCGTCGGCTTTTGCCTCCAGGATTCAACCCTATGTACGGCAACAAAAGTACGAAAAAAAACGCACCCGCAAATGCCGCAACCGTTTTTTTTGTCCTTTATTCCGCCCCCCCGCGACCGCTACTTTTGCCATATGGAACTTTTCGAGGCCATACGACGGATGCGCGAACTCTCGCGCAAGAACGAAGCCTTCAGCTTCGCATTCATGTCCTACAACAGCACCGCAGGCCGCAGCGAGGGTGTCGTCGAGGTTCGCCATGCCCGCCTTCGCCCCCGAACACAGCAGATACACCACCGCCATGCCGAGATCATCGAGGAATACGTCAACCTCGACACCGGCGAGGCGCGTCGTTTCTACCAACCGCTCCTCATGAACTTCAACGGCGAGAAAGTCTACGCATGAATACGAAAATACACCAAATCACCCCCTCGGCCTTTGTCGTGGAAGCCGGACAAATGGCCTACTCGATCTCCACCGGGCGAAGCCACGGCGGCGACATGACGATATTCAATGCCGCCCGGAATCCCAACTGGGAGTATTCCTACCACAACGTCATGGGCAAGCGCATCGTCGCCTTCGGCCCGGGGAACGACCTGCCCGTCATGGTCCGCGATCTGGTCCAGGACAACAACCTCGCCCCGGGCATCCTCCAGCGGCAGAAGGGACTGCTCTACGGCCAGGGCGCCTTCCTCTACCGCCACCGGGTCAAGGACGGCCGCATCATCCGCGAGTACGACGACGACCCGGCGATCTCCGCATGGCTTCGATCCTGGGATGCCAAACGCTTCATCGAGAAAGCCCTGGTCGATTACCTGCATCTGCAAGGCTTCTTCGCGCTGCACATCCTTGAGCGCGGCCGTCGAATCGGCCGCAAGCCCCGCATCGCCCGCCTGCAGTTCGTCAAGGCAACGAATGCCCGCCTCGAATGGGCCGAGAGCCGCCAACTGGAGGACGTGGGGCACATCTTCGTCGGCGACTTCGAAAACGGATGCCTCACATCCGGCGTGCAGACCTTCCCCGTATACGACCCGTTCGACCCCGGGAAACATCCCGTATCGGCCTCATACAACTACTCCTACTCGTTCGGCCGCAACTTCTACTCGACGCCCGCGTTCATGGGCGCGATACGGTGGATCCTGCGCGGCTCCGACATCCCAACGATATTCCGCTACGTAACCGACAACGGGCTGAACCTCGCCTACCACATCCACTCGCCGGCGATCTATTGGGAGCGCAAGAAGGAAATACTGCGAGAGAAGCATCCGCAAGCGCAGGAAACAGAACTCGATGCGATGGTCGCCCGGCTGAAGGACAAAATCATGGGCACGATCACCGAGGTGCTCTCCGGCAAAAAGAACGCGGGCAAATTTTTCGAATCCATCGACTTCTACGATTCGGACAATAACCTTTGTTCCTGGAAAATAGAGGCCGTAGACCAGAAGATCAAGGACTTCGTGGAGTCGCAGCTCAAAATCGGCGAGGCGGCGAACTCCGCCATCACCTCGGGCATGCAGCTCCACCCGTCGCTCACGAACATCATGGTCAACGGCAAACTCGCATCCGGCTCGGAGATGCTCTACGCCCACCAGATTTACAAACTATCCGACGTGGCGATCCCCGAGATGGTCATTCTCGATCCGATCAACCAGGCGATCCGTTTCAACTTTCCCGCGACGGATCTCCAGCTCGGATTCTACCACCAAAGCCTCATGACGCAGGAAGAGACGGCGCCCGAAGACCGAATCCGCAACAATTAGCAGCATGATTTTCAATAAAGACAACAACGGCGCACAGGAGATCCAGGCTCTCGTCGGCGTCTATTTCCAGAGCAACGATTTCGGCGTAATCGAGTCGGAGATCAAATCCGCGGCCCTGGCCGTGCGAAAACTCATCGGCCCCGCGATTTTCGACCGCGCCGAGAGGTACTACAGATCGCACGAATACAGCGCGCAGGAGAGCAGCACCGACACGCAGCTCGTGCAAACCATCCAGGCGGCCGTCGCACAGCTCGCCATGGTGCGCTTCTACCAGCAGAACATCCTCTCGCACGAGGACGGAGGCCGCAAGGTGAAGATCCACGAGGAGAGCGAGAAGATGCCCTGGCAATGGCAATACGACCGCGACGACCAGGCACTGCTCGACAAATATCATCGCACGCTCGACGAGCTGTACGCCTTTCTCGAAGAGGCCGCGATCGAAGAGTGGCAGGCGGCGCCGCTGCGGATGAAACTTGCCGGCTGTTTCATCAAGGACCTCGACACCTTCCAGGCCGTTTTTCCGATCGAAGACTCTCACCGCATGTTCTACATCCTCGTGCCCTTCATGCTGGAGGCACAGGACCGCATCATCCGCCCCATCGTCGGCGAGGATGCCTTCGAACGCATGAAGTCCGGCGACCTCGGCGACGACCTGGCCGAGCAGTTTGCCGCGGCGGCGCGCTGCATCCCCCTCTACGCCGTAATCACCGCCGTGAAGCGCATGTCGGTCAAGGTGCTGCCGACGATGATCGTGCGACGCTTCGCCGACTCCTTTCAAGGCGGGCGCGGCGGCAACATCGACGACGATGCGACGCGCAAACTCCTCCGCACGCTGGAGCAGGAGGCCTTGAACGCCAAAACGGAACTCCAGAAGGCCGTAACCCGGCGCCGGTGTCCGGCGCGCGACGTCGCGCTCATACCGAACAACGATCCATCGAAAAAATACTGCACGACCTGATGAACCGCATCGAAATACCCGAGGCCGGAATCGTCGTGGAGGTTCCGGCCTCCTACGCCGAAATGACCCGGCCGCAGCTCTTCTACGTCATGCGGCAGCTCGACGCGCTCCAGCAAGGTCGCATATCCCTCGCAGAGTGCCGCGTGCGCATACTATACAAACTCGCCGGGATCAAACGCACGGCGCGCAGCATCGCATGGGAGCGGCTGCATCCGGCCGCCGCGCGCCGCCGCGCCGAACAGGTCGCGCTCATGGCCGACCGGCTGCTCGGGTTCCTCTTTACCACCGACGCCGGGAAACTGCTCCCGGCCTTCGACTGCCTGGAGAACCACATGCCCGCCCTTCGCATAGGACGACGGCGGTTCATCGGACCGGCCGACGGGCTGATGGACGTATCCGTCGGGGAGATGATGGCGGCAGACGCCGAACTGGCGCTCTACGCCGAGACCAAGGACGCGCGGCACATCGACAACATGCTCGCCACGCTCTACCGCCGCCCGGGGCCGCGGCAACCGAGCGGACGCCGAGTCGCGCCGCTCGACATCGACCGCACGGAGCGCGCCGCCCGCGCCTTTCGGTCCGTGCCGTCGTGGAAAAAACAGCTATTCCTGCTGTGGTACACCGCGTGCATCGACAACCTCCAGCGCGGAACCTTCACCATCAACGGCCGCGGGGTATCGTTCGCTTCGCTGTTCGACAGCAAGAAACCCTCCGGGCAGTCTCTCGGATGGCTCGGAACCGTGTTCAACCTGGCCGAGCGCAAGACCTTCGGCGGCATGAAAGAGACCTCCGACACGAATGTCGTCGACGTGCTCCTCCTACTGCTCAACGACCAATACAATGCAGAAAATGCTCGAAAAGATCACAAGGCTGATTAAATACTGCCGGCACATCCACGAAAACCTGCCCGACGTCCCGGCCCCTCTGCTCGTGGCGACCGAGGACCAAGGAACGCTCGTGCTCAACGCCCCCAATCGCGCCGCCCGGCAGATCGTGATCGCACTTCCCCAGGCGACGCTCGCCGGAGACTGCGACCACATCCTGGGACCGCACACACTGATTCTCTTCGTCCTCGAAAAACGAAAGGAGCAGACGCGCACACCCGAGCAGACAGACAAACTCTACCTGGAGACGGCCGACACGCTGGACCGGCTACTCGCCAAGTTCATCGACGACCTATCGGGAGCAAGTCCAGACGGACAATGCCCCCTCCTATGCGGAATGGAATTCGTAGAAGCGGAGATTGTCCCGGAGGCCGGCCGATTCGGCGGCTGGGACGGCTGGTCGGCGGCGCTGACGCTCAAATAATCCTCGCGGTGAAATTTTCCGCGCGATTTTCTTGCAAAATTCGCGGGGGGGGGTAAATTTGTACTTGGAAAACAGTTAACCGTCACCCATCATGAAAAAAATCTCTCTCTTAATCATGGCCGTAATGGCTTTCGGATTGGCACAAGCACAAAACCCGCACAAGGTTTACTGCGAATTACTCGGACAGGCAAAACTTTTGAGTTCCAAAGTAACGGTAACCGTAGACTTTGGCCAAAATCAATGGCAAAACAACAAGCTGGTCGATGAAAACGGAAAAAACATCACCTTCAACTCAATGGTCGATGCCATGAATTTCATGGGCGAACTCGGCTGGGAGTTCGAACAGGCATACGTAATTACGATAGGAAGCGGGGCTTCGTCGCAAAATGTTTACCATTGGTTATTGAGCCGATATATTACGGAAGAGGAGGCCATCAATTCCGGTCTTAAACTCAAAGCAGAGCACAACGCGGAAAAAAGAGCCGCAAAAGAGGCTGCAAAATCGGCCGACGAAGAATAGCGATTTAGGCAAAGGAGGAGCGAAAATTCGCTCCTCCTTTTTTGTTTTTCAGAAAAACATCCGTATATTTGTAATGCTAAACATTTTCAAGTAAGGCGGATGATGTCCGTCTGATATGCGGGCATTTTTTGTGCGTGTATATTTTGTGGTTTCGTACCCCCGTGCCGACGGTTAATGCCCCGGCAAGCCTTACTTGGTGTTTAGCAGCGGGAAAGACGAAACCACTTTTTGTTTTACGGTTTAATGCTAAAACCAAGTATGAAGAACAACCTCAATGCGCTGCGGAAAACGCAGCAGACCCACAGGAACCGGGAGTTCCTGCGTGAGAATTTTCGCAAAAAACTTTGCGAAATCAAATCAAAGCACTATATTTGTATTGCTTTCCATACAGATAGGCGGGTTCCGCTCGTCATCACGGGCATTTTTTATGCCCATACTATACGGTTCTGTACCCCCGTGTGGTGCGTTAATGCGCCCACTGCCTATCTGGTGGAAAGCAACGGGAAAGGCAGAACCGTTTTTAATTTTTGCCAGAACTAAATGCTTTCCACCTATGAAAAACAATCTTAATGCGCAGCAAGCGCAGCAGACCCGCAGGAACCGGGAGTTCCTGCGCAACACGAATCCCGGAATCCGGGCAATGGTAAGACAGTATCACCAACTCCACCGAGCCAAAGCCGAAATCACCGAAGCGGCCAAATGGCTCCGATACCGCCACGACGAACGCCAAGAGCCGAACAATCTGGAAACACACATGCGAGTGGACGAACTGCTCCAGGACATGCTCCAGGACTATCAACGGCTGATCGGCTGCTGCTACATCCGTCGAATCACAAAAGCCGAAAACAATGAATAGGCCGACCTCCGGGGATATGGCCGCCCAGTTGGCAGCCAATCCCAAACTCATGCAGGCCTACAGATGCGCGAGAGAGGCGGCCCGATGTATCGACGAATACATGGACGTCCAGCCCGATTCAAAAGAGCTCCGAATGGCATTGAACGCGCTCGACGGCGTGCTGCCGGGCTTCTACTCGAACCTGGCCGATCTGATCGTGCTCGACATCGAACATCGGACCCGACAAACGGAATAGTCATGACACAGGAAATCGTAAGCGTTGATCGAGAGTTGCTGGAAAAAACCGTGCGGCTGTGCAAAGAACTCGATAAGGCGAACGCGTCCATACGAACAGCGAACGAAATCATCGCAGAGCAAGCGGCGACCATAGATCGGCTTCTCCGGGAGCGTCGCTCCCTCCTGCAATGCGGACTGCCTCCCGAATTGCTGATCCCCGTGCCAGGAAGGAAACTCAAATCCTGACAGCACCGACCCTATGTACACCAGCCCCGACGACTTACCCGTCGGGGTTTATTTTTTCGACAAAATATTTGCATAATTATAACTAATTAGTTATATTTGTGGCATGAAATATGACAGAAATGGCAGATAAGAAAGTAAGAACGGTTTACTACTCGGAGGAATTCAAGCAATTTTTCGACGGCCTCGACAACCGAACCCGAGAGAAATACATCTGGACAATTCAGATAACTGAAACCGTGCAGATTCTCCCGACCAAGTATGTAAAGAAACTGGAAGGGACCGAGTTCTACGAAATGCGCGTATCGGTAGGATATAACGAGTATCGAACCGTACTTTTCGCCATTGACAGCGATAATTTCGTAAAGGCAACCGAAATATATCTGCTGAACAGCTTTTTGAAAAAGTCCCACAAGGATTATAAGAAACAAATCGAGATTGCCAAAAAGATAATGAAGGAGGTAGAATTATGAGAGTAGATCCCCAAAAACTGAAAAAAAATTTCCGCCCGGCCGAGGAGCTGATGACCGAGTATGTTGGCCCAGCCGGAAGCCCCGAGCGCGAGAAAATGGAAACAAAGGCGAAAGCTTGGTTCTACGGCGAAATTCTCCGTGAACGTCGCAAGGAGCTGAAAATATCGCAAGCGGCACTGGCCGAGAAGGTCGGCGCAAAACAGAGTTATATAGCCCGCCTTGAGAAAGGTGAAGTAGACATACAACTCTCCTCCCTGCTGAAAATCGCAGGAGCGCTTGGATTAAATGTACAACTTCAATAACCACTCTTACTATGTTCTGGCTCGCAATAGGGATCACGATTTTTCTGGGCGCATGCTTTGTTGCTGCCCTCAAAAAGAAACGGGTGTAAATAGGGCTTCGTCGTTCTATTTACTCTTCGTTTTTGTCCTTTAATAGCCGCCTTCGGGCGGCTATTTTTGTTGCAAAACGTTTGATATGGCATCACTCGTCGAGCAACGATTCGTTGAAGAGATCCTCACATCCGAAGGCGCCCGCCTGCTGAAAAACCAAGGGGCCGCATTCGCCGCGCGGCTCCACTTCCACTCCAGGAGCATCCTGGAGCGCCGCAGGGCCGAAGTATCGGCTGCAGCCGGCTATTCCGGCAAACTGGCGATCACCCACACAGCCTACCAGCGATTCCTCGACCTCAAAGCCATGAAGTACGGCTCGAAGGTCGTGCGGCGCAACCGCAAACTCCACAACCGATTCATCTGGGGCCACTTCAACTCTGTGGCCGCACGCCTCGCCAACGACCTCACCCCGGACGTCGTTGCTCGTATCCGCACCGAACTCGAAAACAAGTAACCCCATGGCAAAGCCACTCAAAGAGGATAATCTGCGGCTTAACATCATCGTCAACGGCGACCCCGCGCGCAAAGAAATCCTGGAACTCGAACGCAGCACAAAGGACCTTGCAATAAGGAACAAAGAATTACGAAAGGAACTAAAAAAGCCGAAAGGAGATCCGGTCCAAATCGCAAAGATGAATGCCGAATACGAGAAGAATGCCCAAACAATCAAGGCCAATACATTACAAATAAAGAAGCTCCGCTCGGAGATGAAAATCACCTCCATGACCACCAGGGAGCTGAACCAGCGCAACAGAGAGCTGCGTGCAACCTTGAGCTACACCATCCCTGGGACACCGCAGTACAAAAAACTTCAAAAAGAAATACGTGAAGTTTCAACACGCATGGCCCAGCTTCGTGCAGAAACAAACGCGACCGAAGGCGCAATGCGCCGCATGGCATCCAACGTCAACAAGTATATCGGAACCACGACGGCGGCGTTCGCCGCGGCGGCCATGTACGCCTCCGGGCTATACAAAGCCGTGCAGACCTATACGGCGTTAGACGAAGCCATGTCCGACGCCCGGAAGACAACCGGCATGACCCGCGAGGAGGTCGAAGAACTGAACGCCAGCCTCGGGAAGATCGACACCCGGACCGCCCAGGAGGAACTCCTCGGCATGGCGCGCGTAGGCGGAAAGCTCGGCATAGCCAAACAAGATATCGAAGGCTTTACCCGCGCGGCCGACGTCATCAAAATTTCACTCGGCAAAGACCTCGGAGATAACGTCGAGACGACCATCGGGCAGATCGGAAAGCTGGTGAACGTGTTCCACATCAATGAGGAGTTCGGCATCGAGCAGGGAATGATGAAGACCGCCGCCGCGGTGAACGAACTCGGCAAATCCTCCACGGCCAACGAGGCCAACATCGTCGAGTTCATGCGCCGCGTGGGCGGCGTCGGCTACTCAGCGAAAATGTCGCTGGCCGACATCGCAGGCCTCGGCGCGACCCTCGACGACCTCGGAGTGACGATGGAGGTGGCAGGAACCTCCATGTCGCAGGTCATCACCGGCATGTTCCGCCGCACGGACGCGTTCGCCGCAGCAGCGAAGATGAGCGTCGCCGACTTCAAGAAGTTGATGAGCGAGGATATGAACGAGGCGTTGATCCGCATGGCCGAGGGCATGGGATCCAACGGCGCCGCAATGGCGGAGATCGTCGCGGCGCTCGACTCGCTCAAACTGGACGGCACACGCGCGACGGGCGTGCTGACGACGCTGGCGAAGAATACTGACAACCTCCGCCAGCAGCAGACGATCGCCAACCAGGCCTTCGAGGAGGGAACCTCCTGCCTCCAGGAGTTCAACATTATGAACAACACGACCGAGGCCACGACCGAGAAGCTCCAAAAACGCATCGCCGCGGAGGCCGCAGACCTCGGAAAGGCCCTCGTGCCCGCCTACCACGAGGGCCTTTCGGCCAAAGCCGCGCTCATCAAGACCACGCGCGTCCTTATCGAGTGGCTCATTCAGAACCGCGGGGCTGTGCTGGGCCTGCTGGCCACCTATGCCGCCTACAAAACCGCGCTTGCGGGGGCTAATGCCGTGAAGAAAGCCTATGCGGCGACCGTCGCCGGCCTTCGCGGCCTCAAACTCTCCTACCTGCTGGCCGTGCGAGCAACCACGGCTGCGACCACCACCGAAACGGGAGTAACCAAAGCCGCGACCGTGGCCACGCGGCTCTTTGGCATTGCACTCAAAACCACGCCTCTCGGATGGTTTGCCGTAGCTGTTGGTGCTGTGGCCGGGTCTTTTGCATATTTCAAGACACGAGCTAATGAGGCGACAAGTGCCCAACGCTTGCTCAATGACGTTACGAAGGCCGCGGCCAGCGTTGAAGACGAGCACGGCGTGAATCTGGTCGGCAAGGCCGAAAAGATATCGAGCCTCATGCGCGTTGTCGAGGACGAGGCGACGGCCGAAGAGCGCCGCACCGCAGCAATCGTCGAACTCCAGAAGCTCGTCCCCGGGGGCATCGAACTCATCAACCAGGAAACGATCGCCAACGGTAAGGCGGCGCAAGCTGTCAAAGCGTACACCGACCAACTCATCCTCCAGGCATCCATCAAGGCGGCACTTCAGAAGAAAGAGGAGCTCATCGAGAAAGCGGGCAAAGACAGACTGACCGGCGACGACAAGAAGGTCGGCTGGTTCAAGCGCGCCATATTCGCCAACGCCGCGGCCAACAACTACGGCGCCCTCGACTACAACACGATGATCGCCGAGGCTGAAGAGCAGAACAAAAAGAAGTACCAAGAGAACATCGACCGACAGCTTGCGGAGCTCGACAAGTTCATCGCCGACGCCCAAGCCGAACTGGAAACAAAGAAGCTGATCGTGCCGGCGCCCGAGGTGGCAGCCGTTGACGATCCAGATAATATTACGCCACACGTCGTTCCAGATAAGAAAAAGAAGAAGGCGTGGGGCCTCGACAACGACGCCGCGCATCTTGCCGCGAAACAGAAACTCCGCCAGCAATATGCTGACGGGGAAATAGCGACGGAGCAGGTGTACCAAGACCGGCTGCTGAACCTCGAAATCGCCGCTCTTCAGGCGCGGCTGGCGGCAAACAAAGAGTCGGCGGCCGCGCGGTCCAAGCTCCAGCTCCAACTCGCCGACAAACTCGTCGAGCAGAAGAAGCGGGAACAGCAGCAGACCGAGGCCGCGGAGAACCTCCGCATCCAGAACATCGCCGACGACGCCGAGCGCGAGAACGCCAAGTACGAGCAGCTGAAAAAGCAATACGCCGGGAACGCCGCGGCCCTGGAGCAGCTCGCCATCGCGCATAACCGCAAGCTCACGCAGATCGAACTCCGGCGCGCCACGGAAGCCCTCAAACAAGAAGAGAGCGAGTACAAGCAGCGCCGCCAGATCATGCAGGAGCAGCACAAGGACGAACTGCTGCAGGCGAACCTCACCCGGGCCGAGCGTAAGAAGGTCAAGCAACGGCAGACGAACGAACTCAAAGCGCTCGACGAAGAGTATCTGCGCTCAACGCTCGCACAGCTCCAGGCGCTGAACGGCGCCGGTACAATGGCCTTCCGCGACCTCAAAGGCGCGCTTCAGAGCATCGACCTCGACACGGCACTCCTCTCCGAGGAAGAGAAGAACGACCTTCTCCGTCGCATCAACGAGGTCGAAAATGCGCTCGACGCCGCAGCCGACCGGGTCGAAGAACTCGGCTACTCCTTCTCCTCCAACCAGGGCAAAAGCATTCTCGGATTCACACAGGACGACTGGGAGAAGTTCTTCGAGAACATCGAAGCGGGCAAGTTCGGCGCCGACGAGCTGAAAATGGCACTCACGGCCGCGGTCGAGGCCGCCAATATGGCGATGGACCTCTACGCCTCCTACGACAAAATGATGACGGCCAAAGAGAATGCCGAACTCAAAAAGTACAAAAAGAACCAGGACACCAAGAAAAAACAGCTCCAAACCAGGCTCAACGCCGGCGTCATATCCCAGGATCAATACAATGCGCAAGTCGAGCAAATGGATGCCGAGTATGACAAGAAACAGGAAGAACTCGAAATCAAGCAGGCCAAACGGCAGAAGCAGCAAAGCATCATCCAAGCCACTATCAACACTGCGGCAGGTGTTGTAAAAACGCTCGCAGAATGGGGCATTCCATGGGGGTTGATTCCGGCAGGAATTATGGCGGCAATGGGCGCCGCACAGGTTGCAATGATCGCCGCGACGCCGATCGCCGGCGCCGAGGAGGGCGGCTTCCCCGTAGAGCGGGCACAGGACGGCAAGCGCTTCAACGCGACGGTCGATCCGGGCAAGCGCGGCTACGTCGACCGCCCTACGGTCCTCGTGGGTGAGAACGGCCTGGAGTACGTCATCCCCGGCGAGGCCATGCAGAACCCGACCGCCGCGCCCATCATCGACACGATCGAGGCCGTGCGGCGCAAGGGCCGGTTGCGGGACTTCGACTTCTCGCAGGTGCTGCCGACGCGCTACACCGTCCCCGGGCGCGCAAGCGGGGGCTACATCCGGGCGACCTCGGCGCCCCTCGGATCGGATCGGTCCGACACCGCCGGCGGCCTCGGGTTGCGCGACGAGGACGTCAAGAAAATCATCGAGCTACTGCAGGAACTCGTCGACAAGGCCGACGACCCAACTCCCGCCATCGTGTCGATGGTCGGCCGGGGCGGGTTCATCGATACATACAACAAATATCTGAAGCTCAAGAAAAACGGACAATTAGGAGAATAGCATGGTCGAATTTATTACACACGACGGAACCGCCGTTGACGTGACACCCAGCCAGGACCTCGCGTTAACCATAGAAAATCCATTCTTGACAAGCGAGCGCATGCCCGTCGCCTGGACAACAGCCATGGAGCTGCCGGCAAGTCCATCAAACTGCCGCCTCTTCGGCTTGCCCAATGCCATGCTACTGCCTCCACGAAATCGGGAAATCAACGTCGAAATGCGGATCGACGGAATCCCCGTAATGGCAGGGAAATTAAAGCTCGCCGGACCGTCGACCAACCAAATCCAGGTGTCGTTTCAAGGCGTCGAGATCGAGGACTCCCTCACGGGATCGCTCACGGACGTGGCTCTTGACAAATGGAACTTCGGAAAGCTCGGAGAGTTAGACGACAAATCACTATATAACGAGGTGATGAGCGGAGCCGCCAACGGAACCCGCGACGACTTTGCCACACCTTGCATGATACGAAGCAGCCAGGAAGACTTCGAAGAGCCGTACATCGACATCCAAAGCAGCTCGACGCGCGAAAGCTGGGCCACAAAATTCGTCAACGCAAAAGTAGGCACCTTTACCATCCCCGTCGTGCGGCTCAAATACCTCCTACGGCGAGTATTGCCAGACTACGAAATAGACCCGGCATTCGCCGCTTATGTCGAGAATATCGGAGTCGTGGCGCCCTACCGCAAAAACGGAGACCTCGCAGATTATGCGACCGGCTGCCTCGACAAAGACGATGATGGCAACTACATCATCGACCTGGCTCAAGCTATGCCGAGCATCGCAGTCGCAGACTTTATGAAAGAGCTGCTGAACGCCTTCTGCGCAACAATATGCGTCTCGTTCGGCGAGAAACGCATATTCTCCAACAAAGCCATACTCGAAAGTGCCGATTTTCAAGATTGGACATCCAAAATATCCGATGACTTCGAACAGGAGTACGAAGACAAACAATACTACGAATATGGATTCTCGGGCATCCCGGATACAAAGGTATCCGGCACCATCGTCGACGTCGATACGGTTAACAGCGCGTTTGCTCTGGATGTAGGGACGGTAGTCCACGCCAAAGATACGAACGACACATATTCCGTATTTGAAAAAAGCATCCGCCTGGGGCTATCCAACGGCGAAAGCACCGGGTGGACCGTAACGGCTCTGAAAGTGTTAAAACAGGGCGGCATGGGACCTTCAACACCAGACAGCGGCACAACCGAAACCGTGTCTGCGACATCCTCCCTCTTGCCGGTGAAAACGATTCCATACGAATTTCCTACATATATAAGTTGGGCTATCAAAGGGTCGTCACGGCTTATGATCCCCGTTGTAGACATCCCGGACACTGGAGGCATACGCCCCTCGAATGTCTACGTCGGGATATTCGAAAAGGCCGTGGTATCACCCGAATACGCACCACTTATTCAGTTGACCGGGAATGGCTGCTACGGCGACGGCGGAGGTATGCTATCCGTTTTTATGCCAGGGAATCAAAATCTTTCAATCGTCGAAAACCGGGGATTGGGGCAATTTCACCGTCAATATAAAGAGTGGTTGTCCAAAGAGAAGGTCATCACGAAAACGGCCGTAAATCTGTCCGCCGCAGACATCGCGAATCTCCGCGTCTGGCAAAAAATAATGATCTACAACCAACTGTTTTTCATACGGACTCTGACCATAACACTGAATACATCCAAGAATTACATCCACTCTGAAGCGGAGCTGATAACGGCCTAATTTTGTCCTTTCTGCGGCCCTGCATTCTTCTACCTTTGCCTCACAAATCAACGACATGACCGAACCGACGATACCGATGCTGCCCATCCATAAGGGGACATTCTTCGCCCACAATGTCCCCAATCTCGTGCTCCTCGAGATGGACGAGGCTGTCCAAATGTCGGTGAGCATAGGGTCATCGTACATTGCTGCCGGAGTTCGACTTATCCCGGACAAGGAGCAAAAAATCACAATCCGCATCGACCAGTTCGCCAAATCAATCAAAGCGTTTGCACGCCCTGAAGCAGTCTGGGGCATGCTCCCCACAATTCACGTTTACATCTACACCCAAAACGACAGGGGAACAGAGTATTTGTACACAATTATTCCGGGCGGCATAGCTATAGGGCGCAATACCGAAGAGCTGCTGACGACAGGATTTCTGACCTGGCAGCCGCAGCAGGTGGAGACAACGACCGACCAACCGCAATATATCACCGTCGTGAAATCACGGCAATATAGCAGCCTGGCGATCTCATCCCGGCTGACCGCGACAAACGGACAGACCTACACAAAAGAAGTCGAAAAAATCAACACAGCCGATTCGTATCATCAAATATCGGTGGGATTCAGAGATATTTGGGCCAGCTTCTGCGTCGAGAATAATCTGACCCCGTTAAGCTACGACGTTTTTGGTACAGCGACATTGTCTGACGGCACCACCAAAACCCCGAGGCCTTATCCCCAGCGATACATCTTGCGCGCGCCCAAATACAACGACACATGCTTCGGGTTCGTCAACACCCTTGGAGGATTCGACACCTTCATGGCGACAGGAAAGATCATCCTAAAACCGCAGGGAGACATTCAGACATTCGTCAACGGAAACGAGGAGACGGAGGTCGAGAATGACTATACATCGCACTGGGAAGCATCCACCGGGCATATCGACACGGAAAGAATGGCCATGCTCATCCAGGACTTTCTCAAAAGCAGCGAACGCTGGCTGCTCGCAAATAACACCTGGCAAAAAATAATAGTCGACGAATATAAAGTAGAACACACGGCTCTTGAACTGAACGCCTACACATTCAAGTATCATCTGGCAAAGAAAGACGAGCATCGCTATTTCCAACGTCAGGATCTCCCCGAAGTGAAACTCCCTACACAATACTTCAAGCATGACGACATCGCGATATAATTGGCAATCCGACCTCATACGCCACGAGGTGTTCTGCATTCGTAACAGCGCGGGAGCGATCATACAGACGTCGATCCCCGCAGATAATATCGACTTCAGCATATCATACAGCACCAAAGGTCGGGGGGCGTTCACGGCAAGTCGCACGGGCGGCAAATACACAAACTGCGCAAAAATCGACGAGTCGACGCTTGCCGTGTATATTCCCTTATCGGAAACACAGATAGGATGCGGCCGCCTGGTACGCAAAATAACGCTCAAAATTCCGGCGCCAGCATTTCCGTCCGGCGTCTTGCAAATCGACGTGCCGACAAAAACCAATCTCGCGCTTTACGACGGAGCCTCCGACTTTGACGGGCCGTCCGTCGATCAATGTATAATTCCCGACCTCGAAAAATTCGGAGTATGACGTTTCGCTGGAATCATCGTTCAGATTTGATTTTGCGCGAATCCTTCTTTGTGCGCAACAATACGGGCGAACTGGAAAAGATACCCATTGCGGAAGATATGGACTTCCGCATCGAATACCATACCCGAGAAGCACGACGGTTCGTTGCAAGTCGAATAGCCGGGGAGTACACGAATTGCCGTTTATTAGACACATCGACGCTGCTGGTAAGCATCCCACTGTCGCAAAATAGCCTCGGTATGGGCGTGTTGTGCCGAAAACTGATCGTCGTAGAACCCAGCCAGGAGTTCGAAAAAGGCACTCGCGAAATTTGTATTCCCACAGAAAGCGGCATCGAACTTTGGGACGGGCCATCGGATGCCAACCTCCTGGAACTGCCAAGCCTGAATCTATATCCGCAAAACGCCATAACCATCGGTAGTCTCCGCAACGTAAAAGGAGAAGCCGACACGTTGTTTCCCGAGGACGTGCTACTTGTCAAACAAAAAGACGCAGCTCACTGGGGAGCAGTCCCGCTTGCCGAAATTTTAAGATCCGCATCCGGCGGCCTCGACACCGAGGCCCTGGCCGAATACCTCACCGCTAACAAGTACGCCACGCAGACATGGGTGGATAACCGTTATCTGAAAGCCGAGGCGCTGTCCGAGTACGCCACGCAGCAGTGGGTGCAGAAGCAAGGTTATCTGACCTCCCACCAGTCGCTGGACGAATACGCAACGCAGGAATGGGTGCAGAACTTGGGCTACATCAAAGCGGACGCGCTGAACGCTTACGCGACGATCGAGCTGCTCAATAAGAAGCTCGATGCCGATATATTCAACGACTTTTTCGAGAAGGTGAACATCGGCACGGACGAAGCCCCCAAATGGATGGTCAAGACCAAGTACGGCTTTTCGTCCGACCAGTTCGTCGCCTCGAAGGGCAAGGACAAAGACAACGACAGCGGCAGCGCAACGACGTTGGGCGGGCTGGTCAACGTCGACGACACCGCGGACGCAAAGGCCACGGTCGACCGTGTGCTCGTGCGGCTGGCCGGGGCGACGCATTGGACGACGAAATCGCTGTCCGACATCGTGGGCCTCGACACCGAGGCTCTGGCCGAATACCTCACGACGAACAAGTACGCCACGCAGCAGTGGGTGCAGAACCAAGGCTACCTCACCTCCCACCAGTCGCTGGACGAATACGCAACGCGGGAATGGGTGCAGAACTTGGGCTACATCAAAGCGGACGCGCTGAACGCTTACGCGACGATCGAGCTGCTCAATAAGAAGCTCGATGCCGATATATTCAACGACTTTTTCGAGAAGGTGAACATCGGCACGGACGAAGCCCCCAAATGGATGGTCAAGACCAAGTACGGCTTTTCGTCCGACCAGTTCGTCGCCTCGAAGGGCAAGGACAAAGACAACGACAGCGGCAGCGCAACGGCGCTGTCGCAACTCACCGACGTATCGCTGTCGGCGCCGCGCAACGGCGACGTGCTGCAATTCAACGGGCAGAAGTGGACGAACGTCGCCATGTCGTCCTTGCGCCCCGATCTGACGGACTACGCCACGCAGACGTGGGTCAATCGAAACTTCATCCAGGCGATCAACACGGATAGCATCTATCTCTCCTTGGTCAAGGGCGACGGGACGAAGACGCGACTGATTCCCCCGTGCGCCTACGGTACGCGCGACACGGTTCTGCGCCGCGGCTCTGCCAACGTGAACTTCTCGAACGACGGCCAGCTCCGCCACTTTTTAAGTTCGGGCAGCATGACCGAGGGGCGTCCGATGGGCGACGGACACATCGTCCACATGGAGTGGGACAACTCGCTTTCGTGGGCCGGTCAGCTCTTCCTGCCCAACGCCTCCAGCGCCTCCATGCAGTGGCGCACGCAGCCGGGCTCGACGTGGGGCGCCTGGCGCACGCTTCTCGACGAGGCCAACTACGCCGCGACGCTCGACGGGCGCTACATGAGCTTCGCCGTCGAGGCGGGCCGCAACTACGTGAACGCCTCCCTCTCCGCCGCTGTGGGCAAGAAGGCGCACGAGGGATTCATCGAGTTTTGGGACAGCGCCGCGGGCGGCTGGTTCAACTTCAAGCTCGGCTGGCTGGAGGCTGCCGGGCAGGTCAAGGCTGCTTCATTCATCCGTAACGGCGGCACAGCCTCGCAGTTTCTCAAGGCGGACGGAAGCGTGGACGGTACGGCATACGTCAACAAGGCCGGGGACACGCTGACGGGCACGCTGACGGCCAAGCGTGACCAGTTCCTCGCCTCCGGAGCCGCAGGAATCGACATGAACAACTCCGACATCACGAGGTTGAACGGCCTTTGGTTCGCCGACGCATACAACTCCGCGGGCGAGGCGATCAACTTCTACGTCGACGGCTCGGTGTGGAGCCGCCTCGGAGCTTCGGGCGGCACGCTCTACTTCAATCCGTCAGTCGGCACCTCGGCCCACGCCTTCGGTCACAAGGTATGGCACGAGGGCAACGACGGCGACGGCTCGGGGCTCGACGCCGACAAGCTCGACGGGCTTCACAGCACGGCTTTCGCTCGCTGCGACAAATTTCAGCAGGTAGACCTCAATACCCTGAACGACTTCGGCTTCATGGAGAATCACACTAGCGCCGACGCCACGACCGAACGCCACTACCCGATCCAAGAGGCAGGCCTGCTCATCTACGGCAGAGCCGCCTACAGCAGCGCCAACCAGATATACGGCAGTTATTACTCGAACAGGTGGTTTGCACGCGGCGGCGGTTGGTCGACCACGGACAAGACCGCATGGCGGGAGTTCGCCTTCCTCGACAGCAACGTCGCCTCGGCCACGAAGCTCGCCACGGCACGCAAATTCTGGGGGCGGTCGACCGACTGGACAAATGATGTCAGTGGCGACATGACCGGCGTGGGTTCCATCTCGTTTGCTAATGGTGCTTCGGCGGCAAACATAGACACCTACGGCAACTTTAAAATCGGTGCCTCGGGCGTAAGGTGGACCGTCAAAAACTCGAATAACATATGCGGGCTGTGTGTTCTAAATTCGAATGGGCATGTCGGCATCAACACCGAATTTCCCAGCGAAATGCTCCACGTCGCGGGCAATATCCTCGTCAGTGGCGACATGACCGGCGTGGGGAAAATAACCACAACGACACTTGCAATAGCAACGAGCTACGACCACACATGGAGCGACGGAACGAACAGCCACCCGTGGTACGGATACGACCACCGTTATCATAACACGGGCGTTTACAGCACAACAATTTCTGACTTTTACGGGCTGACGCTGCGCACAAGCCAAGGTAATATATCAATGAATGCCACCGGCAACGTGGGAATCGGCACAACATCCCCCACGCAGAAGCTCCACGTAGCCGATGGCAACGTCCTCGTCTCCGGCGAGGCATATTATCGCACGGAAGGACGCGTAGGTAGCTCGTGGAATAACGGCTATGGCGCTCTTTCGGTCGGCATCATGAACAACAACTCGCAGACCCCGCTGCTGGTGGCATACCGCTATGGCGACTTGAATTGGACGACACCGCACGCCAATCGTCTCTTCGCCATGGAGCTGCTCAACAGCGGCTCGGTGCTGCGCTTCGCCTTTGGAGGAGCCGCGAAGTTCTACTTCGAGAAAGACGGAACATTCCATACTGAAAAGGGCCTTTGGGCCGCGCAGTATGTCTCCTCGAAGGGTGCGAGCGCCTCGTCGGACATTCGGCTGAAGTACGGCCTCGAACCGCTGACCCTGACTCTGGAGCAGATCGCCGCGGCGCCGGCCGTGCGCTACCGATGGCGCGACACGGGCGAGGTGGACCTCGGCTCGACCTCCCAGTATTGGCTCCGCATCCTCTCCGAGGGCGTGCGCATCCAGCCCAACGGATTTTACGGCATGGCCTACGACAAAATCGCTCTGGTCTCGGCCATTCTCCTCGCTCGCCACGCGCTCGGCGTCAAGAATCGCGTAGACAACCACGAGACGCGCATCCAAAAGATCGAACAAAAAATCAACCAATTAACTGCATAACCATGGGCCACTCGAACGGCATAATCACGGCCCCGATCAGCATTGAGGACGTACGACAGACGTTGGGCGACGCTTCGTATGACTTGGGAACGTTGTGCCTTAGCAATAATGTCAATAGATATTCATTCATAAAGCCCGTAGAAGAGGATACTCCGGCTGATATACAATTCACAAACGAAAGATATATAAACAGCCTTATTCCTGTAAAATATATAGCAGGCGATAGCGCTCCTCTGGGTTATATCTACTACTATCGTAAGCCCTATTCATGGTATCGACTCGACGATTTCATTGGATATATACACAACGAATATCCAGTGAGAGGCAGCCTGGCGGATATACCTGATACGGTTGATTTTGAAACAGGGGCAATTGCTCGCTATTTTTATTATGATACGACTAAACGACCTCTGCTTTCCCTGCTATTAGGCGCTAATGGTGGTTTGTGGAAAGCTCGTATTATATGGATAATAAATATCAACGGACAATACAGGACATTTGCATTTAGATCGAGTTATTACTACGAACATCGGGTCGGATTCTACCCCTTAGTATATAAGGACTTATATTACTTGTTAAGAAATGCCGGTAATGAAACATTTGAAGTAGACGCATTTGTCGTAGGATTGCCCCCCAGCCATACACTATTCGATAAGGATGAGTTTATGGAAGTACCCATTGGAGTTTGTTTTACCTGCTATCCGGCCAGCCCGGTGTGTACGCCTAATAAGACATTCACGCTAAAAAGGCCTAAAAAAAGGTGCTGGCTAACTCTTGATATTGTCGATGCAGGAAATGGCGAAGAGCGATACGTTCCTGAAAATACCCCTATTCGATTTCTCTTGACATACAATGATGAAAACGTGTTTGTCGATGGCAACTACCTATTTGGGACAGGTGAAAAATTGATAGAAGAAGACAGCCGCATAAATGAATCCACCAATTATGTAAGCGGTTCTGTCGAAATACCTGATGTCCAATTCAATTATCAGCCAGGTTGGTATTCTCCCGAAATAGGGCACAATGCAGATCGAGAGGTTTACGATGAAGGGTTGCACACCACATACTTGTATTGGGATAGGAAAGTTGCAGGAGACGAGTTTAAAATGGAAGTCGGATTTAACTATTTGGATCCCAATTACAGATATGATGAATAGACCTATCAAAAATAAGACATGAATCTTTATTAACCTTTAAACCATAAAAGCATGAAAATCATTAAGAAAACCGAAGACACGCAGCGCATCTACGACAATGCGGGCAACACCACGCAGCGCACGATTGGCGCAACCTACGACATCAAGCTCAACGACGGCCGATGCCTGGGCAGTGCTACCGTGTACGACGGCGGCTCGGCCAACATCCAGTTCAGCGGCAGCGAGGGCGGCGCCGAGGCCACGATGGCACTCATCGAGAACATTTTCGGCAACTTCAACGAGCAGCAGTAGTCATGAAGTACATCGAAGCAATCAGCCGCAACTGGATCCTCTCGCTCATCCCCGCCGAGGGGCTGGACGACAACGCCCGCACCACCATCGTACTCAATCAGGTGGCCTACGACAGCGCCATCGCCGCCTTTGAAGAGGAGCAGGCCGAGGTCGTCAAGAAGCTCAAGCCCGAGGGATTCGACGAGAAGATGCAGCGCTTCGCCCTCGCCCTGGGCATCCGCGAGGCGACCACCGACGAGGAGCGCAAAAAGGCCGAGGAGCTCAAGGAAGACCCCGAGTTCCCGGCCTTCAAGGAGCGTTACGACGAGGTCGACCGCCGGGCCGTCGAGGCGCGCCGCAAGGCGCTCGACACACGCGAGCTGGAGGTCTGCGAGTACCCGCTGCGCGACGCTCTGCCGGCCATCTCGCGCGTGCTACCCGTAGGTGTCAAGCGCACCGTGCGACGATTGGACGGAGCCCAGTTCGAAGCCGACAACCAGGAGATTTTCACCTGGGTCGCCGCAATCGCATTGAAGCAGAAGTAACCACCGACAGCTATGGACGCGAACACCCTGGAGATTTTCGATCGCATCCTCGGCCTCGTGCAGGCCTTATGCCTGCCCGTGCTTACCGCGCTGCTCTTCTATTCGGCACGTAAGCGAAAGGAGAACGCCGAGGCGGAGATCAAGGAGCTCGAGGCAGACGCCAAGCAGGTCGAGAACATCTCGGGGTTCGCCTCCGAGTGGCGGGAACTCTACGAGAAAGCCGAGCAGAAGCTCGAGCAGAAAGACGCGAAGATCGACCGCCTCTACCTCGAAAAGGAGAAAGACCGGCAGCGCATGCGACAGCTCACCGAGGAGAATAGCGATCTGAAGCTGAAGTTGCAGGCAGCCGAGTTCCGAAAATGCGACAAACGAGGATGCGCGGACCGAGAGCCGCCGTCCGGGTATTAACTTCAACTTATCGAATCATGAAAACACAATCGACGCAGCCGCGGGGGCTGCGAAACAACAACCCGCTCAACATTCGGAAGAATAGCACGCAGTGGCAAGGGCTGCGGGACGTGCAGACCGATCCGGCCTTCTTCCAGTTCGAGACGATGGCCCACGGATACCGTGCTGCATTCAAGACCCTCGACACCTACCGCACGAAGCACGGATGCCGCTACCTGGCCGACTTCATCTCTCGCTGGGCGCCCCCCTCGGAGAACGACACGCGCGCCTACATCCGCGCGGTCGCCCGGCACGCCGGGCTCTCCGACGTGTCGCAGATCGACACCCGCAACGAGCGAATGATGTGCAGCCTCGTGGCGGCCATGTCGAAAGTAGAAAACGGCATCGAGGCCGACATGGACGAGGTCCGGGCCGGGTGGAAAATGTTCGCGCAGCTATGAAGCGGCTTTACCTCCTCTCGATCATCCTACTGGCCGCCACGACCTGGGTGCTGTACCACCGCCTCGACGCCGTGACGCACGACCGCGACCGGCTGCGATCCAATCAAACGGCGCTGCTCGACAGCGTGCGGCACTACAGAACCGCCGCAGGGCGCGAGGCCGCATCCGTCGAGGTGCTGCGCCTCGAAGTGGACGAACTGCGCAAGCACAAGGCCGACGCCACGCGCCAGATCCGGGACCTCGGGATCCGCCTCCGAAGGGTCGAGGCGACAGCCGTCGCGGCGACACGTACCGAGGTGACGGTGCGGGCGCCGCTCACCGACAGCGCGCGGCAGGCACGCCTCGCAGGGCTGCGCGTCGCGGCCGATTCGGCAAGAGCGAGGACCAACCGCGCACTCGCGCCGCAGATCGAACAGCTGCTCGAAGTCGACCCCGTGATACTGCCCCCGCGCGCGTTCCGATGGGGAGACGGACACGTCGACATCCGCGGCATAGTAACCCGCGACAGCGTCCTATGCGACATTGTCAGCGTCGACACCCTCCGCCAGGTCCTGCACCGCGTGCCGCGGCGGTTCCTATTCATCCGATACGGCACCAAAGCGATCCGACAGGAGATCGTCTCGTCGAACCCCCACTCCCGGATCGTATATGCCGAGTACATCCAAATGAGGCGGAAATAAAATGCCCCGGGACCGAAAGTCCCGGGGCGCTCTTTGAAGAATCGCTGTCAAACAAATACTACAAAGAGAGAGCCGACAATTGAGCCGTGATGGCTTTGATGCCGTTCTTGATGCGCTCGATCTGCTGCGGCCGCGGATGCTTTTCGCCCGTATAGTAGTGTCCGAGCTGGCGCGTAGAGATACCCGATGCCTCGGCAAGCGCCGAACGGGGAACAAAATTTTCGACATAATGAAGAAGCGCACGAGCGGTCAACAGGTAATCGAATTCGAGCTGCCCCTCGAACTCTCCGGGAATGGCATCGCCATCCTCCCGCATACTTTCGAGATGCAGCCGGAGCGATTCGGCCATATTGGCTTTCACTTCGTCGAGCGTCTTGCCCGTAACCACACACGCAACATTCTCGTTGACGGGAGCCGCTCCGTAATTCATATCCCAATCAATCTTAATCTGTACTCGTCCCATAAATCTACTCCTTTTTTTGCAGGGTGGCTATTTCCACCCTGCTTGTTTCCATATGCTATTCAACAAAAACTGACTCAAATTCTCGTTCGGCTTGCCCCTCAAGGTCACTTTGCCCGGTCGGGTCGGATGGACATATTGCCGATGGTCGCCCTCCGTATTCTTGAGATACCACCCGGCTGCCTCCAGCAGCTTGATGATCTCTCTGACTTTGTAACGCTTCATTGCTCTGTTTTAGTATTTGTTTGACACTACAAAAGTAGTAAATCTACTACCATTATCCAAATAAAAAGGTAGAATATTTACTACCGTTCTACAAAATTCCCTTATAATTCAGCAACAACGGATTCGCATCCCGAATATCCTGCGGGGTGTAAATATCCGTCATCAACAGCGACGAGTGGCGCGCTTGCTCCTTCACCGAGAGCGCGTCGCAACCCGCGCGCAGCATGGCCGTGATGCCCGTGTCCTTCAAGCTATAAAATTTGTATTCCTTCGGAAACTTCAGCGCGGGGCGGATATGGCGGCTCCAATAATCGCGGTAGGCCTTCTCGTTCACCCACTCCGAGCCGGGGCGAAAATCTTTCGAGAAAATATAATCCGTACTGGGCGCGGCGAAATAGCCCAGGTCTACCATCAATTCGAGGATCTTGGCCGGCATCGTGACGATGGCCGAGCGCTTGTTCTTCGAGATCGTGTCGGCTATGTAGATCGTCTGCTTGGCGACCGAGATGTCGCACAGCCGCAGTTTGGCGATCTCGCGCGGACGGATCAACAGATAGTGCAGGAAGTAGCAGACGAGCAGAAACGATCGGTTGTGCTCCTGCAGCCAGTCGTGCAGGCGCTGCATATCCGCCGGAGCGATCACCTGGCGCTCCTTCTTGAGCAATGCCTTTCCAAGACTCAGAAGGCCGTCCGTGGGCTTCTCCTTCAGATAGAGGTGCTGGACGAGAAACGCGCTGAACGAGCGCAGAAAGGCCAGGTAGTTATTCCGCGTGCGCGGCGAGTTCTCGCGCTCGATGTAGACGTAATCCAAAAAGCGGACGCATAAGGAGCGGTCGAACTGGTAGACGTAACGGATCGGGGCGCGCAACCCCTCGTTCCACTCCTCCATGACGCGCGCGAAACAGATATAGTCGTGGTGCGTCGAGAGGCGATGGACGCCGTCGTTGAGCAGCTTCGTGATGTAGTTGCGGTAGTGGATCAACGCATCCGAGAACTGCTTATAGCAGCGGTCCGCGTCGGCCTCGACCCAGGGGTTCCAACCGCTTTCGAGTTTGGCAGAAAGCCGATGGCACAATTGGGCGGCATACCGTTTCTTCTGGGAAGCGGTGCCGACCGAATTGATCTTGATCCGCTTGCGGCGCAGCGCGCCCTTCGCCGGATCGAAAGCATAGAATGAGATGAACCAACAGACCCCGGTATGTAAGCGGGGATAGGTGAACGATAGAATTTCGTCCAGGGCGCTATTACGCGCGCTTTGAACAGACAACATTTTTTTTACATTTTCACTCACGGCGCTTGCCGCGGCAAAAATGCAGAACGTTGATATTCACATGTATTCTCAATCGCCGGCAGAATCCGCAGGGTGTCCCGGAATTGTCCCGGCATGAATCAAGAAAAAGGCCACAATCATCTGAATTTCAGTAGATTGCAACCTTTTTAGTAGCGGGAGGAGGACTCGAACCTCCGACCTCCGGGTTATGAGCCCGACGAGCTGCCAACTGCTCTATCCCGCGATGTATCGTCGATCTGTGATCTATCGCTTTTGCACTGCAAAGATAAGACAAATTTTCGGTTCCGGCAAATCTTTTTTCGCCCAGCGGCCCACCGGTAGCGGCAGCGACATAGGAATCAGCCGGTTAAGGGGCGAAATTATTTTTCACAGGCAGCCGCGGCGCCGGCGGGGCGACCGCCGGGGCAGCCGGCAGCGCCGCGGGAGGCACAGTCACCGGCCCGACCGCCGGCGTGGTCGGCGCACAGCGGAAGGCCCAACCTCAGGCTTGGCCCCCGGCCCGATCTCCCACCCGATCGGCAATGCTGTCGGCCACCACCTCCGACAGATCGCGCACGGCGCGGCGCGTGCCGCGCGCGAGGGCCTTCTTGCAGAGCGGACACGAGGTGACGATCACCTCGGCGCCCGTGGCGTCGAGCTCCCCGGCCGCGTCGCGCGCCAGGGCCACCTGCTGGCCGTCGTCGAGCGTCGTATCGGCCAGCGACGAGCCGCAGCAGAGCGCGTCGGCACGCGTATGGGCGGGCTCCAGCAGCTCGCCCACCGCCGCGATCACCTCGCGCGGCGCCTCGTAGATGCCGCTCCCGCGGCCCAGCTCGCAGGGGTCGTGGTAGGTGAAGCGCTCCGCGGAGCGCCCCAGCGCGAGGCGCCCGGCGCGCACGAGGCGCAGGATATACTCCGAGTGGTGCAGCACCTCGATCCCTTGCAAGTCATAGTCCTCGCGGAAGACGCGCAGGCAGATCGGGCACGAGGTGACCAGCGTGGTGATGCCGTGGCTGCGGAACAGATCGGTGTTGTAGCGCATCATCTTATGCGCCGAGTCGGTCTCGCCGGCCAGTTTGAGCGGGCGGCCGCAGCAGACGCCTCCCTCGCGGTCGGCCCACCACACGCGCTCGCCCGCCGCCTCGAAGATGCGCTCCATGGATTGCAGCGTGCGGGGCGTCAGCAAGGTCATGCAGCCGGCGAAATAGCCCACGCGGCCCTCGCCCGACGAGCGGTCGACGCCCCGCAGGTAGTCGTAGCGGCGTTCGTCGGGGACGTTGCGCAGCCGGTCGCGCGAGCTGATGCGCAGCGTATTGAGATCGATCCCCACGGGGCAGCGCTCGGCGCAGCGCCCGCACATGAGGCAGTTGTCGGCCACCTCGCGGTCGAGCATGCCGTAGCGACGGTCGCGCAGGAAGTAGACCGACTGCACGCGGTCGATTTGCAGCACGCGCTGCAACTGGCAGGGGTCGATGCAGATGCCGCAGCGCGAGCAGGCCTCGACCTGGAAACGGTCGTAGGAGCCCTCCTTCTCCGAAGAGCGCAGGCCGTAGCGGCGCAGAAAGATGAGCGGAATCTCGGTGAAGATGTGCATGTAGCGCGAGAAGGGCAGCGCCACGAAGAAGAGCCCGAGGCACGACGAGTAGAACCACCAGGCCACGGTCTCGAAGTTCATCAGCGCCATCGTCCCCGCGTGGGCCGCCATCCAGCCGCCCAGCGTGCCCGTGAGGAAGCTCCCGCCGCCGTAGAGGGCGCACGTCGCGCTCTCGGCCGCAAGGCGCGCCGGGAAGATGAACCAGAGGGCCGTGAGGGCCACGCGGTCGCCTGCGACATGCCGCGTCGTGCGGCGCAGGCCGAGGGCCCGCGAGCGCAGGCGCTTGAACCAGGCCAGCGCCACGCCCGAGAGGACGAAGAGCAGCAGCAGGTCCATGACGAAGTCGAACACGGGCTTGTGGGGCAGCCCCGTGGCGAAGTACTTGAAGAAGACGTGCCCCTGTAGCGGCACGTAGCGCAGACCCATGTAGGCCAGAGTCTCCGCCCACCCCACGGCGATGAGCAGGAACCAGCCCAGGGCCAGCGACATGTGCATGTAGCCCAGCACGGGGTTGATGCGGAAGATGCGGCGATGCAGCAGCGCCTCGCACACCGCCTCGCGCAGCGCCTCCCAAGTCGCGCGCGTGGGTACGGCGCGCAGCACGGCGAGCTTGTCGGCGCGCGAGAGGCGCCAGAGCCAGCTCCCCCACTTCCACGCGAGGATGGAGAACATCGTCAGCGCGCCGATGATGAACGGCAGACAGAAAGGTGCGAAGAAAGTCATGGTCAGAAGTCCCCCAGTTTACGTTTCAAGAGCAGCACCACGCCCCGCGTGTTGATCCCGCGCGGGCAGACCAGGCGGCACTTGCCGCAGAGCATGCACTTGTTCATCTCCTCGTAGGCCCCGCGGTACTCGCCGCGGCGCACGAGCGTGTGCACGCGCCGGAAGTTGAACGCGGTGAGGTTGCCCGCCGTGCAGACGGCCGTGCAGCTGCCGCAGCCGATGCAGGCCTGCAGCTCGGGCATCTCGCGCAGGATCTCGTCGCTCTTGCGCAGGTTGTTGCGGTCGACGTCGATGGTCCGCGGTTTGGAGATGCCGTATCCGAACTCGATCGCCATAGCCTATGCCTTGAGGTATTCCGCCGCGGCATCGGCCGCGGCCGTCGCTTCGTCGAGGGCCTCGCCCAGCGTCTTGGGCGCCGTCGCCGCACCGGCGCAGAAGATGCCGTCGACGGTGGTGCGCGCACGCCCCAGGAACATATCGCGCGGCGCCACGAATCCGCTGGGCGTGAGCTCCATGCCGGCGCTGGCGGCCAGCGCGGCGTTGTCGTCGTTGGCCCGCATGCCCACCAGCAGAACCAGCATGTCGACGCTCATGCGCAGGGGGCGCCCCGTGAGCGTATCCTCGGCCTTGATCTGGATGCGCCCGTCGATGGTGGGGCTCGCCTCCGAGATGCGGCCGCGCACGAAGTGGATGTTGCAGCGCTGCTGCGCCTCGCGGTAGAGCTCCTCGTAGCCGGAGCCGAACATGCGCATGTCCATGTAGAAGTTGAAGACGTCGGCCGCGGGGAACATGCGCCGCAGCTCCATGGCCTGCTTGACGCCCGTGATGCAGCAGACGCGCGAGCAATGGCGCTGGCACACCTTCTCGTCGCGCGAACCCACGCAGTGGAGGAAGGCGATGCGGCGCGGCGCCGTGCCGTCGGCCTTGGCCACGCGCCCGCAGGCGAACATGCGCTCCAGATCGGCCGAGGTGACGACGTTGTCGTAGATGCCGTAGCCGTACTCCTCCTTGATGCGGGCGTCGAAGAGGGTGAAGCCCGAGGCCACGACCACGGCGTCGCACCCGAGGCGGCTGCCGTCGGCGAGCGTCACCTCGCGCGGCGAGATGGCCGTGGCCTCAACGCCCGTGCGGACCTCGATGCCGCTCTCGCGCACGCGGCGCCGCAGCTCGGCGAGCACCTCCGAGGCCGGCGTGAACGACGGGAAGAGCACGTGCCAGCCGCGCAGCTTGCCGCCCGTCTCCGCCTCGCGCTCGACCAGGAGGGGCTCCACGCCCCGGGCACGCAGCCGCAGCGCGGCCTGCATGCCGGCGGCTCCGCCGCCTATGACGATTACCTTTTTCATCCTACTCTCTGATGTCGTAAACGGTATCCGCGGCGCAGTTGTTGACCACGGCCGAAGCCGGCTTACCGATATATTTTCCGTTGGCGCCCAGGTATTTGGCCGCAGGATCGTAGTCTATGCCCATCTTGTCGAGCAGCGGCTCGACGTCGACCTGGTGCATCTGCATGCCCAGCGCCCAGGGGTCGTAGCCCAGCACCAGCCCGGCCATCTCCTCGTAGGTCAGCACCG
>ERZ778514.151-NODE-151-length-72040-cov-20.030854_pt1 | contig 72040 bp, 64 predicted proteins | sample MGYA00510344_ERZ778514 | MGnify/ENA primary metagenome ERZ778514 (study PRJEB29527, sample SAMN07138968) | mouse gut metagenome | material: feces | host: mouse | place: China:Nanjing | collected 2016-01-25 ...
CTTTGATGTGGCGGAGGGTTCTGTAATCCGAGTGTCGACCAACTGCGACCGCAATATCAAATGCACCTCAACGGAAGCGATGACCTACATCTGTATACAGGCAAAAGAAGATAGTCTCGGTGATTATACAATGACCGATGCTGATATAACCGAGCGTAAAAGCCTGCTCTGACAATCTCAGATAATATGCTGCTAAACAGAATGGAGGTGACATTTTTTCTGCCATCTTCATTCTGTTGACGTATAAACCGACTATTGATGCTTTGAAAGAGATTGGGTTATATCATTAAGATGCTCGCGACCTCATTCCGAGAGCAGATTGTGTATAGGTTGAGCCGCCACACGTATAAAAGAGTTCTATATGCTTCCGGTCGGCGGCAGACTAATCAGATATGACTCAATTGCAGTCAACACTATTGTAGCCAATCCAAAGGGTGAGGTCAGCTCATGCGACATTCCTTTCAGTGAAGACCTCTCGCACTTCAATAAGGACTACTTGCGCATGACACGTCAGGTCGCCGAAACCTGCGAGAATCATAATATAACCGACAGTATGGTAATAGGCCCCTCAGCGTTGACACAATACGACATAGACGGAGCAGTGGGAATGTATAGCGGGATATTCAACAATCCCTTCATGATATGGGGCGCATACCGCCGCCGGTGGTTCAAGACAACTCTCACGGTGTCATTTCAGTTCCATCACACCCAGATGGATGGTGCCCATGCAGCCCGGTTCATCTACCTGCTGCAAAAGGAGAAAAAAAGTTGGATGAAAGTTTGGTTTATATTATAAACCTTGTTAACTTTGCATCCGGATAGAGGGCGGAATCGCGCGACCGCTCTTTTTTCAGCTGAAAATGGTTTATAAAATAAACCGATTGTAAAACCCCTCTAAATTCCTCAATATGGAAGACAGAAAACTAACTGAAAAAGAGAGCCTCGAAGTGATTACTTCGATGATAGCTCAGACAAAGCAGCGCTATATCGGTGATGGTCGTATCTTGCTGATGTGGGGCTACCTCGTGACAGTCGTATCAATCCTCGTGTGGGTAATGCTTGCCTCGACAGGGCAGGGTGTATGGAACTTCCTGTGGTTTGCGATTCCGCTGATTGGCGGCATCGCCACGCCCATAATGGCTCGGCGGCAGCATGGCCGTGGCGGAGTCAAGACTTTTTCTGACACTGCTACCTCACGGCTATGGACTATTGCAGGAATATCTGAAATAGTCGTGACCATTGTATGTATCGCCTTCAGGTATTTTGCCGATGCTGACTGCTGGAGCGCCATGCTGGCATACACTCTGATTGTCATTCCGGCAGCAGAGATGGCCCAAGGTCTTCTGATCAGAGAGAATAGCCTCGTGGCCGGTGCTCTCGCAGGGCTTGCGGTCGGAATTACAACGGTGTGTTGTATCGCCGGTGGAATTGTATTATCGGCCTGCTGGTACATGCCGTTGTTCATATTCGCATTCGTGGCGATGATGATAGTTCCAGGGCATATACTCAACCATAAAGCAGGAAAAGAGAAATGAAGGAACTGAATCCGCTTCTGCATTCGCAACTCCGGCTTGCCATAATGTCCATACTTATGAGTGTGGATGAAGCTGATTTCGTATATCTCAAGGAGAAGACCGAATCTACAGCCGGAAATCTCAGCGTGCAGCTCGATAAGCTTTCGTCAGCCGGATATATAAGGGTTATTAAAGGCATGTCGGGAAAACGACCGCGTACGACATGCTCGGTGACTCCCGACGGGCGGGCGGCGTTTGAGGAATATGTCAATTCTCTTAGGAGCTATCTCAACCTGTGATCGACTTTGTCGGGCTAATGCAATCATTTATGTAATTCGCCGGCAAGGGAATTACCGATAGTCTGAAGGCACTGTGTCAAAAAAACGACTGTTTGACACAGTGCTTTGATCGTCGAGAAATTATGCCGTGCGGATCTTGAACGGACTCGTCGGTCGGGGACGAGAAAGTTGTCGGCGAATTCACTCCCCACAGAACTGACTGTCTTTTAGCGTATGACGCGTTTGGGCGGATTCGCAGATGTGGGCGACGTGGCCGCTCACTTTTTTTTGCAACGGTTGACGATCCAGATGGCAATGTGGACAACGATTCCGTAGGCGAGTGTGGCGATCATGGCCATACATTCATATTGCATTATGGTGAGCCACAGCGGCGCTGACCATTCCGGACGTTGCTGATGGCAGGCGGCTACGATGGCGCAGGCGCTCAGCGTGATGAATACGACGGCTACTGACAGTGCCGCCGCTCCGATGCGGTATTTCCCTATTCTTATCATAGACTGTCGCGTTGGTTGAGGATGTTGAATACGATTGTGGATATTTCTGCGATAAGCTGCTCGGTGGCGGCCATGTCGTAGGCTGAGTCGGCAATGAACACAGCGATGCTGTAGCCATTCCGGCCGTCGGGCAGAAACACGTAGCCGGCGTCGTTGATGCCGATTATGCGTCCCTGACTGTTACGGGCGCCGGTTCCGGTCTTATGGCCGATCATGGCGTTAGTGCCTGCCATCGGTGCGGGCAGACGGTTGAGCCCAGTGGCACACTGTATCATCATAGTGGCTATGGTTTCATGCATGGCCGACTCGCTGCGCATTCCCTGCCGGTAGAGCCGGTCGAAAAGCCGTGCCATTGCCAGCGGTGTGGAGCGGTTCTGATAGCATAGATACGTGTCGCCGTGCATCTCCTCTTCGGTCGATGCCATGACGATGTCGTCGAATCCCAGAGTGTTCATAAGGCTGTCGGCCGCCTGCGACCCTCCGATCAGCCTGAAGAGGATGTCGCAGGCGTTGTTGTCGCTCTGCTGCAAAGAGTAGGCGAGCAGCTCTGACAGCGGCAGCCGCAGATCTCTGATCCCATATCTATCGCGCATGGGGCTCCATGTGTCCGCAAGGATTTCCTCGTGCCCTACGGCAACGGTGTCGGCTGACGATATGCCATGCCTGACGCAATAGTCGGCCACGGCTATGGCTTGCGGAAACTTATAGACGCTAAGCATCGGAAAGTCGCGGTGGCCGTTGACCGATACGGTGTCCCGGCCATTGATGATTACGGCTATGCCTATGCGCGCGTCCTTGCCGGTCGTAAACTCTTTCAGTCGCGATGTCATGGCCGCGATGTCGGAGGGCGTATCCGTCGCCTTCTCTGTGGCGGTGTCATGCGGTAGGCTGACGGTGTGGCACCATGACGCCAACGGAATCGACGTGCATAAAAATATGATCAGAGGTCTGATGTAGGCTCGCATTCTGGCAGTGGTGTTGTGTTATACGATCTCTTCTCTTTTGCAAAAGTAACGATTTACGGCGGGTTTCGTTGTATTTCCCGTCCATTTTCGATTTTTCCGTTCAGAAACCCACTACATGGCGGGAAGGGGAGCTGATGCGTTCGCGTCGGCACGACTCGGCTATGGCGTCAATGTCGATGAGGTCGCTGCCCGACAGGATTGTGTTGACTGTGTGACGCCGGGCTATGTTCTCGATCTCGCCACCCGACAGGTCGAAATCCGATGCAAGCTTTCTGGCATCTTTGTCGGTCAGATCATGAAGCATGCTCTGCCATATCTGCGCCCTTGCCTCGGCTGTGGGCTTGTCAAACCGGATCTTGTACAGAAACCGGCGTTCGAACGCTTTGTCGAGATTTGTGGTCAGATTTGTCGTGGCGATCATGATGCCTTCGATCGATTCCATCTCCTGAAGGATGATATTCTGTATGGAATTCTCCATCTTGTCGACAGCGTTTGATACCCCTTCCATCCTGATTCCGAGGATGGCGTCAGCTTCGTTGAAAAGCAATATCGGAGCGAGCGGCGAGTTCTTGCATATATTACGGTAGCGGTCAAAGGCGGCCTTGATGTTTTTTTCGCTTTCGCCCACCCAGCAACTTTTGATTTTATTGACGTCCACCCGCATTATGTCGCGTCCGGTCAGTCGTGCCAGCTGATACACGGTTTCGGTCTTGCCTGTGCCGGGAGCGCCATAAAAGATGCAGCAGAATCCCTGACGCATGCCTGCCGTGCGGAGCCGTGCCTGCACTTCGTTGAAGCGCTTCTCCGCCAGTATTGACGACAGTTCGTCGATCAGGCTCTTTTCGGCGGCGTTGTAGACCAGCGTTTTTTCTGTGAGCGAATCGGCTTTGATCAGGTCTTTGTCTGATTTGGCCATGCGGTTGAGATTGAGTTCACACAGCAGCTCCTCCTTGGCCTTGTCGGTAAGCTTGAAGGCGTCGGAGCGGGCCATGCCGTTTTCGTTGACGTTCTCTATAAGCGATTTCGCAAACAGGCTTGAGTCGCGTGAGCGCAGCTGACGTTTTAGCCAGCCCGGCATGTCGTCGTTGTCAAACAGGTCGTCGATGTCGCTGAACAGGATGTTGTCATCATTGTTGTCGACAAACAGATGGGCCATGAATACAAACAGCAGTGTGTCGTGGCTGTCGAGATTGCAACGCCGGAGTTCGGTCGCGAAAGCGGTCGTCCTGATCTCTTCGAGCATCTCCATGGTTCTGCTTTTAAGCGACTCATGGGTAAGTTCGTCGTCATCTTTCTCGTCCATGAGCGTGGAGAAGCGGTCGAAGAAATCGGCAGTATCGCGTATCGGCTCCTCTTCATGGACATAGGGCTGGTTCTTGCGGATCGCTTCGAGTACAGCCGATGGCACGCGGTAGCTCGACGCGCCCCGGCTTCGAGAGGCTCGCAGATAGTGTTTTGACTCAAGGATGTCGATGTCGTCCGACAGTCGCAGGATCTTTGTCGTGCGGCAGCCGGTGAAGCGGGCTATTTCTGACATGCGTATGTGGTTGTCCTCGCTTTTGTCGACAAACAGCGCCAGCAGTACGGTCTGCATGGCTGTGAGCTTGAGCTTTCGCGAGGCATATCTGATGTGCATGGCGGCCGCCTCAAGGAAGTCGGCGTCAAGGTTAGAGTCTTCCGCAAGCTCAACGATATACTCAAACGACTCCAGTATGTTTTTCGGTTTGGCATTCCGGGCGTCGTTCTTTTGTTTGGATTTGTCGGCTGTCTTTGTGTTTTGAAGGTCTAATTCTCTCATATTTCCGCAGTGTTTGTGTTTTGACGATGCAAATTTACCGTAGGGTTGTATCATGTTGCGATACAACTTTTGAAATCATGAAAATTTTCTTGAGTGTTTCCGTATTCCGTATTGTGGTGATGCCTCCATTGCCTGGGGGAGCAAATGGTCGAGAGCAAATGGTCGCCGCAAAGTTGAAAAGAGTGTGCGCAATATATTTGCGCACCGTGGAAAAATTTTTTATTTTTGCCAAAAAATTAAGTTATGCCTCTGAATCGTGCCACCCTGATACGTATTTCGACGATCGACAAATGTCTGCAGAACCGCTATCGCCGATGGACCATCAATGATCTTATAGATGCCTGCACCGATGCTTTGGCCGAGTATGAGGGACGGAGCAACCCGGTGAGCCGGCGCACGTTCCAGAACGATCTGGCGCTGATGCGCAGCGATCGTCTGGGCTACAATGCTCCGATCGTGGTGCGTGACAACAAGTATTATGAATACGACGATCCGGAGTTCAGTATCACTCATCTGCCTCTTAATGACGAGGGGCTCGATGCGCTCAACTCCGCTCTCGACATACTGCGCCAGCTCCAGTGTTTTCCGCAGCTGTCGTCGTCGATTGATATCATAAGCAAGCTCAACGAGCAGATATCACGTCATACGGGCGACTCTGTTCCGGCTATGGATATGGAATATGTGCCCGGTTATCGTGGGGCGCGTCATATCGGTGCCATATATGATGCGGTGCGCAGGCAGCAGACTATAGTCATAGAATATCGTTCGTTCAAGGCGCGTCAGGCCGATTCGGTAGTGGTGTATCCGTATTTGCTTAAGGAGTATCGCAACCGCTGGTTTCTGATCGGCGAGAAAGCATCAAACCGCACGCCTCAGGTTAATATTTTCGCTCTTGACCGTATTCATTCCGTGACTGTCGACAAAGAGCATCCGTTCAAAAAGTGTGTTGATTTCGATCCCGAGCATTTTTTTGACGATACTGTAGGCGTCACCAAAGGAATTAACGACCGCGCCCGCCGAGTGGTGGTCAAGGTGGATGCCCAGCAGGCTCCCTACGTGGAGTCGAAGCCATTCCACAAGTCGCAGAAAGTGGAGCAGCGATTTCGCGACGGCGGCATACAGATTTCGCTCAAGGTGGTGATCAACAATGAGCTTGAGCGACTGATTCTCGGCTATGGCGGTCATGTGGAGGTCATTGCGCCTCCCTCCTTCCGCGACCGGGTGGCCGAGAGTGTCACACGCGCGGCCCGCCGCTATAGCGCGCCCCGCTGAGTCGGCAAGACTCATCCGCTCTGTCTGCGGCGGATTGTCGTTTGGAAACAAAGACTCCGGAAAATCCGTTACAGGACTTACCGGAGTCGGAGGTTTTGAGGCCTAAGCCTGTTATGCCTTGTTCTTGATGATCAGCACCTCGATGATCGAAATGGCGGTCTCCTCAGGAATCTGCAGCGATTCTGCAAGCTGGTTGATGATATCCTTCTCATCATCCTCTACCACTCCGTCGGCCAGCGCGATGTCGACAGCGCAGGCAAAGGCGGTGAGCTTAAGGTCGTCGGGGAGTCCGTCGATGGACGAGGCTACGAGCGCGCTTGCACCCTGGCTCTTGAGGATACGGAAAAGCTTGTCGAACATCTTGTCGAAAGCCGGGCCGGAGAAATTGTCGTAAAGACGGAGTCGGCGGATATAGTTGACTATGCCGTCCCATTCAGCCTGTGATATGCTGCCGTCAGCACCGGCCATTGCAAGTGCTATGCCGGCGAATGCTTCCTGTTTGGAGAGCTTGTCCTCTTCAGGTACTTCGTTGAAAATCTTGTCGAAAAGTCCCATAGTAAAAGTGTGATTTTAGATGGTTTATTGATGTTTGTTTGTTGCTGTGGTTCGTTAAAATGTCGGTTCTATGTTTTATTTGTCTGTTCATGGCAGGCAGCAAGAACTCCGTTTCAACGGACTGTAGCGACACAAAGTTAGCAATAATTCGTCATTTTAGATGCTTATGACAGCGTTTTTTGGGGACTTGAGTCAGCGTCTGTTGGCTGTATGGGTGGGGTAAGCTTTTGTCAATCTTTTTTTTGAAGACGAGAAAAAAATCATACAGCAGCCACGATGAGGTCAGATCAGCGACGAAGTCAGATTTCTTGTAAGTCTGTCGGCTGTCCGAAACAGTGGATGTTTCTTGAAAAATGCTTTTTTTTGTCGGTGCGCAAAATGATTGCGCATGCGGCCCGGAACTTTGCGCTGTAAACAAAAAACGGTTACTTATTATGAAGACTATCGAAGGATATGACGTGAAGATTTTCACAGACAACATCGAAGAAAGCGCCATGACGCAGATCATGCAGTTACTGTCGATCGATCTGTTTTCCGAAAAGAAGATACGGATAATGCCCGACGTCCATGCCGGCGCCGGCTGTGTCATCGGATTTACCGGTGATCTTGGCGAAAAGGTCATTCCCAATATCGTGGGAGTCGATATAGGCTGCGGCATGCGCGTGCTTAATCTCGGCCCGATCTCCGGAATAGATTATCACGCATTCCATGAGCATATACTTGACAGTGTGCCGTCGGGCATGCGGGTGCGTGAGGAAAACCGGGGCTTCAAGCCTCTTGTTGGGGAGGAAATGGATATTTACCGGGAGGCAAAGCGGCTTGTCGCAGGACTTTGCTGTTACCGTGAGATAAAGGATTCCGCACGCATCTACAAATCCATAGGATCGCTCGGCGGCGGCAATCATTTCATTGAGCTTGACGTGGATGATGATAACAATGTCTATCTGGTCATCCATACCGGCTCACGCAATCTTGGCAAGCAGGTGGCCGACATTTATCAGGCCAAGGCTGTGAGGCATCTGACCGACGGAGCCGATGAGTATGAGGAAACCGTCAGGCGGACAATTGAGGAGTACAAGGCAGCCGGACGCCGATCGGAGCTTCAGGGTGTGATCAGGCGGATGCGACGCAACCATGATGAGGCAGAGCCTTCGCTTCCTGCGTCGCTCTGCTATGTCGAGGGGGAGGTGCGAGAGCAATACCTTCACGATATGCGTCTGTGTCAGCGCTGGGCTGTGCTCAACCGCAGGCTGATAGCGATGCTGCTTATGCGTTTTTTTCCGGAGGTGGAGGTGCTGGACGAGTTTGAATCGGTTCACAATTACATCAGTGATGACAATATCATCCGCAAAGGTTCCATTTCGGCCGCCAAGGGAGAAAAATGTATCATACCGCTGAATATGCGTGACGGGGCGTTGCTCTGCACCGGCAAGGGAAATCCCGACTGGAATTGCTCCGCCCCCCACGGTGCCGGACGTGTGTTGAGCCGCACACAGGCATACGAGAAGATCACTATGGCCGACTTCAAGGCATCCATGCAGGGCGTCTATTCCGAATCGGTCAACGAATTTACACGCGATGAGTCGCCGATGGTCTACAAGCCGGCCGGAGAAATCATATCCTGTATAGGTGATACAGTCAGGATTGATGACGTCATCCGCCCTATATTCAATTTCAAGGCGTCGAAGTGATCTTCCGGCCTGTGACGTCTGAATGGCGGCGCAAGGCGTCCGACCGCCGGCACTCTGTGTGATTTTTGAAAAAAATATCAGTGGTGTATCGGGAAATGCGACATGTTTTTGGTTAACTTTGCGGTGAATTATCCGTTGTATTTCATTTCAAAATATATGGAACAGCTGCGAAAATATACATGGCTGATCGAAAAGATCCGCATGGCCGGGAAAATCAGCCACAAGGATCTGTCCGACAAATGGGAGCGAGCCGCAGACTACAGCGACGGGAGGCCGCTCCACAGAGCCACGTTCAACCGTTGGCGCGAGGCGATCTACAGCCAGTTCGGCATCATGATCGACTGCCAGCGCACCGGGGGCTATCTCTACTATATATCCAATCCGGAGGAGATCGACGATGACCGGTTGAAGAAGTGGATGCTCGATTCGTTTGCTGTCGGCAACACCATCGGCGAGCATCTTTCGATCAAAGACCGTATCGTGGTCGACGAGATTCCCTCTGGTCGCTATCATCTGACTACGATTATGGAGGCGATGAGGGAAAACCGTGTGGTATCGGTCACCTACCGGCAGTTCAGCAATCCGTGCGGATACACATTCCCGGTGGAGCCTTATTGCCTGAAACTGTTTGAAAACCGCTGGTATCTTCTCGGACGCAACAATCGTGGCGAGATCAGGATCTACGGTCTTGACCGGCTTGAGGCAGTGGAGCCTACGGACGAACGTTTCCGTCTGCCTGAGGATTTCTCGGCCGATGCGTTTTTCTCTACCCGCTATGGTGTGGTGATAGGCTATGACGAAGAGCCGAGGCGTATAGTGGTGCGTTCGAATGAGGAGCACAAGCATTATCTGCTGTCACTGCCGCTTCATCACAGCCAGACACTGATTGAGGATTGTGGAGTCTATGCCGACTTTGAGCTGTATCTCGTTCCGACCTACGATTTCATAATGAAGCTTCTGCAGGCCGGCTCGATGATAGAGGTGATCTCCCCGCCGGAACTTCGCCGGACTATGAAGGGATGGGTATCGGAGATGTACGAACTTTACAAAAATGATTGAAAATGCAAGAACCCTACAATAATATTACTCCCGGCAATCGCGCGGATGCTTCTCGTCTGAACGGCAATTTTGCGGCGATAGATTTCGAAACGGCCAACGGACGGCGTTCCAGCGTGTGCAGCGTCGGCGTGGTGATTGTGCGCGGCGGTCATATCGTCGACCGGTTTTACAGCCTGATACGTCCGGTCCCGAACTACTACACCGACTGGACGACCGATGTGCACGGACTTACGCGACGTGACACCGACTCCCAGCCTTCGTTTCCCGAAGTGTGGGCACAGGTAGCCGACAGGATCAAAGGACTGCCGCTCGTGGCGCACAACCGTCCGTTCGACGAGAGCTGCCTTAAGGCTGTATTCGAGGAGTATGACATGGAATATCCCGATTATGAGTTTCATTGCACTCTGGCCGCCTCGCGCCGCTGTCTTGATCTGCCGAGCCATCAGCTTCATATCTCGGCGGCCGCATGCGGCTACGATCTGGCCGCCCACCACCATGCCCTCGCCGACGCCGAGGCTTGTGCCGCGATTGCCCTGAGGCTGCTGTGATATGGATGATATGTGTGAGCGAAAGCCATTCGTGAAGTTTGTTTCAGGCGAAGAGCACTACAGCGAAGTGTTGTCACGGGTTTCAGATGTGCGTGGTCAGCTGTGGATAGGCACAGCCGACATCAAGGACGTCTATGTGAAACACGGATCGCAGGCAGTGCCGCTGCTGAAAGTCTTGTCCGATCTGATACGTCGCGGTGTGGAGATCCGTATGATTTACGCTAAAGAGCCGGGGCCGGCATTCCGTCAGGATTTTGACCGATATCCGATATTGCGGACCGGTCTGGAGATCATGCTGTGCCCGCGTGTCCACTTCAAGATGCTTGTATTTGATTTCGAATCGGCCTATATCGGATCGGCTAATCTGACCGGAGCCGGCATTGGCATGAAGAGCCGTGACCGGCGCAATTTCGAATGCGGTATTATCACCGACGATCCAGTTTTGGTCGAATCAGCCACAGAGCAGTTCGATAGTGTGTGGCGCGGCGAGCATTGTCCCCGCTGCGGTCGTCGCCAGTATTGTCCCTCCCCGCTCAAATGACGCCCGGTGAAATCCCGGAATAATACGGGTTGAATTATCTCACAAAGCAAGCCCGCCGCATGACAGATGGTCGGATCATGTCATGCGGTGGCTTCTGTGATGCCGGATGCAATTGTCCGGCGGTGTCGCCTGTGTCGGGGAGCTATATCTATTATTCAGGCACGTAGATGATGTCGCCATTGTCGAGCTCGTAGGCCACGCCTACCCGACGGCCTTTGGACGACGAAGGATCGGTGTCCTCCGACGGTGTATAACGGTTGATCTTCTCACCCTCTTTGGTGATGATCTCCATGTTTTCCTTGCCGGGATTTTTCACCATGGTGAAATCCTCCTGTGAGAACATCTCGGTCATGTTGTAGCGGCTGACGAGAGCCACCATCAGCGCCACGGCAAACACCATGGCTACGTCGAAGAGGTTGCTCACCACGCTCATCGGATCATTGTCCTCGCTGCGGCGCAGCAGCGAATGTCGGCGGCTTCTCATTGTGCGCAGTTTTTCGGTTGCTCTCTGACGATGTCGGCGAGATATTCGAGCATAGTGAGGTTTCTTAAAGCCCACCGTTCCTTGGTCTGCTGTGTGAGAAATCCGATAGCGCTCACCACCAGGCCGACTACCGTGGTGGCGAAAGCCACCTGCATGTTGTAGGCCATGGAGGCGATGTCGCCCGAGGCCAGACCGACGAGAGCCGGTCCCATAGGTATCAGAGTGCCCATGAGACCGAGTATCGGTCCCATTTTTGTGAGCACCTTGGAGGTGGCTATGTTTTTGTCGGCCTCGATTTCGTATTCCGACAACAGCATGTCAATCTTCGCTCCGTTGCCGGCCTCCGCAATGATTTTTGATGCATAGGCGGCTACGGCCGATGCGGGGCGTTCGGGTAGCGATGCAGTGAATTCAGGCAGTGACGACCGGTCGGTTTTCTGAATTTTCTCGCAGAATGGTGTGGTGACACGCTTGTCGTTGAGATATTGCCCGAAAAAGGCTCCGATCAGTATGATCGAGCGGATGAAGAAGAAAATCAGAAGCACGATCACCGGCACGAGCAGTCCGGTGGAGATCCAGTAGAGGATGTTGGAAATTACGTTCATTTTATTTTTGAGATTTGTTTTTTTGTCTGAAATCGGTTGTAGGCGATGCCGGCGACTGTGCCGGCAGCTATTATTGCGGCCACTCCGCCGAGTGCGCCCCATTCCACCTGATTGGTGCCAGCCGCGGCTGTCCGGCCGTTGACTGTGGCTACAACGCCGAGGGCGGCGATCAGCATATTGACCATAAACAGCAGTTCGAGCCGTATCTCCTTTTCCGGAACGAGCCAGCAAAGACCGCCGGCGGCAAGAGGCGCTGCTATGAGCAGACATGCGCCAAGACTCCATGCAGTGGCGGCGAAGTCCACGCCGGGCAGTGAGAATATCAGTTGGGTGAGAATGGCGAACAATACGGGGAACACAAGCAGTCCGGGTACGTAGCGGCACACCGCCAAGGCCATGGACCCACGGCGTCCGAGAGGTCCGGCAAGAGATTTTGCGGCCAGTATGCAGTAGCCGGTCTGGAATGCCACGTCGATGGTGAGCCATACCGACATGTCGAGCATCAGTTCTGGCTGTGAAAGCCAGTCGGCTATCTGTGTCTTCGACTGTGAGGCTGCCGTCTCACAGGCAAGCACGATGAATAGCACTGTCACGGCGCAGGTGATGAACCGGGCTATCCATCCTTGACACGACATTTTCAGCACGAAGCTGAAAATGACCAGAGCCATGATTGTCATTACCACTGTTTCCATAAGCAGTTGGGTTGGTATGATGTGGTATTGTTTATTTTTCCTTCCATCTGTGACGGCGGCGGATGAGCAGTAGCAGGCCGACTATGGCTATTACGACGGCGGCTGCTACAATCGCACCGTTGATACGGTTGGTGATGGTGTCGGTGTGGTTGAGTTCCTCGCGCTTCATCACCATGGAGTTTTCGTCACTGGCGATGTTTTCCGCTCTTGCTGTGGCCACGGCTTCGTTATAGGTGGCGGCAGCCTGAGGCGATACTTTCGACGCAATGAACTCACGCAGCTTGGCGTTGTCGCAGACAAATCCGGTGCAGGCAGCGCCGAATTCCTCGACGGTGGCGGTATGGAGCCGGGCTATTGCCTCGATCTGTTCGGGCGATGCGTCCCATAGGCCTTTGCGCACCGTTTCGAGCATCACGGCGGTCATCTCCTGTATGGCGGCAGGGTTTGTTTCGCGGAAGAAGTCTTTTACGCCGAGATTGTTTTTGTCGGCCACGTAGGTGTCGTAAATGCCGTCCCACAGCTCATCGTCGATGGCGTCGGGCTTCATCACGTTCCATCCGTAGGTGTTTGTCACAGTCTGCGCGATGGTAGCGGCGTCGCCCGATCCGCCCTTCATTTTCTCTTTTATGTAGGCCGGATTGAGCAGTGTGGTGCGGCTCTCTACGCCGATGGCTTCCTTAACCTCCTGCATCCTGACGTTGTTGCGGTTGCGGTAGTCGCTCAGATAAGCTTCCGGCTCTTTGCCGGTGACGTTGCGCACGGCGAGATTCATGCCGCCCATGAATTCATATACATGGTCGAGGCTCAGCGCTCCCCACGTGTTGCTCTGGCGAGGCTGCACCACAGCGTCGGTATTGGTCAGGGCCGCTTCGAAGGCATATTCCCGCATCTGTTCCCACGACTCTTCGCAGCCGTAGTCTGCGCCCATGTTGTTGATGTAGACCGAGGCTATCTCCGATGCGTCGTCCCAGCGGTCGCCGGCTTCGACCATGCTCTGTATGCCGGTGCCGTAATTGCCGTCGACTCCTCCGAACACACGCGACGTAGACATTTCGCGCGCTTCTTTTGGCGAAACGCCCCGATTGACAAGATGACGCTCCGACTCTATGACTCCTTCGGCCACATGGTTTGGATATGCGTCGTCATCGGCGGCTGCGGCCATTTTCACAGCGCGGCTTATCAGGAATAGGCGCGATGCCGCAAGGTCGCGAAGCTGTCCGGAAGTCTGTACCACGACGTCGATACGCGGGCGCCCCAGCTCTTCCGAGGGTATTAGCCGCAGATCGGTCACGCGGCCGAACGGATCGCGCACAGGTTCCACTCCGAGCATATACAGTATCTGGGCTATCGTGGCACCCTCGGTTTCGATAAATTCGCTGCTCCAGAGGGTGTAGCTTACTTTGCGGGGTATGGAATCGCCGTGGTTTTTGCGATACATCGCAATGGTGCCTTCGGCAAGGTCTTTGCCTTTCTCCCATGCCACGGCCGATGGTGTCTCTTCGGCATTGACTGCAAACATGTTGCGTCCGGTCGGCAGGATGTCGGGGTTGAGCACCGGATCGCCGCCCGATGTCGGGGCGGTGAAGCCTCCGTTGAGTGCGTTGACTATCGATGTCAGTTCTGCGGTCGGGCTTTCAAGCAGTGCGGCACGGTAACGGCCGATGTTGCCGAGGGCACGTTCGACTTCTCCCACTGCGGTGGCAAACTCGATCTGTGTGCCGGTGAGTTCAGGCTGATTCATGCCCGGGTGTCGTGTGGATCGGCCTTTGCTGTCGGGTACGGCGGTTGATTTTCGTTTCATCGCGGCCTTCATCTTGTCAATGGCTTCGTCGTCGGCGCCCATCTTGCGGGCCAGGGCTATGGCTTTGTCGGTCGACATGCCGGGGATCATGCCGTGTGGGCGTTTTGTCGACGGACGTTCAGAGATTTTCAGGGTTGTCGGGTTGCCGGCCGGCATCATGGCTCCCATCACCATCATGCGCGAGAGCATGTCCCTTGATCCTTCCATTGAGCGGAGTATGTTGCGTGCACTGTCGAGGTCTTCGGTCGTCAGTCCTGTCAGACGGCATATCGCCGCATCGTCGGCCGGCGCTCCTGACCTGACGAGTTCCAGCGCTTTGCGACGCCACTCTTTCAGATCGCCTCCGCGCAGTTTGTGGAGGCTGTAGGCTATCGGATCCACAGCCATGGCTTCGACTGTAGATGCGATATGCCGTTCGGAGTAGTGGCGTCCCATGACGTAGAGCGCGCCGGTGATCTTCTCGTTGGCGAGTTCTTCGGCGAAGTCTTCGATGCGTGCGATGTCATCGGGTGTCCACCAGGCTGTGCTGTCGATGCGCAGTTCGCGGTGTATGCCGAGTCCGAGGGTGTATTGCTTCACGAGGCGTGAGGCGCGGAGTGAGTCGGATGGCGTGCGTGCGCGGTTGTAATCGTTGATCGCATCGGTCAGATTGCGGTAGATGCCTCTGACCTCGCTCTCCATGAACGGAGGTGTGAGGTAGTTGACAATGCCGGCGTAGGAGCGGCGTTTGGCTATCATGGCCTCTCCTACATTGGATGTGGAGTAGACATATACGTGAGGCATGTCGCCCACGAGACGGTCGGGCCAGTCGTTGCTGCCGAGTGCTGCCTGCTTGCGCGGAGTGAATTCGAGCGAACCGTGTGCGCCGAAGTGCATCAGCGCGTCGGCTCCGAATCCATATCGTGCCCATAGGTAGGCCGCAACGTAATTGTGGGGAGGGGCGGCATCGGTGCCGTGCACGTTCTTGAAGTCGTCGCTGCCGAGTCCGGCAGCGGTCTGCGGTATCAGCGCGATGTTGCCGAATTGCAGTCGTGCAAGAGCCAGATTGCCGTTGTCGTCCTTCAGGCCATGGCCAGGAAATTCTCCGTCGACCGCATCGATATCCTTACGCATTTCGGTGGAGAATGCTTTGCCGCACCAGGAATCGTATTCTTCCCGGCTGATCAGCTGGGGATTGTTGTCGCGCACGAAACCGGCCTGAGCGCCCTTGGCGTATTCGTTGAACACACGTCCGTTGGCTGCTATGAGTCGTTCAAGAGATGCGGCGTCGGCCGGCAGGCCGTCGACATTGTAATCCTCCTGCCGGAGTCGTGTGAGCATGTTGTAGAGTGATGGAGCCACATCCATTCCGGAAGCCACCATGGCACTCTGTCCAGGTCCCTTGAAGTAGAATATGGCCACTTTCTTGTCGCGGTTGGGCTTGCGCCGGAGTGTCACGTAGTTGTTGACTGTGGCTACAAAATCATCCAGACGTCCGGGAATCGCTTCCACTGCCGGCAGTCCGTCGTCGCCGGTGAAGTGTGCGAAAAGCGTGAAGGGGCGGATTGCGCCGTCGATCTCGGGAGTGACTATGCTCTGCGACAGAAATCCTCCGCTCATGCCCATTTTGTCGGCCATCCATTCGTCGTAGTCGCGGTTGGCGTTGACGGGAGCGAAAAGCGGGATTCCTGCGGCTTCGAGCCAGCGGGTGACGGCGTCGCCCATGCGGCCGTGGGCCATGTTGATCATGGCTGAGGCATTGATGGAGTCGGCGTGTCCGCCGGCAATGAAAGTCTGTATGACGCTAACCGGATATACGATGTTGCCGGTGCGTTCGAGCCGGTCGACGAGACTGTCGGCCACGCCCATCTGCCCGGTGAGTATGATCCGTGGCGCATTGTCGCTCCATCGGCCGCTGTCTTTCAGCCACCGCTCGTAGGCTTCGACCGAATTGAAGCTGAAGTCGTCGTCATCGGTACCCGAGGGGTGGTATATCATCGAGCCTGAGGCTACGACCGGGTCTCCCGGCTCGTCGACAAACAGACGCTTTCCGTCGATGAATTTTCTGACATATCTGAGCATGTTGCGGTAGTTGTTGCGTCCGCCAGCGAGATACTGTTGCAGAAACTCGCTGTCGATCGAGTCGACCGAATTGATCTGGTTCTGGGGATTGGTGGCGGCGGTGGTCAGCACCGGAGTGCCTGATTCGGCTGCATCGATGAGATGCTGACGCTGCTCGGCGTCGATACGGAGTCCCATGCCGTTGACGAAGACCATGTCGTATCGGCCGGCCTTGTCGAGCTGGTCGGCCGGAAGCTCGTGGATGCTGACCGATGTGTTGTCGTTTGCTTTTGAGATCTGTCCCAGTGCTATGGCCTGATAATTGACAAAGGCTATGCGTGTCCGCGATGCCATCCTGTTCCAGGCCAGAAAGCCTGCGCCGATGACTGCGGCGCAGGCTATTGATAGTGTGATAGTCCTTTTTTTGTTCATCTTGGTCATTTGAAGATGTCGTTGACGTCGATCGAAAGTCCTGCCGACCAGGTGCGTCCGTTGGTCGGAGCGGAGTTCCAGTAGTATGTTTTGGGTTTGTAATTCAGTAAATTGTCAATGATGAAGTTGACGCTGATTCCGCGCCAGATCCGTTGCTGAAGAGTGAATTTCCACAGCGAGTAGGCTCCGTCGGTGTCATAGCGGCTTGATGCCTTCGAAAGATATCGGCCCGACAGGCCGGCATACAATTTATAGGTGCTGCACAGCCGACGTTCGTAGTCGATGCGCCATGTGGCCGAGTGAGGGCGTGGCTGGCTGAACTGGGAGTCGAGCGATCGGTGTGCTACGTGAAGATAGTTGTAGCTCAGCGAAGCTCCGAGTCCCGAGGCAGTGCGGTAGCGGGCGTTGAAGTCGGCGCCTGCCACTCTCACGCCGTCCTCGTTGGCATAGATGGCTCCCTCTTCAAGCTGGTCGGTTCCGGGAAAGTCGGTGGTGGTGATGCGTCTGTCGTAATAGTTGTAGTAGCCCGAAAGGGTCAGGCTGTAGGATCCGGCAAGTATGCCCCCGCGCACTTGGCCGTTGTGTTCCAGCGCCAGATTGAAATTATGGCTTTTCTCCGGTTTCAGATCGGGATTGCCGTAGATCATCTGTATCCCGGCCATGTCGAAGCACATATACATCTCCTTGAGCGTCGGGGCACGGAAGCCTCCGGCATAGGATGCTCTGACCGACAGCGGGCGGAGCTTGAACATCGTGGCTATCCGCGAGGTGACGGCATTGTTGTCTGATGCCGAGAAGTAGTCGTCGCGCACAGAGGCGATGATATTGAGCCACGACAGGGGGTTGTAGTCAAACTGCACGAATGCATCGACCGATGTCTGCGAATGCGACGCGTTGTCGGTAAACTGATATGTGTTGAGATAGTCGTGCATGTAGTCGGCTCCGACTGTAAGGCCGTTGGCTCCCCAGAACTTGGTGTAGAGACCGTGTGCGATGTGCTGGCGGTTGCTGTAGTCGTGGTCGTGGGTGCGGCGTCCGCCGGTGTATCGCGATTTGTCGTACTGGTCGTAGCCATACGACACCTCCAGATTCTGGCTTTCGTCTATGTCCCACACTCCGCGCAGTCCGCCATTGTAGTCGTGATAGTGATCGTCGTAGTTGGCCCGGTCGCTCGTGCGGGCGAAATATCCTCCTCTGGCGATCAGGCGCAGCCGCTCTGAAACACGGTATGTGAGCCGTTCCTTGATATTGAGAGTGGTGCCTCCGTAGATCTCGTGGATTTTCGACTCGGTGTCGAAGGCGTCGGTGAGACGTATCGTATTCATCGTCGAGTGCTGTACGGAAGTGTTCGAGTTCCACTTGCCGGAATTGAAGCTCAGGTCGCCTCCGGTTCTCCACTCTTTGCCGGCGTTGCGGTAGCGTGAGTTGAGGTTGAGTCGCCACGGTTCGTCATGCTCTTTCGTTATGAGATTGACCACACCGCCTACGGCATTGGCTCCGTAGAGAGCCGATGACGCTCCTTTGACAATCTCCACTTTTCCGACGTTCTCAAGATTGAGTCTGTTGTAGTCGACATTGTCCATCGTTTCGCCTGCCAGTCTTTCGCCGTCAACCAGAAAAAGTATGGCGTTTCCGCCGAAACCGCTCATATTGAGCGACGTTTCCTGACTCATCGCGAATCCGAATTCCAGTCCGGGAAGTTCCTCTGTAAGAAGATCCTGTATGTTGGTTGCGTCGGTCTTGCCAATCTCTTCGGCCGATATGACACGTGTCACCACCGGCACGTCTTTCAGCGCTTTCGGTGTGCGTGTGGCTGTGATTACGACCTCGTTGAGCATAGTCGGATCGGACGATAGCCTGATGGTGTTGTCTTTTTCCGGGCCGTCCGACCGGATGATGGCATCGCCCGTGACATAGCCTATATAGCTCACGGTGATTCTGGCTGTGGATCGGCCGGGTATCTCGAAACTGTATCTGCCGTCAGCACCGGTGGTGACGGGCTGTCCGTGGCCTTCGATTCTGACTACGGCCCCGGTTAGCGGACTTCCGGTTTCATCGAGTACCTTGCCGACATACGTGTCGGCAAGGCCTGTGAGCGGAAACAGAAGTCCGACGGCCGATAGCAGTGCTGGTTTCAGGCTTCCGGTCATGGATGTCAGTTTTTAGGAGCGGAGAATGTGCATATCATGGGCATTGGCATCGCTCCATACTGCAGGTTGAATCTGATGGTGAGCACTTGGTCGGCGTATGAGCCTTCTATTGTGCCTGACACGGCACGGCCGCTGTCGGTTGTGCCGCTGAATTCGGTCGTGGCAAGGGTATATGTGCCGTCGCTTCCCGACACCTTTACGTCGGATACGTTGATCTGCGGCACTTGCATCGGCGGGTTGCCGAATGACGGCAGTGTGATGTCGACAGTGGCATCGTCGGTGGCGTCGACATTGAAGGTCAGATCCTCAAACACTGACTCGTTGCCCATAACAGAACAGGTCATATCGCCGGTATATGTTCCGGCAACATACTCGGCTGCCGGTAGCGAGGGTTCGTCGTCTTTGTCTGAACACGATGAGAATACTGATGTGATGCCGGCGAGGAGCATCATGACTGTGAAAAATGCTGCTGTTCTTTTCATGAAAGTGGTCATTTGTTGAAATTGATTTCGATTGGTTATGGTATTTTTCCGGATGCAAAATTAGATATGGCCGTGTGCCGCATCAATACCGTAAAAAAGTGAAAAAAAACGGGCGGCGTGAGCGCTGTAGCATGGCCGGACATGGGTATGCCTGCATGACAATCATTGCTTTTGAGTATTTGCCGTGTGGATATAAGATATTACCTTTGCATGGGGAAATCAACCCATCTGATTATGATAGACAAGCAACAAGGATATCTCTCGTCCAACAACATGAGAGAGCTGATTCGCGACAATGCCATGCTTTTGCCGGCTATCAGCCGGTTTGATATCGCTTTCGGATTCGGCGACAGTTCGGTGGCTCAGGTGTGCCGTGAGAACGGGGTGGATACCGATACGTTTCTGTGTGTGTGCAATCTGTTGAGCGGCTACAGCTACGACGTGACGTCGATATCGCTGACGTCGCTGATGGGATACCTCAAACGTGCGCATACGTCGTTTCTCGACGTCCAGTTTCCTAAAATACGCCACTACCTGATCGACGCTATCAACTATTCCGCTTCCAACGAGGTGGCCTTGCTGCTCATGAAGTTCTTCGACGATTATGTGGTGGAGGTGAAGAAGCACATGGACTATGAGAATGACGTGATATTCGCCTATGTCGACCGGCTGATCAGAGGGGAGGCCGACGAAGAATTCAACATAGCACGCTACTCTGCAGGTCATGTCGACACGGCTGAGAAACTAAAGGAGCTGAAGGATATCTTCATCTATCATTATAAGCAGAAGGAGAACGACCGCCTCAGCGGGGCGCTTTTCGACATCATAATGTGTGAGCGCGATATGCTTCGCCATTTCGATGTCGAGAGCCAGCTGTTCATTCCGGCTGTGGAGCGGATGGAGTCGGAAATGCGGCGGTCGGCGACGGATGTGGCCGGAGAGGGTCATACCGATGACGATGTCACTTCGGCGCAGCTTGCGCTGCTGAGCGAGCGCGAGAAGGAAATACTGCGTGGCATAGCGCAGGGAAAGGTCAACAAGGAGATCGCCGATGAGCTGTGCATATCCGTGCACACCGTTGCCACTCACCGGCGCAATATCAGCGCCAAGCTGGAAATACACACTGCCGCCGGACTGACGATATTCGCGATAATACATCATCTCGTCGATGTCAATGAAGTGACCCCGGTATGACGGCGGAGACAAAAAGGATTCTGGTCGTAGACGATGAGGAAACCCTCTGCGATGTCATGGCTTTCAATCTGGAGGCTGAAGGATATGTCGTCGAGAAGGCCTATAGCGCAGAGGAGGCGCTGGCCTATGACCTTTCGGAGTTTGATCTGATTCTGCTTGACATCATGATGGGGGAGATCTCAGGGCTGCAGCTTGTGCGTATCATGCGGTCTAATCCCGCTACGGTGTCGGTGCCGGTGATATTTTGCACAGCCAAAGATGCGGAGGATGACATGATACGTGGCCTCGACACAGGCGCTGACGACTATATAACCAAGCCATATTCGCTGCAGACGGTGCTTGCACGGATCCGCACGGTGCTCCGCCGCGCATCGTCATCGCGTGATAATACCTATTCGTCATCCACGCCTATGTTGACTGTGCAATTCATGGGGCTGCAGCTGTCGCGGCGCACTCATACATGTATGGTCGACGGCGAGGTGGTCAGGATGCCGCGCAAAGAGTTCGAGATATTGTTCCGTCTGCTGTCGGACCGCAACAGGGTGTTCTCGCGCGCCGAACTGCTGTCGGAGGTCTGGCCCGGAGAGACTGTGGTGGCCGATCGGGCTGTGGATGTCAACGTCACGCGGATCCGGCAGAAAATCGGCCGCTACGGCCGCCATATCATCACACGTTCAGGATACGGCTATGGCTTTATGGACGATCCGGTCTGAACGGTTTGTTATCAGCATGTATGACGACGGGGGAGGTGTGTGCCGAACCGCATCGGGTTGTCAGGCGTTTTCAAGTAAGCTGAAATGAGTTGCTGATTAGTTCGGTAATACCAGCTGTTTTTTTGAAGATGCTTATGAAAAAGAAACTGACTATAGCGCTCGTGGCACATGACCGGCGAAAGGCCGACATGATCGACTGGGTCAAAGTTCATGCTCCCTGTCTTTCGCAACACAGGCTCGTTTGTACGGGCACTACGGGGCGTCTGGTGGCGCAGGCTTTTGCCGATGCCGGAATCGATGCCGACGTGGAGTGTATGAACTCAGGGCCAATGGGTGGCGATGCCGAGATTGCGGCAATGGTGGTGAGAAACGAGATTGATCTCGCCGTATTCCTTATCGATGATCTGAACGCTCAGCCCCATGAGGCCGATATACAGATGCTTCTACGTCAGTGTCGGCTGCATAATGTGCCGATAGCATGCAACCGCATCAGCGCGGATCTGATGATCTCAAGCTCGCTGTGGGATGATCCTTCCTACAAGCCTATAGAGCAAAGCTATATACGGTTTGACCGTAAGTGACCGATCCGGTGTCGGCGCGATGCTTGCGCAAACTGTTCGCGTAGGGCTATGATCCGGCCTTGGCGGCTGTGTTTCCTGCTGTAGACTTCTTGTGCTCGTAGAGCTGATAGGAGTTGACAAGATTGTGCCAGATACTGTAAAATCCTCCGGCCACAGCGGTTATGGGAGTGAAAAAAGTGTAGCCCATCCATATGGCAAGCACGGTGTTTTTCTGTCCGAACGACTGTCCGGCCGTGATCATGTCGTTGTAGCGCAATCCTATCTTCCTTCCGATCCAGAACTGCATGGCGCAGCATATCAGGGATACGGCCACAAGCCAAAGCTGGGTGGCGACGTCGACATCGGTGTGGACTATGCTTCGGGTGGTGACGGCTGTCGCAAGCGCGAGAGCCACAGCCCACAGATAGAACGTCAGCCCCTGAAGGCTTCCGATGCGGCGGTTGAGGCCCGGAAGCATCCGGCGTATGGCGAGTGCGGCCACGAGCGGCATCAGCAGCAGGGGAAAAACCTTGCGGAGTATTAGCATTGATGAGGTCATGGCCGACATCTCGGGATTGGGATGGACAAACGGCACGAGTGCCGGAATCATAAGTGCTGCGGCAAGATTGATGAGTATGGTGTAGGTGGTGATGTTGTTGACGTCGCCGCCGAGTTTGCGTGTGATCACCGCTCCGGCTGTAGCCGTGGGGCAGATGAGGCATATCATTGCGCCTTCAAGCACTATGCGTATGCCGCTGTGTGGCATGGCTATAAGCACAAGTCCGATGGCCGTGAACAGTCCGCATTGCAGCAACAGCAGCCACAGATGCCAGCGGCGAAGCCGCAGTTCGTGCGGATTGATTTTGCTGAATGTGATAAACAGCATGGAGAATATCAGCAGCGGCTGCACCACGGCTATGGCTTCGGACGCAAGGATGTGAGTCGGTCGCAGCCACGGAATGCTCACGTATGCGAAATATCCTCCGATGCCTGCAAGTATGGCGATTATAAGTGTCCAGTCTTTCAGAAACTGTATGACTTTCATATTGCTGCTGTAATGCGTTGTGTCATGGGCCGCAGTGTCGGCCGGGGCAGTCGCTGCATGGTCAGGGGCGTCCGATGGCGTGCACTTTCAGTCCGGCAGCGGCGAGATCGTCGGGAGAGTATATGTTGCGGCCGTCAATGACCGTTTCGCCATTCATCAGCCGTGCCACCGCAGGCCATGATGGCAGGCGGAACTGTTTCCACTCGGTCAGCACGCACAGTGCGTCGGCGTCGATGCAGGCGGCATACATGTCGGTAGCGTAGTCCACCTTGTCCGACAGACGGCGGCGGCATTCGTCCATCGCCACCGGGTCGAAGACGCATACCGTGGCACCCTCGCCGAGAAGATCTTCGATGAGTGTCAGTGACGGAGCCAGGCGCATGTCGTCGGTTTCGGGCTTGAAGGCAAGTCCCCAGAGGGCTATCCGGCGTCCTTCCAGTCGGCCGAGGGCTTTGCGGAGCTTGCGGAACGGTATGTGTTTCTGTTCGTCGTTGACGGCCTCCACCGCCTGAATCACGCGCATCGGGTAGCCGAGCTGTTCTCCGGTGCGTATGAGCGCCTGCACGTCTTTCGGGAAACAGGAGCCGCCGTAGCCGCATCCTGGGTAGAGAAACTTGTTGCCGATGCGGGTGTCGGCGCCTATGGCACGGCGCACCTGACTGACGTCGGCTCCGGTAAGCTCGCACAGGTTGGCTATGTCGTTGATAAACGATATGCGTGTGGCCAGCATGGCGTTGGCGGCATACTTGGCCATTTCGGCCGAGGGAATGTCCATGAACATCACCCGGAAATTCTGAAGCAGGAACGGACGGTAGAGGCGCTCCATCACTTCACGCGAACGCGGGCCGTCGACACCGATCACCACACGGTCGGGCGACATGAAGTCCTTGATAGCCGCGCCCTCTTTGAGAAATTCTGGATTGGATGCCAGCTCGAAGTCCACGTTGACTCCGCGGCGGTCGAGTTCCTCGTTGATAATGCCGCGGATTATTTCGGATGTGCCAACCGGAACGGTTGATTTGGTGACAAGGATTGCCTGACGGTCGATGTGGCGGCCGAATGTCCGGGCCACGGCCTTGACGGCGGTGAGATCGGCCGAGCCGTCATCGTCGGGCGGGGTGCCGACGGCGGAGAATACTGCTTCGACATCATTGATCACCTCTTCGAGTGATGTGGTGAAGTGCAGGCGTCCGTCGCGTACGTTGCGGCGCACCAGTTCGTCGAGTCCCGGTTCATATATAGGTATTATGCCTTGTCTGAGGCTTTCGATCTTTGCCTTGTCGATATCCACGCAGGTGACATCGGTGCCCATTTCAGCGAAGCAGGCTCCCGATACGAGTCCGACATATCCGGTTCCAACGATAGCGATCTTCATTGTGGCTTTTGATTGTGGGTTTGAATGTGCAAAGTTACAACAATTTTTCTTCCATTGTGCCGTTATTTGTGTATGCTACGCTGGTTATCGATTTTTTTTCTGACCGTCACTGCCCTATGGCAGGCGTCGGCGTCGGTAGTGCTTCGCGGACGTGTCACCGATTACAGCGGTGAGCCGCTCGAAGGCGTGACCGTCAGCCTCGGCACAGGGCTGGGTGCGACGCTCACCGACGCCAAGGGAATGTATCGTCTCACGACGGCCGATACTGATACGCTGCGCGCATCTTTCCGCTTGCTCGGCTACCGGGAGGAGCGGCGCACGCTGCTTCATCCACAAGGGGAGATGGTGATAAGTCTGCGTATGCGGCCCGATGAGCGAGAGCTTGAGGAGGTCATTGTCACCGATATCCGCAAGCGCACCGACGCAATGGAGCGGCTCGACGCCCGCGAGTACGGACGCCGTGCCGGCGATCCTACCGGTGGCAGCGTCGAGGCGATGGTGGCCACTCTTCCCGGTGTGGCCGGAGCGGGTGAGCTGTCGGGGCGTTATTCGGTGCGTGGAGGGTCGTATGACGAGAATACGGTTTATGTCAACGGCGTGGAAATATATCGTCCGATGCTTGTGGCCAGCCAGCAGGCCGAGGGGCTTAGTGTGGTAAATCCGGAGATGACCGCGTCGGTCGGATTTTCGTCTGGCGGTTTTGCCGCCCGCTATGCCGACCGTATGTCGTCGGTGCTCGATGTAGCCTATCGTCGGCCGCAGTCGTTTGAAGGGTCGGCCACAGTGTCGATGATGGGCGGGGCGCTGACTCTCGGTCAAGGTTCCGAACGGTTTGCACAGCTTCATGGCGTGCGCTATAAACGCAATACTTCTGTACTGTCCACTTCCGACACCAAAGGTGAATATGATCCTGACTTTTTCGACTGGCAGAGTTGTCTGTCGTGGTCGCCGTCGCGTCGTTGGCGAGTGGAAGCTTTTTTTGATGCGAATCTGAATACTTATAGGTTTGCGCCGGCCGACCGCAACACGAGTTTCGGCACGCTCGACGACGCTCATCGCTTCAAGGTCTATTTCGATGGCTGTGAACACGACCGCTTCAATGCGTTTACCGGAGCTGCCACGGTAGGATATACGACGGGTAATACGGATCTGAGTCTTCAGCTGTCGGGATTCCGCACCGACGAGCTTGTGGCTTACGATATATCCGGTGAATACTGGCTTGATCAGGCCGGCAGCGAACTCGGAGCGGGGCGTTATGCCGAACATCAGCGCAACCGTCTGAAAGCTACTGTGCTGTCGGCGTTGTTTCAGGGTGCGACGCGTCTGTCGTCGCATAGGTTGCTTTACAGTCTTGGAGTCAAGCGCGAGCATACGGAGGGGCGTGTCAGTCAGTGGGAGCGTCGCGATTCGGCCGGCTATTCGTTGCCGCTGGCTCCCGATGCGCTCCGGGTCTACTTCGCATTGCGTGGCAATCATGATGTTTCCGCCTCGCTTGTATCGGCCGTCGTGCAGGATACATGGCAGCGGCAGACGTCGGCCGGATTCTGGAACGTCACCGGCGGCATCCGTGCCACACACCGCTCATCGTCGGGCGAATTTCTCGTCAGTCCGCGTCTGGAAGCCGGGCTGGTGCCCGCCGGCGCTCCTCAATGGGCTTTCCGTCTGGCCGGTGGAGTGTATTATCAGCTGCCGTTCTACCGTGAGATGCTGCTCCGCAGGGAGATCTCGCCGGGTGAATACGTGACCGAGGTCAACGGCGATGTCAGATCGCAGAGATCTCTGCAGATAGTGGGAGGAGCCGATTTCAACTTCCGCGCTTTCGACCGTCCGTTCAAGTTTTCCGCCGAGGCATATTATAAAGCGTTGTCAAAGATCAATCCCTACGAGGTGGAAAACCTTACGGTGACATATCTCGGGCGCAATGCGGCGTCGGGCCATGTGGCCGGTCTTGATTTCAAGCTTTTCGGTCAGTTTGTGGCGGGGAGCGACTCGTGGATCAGTTTCGGCATCATGAACACCCGCGAAACGCTCGACGGCAAGAGCGTGCCGCGACCCAACGACCGCCGCTATAATCTGTCGGTTTATTTCACCGATTTTGTTCCCGGTGTGCCTCGGTTGAAGGTGAGTCTTCGCGGTGTGCTGATGGATGGACTGATCACCACCGCGCCAGGACGCACGCGCTACGACGGATATTTCCGCACTCCACCATACAAGCGCGTGGATCTCGGTCTGGCGTATGGGATCATCATGTCCGAAACCGATGGCCGGCGCAGGGCTGTCAGAAGTCTGTGGGCCGGTATTGACCTTTTCAATCTGTTTGACATCACCAATGTCAGCAACTACTATTGGGTCACTGACGTCAACAGCATTTCCTACGCTGTTCCCAACTATATGACCCGCCGTCAGATCAACCTGCGCCTCACACTCGACTTCTGACATCCACTCACCTGCGAGGTCAGATTAGATCTGCTTAAAAGTTAAATAAGGTTAAATGCATGGAAGTTTATATGTTCTACTACATATCTTTTCATAAAAATGTGTAACTTTGCATCAGTTTTTCATGGTATTAGATTTAAGGTAAGAAGATTATTCGTCGTGATGACGAGTAATTTTTTTTATATCCCTGTAGCAACGGATATGTTATAGGGAATGTATTGTTTGATGCTTCAGATGATTGGATTCCCGTAGTTCTTCCACCGTTAGGTAGGTGCGCTTTTTCGTTTGTTTCAGTTGTGATAATGCTGATAATGCTGAAAATATGCATTGCCAAGCCAAAAAAAATAGCTAATTTTGCAGAGATATCAGGCTCCGTTGGCATTAGCTGTCGGTAGCTGCTATCGTGTTTTATACGTGGAAAAAGAAAGCAAGACGAAAGCATAAATAAAGCAAATGGAAAAGAAGCTTACTGCCAAAGAGATACGAGAATCGTTCAAAGAGTTTTTCCGTCAGAAAGGCCATAAGATAGTGCCCTCGGCGCCCATGGTCATCAAGGATGATCCGACGCTGATGTTTACGAATGCGGGCATGAATCAGTTCAAGGATATAATCCTCGGCAATGCAGCCCCAAAGAGCCGCAGGGTGGCCGACTCGCAGAAGTGCCTGCGCGTCAGTGGAAAACACAACGATCTCGAAGAGGTGGGAATGGACACATATCACCACACGATGTTCGAGATGCTCGGTAACTGGTCGTTCGGTGACTATTTCAAGCAGGAAGCCATCGACTGGGCGTGGGAATATCTGGTGGATGTGCTCGGGCTGGATCCGGATCGGTTGTATGCCACAGTGTTCGAAGGCGCGGCCGAGGAGGGTCTGACGCGCGATGACGAGGCCGCGGGCTACTGGGAGAAGCATCTTCCTTCCGACCATATCATCAACGGCAACAAGCACGACAATTTCTGGGAAATGGGCGATACGGGTCCGTGCGGCCCCTGCTCGGAGATACATATCGACCTGCGTTCCGATGCCGAGCGTGCAGCAAAGCCCGGACGCGAACTGGTCAACCACGATCATCCGCAGGTAATCGAGATATGGAACCTGGTGTTCATGCAGTACAACCGCAAGGCCGACGGCTCGCTCGAGCCGCTGCCTGCCAAGGTGATCGACACAGGCATGGGATTCGAACGCCTCTGCATGGCTCTGCAGGGCAAGACATCAAACTACGACACCGACGTGTTTACCCCGCTCATATCCGCTATCGCGCGGCTGTCAGGGCTTGAATATGGCAAGGATGCCAAGGTAGATATAGCCATGCGTGTCATCGCCGACCATGTGCGCACTATCGCATTCTCGATCGCCGACTCGCAGCTTCCCGGTAACGCCAAGGCCGGATACGTGATACGCCGCATCCTGCGCCGTGCCGTACGCTACGCCTACACATTCCTGGGGCAGAAGCAGGCGTTCATGTACAAGCTTATCGACACGCTGATCGACTCCATGGGCGAGGCCTATCCTGAAATAAAGAGCCAGCGCGAACTGATCATGAAGGTGATCAAGGAGGAAGAGGATGCCTTCCTGCGCACGCTTGACAACGGTATCCGTCTGCTCGACGGAGCCATGGCCGCTGCAAAAGCCGACGGACGCACCGAGATTTCAGGCAAGGAAGCTTTCACGCTTTACGATACCTATGGTTTCCCTCTCGATCTTACTGAGCTTATACTCAAAGAAAACGGCATGACTCTTGATCATAAGGAGTTTGATGCCGAGATGCAGGCTCAGAAGGAGCGTGCACGCAATGCCGCAGCCACCGAAGCCACCGACTGGGTGACAGTGGGCGAAGGTGAGCCTGAATTTGTCGGCTACGACCACACATCGGTCGAAACAGGAATACTCCGCTACCGCAAGGTCAAGCAGAAAAAGGGCGAATACTATCAGATAGTGCTCGCTCGCACCCCGTTCTATGCCGAAATGGGTGGCCAGACGGGCGACCGTGGCACACTTACCGACGCCGACGGACGCGTCACTGAGATATACGACACAAAGCGCGAGAACGGAATGGCCGTGCACCTTGCAAAAACACTTCCGGCAGATCCGGCCGCAGTGTTTACGGCCGCCATCGACACCGATGCGCGTCAGGCCACATCGTGCAACCACACAGCCACCCACTTGCTACACTATGCTCTCCGTGCAGTGCTTGGCAAGCATGTGGAACAGCGTGGATCATACGTAAGCCCCGACGTGCTGCGCTTCGACTTCAGCCACTTCCAGAAAGTGACTCCCGAAGAGCTCAAGCAGGTGGAGCACATGGCCAATGAGATGGTGCGCCGCGCTATAGGCCGTGACGAGCACCGCAATCTCCCGATCGCCGAGGCGCAGGCCATGGGAGCCATGGCGCTCTTCGGCGAGAAATATGGCGACGAGGTGAGAGTCATACGCTACGGCGATTCAGTCGAGCTGTGTGGCGGTACTCATGTCGACAATACGGGCAACATAGGTATGATACGCATCGTCAGCGAGAGTTCCATAGCCGCCGGAATAAGGCGTATAGAGGCCATCACAGGCCGTGCTGTAGAGGATGCCATGGATTCGCTGACATCCACTCTGGCGCAGCTTGCCGGAATGCTCGGCAACGCCCCCGATGTGGTGGCTGCCATGCGTCGTTCCATAGCCGAGAATGCCGATCTGAAAAAACAGGTCGAGGACTATTTCAACGAACGTGCCCAGGCCATGACCAAGGTCGTGCTTGAAAAGGCCGATATGGTAGGCAGTGGTATCCGTCTGGCTGCTTTCAGCGGGCCGATGATGCCCGAGATGGTCAAGAGTGTGGCTTTTGGTGTAAGAGCCTCCTCGCCCAGAGAAACAGCGTTCGTGGCAGCTACTGTCGACGGAGCCGACAAGCCGTTGCTGACGGTGATGCTGACCGACGACCTGACATCGCGCGGACTGAACGCCTCGCAGATAGTGCGCGAGGCAGCCAAGGCCATCAAGGGCGGTGGCGGCGGACAACCCGGATTCGCACAGGCCGGAGGCAAGGACGCAGAAGGTCTGAGCGTGGCGTTCGAGAGCATGACATCCGCTTTCAAGTGACCTGACACCAGCCCCATCCGATAACTCTGATCATTCCGATAATTCCGATCCCTCCGATTACCAAAAAATCAAACAACGAATGAGCGACCACCACAACAACGAAACCGACGAAGAACTCTCCGAAGCCAGAGAGAGAGTGGCCGACGACACTCTCGATTTCGAGGAGTCGCAGGCCGAAGCCGGAGCGACTGACGGTTATGATGAAAACTCTATTGTGACCCTTTCGCCGAAGGAGCACGTAAGGCTTCGTCCCGGCATGTATATAAGCTCTCTCGGCGACGGCTCATCGTCGGAAGACGGCATCTACGTGCTTCTAAAGGAGGTGATCGACAATTCGGTCGACGAGTTCAATCAAGGGTTCGGCAAAGTTATTGACGTGACTGTGACCGAAACATCGGTCACGGTGCGTGACCGCGGCCGCGGCATACCGCTCGGCAGTGTGGTCGACGCGTCGTCGAAACTCAACACCGGCGCCAATTTCGGCACACGAGGCAATCTGAAGACGGCGGGAATGAACGGTATCGGCATCAAGGCTGTCAACTTCCTGTCGTCGGAATTCGTAGTGCAGAGTGTGCGCGACGGCAAGATGAAGCGCGTCAGCTACTGCCGTGGCGACATCGTGGAGGAGAGCGAGATCACGGACACCGAGGAGTCTAACGGCACCACCGTAAGCTTCACGCCCGACGATACACTCTTCAAGGGCTACCGTTACCGTGAGGAATTCATTGTGCCGATGATCAAAAACTACTCGTTTCTCAATGTGGGGCTGACCATCAATCTGAACGGGACGAAATACGTGTCGCGCAACGGTCTGACCGATCTCCTCAAGGAATATATGACCAATGAGCCGCTTTATCCGATCATTCATCTCACCACCGATGATCTGGAGGTGGCTTTCACGCATGCGAGCCAGTACGGAGAGGAATACTATTCGTTTGCAAACGGTCAGAATACCGTGCACGGCGGCACGCATCTGACCGCGCTTAAGGATGCGATCTCGCGCACGATCAAGGAATATTCCGGAAAGGCCAATCTCGAAGGTTCCGATATCAGAGGCGGAATAGCCGCAGCCATATTGCTTCGTCTTGAGGAGCCGGTGTTCGACTCGCAGGCAAAGACCAAACTCACCTCGCGCGACATAGCTCCAGATGGACCCACTATAGCGAAATATATCGGCGATTTCATAAAGACCGACCTCGACAATTTCCTGCACCGAAACAAGGAGGTTGCCGATGCCATCATACGCAAGGCCATGGACAATGAGCGCGAGCGCAAAAGCATGTCGACTGTCACCAAGAAGGCCAGGGAGCAGAGCCGCAAGATAAGTCTTTACAACAAGAAGCTGTTTGACTGCCGCAGTCATCTCAACGACACCCGTGGCGACGAAGAGAAGAAGCTCGCCTCGTCGATCTTCATTACCGAGGGCGATTCGGCGGCCGGATCCATCACGAAAATCCGTAACGTTGAGACTCAGGCTGTGTTTTCGCTTCGCGGAAAGCCCAAGAACACCTATGGCAAGACCAAAAAGATGGTCTATGAAAACCAGGAGTTCAACGCGCTTCAAGTGGCACTCAATATAGAGGAAAGCATCGACGGGCTGCGCTACAACAAAGTGATCATCGCCACAGATGCCGACGTCGACGGCATGCACATACGGTTGTTGCTGCTGACCTATTTCCTGCAGTTTTTCCCCGATCTGGTCAAGCGTGGACATGTATATATACTGCAGACTCCGCTCTTCCGCGTGCGCAACAAGAAGACCGCCAAGCGCGGTTCGCGCAACGCCGACAAGATGCAGGAAGAAACCTACTACTGCTATTCCGACGAGGAGCGTGTGGCCGCCATCGAGAAACTTGGCGCCAACGCCGAGATAACCCGATTCAAAGGACTCGGCGAGATCTCTCCGCAGGAATTCGAAGGATTTATCGGGCCTGACATAAGGCTCGACCGGGTGTCGCTCCACAAAGAGGACGGACTCGGAGAGATGCTCCGCTTCTATATGGGCAAGAACACCTTCGAGCGGCAGAATTTCATTATCGAAAATCTTGTAGTCGAGGATGACAGCCAGATCTCTTAGGACCGCCGTCTTTCCGGGTACGTTCAATCCGTTTACGGTCGGACATCTCGACATTGTGCGCCGCGCTCTCAATCTGTTTGACCGTGTGGTGGTGGCTGTGGGATGCAACATAAGCAAGGACACGGCTGCTATGGTCGAAACGCGTCTGGAGTCGATACGCAAGGCGGTAGGCTCCCTTGACGGAGTGGAGGTGACCGCCTATTCGGGAATGACGGCCGATCTGGTCAGAGAGCTTGGTGCTGTGGCTGTAGTGCGCGGAGTGCGCACTGTGGCCGATTACGAGTACGAAAGGCAGATGGCCGACGCCAACGGCATGATAGAGGGGGTGGAAACGGTGGTGCTCTTCGCACGTCCGGAGCTGTCGGTCATAAGTTCGTCGCTTCTCCGTGAGCTGGCACATTACGGACGCGACATAAGCCGCTTTCTGCCCGAAAACCAATAGACCGCAGAGCGCGTTTGATAAACATATATACCCAGATACACACTGATACACATTCATGAAATCAAGAATTTTATCGCTGATACTATGTCTGGCCGTTTTGCCGGCGGCTGCAGTGCCTGCAATCCAATCGGCCGGCAAGAACGATAACGCCCGCCCGCAGTATCTTCCCATACAGAAGCTGATGAACACCTTTCAGGTGATCAGCGGATACTATGTCGATACGGTCAACGAGCCGCACGTGGTCGACGAGGCCATAAAAGCCATGCTCCACACTCTCGATCCGCATTCGACCTATTCCGATCCGGAGGCCACACGTGCACTCACCGAACCGCTGCAGGGCAATTTCAGCGGCATAGGCATACAGTTCAATATGCTTGACGATACGGTAAAGGTGATTCAGACCGTGGTCGGAGGTCCCTCGGAGAAGGTGGGCATACTGGCCGGCGACAGGATCATGACAGCCAACGACACATTGATTTCAGGCGTGAAGATGCCGCAGGCCGACGTCATGAAGCGTCTGCGCGGACCCAAGGGATCGGTGGTGAAAATCGGCGCGCGCCGACGCGGAGTGCCCGAAATGATATATTTCACCATAGAGCGCGACGACATACCCACCTACAGTGTCAACGCCGCATACATGGCCGATGACAATACGGGATATATCAAGGCCACACTGTTTGGCGAAACGACCGCCAGGGAGCTGGCCGAGGCCATAGTGAAGCTGCAGGGGCAGGGCATGACGGATCTTGTGCTCGATCTGGAGGATAACGGCGGAGGCTATCTGCAGGCGGCCATCGACATGGCCAGTATGCTTCTCGACGACGATGCGCTGATAGTATATACCGACGGACGTATGGCGCCGGCAACATATTACAATGCGTCAAAGGCTCCGGTGAAGTTCAACGGTCGGCTGGTGGTGACTGTCAACCAGTATTCGGCCTCGGCAAGCGAAATACTTTCGGGAGCCGTGCAGGACAACGACCGTGGTGTGATCGTCGGACGTCGCACTTTCGGCAAGGGGCTTGTGCAGCGGCCTATACCGTTTCCCGACGGCTCGATGATACGTCTGACCACCGCACGCTATTACACCCCCTCCGGACGGCTGATACAGAAACCGTACAAGCCGGGAGAGGACGAGGACTACGAACTTGATATAGTCCACCGCTACGAGGCCGGAGAGTTTGCCAGCGCCGACAGTGTGCATTTCGACGAAAGTCTGCTCAAACGCACCCTCCGCAACGGCCGTAAGGTGTATGGCGGAGGCGGCATCATGCCCGACGCTTTCGTGCCGGTCGACACGTCGTACTACAGCACCTACTACCGCGATCTTGTGGCCAAGGCGGTGATCAACCGCTATACCCTCGCATACGTCGATGAGCATCGCAGCCGACTTCGTAGCGAGTGGCCCACAGCCGATGCGTTTGTAGGCGGATTCAAGGTGTCGCAGGCCATGATCGACTCGATCGCGGCTCTCGGAGAGCGTGAGGGCGTCAAGCCCGATTCCGCGCAGCTCGCCATAAGCCGTCCGGCCATTGAATTGATAGTCAAAGGCCTGATCGGACGCGACCTGTTTGAGCAGAGCATCTATTACCGTGTGGTCAATCCGATAGATCCGATCTATCGCCGTGCGCTTGAGATAATCAACGACGAGAAACTTTACGACCGATTGCTTGAGGGGAATCCGGAGGTGAAATGATCCGGTTTCCGGAACCGTCGGGCGATGGCAAGCGTTGAAGAGATATGAAACACGTTTCCTGTCTGTTTATATTGCTTGTGGCTTTCGCCGTGTGCGGGTGCAGCAGTGAGGCCTGGGATGAGATGCCCGACCGTGCCCAAAAGTTTGTATCGCAGTATTTCCCCGGGGTGGAGGCTTCCTCCACGGCGGTGGGTGCTGACGGGCAATACACCGTCGCTCTGCGCAATTCGGTCACGATAGTGTTTACTGAGCTTGGAGTGTGGCTGTCGGTCGACGGCAACGGCACGACATTGCCCGACAATCTGCTGTTCAACGAGCTGCCTATGGCGCTCTACAGCTATCTGCAGGAAATAGAGGTGACGGCCGACGGGGTTTACACGCTTCGGCGTGACGACACGTCGTACCAGGTGGGTCTTTTCAACAGCAGCGTGGTCTACGACATCGGGTCGGGGCGGATCTACTACCCGTCGGCAGAGCAGGATCAGTCTGCGCGATAGAATCTTATGGTCGATTTCATCAGTGGAAAATTGAGCGACAATATCGAGTTCTGTTCCATTGATGCGTTGATGTCGCGGCTGATGAGGCGCATGTCGCTGTCATACCATAGCAGATCCCAGTGGGCGGCAAACGGCATGGCTTTAAGCCGTCCCTTTATCATTCCGGGTTTCCACCGCTGACTGTTGACCTCCGCTCCACCGAGATATACTATGTCGTAGTCGCCTGCTGCGCCGTCGGCTGCCGGTATTATTCCGAGCCGGTAACGGCCTCCGGCCAGTGCGCGTCGCGAATCAGTGTCGCGGTCGAGATATTCCCATACCCCTATGGGTGAGTCCGGACGTCGTTCGGTCATGCGAATGGCTGCTTCGTCGACACCGCTGTCAGGCACCGTATTCACGCTGCGGTAGGCCGCAACGACAAGCGGCAGCCTTACACCGGCAGTGGCCATCACTGCAAAGCGGCCTTCAGCCGATCCGTCACACTCTATGACGGCCATTGTCGTAAGTGATGATTTGCCTATGCTGATGATTGCCTCCTTGCTGCTCCGATCGATCTCTACGGCAAAATGATTGTGTCCGGGCGCCGGATTTATGCCGCTGCGGCATTCCACCGATTTTATCAGACTGTCACCGGCGGAGGTGTGACGTATCACATCGAGATGCAGGTAGCGGTCGTCGATCATGTCGTCGAGAGTTTTTGCTCCGGGTGATATTACCGCCATATGATAGTCGTCGTCACTCTTCATGCCCCAGATAAGCCCGGCTTTGGCTTGCCGGTGTCCGGTGTCGCGTCCGGTCGGCCCGAAGCCGATGCGTGCTTCTATGGCTATTGGGCGCATGAACCCCTCCGGCAGGTTTATGCTGACCATGGTGTCGGCAACTGCATCGAGAGAGTCGAGATACACGCGGCGCTCGTCAATTGGTGATGCATTGACGGCGATGGCAGTCAGCGCCATTAGGAGAGTCGCAGCGGTCCGCATGGGCTATTGCTGTTCGGCAGTGAGTGAGACGATACGGTTGGTAAACTCTTCGGCTTCGAGGTCGTAGGGGAGCCAGTGGATGGTGAATCCTCTCCGCTCCATGCCTCTGAACCATGTCATCTGCCGTTTGGCAAACTGGTGTATTGCAATAAGAAGCTGCACGAACATTTCCTCCCGGCTGATGCGTCCGGTCAGGTAGAGCGTGACGAATTTGTATTCCAGTCCGTAATAGATCAGATCGTCCGGCGATATTCCTGAGTCAAGAAGTCCCTTGACCTCCTCGATCATCCCTTCGTGGTCAATGCGGTTCCGCAGGCGGTTTTCGATGCGCTTCCTGCGTGCCTCGCGGTCTATTTCCACTCCGATTATGAGCGATCGTGCCGGCTCGGGATCGCACTCGCCGCCGTGGGCTTCGGGGTGAAGTTCATACCACCGCTGTATCTCAATGGCGCGGATTGCGCGCTGCGGTGTGTCGACGTCGGTTACATTGTGAAGTGTTTTCATCGACGCCAGTATATGTGTAAGCTCTTCAAGGCTCTTGCCTGAAAGCTGCCGGCGGAGCTGTTCGTCGGGGGGCACCTGTGGCAGCCGGAGTCCTTTCAGAAGGCTCTCGATATATAGCCCGGTGCCGCCGCAGACTATCGGCCGGCGACCTCTCGAGATAATATCGGCCTCGGCGGCTGTGGCATCGCGCAGATATTCGAATAGATTGTATTTGTAGCCGGCAGGAGCGATATCCACGAGGTGCACTGCTACGTCGCCGTATTCGGCCATGTCTTTGCCGGTGCCGATATCCATCCCGCGGTATATCTGGCGCGAATCGGCGCTGATGATCTCTCCGCCTATGCGTCGGGCGAGCGCTACGGCTCTGGCTGTCTTGCCCGATGCCGTCGGGCCTGTGATAATGATTGTGGAGGTGTTCATGTGTTGCCGGTGATATGTTTTTTCCAGAAACGGCGCAGGCGGAAGAACGGGCTGTCGGCGTTGAATTCGCTTATCGACAGCCATTTGCTATCGTTGAAGTCGATATGCCACTTATGGACATCGCGCAGTCTGAACGTAGGTTGATAATGCTTGATCTTGTAGCGCCTGTCGCCGTGGGTGTCGTAGGTTTTCCATGCCATGGCCATTGTGTGCAGCCGGTATATCTCGGCCGAGAGCAGTCGGGCTGTCTGTTTGCTGTCGATGAGTCTGCTGATGTGGTAGATCGTCGCGAATTCCAGATCCGGGCGCTTTGCGGCCAGCGTTGCAGCCGATTCTTCGGAGAGGAAACATAGGTAATGGAAAATGTTACAGTCGGCATTGCCGTTGTCGGTGACATACATCGGCCGTATGTCGGCGTCCACGTCCATGATCTCCTTGAAAAGCGTGTGTGCCTCGTCGTCCGGTATGCTCTGCCGGTGGGGGATGACGAGCGATGCCGGTGTGTCGTAGCATGAGGCTGTGAATCCCATATCCATGTCGGGATCGGACTGCGGCTTACGTAGCACGATGGTGTTGTCGGCTATGATGATGTAGCGCAGCATGGTCGAACGCCGCATCTGCTGGCCGCTCCCCTCGAAGTGTTGCTCATAGTAGTTGCACAGTCCGAGATACCTGACGGCCATCACCACGATAGTGATGATGAACAGTGTCAGCGGAGTCCAGAAAAACACCAGACGGTCAGGTTCGTTGAGGTTGACGTTGACGTAGGCGAGAAAATAGTAGACCCATCCGACGAGTGTCACCAACGCTGATACATTGAGCAGCATACGTGTCTGGTAGGTGCCTTCCTGAGAGAACAGATTGCCGAGAAATCCACGCTCGGCGGGGAAGCCGTTGCGTATCTTGCAGTCACGGCAGAAGCGCAGACGGCCTCCTCTGGCGACGGCGAAAAGTGTGACGGCCACTGCCACCGGCCCGATGATCAGAACGGTGATAAACGGTATCTCGGCATTGATCGTGTCGCCGTCAAAAATGTTTTCTATCAGATGGCGCGAGTAGAGGTAGAGCACGGCCACCATCACCACCGCTGTCCAGAAAAAGATGCGTGTGGCCAGGAAAGGCAGTATGTAGCACGATGGCATCTTCTTGCGGCGGTTGGCCCGAACCTGCATGAAGAAGCCTATCTGGAACACTATGGCAAGAACCGGCATGGCTGCCGGCGGAAGCCACAGTGACAGTATCACCAGCAGCGATATGGCACCGGCCACCATGACCCAGTTGAGCCACAGCCGGAATATGCCGTCGAGATTTTCGTGCTGTATGTCTGTCGCCATAATGGTTGTTGTCGGTTTCTTGCAGATCGTTTCACTTCATGTTGCGGTCGAAGTAGTCGAGCATTCTGGCGAACACTACAGTCTGCGCTCCGCAACCGTTGATCGAGTGGTCCATGTTGGGGAAGAACAGCACGTCGCACCAGCGACCGGCGCCTTCCATTGCGGCGACGTATTCCACGGTGTTGGAGAAATGAACGTTGTCGTCGGCCGTGCCGTGCATAACCAGCAGCGGACACTTTACATCCTTAACAAAATTAATGGGTGCAGAGTTGAAATAGCCGTCGGCATTTTCCTGCGGCGTGAGCATGTAGCGTTCGGCGTAGACGGTGTCGTAGTAGCGCCAGTCGGTCACGGGAGCCACAGCCACGGCGGCAGCGTAGGGCGCATCGGGACGTGAAGCCGCCATGAGTGTTTCATAGCCTCCGTAGCTCCATCCGTGGAGACCTATGCGGCGGGGATCCACAAATGTCTGTGTGGCGGCCCACCGGGCTGCATTCACCTGGTCGATCGATTCATAGTGGCCAAGGTTGCGGTAGACGACATCCTGAAAGGCGCGTCCGCGTCCGCCAGTGCCGCGTCCGTCCACACATATGATTATGTAGCCACGGGTGGTGTAATAGGTCATCCAGCCGATGTTCCATTCATTGAGCACCTGCTGCGAGCCGGGGCCGCTGTACTGGAACATTACCACCGGATATTTCTTCGTGGGGTCGAACGATGCCGGTTTGAGCATATAGCCGTTGAGCGTCACGCCGTCGCTCTGCATGGTGAAGAACTCGCGGTGAGGCTCTGCACTGTAGCGTGCCTTGACGGCGGCGTTGTCTTCAAGCACCTTGATGTCCTTGTCGGCCGAAGTGCGCAGGGTGTAGACCGGAGGAGTGGTCACGTCGGTGAAGCGGACGGTGTAGAATGCCATGTCGGGGCTGAATGTGGCCGATGCCATGCCTGCGGCCGGAGTAAGGTCGGTGACTTTGCCTTTGGCGTCGACGCGGCTTACTACGCGGTTGATGGCGCCGGTGCGTGTCGACTGTATGTAGTGGCATGCACGCTTGGCGTCATAGCCGTAGTAGGCGGTCACGTCGTATTCGCCCGAAGTGATCTGGCCGAGCGGAGCGCCTGTGTAGGCATAACGGTAGAGGTGGTCGTAGCCTGTGCGCGACGAGGTGATGACGAAGAAGTCGGGATACCACCGTATGTTTTCGTAGGCGGCCGGCGAGAGCCAGGCGCTGTGCTCTTCGGTAAGGATGGGCTTGGTCACCGTGGAGCGGGGATTGACGGCGTAGATTTCCATGCGTGTCTGGGCACGGTTGAGGGTTGTCACCATCAGCCGTTCGGCAGAGAAGGCATACTCTATGCGGGGTATGTATTCTATGCGGTTGTCGGGAAGTGTGATATCTTTGGTCACACGGTTGTCGATGTCGTAGGAGTGGATGCTGACGGTAGAGTTTTTCTCTCCGGCCACCGGATATTTGTAGGTGAACTGTCCGGGGTAGAGCGCATAGTTCTTGTCGGGGTGGCAGTAGCCTTCATACAGCGGGAATGAGAAGAGCCTGACGTCGGCCTCGCGGTATTTCAGATAGCAGAGCATACGGCTGTCGGGCGACCAGGTCATTGATGAAGAGGTCGTGAATTCCTCCTCGTAGGTCCAGTCGGGCACGCCGTTGATCACTTCGTTTTTACGGCCGTCGGTCGTGACGTCGACTTCGGTCCAGAAGTCGAGTTTGCACAGATATATGTTGCCTTTGTCGACGAAGGCCACCATGCGTCCGTCGGGCGAGAAAATCGGTGCCTGCTGACGCGGATGATTGGTCGACAGCGGCTTGAGCTCGCGTGAGTGGAGGTTGTAGATGAAGTAGCTGGCGGTGAATGACCGGCGGTATATGTAGGATGTTTCGTTCCATACCATCACTTTGCGTCCGTCAGGACTCATTCTGAAGCCGTCGATGTGATCGATGGTATTCTCACGTGTTTTGGCGAGATCCACTACGGTTTCCACCTCTTTGCCTGTGCGGGTATCGTATTTCACCACTTTCCTGCCGTCGGTGGAGAGCTGCAGGTAGAATGCTCCGTCGGATGTGTAGGTGAACGATCGCGGAGCCGTGCAGTAGTGTTCCGAACCGAGATAGCGGTCTATGTCCTTGAAGTCGGCTACGCCGGCGGCTGTGGCCGTGAGTGTGAATGCAGCGGCTGTGGCTGTTATAATATTGCGGAGTGTCATTTTATGTATATGATTTTGTTGACTTGTTGGTGATAAATGATATCGTGTGACTTGTCGAGGATCTTAGAGATTGTCTGAATTTATATAATACGGATTTTGAGAAGGATTGTCAGATGGATTTTTGTTTGTGATGAGGGAGTGTAGCCGTAGCTACATGACCGAAGAACAAACAAAAAGACGCTGGAAAGACTCTCAAAAGCAAAGTGATATGAATTTTAGACAATCTCTTACCAGAGCGACAGCTGCTTGTCGTCGTCGGCGGGAGGTGTTTTCTTAGGTGGAGCCTTGTAGCCGAAGTCGTCGTCGTTCTTGTCGGGCTTTTCCTGACGTGGGGGAGGGGTAGAGTCAAACCAGTCGGTGGAGTCCATCAGCTCGTCAATGGCGCTGAAACGCTTTGGTTGCGGCGTTGCCTCGCTGCGTTTGCGGCGTCCGCGCTTTTTTTTCTGCACCGGTTGCGGCTGATCGGCGATTTCTGAGGCAGCGGCTGCCGGTTGGGGTATGATGTCGGGAATCTCGGTCAGTTCGAGGTGCGACATGTCGTTGGCGTCGCGGCTGGCCAGACGGTCGGCCTCGCGCAGCGCGTCGGCCAGACGGTCGTTGAGATTGCGTATGATGTCGTCGCGTTGCAGCAGGTCGGCCTGAAGCTGTTCGGTCTGCTTGCGGGCTATCTCGAGTGCGGACTCCGACTTCTCGGCCTGTTGTCTGATTCTGGAGTATTCCTTTTCGGTGTATAGATGCGATTTGAGATCTTCGGCAAGCCTTTGTTTGTCTTCTGTGACGGTAGCGAGCTGTTGCTTGACTGCATCCAGCTGTAGGCGAAGATCTTCGATGCCGGCGTTCTCCTCGCGAAGTTTCTCAAGTTCGTCGACCAGATGTGTGGTGGCGTTCGGATCCACGGCACCTTCTCCACCGACACCGGCTACCCGCATGCGGTTGACCATGCTGCGGTTTTCGAGCAGCAGTTGCTCTTTTTCGGCCTCAAGGGTGTTGACCTTTGACTCAAGGTCATTGATACGCTCGGTCATGGCGCGTTTCTGGCGCTGGTTGCTCAGGCGTTCACCTTTTGATTCCTCGCGTCGCTGCTCAAGCTGCTGTTTCTGCTGTCGGAGATCCTCTACCTCCTCTATGAGTTTACGACGGGTTTCTTCCCACTCTTTGAGTCCCATTTCATGGGCGCGCCTGATGGCCCGACGGATCCGTTCGGCCACATCTGCGTTTATGCGTTCGAGCAGAAACTGTTTCTGAGCATCGGTGTCGATGCAACGGCTGACGAATTCAGGCTGTGTGGAATTGAACAGTTCCACTACAGCGGTGAGCATGTCGGCTGGCAGATTGTCGTCGGCCGGGCATGGAGGACGGCATTCGGAGATGCCGTGGTCATCGGCCGTTTCGGGCTTTGTGGCCCGGGCCGGCTCCTCATGCATTATGTTTTCGGTCGGCTTCTCTTCCTCGTCGGAATCGAAGTTTATGCCGAGTGAGCGTCTTATGGATTTTATGAATGACATTGCAATGCGTTGTTTCGTGTTATTGGCTTTGACTGTCAGTCGGCGGAAGAGCCACTACTCCTATCCCTTTCTTGCCGTTGATGCCGATGGCCAGCGGTGAGGGGAATGTGACGACTCTGACAAACTCCGTTTCGAGATCAGCCTTCATCGAGTCGAGGATGCCGACATTGAAAAAACCGTTGCCCGATGCCGGATCGATCGTGAAATATCCTACGCCGAACGAAGTCAGATTCTGGAAGAAATGTGTGCCTTGGCTCGGCTCCACACGATAGTCGCCCACGGCCGACTCCACGATGAGCCGTGCTGATGCGATCTGCGGCCATTTCACGGGAATGCCGAGCGCTGTGTCGCTCGATCCCCATCGTCCGGGGCCGACAAGAATATAATTGTCGCCGTCGGCAGTCATCTGGCGGTTGATCTTCTCGATTTCGCGGGCTATGAATGGGTTGTTGGACGAGGAGAATTTCTCGGGACGGACATACACGATCTTGCTGACGCTGTCGATCGTGCCGTGGCCGAGCGCCGTGTCGGAGCGCATGATGAGCTGGTCGTCGGACAGTTCGAGCAGGTGTTCGTCGACAAGTTCCTTGCGATCGACTATCGGGCGGATCTGCAGCCAGTAGATATGGCCTTTCGAACCCTGTCCGGAGCGGTCGATGGTTCCGGCAAACTCTATTTCCACCGGGCGGCACATCTCCCTCTGTCCGGTGGTGAGCATGAAGTCGAGCGCCTCGGCCAGCGGATAGGCTTTGTGTTTCAGTATATTGTTGAACGTGACTACGCGGCGACCTTCGCCGGCGTCGTTATCGCGGAGCACATTGTCGCGGTAGTCGTAGACCGATGTCATCCAGCGCAATGCTCCGGTGGGCGCTATGTCCTGCACGGATTTCTTGACGATGTTGAAGCCGTCGTCGACGCTGAAGTCCACGGGGGTGTCGCCGGTCGACAGCACATACATGCGTGTCTGTGTGTCGCGCAGCGCCAGAGATAGCTCCGAGGTCTGCAATACGGATTCGGGATGACGCGGGGAGAAGCGTAGTCCCATTCCGCCGTCCACGATATATTTGCCGAGTCCGACGGCCAGTTCGGCCACACCGTCCTCGGGCTGTTCGTGCCCTATGGGATAGTAGTTGAGCGAGCGTCCTACGCCTGAAAACGACGGGAAGTAGTATCCTCCGGCTTCCTCGCCCACGACTTCCTGGATTATGACAGCCATCTTTTCCTGGTCAATGACATTGGAGGTGGCTGTCATATAGGCCTTTGAGTCGGCATAGAATACCGATGCATAAACAGCCTTGATGGCGTCGGAAAGCATCTTGAGCATCTCGTAGCGGTCGGTGACGCGCGGCACCATGTAGGTGGAGTAGATGCCTGCAAAAGGCTGGTAATGCGAGTCTTCGAGCAGACTGGAGCTGCGTATTGCCAGTGGTTTGTCGACAACTTCGAAGAGTGCGAAGAAGTCCTCTATCAAGCGTTCGGGCAGACGTGCCTGAAGGAAATATTTCAATATGGTTTCGTCGGGGGCGTCGCTCAGTGCCAGCGGATAAAGTCCGTTGGTGGCCATGAATTCGTCGAATATGTCGGTGCAGAGCACCACTGTGCGCGGTATCCTGACGGTGATGCCGTCGAGATTGTCGCAGATAGGGTGCTTCTTGATTATCTGGTCGATGAATGCAAGGCCGCGGCCTTTGCCTCCAAGAGATCCCTCGCCGATCCTGGCGAAGTTGGAGTAGTGGTCAAAGCGGTCTTTGCGGAACACGGCCACCACGCCGCGGTTTTTCATCTTGCGGTATTTCACGATGAGATCGAAAAACAGGCGTCGCACGGCCGGCACTTCGTCGAGCGAGTAGAAGCGGTGGCTTTTCACCACGTCGGCTATCGGGAACAGTGCGCGGGAATAGAGCCAGCGCGAAATATCGTCGGTAGAGGCGTGGTGGAGCAACACTTCCGAGGGGATGTCGGAAATGCGGTATTGCAGATCCTTGAGCGACTGGATGCGCATGATCTCGCTGCCGGTGCGTGGGTCGCGGAGCACGAGGTCGCCGAAGCCGAACTTGTCTTTTATCGCGGCTCCAAGATCTACAGGAAGTTTCTTGGAGTTCTTGTCGATAAACACGCATCCGAGCTGCATCACAGGATCGGAATTGTCGGAGTCGGACGATTCGACGATTATGGGCAGGTGTGGGTCGTTTTGTCGCAGGAAGCTTGCCAGTTTCAGCCCGGCATGGATGTCCTTCACTCCGTCGCGTTTGAACGATACGTCGCTGATCACCCCGAGCAGGTTGCTGCCGAAGCGTCGGTATATGTCCATGGCCTCCTCGTAATCGCGGGCAAGCATCACTTTGGGGCGTCCGCGCATGCGCAGCATCTGCTCATGCTTGTTGAGCGCCTCGGTCGATGATTCGTAGGATTGCTTGAGCAGGTTTTTGTAGACCGTCGGAAGTACCGACGAGTAGAACCGCACGGAGTCCTCCACAAGCATGATGAGCTGAACGCCCACTTCGTTTATGTCCTTCTCGGCATTGAGCCGGTCCTCAAGCAGCTTGATTATTGCCAGCAGCAGGTCGACGTTGCCGAGCCAGCTGAACACGTAGTCGACACATCCGAGATCTTCGTTGGCCAGCCGCCGCGACACCTCTTTGGAGAAGGGAGTCAGCACCACGATGGGCATATGGGGCTTCATCTCCTTGATGATCCGGGCGCCCGCGAACGTTTCGCTGACATCCATGCCGGGCATCATTATCACGAGATCAAAATGCTTGTGGTGCATCATTTCAACGGCCTCCTCGGCAGTGGCCACCTGTGTGATGCGCGGTGGCGAACTTAGGTTGAGAGCGACGTATTCGAAGTAGAGCTGTTCCTCTATGCGACCGTCCTCTTCCATCATGAACGCATCGTAGGGCGATGCCACGAGAAGCACATTGAAAATGCGCTTCTGCATGAGATTCTGAAATGCCGTATCCTTGAGATACAGTTGGCTCAATGCGTCTTCGTTCATCTTTCAGGAGGTTGTGAAATGCGGTTGTCGGTGGCTGTTGCGGTCAGTCGGCGTCGATGGCTGACTGGTTGTCGGGATCGTTGACGAATTCGTGGGGCGCGTAATTCCATCCGGCTGCGTCGAGCATCGGCTTGAGGGTGCGTATGCGGTTGCGGAAGTCGGTGTAGTCGCGGCGCGCCTGCGGGGTCCAGGCTGCTTCGGCCACAGCCGACAGACGCGGCATCATGAGATATTCGAGAAATTCGGGTGTGATGACGTATTCGCTCCAGAAGTTGGCCTGTATGCCCATATATTTGCCGGCCAGCTCGGCAGGAACGCCGTTCATGGGCACGTAGTTGTAGACGGCCTCAAGATTTTCGGTTCCGGCGCCTTGCGACACCGGTTCAGTGGCGAGTTTCGACTGTCTGCGGTTGATGTAGTAGGGGATCTGCGGTGTGAGTATGGCGTTCATGCCGCGTCGTGCGGCCTCCATGGCGGCTTTCTCTGCGGGTTGCTTTCCTATCCATGCCATGATGGTGATGTCGGAGGGAAGCATGTCGGTGTTGCCGTGGAGCACTTCGTTCCAGAATATCAGGTGGCGCTGTTCGGACTTGGGCTTTGCAGCTATATGGGCTGCGATCTGGCGGTAGAAGTTGAGTTGCAGGTCGCGGAAGTTGTCCGATCCTATTGAGTCGAGCTGCGCGCGGCACTGGCTGTTCTGTTCCCATTTGTCGGTGGGGCACTCGTCGCCTCCAAGATGCAGATACGGGAAGGGGAAGAGCGGTATCAGTTCGTCGATAATGTCGGTCGACATCTTCACAGCTGCCGGATTGCTGACATTCATGACGTCGGTTGATACGCCCTGATAGCGCCACACTTCGTGGGGCTTTTCCGGATCGCAGGCGAGTATTTCGGGGTAGGATGCCACTGCGGCCTGGGTGTGACCGGGTATGTCGATTTCCGGCACTATTTCGATGAAGCGATCCTTGGCGTATGCCACAATCTCGCGTATGTCGTCCTGGGTGTAGAAGCCGTCATAGTCAAGGGTGTCGGGTTCGAGCTGTGCCCATCCGAGGCTTTTGCTCTTGCGCTTGGCGCCCACCTGCGTCAGCAGCGGATATTGTTTGATCTCTATACGCCATCCCTGATCTTCGGTCAGATGCCAGTGGAAACGGTTCATTTTGTGGGCTGCCATCATGTCGAGCACTTTTTTTACTTCATCCTTGCCGAAGAAGTGGCGTCCTTCGTCGAGCATGAATCCGCGCCAGCCGAAACGAGGTTTGTCGACGATAGTCACAAACGGCAGTGAGGCGCTGCTGCGCGACACTTCGTAGGGCATAAGCTGTCGGAGGGTCTGCAGGGCATAGAAAAATCCGGCAGGGCGCGAAGCCTCTATCGTGATGCCGTCGCTGTCCACTTCGAGCCGGTAGGCTTCTGCGCCGATGGCCGGATCTATGGAAAGCGTGAGCATCGCGCCGGTATCGCTTTCGGTGAATTTTGATCCGGTAGCTTTTTCAAAATCCGGTATGAAACGCTGCATCACTGTGGCGATGCTGTCGCCCGGATATGCCGCTACGCTGTAGCCGATGGTCTGCGGTAGTTTCAGAGTGCCGTCGGAGGTCTCAATCTTCGCCGGAAGGGGTATGATGGCGGGGGTGTCCTGTGCGGCGGCGTTGAGGCATATAGCTGCGGTGGCTGCTATGGCTGCGAGTCGGCTGTGTAATCTCATTTTGTCGAAGCTTGTCGTTTCAAGATTAATAATGTTGCGAAGTTACAAATTTTCACTTGCTTTACCAAGAAAAAACCACCAGACGATCTCGCCGCCGGGCCGTCGATGGTCGCCACCGGAGTCGTTCAGGAACAGTGGCTCGGGGAGCTCAGTCTACAAGTTCGGCAAAAAGACGGTCGAAAGTGTTGTCGAAGTCAGTAGTCAGCCTCCGCGAGAAGGGGCAGCGAGCCGCCTTCGCGCAGAGGCTGTATGTAACGTGTGACTTCCTGGCAGCGCAGGTCGATGGTCATTCTCCGAGATGATGTATGGTGTCGACTATCTGGTCGCCCAGACCGATGGTGTAGCCCTGGCTGACAAACACGATGCGGTTGAACGTGTCGGCGATAATGAACACGGGACGTTCTGTAGTCGACATCTTGAGGTTGCCGATGATCTCCGCTGCGATCTTTCCGTCGGTGTCGATTCCATAGCTGACGGTCGAGGGTAGTTCGGGAAGCAGCGACGAGTCGAAGCGTCCGGCGTCCTGACGGTCCTTGAACAGCAGTATCATGCCACGTCCCCACTTCTCGAATTCGGGAGCTACGGCCGCGATGTCGCGCAGGGCGTGGTTGGTGGGTTCATGGTTGGGGGTCAGCAGTCCGATGACGTAGTAGCCGCGTCCGGTGGTGGAGAGCACGGATTTCTCCGCGCCTGATGCGAGATCGGTGTAGGTGTTCTCGGAGTTGAAGTTGCCTATCACCTGCACTCCCTTGTTGTCCTGACGCATCACGAGGGTATCGCTGACTGTGGATTCGGATCGGATGTCGAAAAACTGTGCACGCGAGAGCACTCCGCCGTCGGCCATGCGCTGGCCGCTGACGAGCATGTATTGTCCTTCGTCGAGCTTCTGGCCGTCGCGGAGTATGCTGCTCCATGTGGCGTCTTCGGGGAAGCCGAGGAGCTGCGGACGTCCGTCGGCGATCTTCGACAGGGTGAACTGCGTGTAATATTTCGGGTCATCGATCCGGCCGGTCTTGGTAAATGCAAGCTTGAGTGTGCCCTGGGATGCCGGTTTTGCGGATGCGGAACTGTCGCCGCCGAAGCTGGCGTCAGTCCAGTTGCCCTTGGCGTCGGCCCACTGTGTCTTGCCTGTGACGGGATCGATGCGGGCCGGTATGCCGAGGCTTCGGGCCTTGGCTACGAAATAAATGTCGCGCGAGGCTGCGTTGGTGGCTTTCGACCGGTCGACGGCTTCCGGACTCATCCTGATGTTGCCGGGATACCAGTCGGGCAATATGGTTATATCGCGGGCTGTCTGTGCCACTAATTCAGCCGGATTGGCGCGCATTCTGGCCGCTTCGTCCTTGCCGACGGTGGCGGAGAAGTAGGAGCGGAAAGGTGTGAGGGCTTCGTTGTCGATGCGTGGCGACAGTATGTATTCGGCATAGAGAGGTGTGTCGTAGACGGGAGCCGTCAGATGGTCGGCGAGGATTACGGCGGGTACGTCGCTGCGGTCTTTGACGCTTAGCGATTCCACGAGCGTGAGGGCGCGTTCACGGTCGGCCTCGGGCACTCCGCTCAGAAACTGCTCGATGGTCTTGTGGTTGCCTCTGGCGTCGATCATCACAGCAGCCACTCTGGCGGGGTCAAGGCCGAGCCGTCGGCCGAGATCCTCGCCGCGCTCGCGGGTAAAGAACGTGGCGGTGTATGCGCCGCGGAGAGAGTCTTCATACACCTTGCGTCGGTCGTTTTCGGCAGCCTGGGCCGGGGTGACCTCTACGGGCTTGTTTGAAGCCACAGGCGGGATGATGTCCATCTCCTTGACTCCCGTATAGGAGGGAGTGAGATCAAGCGTCACAGCCACGTTGCGGTCGCGCCCTACGGAACCTTTGGTCATTCCGAAATTTTTACCGTCGGTAGCCCAGACCACCACGTCGCCTATTCCGGCCGAGAGTGAGGCGCGGCCATGCTGGTCGGTGGTTTTGGTGGCTATGGGGTAGAACTCACCGTAGTTGTAAAGCCTGAAGCTGACTTCGGTGCCTGCGGCCGGACGTCCCTGCCGGTCGGTCACATTGACAGTGATGGTGTCGACCGGAGCATAGTTGGTAGTGACGTTGATGTTGGTATAGCCGTCGGGTGTGGCGAGCACCTCTTCGGGGCCGTCGTAGGCTCCGAAAGCATAGGTGTTCATCATCATGCCGCGCGAGGCCGGAGCGTTGAACCATCCAAGGTTAAGTACCGGTTCGGGTTCGCATGCGCCTAAAAAATACCATTGTCCGTCGGCCCATGCCTCAACCCAGGCGTGGTTGTCGTCGGTATGCGCCCAGCGGGGGGTGTAGATCTGTCGGGCAGGGATGCCTACCGCACGCAGAGCGCCCACTGTGAAGGTCGATTCCTCGCCGCAGCGTCCGATGGCCGACGAAACAGTGGCCAGAGGGGAGTGGGTGCGGCTGTCCGATGGCTCATAGGTGGCTTTCTCATGACACCAGTGGTTCACCTCGAGTATGGCGTCTTTCATCGACAGCCCCTTCACGCGATCCTTTAGTTCGGCGTAGAATTCCGGACGGTGATTGTCGAGCGCTTCGTTGTTGATACGCAGCGGCAGGACGAAATGGCGCCATTCGCGGTCGGGGATATTTTTGCCCCAGGGCATCTCTTTGCGGGCACGCAGGGTGGCGTCGACGTTTGTGAGGAAAAAATCCCCGGAGTAGTCGGCTATGTCGGGTAGCGGCATGTAGGCGTAGAGAAATTCGAGCGCTTCGCGCTGCTGTGGCGTGAGGTTGCGGTCGAATACGGTGAAATATGCCGGATTGGCAACCTTCTCCTGGCGTTCTTTGAAATCGGCTTTTACTTTAGGCGTAGCGATGTTCTGTGCTGTCGCGCCGCATGCTGCCGCCGAGATGATGGCGGCTATGGCTATGTGTCGTAGTTTCATGGATTGATGGCTTTGATGATTTCGGCCACGATTTCGGCCGATGTCGTTTTACGTGAATATTCGTCGGTGCCGGGTGCTCCCATGCTTACTCCGGGTTTGCGGTAGATCATGTGGCTGGCTATGGTGTGGCGTGCCGATGCGTGAATCTCGCATGTGCTGGATAGACGGAGTATCTCTGCGGCATTCTGCGGACAGACTCCTCCGCCGGCAAGGACGACGAGGCGTCCGGCCGCACGGTCGACGAGCTGACGCAGCATCGGCGCGCCTTCGAGTGCCGATGCGGCCTGACCCGATGTGAGGAGGCGGTTGCATCCGAGGGCTATTATGTGGTCGAGCGCTTCAAACGGGTCGCGGCACAGATCGAAGGCGCGGTGGAACGTCACGTTCATACCGGACGCCGCCTCCATCATCTGGCGGCAGGCGTCCATGTCGATGTCGCCGTCGGGGGTGAGCGCTCCGATCACAACGCCGTGCGCTCCCGCCTCGCGGGCCGCCACGATGTCGTCGGTCATTGACGCCACCTCTTCAGGGGTGTACAGGAAGTCGCCTCCGCGCGGTCGTATCAGCACGTGGACTTTCATTCCGGGCACTCTGACGGCCTGGCGTATGAAACCTGTGGAGGGAGTGATTCCTCCGTCGGCGAGAGCCGAGCACAGCTCTACCCGCTGTGCTCCTCCGCGCGAAGCTGCGTAGACGCTTTCTATGTCGCCGGCGCATACTTCGAGCAGATTTCTATGTGTTGCGTTGTCGTGTGTCATGTCGTATGGTCAGTGAGTGGATATGATCACTTTGTTTCGAGTTCGATGATATAGTCGATCGTACCCTGAGGGATTTCGGGAAGTGTGATTTTTACTCCCCTCTCTTTGAGTCGTGAGTGTTTGAGTGTTGATTTTGTGGCGAATTCCTTGGCACTCTTGATTTTTAACGCAGTGGGCACTGTGATCTCGTTGCCTTCGGGACGGAATACGTGGAGATATAGCTTGTCGCCTTTGCGTGTGGCCGTTCCCCACGACTGGGCGGGGAAGTCGGCGGCGCGCACTCCGTAGACGGTTTCACCGTTGGCGCGGAGCCATTCTCCCATCCCTTTGAGGCGGTCAAGCGCGGCTGCGGGCAGTTCGCCGTTGGGCTGCGGGCCGATGTTGAGGAGCAGGTTGGCTCCTTTGCCGCGTGCATTGACGAGCAGCTCTATCAGTTCGGGCACACTCTTGTAGTTCTGGTCCATGATCTTGTAGCCCCACATTCCGTTCATCGTGGCGCATGTCTCGAGCGGCAGCTGCGACACGTCCTGACCTGAAAGTCCGTGCTCGTTCTGTCCGGGCAGATCGCGCTCGAATATCTGGAAGTCCTCGCCAGGATAAGGCGTCTCGTGGTGGTTGTTTGCTATGAGTGTTCCGGGCTGGAGCCGGTGGATGAGCGCATACTGTTCGGGGAGCTGCCAGTCAAAGGATGTGGAATCCTGATCATGATCCCACTTGCCGTCAAACCAGATTGCGCCGATCTTTCCGTAGTTGGTGAGCAGCTCGGTGAGCTGGTTGTTCATGAATTTGTAGTAGCTCGGCCAGTCGCGCAGCGTGGTGTCGCGTCCGGTCTTAAGGCCGGTGCGTCCCGACGGATAGTCGGGTCGTGTCCAGTCGATGTGGGAGTAGTAGAGGTGGAGTTTCAGCCCCTGTTTCTCGCATTCGTCGGCAAGCTCCTTGAGTATGTCGCGTTTGAATGGTGTCGCGTCCACTATGTTGTAGTCGCTCTGACGTGTGGCGAACATCGAGAATCCGTCGTGATGGCGTGTGGTGAACGTGATGTATTTTGCTCCTGCGTCCTTGAATGCCTTGACCCATTCGGCGGCGTTGAAGTCGGCAGGATAGAAGGCTTTGGCCGATTTGGCATATTCTTCGGCCGAAGCGCCGTAGTTGAGATACCATTCGCCTTGTCCGAATAGGCTGTAGATGCCCCAGTGGAGGAAAATGCCGAATCCGTTGTCGGCAAACTCCTGCTGTGCGGTCACGATTTCGGGTGAGGGTACGTAGCTGTCGGGTGTGGAGGCCGATGCCGGAATTCCGGCCGTGAGTGTTGCCGCTATGGCCGCAGCCATGATTTTTTTCATTATGATATGGTATTTAAGGGTTTTATAAAAAGCGAAGAAACCGCCAGTCGTTGTCTGGCTGGAGGTTTCTTGTCATGGTTGTATTCCGGTGGCGTCGATCAGAACGGCAGATCGCTGTCTGAGCCGCCGTCGGGTGCGATCGGCGCGGGAGGGAAGTCTGCTCCCTGCGGCATAGCGGATGCCGACATGGGCTGCTGTCCGGCGGTTTCAGCTTTCCATCCGCGGATGCTGGTGTACCAGCGTCCGTTGTATTCGCGGCTTTCGATGTCGAAGCTCAGGGTGACGTCGTCGCCTACGTTGAGCTGATAGCGGTCGGCGTTGTCGCCGAAGAAGTCGAAATGCACTTTCTTGGGATATGTCTCCTGAGTCTCGAGCACATATTCATGCTTCTTCCAGTTGTTGCCCGCCTTCGAGGTGCCCGACACGGCGCCGAGGTCGAGAATGATTTTTCCTTTTAATTCCATTATCGGATGTTATGATGTTTATTGTTGTTATTGGTCTTGTCGCTGTCGTTGATGATGTGTTTGATCCTTTATGGTTATCTCTGCAAATTTACGCAATAATCCCGATCCGACAAAAAAACGCTCTTGTTTCAAGGTGCAAAATACTTACAAAATTCCGATAATTGCCAAGTGAAAGCTATTGAGGATTGGTTAAAAATGCTGCTAAATTGGCTGAATATGGTGATGTCCGGCAACGGGGTGAGAAAATTTGGTTAACTTTGCAGCGGTAAAGCGGCTGGCTGTAGTCAATTCGACCTGGTCGGCCGTAATGTCCGATCGTTTAATCTTCAATAGATACTTACCTATCAGTATGCTACTGACAAAATCGCTGACCTCGTTCGGCCGCTACTGGATATTCGTGAGCCGTGTGTTTGCGGTGCCCGACAAATGGCGGGTGGCTCTGCGACGCACCGTGCTGGAGATCTCCAAGCTCGGAGTGGACTCCATTCCGCTTGTGATGATCATCTCGATATTTATCGGTGCTGTGATCGCCATTCAGATGCAGCTCAATATTTCATCGCCTCTGATTCCGGCCTATTCGGTAGGTCTGGCCACACGTGACATCGTGCTTCTTGAATTCTCCAACTCGATACTCTGTCTGATTCTTGCGGGCAAGGTAGGCTCGAACATCGCCTCGGAAATAGGCACTATGAAGGTGACAGAGCAGATCGACGCTCTTGACATCATGGGCGTCAATTCGGCCAATTTTCTTGTGCTCCCCAAGGTGGTGGGTTTCGTGCTGTTCATGCCGGTGCTCGTGGCGTTCTGTATAGCTACGTCGCTTTTCGGCGGTTTTGCGGTAGCGGTTTTCACCGATATTATAACCGTCAGCCGGTATGTATATGGCATTCAGGCTCTGTTTCAGGAATGGTACGTGTGGTATGGCTTTATCAAGTCGCTCTTTTTCGCCTATGTCATAGCCTCGGTGTCATCGTATTTCGGCTATTATGTCAAGGGTGGCGCCCTCGAAGTGGGCAAGGCGAGCACCAACGCCGTCGTGACAAGCAGCATCCTTATATTGCTGCTTGATGTGGTACTGACCAAACTCCTGCTGCAATGATTGAAGTAAAGAACGTCACCAAGTCGTTTGACGACAAAACAGTGCTCCATGACGTGAGCTGCACTTTCGAAACCGGCAAGACCAATCTCATTATAGGTCAGAGCGGATCAGGAAAGACGGTGCTGATTAAGTCGATCGTCGGACTGCTGCATCCGGAAAAGGGCGAGATACTTTACGATGGACGCGACGTAATGCAGATGACCCACGACCAGGTGAAGGAACTGCGTAAGGAGATAGGCATGCTGTTTCAGGGATCGGCGCTTTTCGACTCTGAAACGGTGCTCGGCAACGTCATGTTCCCTTTGATGATGTTTACCGACATGAGCCACGAGCAGCAGCTCGAACGTGCTCATTTCTGTCTCGATCGCGTCAATCTGAAGGGAGCCGACGCCAAGTATCCGTCGGAGATATCAGGCGGTATGCAGAAGCGTGTGGCGATAGCCAGAGCCATAGCCCTCAATCCGAGATATCTGTTTTGCGACGAACCCAACTCCGGACTTGATCCGAAGACATCAATCCTCATCGACGAGCTTCTGAGCGATATCACCCACGAGTATAATATCACCACGATAATTAACACCCACGACATGAACTCGGTGCTCGGCATCGGTGAGAACATCGTTTTTATCAACAAAGGCCACCGTGAGTGGGTGGGCAATATGAAAGAGATATATCGCACTGAAAACGAAGCGCTCAACGACTTTGTGTTTGCTACTGACCTCTTTCAGCGTGTCAGGCAGTATGTGGTCAGCCACGAGCATCCGAGTCCGCGTGATTGACCGGATGTGTGGGGAAGTGACGTTCAGGCGATAATGAAACTGCGCAGATTGCGCAGCCGCACGATGCCGAAACTTACGGCTGTGGCTACCAGCAGCGGGAAGAAAAATTCATAGCGGCCGGTCATCTCCACTGTCAGAAACAGTGCCATAAGAGGGGCGCGTACGGCTCCCGCCATCATTCCTGCCATTCCGGCATAGACCATTTGCTCCGCCGGCAGTTCCACTCCTGTCACGATCCTTACAAGACTGGCGAACAGTAATCCACCGACCGCTCCGGCAAAGAGCGTCGGAGCAAAATCGCCGGCCACTCCGCCCGCACTGTTGGAGGCCGAAGTGGCGAAAGTCTTTATGGCTACGATGAGTGCCGCTGCAGCGGTCAGCGCCATCGGCATTCCGCCCGATTGGAGCACGCTCCCCTTGAGGAGTGGCGACGCGTCGCCGGCAAGCAGTGAGGTGATCACCGTATAACCCTCGCCGTATAGAGCCGGAAACATCATCAGAGCCACGGCGAGTATGAGTCCGCCCGAAAGATTGCGGAGCCATGGATTTGAGATAGAGTTGTATAGCCGCTGCATGACCGTCATCATCGATGAGTAGTAGAGCGCGTACAATCCGATGAACACTCCTAAGGCGAGAAACCATCCTGTCATGGCCGGATCAAACGACGATGCGGGCGCAAACGCAATGTCGGGCGTGAACCCCGACAGCATATAGGCCGTGGTGGCGGCTGTAATGGTGGCTGTCAGTACGCCCATCACCGATATGGTAACCAGCTCCATGCGCAGCACTTCGAGCGTGAAAAGAAACCCTCCCACCGGCGACTTGAATATTCCGGCTATGCCGGCGGCGGCTCCGCAGCCGAGCAATATTTTCATTTGGTCGGGTGTGAGCTGCATCCATCGTGCGAGATTGCTGCCTATGCCGGCGCCTGCGTAGGCTATCGGGCCTTCGGCTCCGGCCGATCCTCCGAATCCGAGTGTGATGGTACTCGCTATCACCGGACTCCATATCGACGATGTGCGCATGGTGTAGTCCTTGTTGCGCAGTCGGCCTATGATGCGGCTCACACCGTGGGTTATGTCGTGCCGAAGTATGTAGCGCACGAATATGCCGGTCAGCACAATGCCAGCCACGGGCAGAGCCACAAGCATCCAGTCGGGCCACGAACTGTCGAGGCCTGCGGTGAGCCACTTCGAGATATGCCTGATCATCTCTTTGAGCGCATAGGCGCACGCGCCGGCGCCAAGCCCTGTGATGAAAGCAAGGATGAAGATCAGCGGGGTAGGGCTTATGCGCGCCTTGACCCATCTGACAAATCCGGGTGGTGTGTGTGAGATCATCGTTGACGGTCGAGTTTTCTCGTTCAATATATGACTCTAACGCCTAACGATGCAGCTTGGTTTTGAATGTGAAACGCCTGTTGAGTATGAAATTGGCAAGTGTGTAGACAATCATGCCTATCAGAGTGGCCAGTCCGTAGCCGGTAAATGCTATGCGCCAGATTCTGAACTCCATATCACCCAGTGGGGTGCACTCGTTGATCAGCCATACGGTCAGTAGCTGAAGCAGATAGCAGGCCGCGAAGCACAGGCAGAAACGGATCGCTTCGCGCATGACTCCGTTGTTGGAGCGGAACACCCAGAATTTATTCCATACAAAAGAGTTGACAAATCCGGCTCCGTAGCCTGCCGCATTGGCTATCCATGGGTTTATGCCCAGTATGCCTTTGGTGAAGTAGATCACGAGCAGGGTGAGCAGGGTGTTCATCACGCCGGTGAGGGCATAGCGCAAAAACTGCAGTGTAGCGGTGCGTCGCGACTGTCGGGAATTCATGATTCTCTGTTTTTCGACCAGTGCCGACACCATTCCCTGATGCCGCATTCAAGGCAGAGGGGACGACGTGCCTTGCACACGTAGCGGCCATGGAGTATGAGCCAGTGGTGTGCCTTGCCGATCAGATCGGCCGGTATATGCTTCACAAGACATTGCTCCGTGGCAAGCGGCGATTTGCTTCCGGTGGTGAGTCCGATGCGTTCGCTGACTCTGAATACGTGGGTGTCGACCGCCATGGCCGATTTGCCGAACACTACCGACAGAATGACGTTGGCTGTCTTGCGGCCCACTCCGGGCAGCGACAGCAATGCATCGATGTCGGCCGGCACTTCTCCCCCGAACTCCTCGGTGAGCCGCCGGGCCATACCGAGCAGCGAACGGGTCTTGTTGTTGGGGTATGACACCGATCTGACGTATGGAAAAAGTGTATCCTCTGTGACCCGGGCCATGGCTTCGGCAGTGGGGAATGCCTCGAACAGCGGAGGTGTGACGATGTTTACACGTTTGTCGGTGCATTGCGCCGACAGAATGACAGCTACGAGTAGCTGGAACGGAGTCTCGTAGTGCAGCTCCGTCTTCGGTTCAGGCATCTCGTTTCTGAACCATCCGATGATCCCGTCGTAGCGCTCTTTGACTGTCATGTCAGTATCGTTTTAGCAGCCCAGATGCCAATGATGCATGCGGCGATGCCTCCGGCCAAGGAGATGGCAAGATATATGGCCGCGCGCAGAGCGTCGCCTGCCGACAGCAGGCGGGTGGTATCGAGAGCCAGAGTGGAAAATGTCGTGAAACCGCCTAAAATGCCGGTGAATAGAAACGGCTGTATGTGGCGCGTGACGGTAGTGGAAGAACAGATCTGCCACAACGCGCCGATCAAGAATGCGCCGATCAGGTTTACGGTGACGGTATGCCATATCCGGCTGGAGTCAAACCATCCGGTGGCCATCAGTCCCCACCGCCCAAGCGATCCGATCGCTCCGCCGGCGGCCACGCAAAGGCCTTCGGCAAGCAGAGCCGGCATTGCCATCGGTCAGCGTGCGGATGTGAATTCTTCGAGGAAACGGCGGTCGTTCTCGGAGAACATGCGCAGATCCTTTACCTGATATTTCAGGTTGGTGATGCGCTCTATACCCATGCCGAGAGCGAATCCGCTATATTCCTTGGAATCGATGCCGCAGGCGTCGAGTACGTTGGGATCCACCATGCCGCAGCCAAGTATCTCCACCCATCCGGTGCCTTTGCAGAAAGAGCATCCCTTGCCGCCACAGAGGTTGCAGGAAATATCCATTTCGGCCGACGGTTCGGTGAACGGGAAGTAGCTGGGACGAAGGCGTATGCGGGTGTCGTTGCCAAACATCTCGCGTGCGAAGTAGAGCAGTGTCTGCCGCAGATCGGCGAATGTCACATGACGGTCAACGTAGAGTGCCTCGACCTGATGGAAGAAGCAGTGGGCGCGTGCCGATATGGCTTCGTTGCGGTAGACGCGTCCGGGGCAGATGATGCGGATCGGAGGCTCGGAGTGCTCCATCACGCGGCTCTGCACCGATGATGTGTGGGTGCGGAGCAGCACGTCGGGATTCCGGTTGATGAAAAATGTGTCCTGCATGTCGCGCGCAGGATGATCATCCGCGAAGTTGAGCGAAGAGAACACGTGCCAGTCATCCTCGATCTCGGGGCCTTCGGCTATGGTGAATCCCAGACGGGCGAAGATCGATATGATCTCCTCGCGCACGAGCGACAGCGGATGGCGTGTGCCGAGCGGCATCGGTGCGGCTGTGCGGAAAAGATCCATGTCATCGTCGGACTGACTGTTTTCGCCGGCGGCTGCGGCGTCGCGCAGAGCGGTGATGGTTTCGGTGGCGAAGTTCTTGAGTTCGTTGAGTTTCTGTCCGAGTTCGCGTTTCTGTTCAGGTGAGAGAGCCTTGAAGTCGTTGAACAGGGATGTGACGGCTCCCTTCTTGCTGAGGTAGCGTATGCGCAGCTGCTCCGCCTCCTGTGGCGAGGTGGCTTTCAGGGATGCTATTTCAGCCCGCAGATTCTCTATTTTTTCAATCATCGTGGATTATTGTCTAAATTAAGTGCAAATTTACATAGAATTTCGCGGATTCTACCTATTTTTGCTGAAATATGTGGCAATGTCAAGAAACCGCAGATCGTTGTTTGACTCGAAATATTAGCATGTTGATGACACCGAATGATTCTAATGTGACGGAGAGAGTTGAAGCCGGGGTGAAGTCGCTCCTCGGAGCTCCCGGCGATGCCGGGCGCATAGTGGTGGGGCTTAGCGGTGGCGCCGATTCGGTGGCGCTGACGGTGGCACTGCGACGTCTCGGCTACGATATTGAGGCGTTGCACTGCAACTATCATCTGCGTGGCGCGGAATCGGATTCCGACGAGGCTTATGTCAGGAGGCTGTGCGGCGGACTGGGCGTTCGTCTGACGGTGTGCGGCCTCGATGTCGGTGAGGAGGCGTTGCCGGGTGAGTCGGTCGAGATGACATGCCGCAGACTGCGTTATGCGCTGTTCGCTGAACGTGCGCATATTGCCGGAGCTTCAGCTGTAGCCGTAGCCCATCATCGCGATGACAATGTGGAAACGTTTTTTCTCAATCTTATGCGGTCGGCCGGGATCGCCGGACTGAAAGGGATGCTCCCTGTCGCTCCGTTGCCAGGCGATCCGTCGGTGAGGCTTGTCAGGCCGTTTCTCGGGGTGACAAGGGATATGACCGAGAGGTATCTTGGTGCTCTCGGTGTCGGGTTTGTGGTCGATTCGACCAATCTTGGCTGTGACTACACTCGCAATCGTGTGCGCAATCGTGTTCTGCCGGCTATCCGAGCTGATTTTCCGGGAGCGGATGCGGCGGTAGCCGCGTCAGTGAGTCATCTTGGAGAGGCCTATGGGTTTGTCGTGGAGATGACTGACCGACTTGAGCGGCGTTATTGCAGGGATGGCGTGACAGATGTCGCCGCACTGTCGGCCGATCTGCTTTCAGCGCGCTTCGTTCTGCTGTCATTGCTGTCGAAGCGTGGTTTCTCGGCCGAACAGGTCGATGACATATTGCAGTGCGTGGAGAGCCGGCAGTCGGGGCGGCGTTTCAACGCCGGCGGGAGCTGTTATCTGCTCGATCGCGGGATGTTGTGTCCGATAGCCGGTGATGATGTGGCCTTTGCCTATGAGGTGACGGTCGAGCGGATCGATGCGGCAGATCTGGTGATGGAGCGGAGCAACGATGTGGCCTATTTCGACGCCGAAGGGTGGTTTGCCGGCCGGGAGGTGGAGTGGCGTCCGTGGCGTCATGGCGACACTATCAGTCCGCTCGGAATGCGTGGCCGAAAGAAGTTGAGCGATGTGTTCAACGATGCCAAGACTCCGGCCGATGTGAAGAGGGCGTTGCCTCTTGCGGTCAAGGACGGGGAGGTGCTGTGGGTGCCTGGCGTGAAACGCAGCCGGCTGCTTACGGTCGGTCCTTCCACGAGCAGTGTGGTGGTGTGCCGTCTTTGCCGCGTCAAAACCCCTTCCGGTAAAATTTGTTAATACAGGGGGATAGATAAGGCATGACGCGGTTTGCTGGGATGGCGGGCGGCGTGTTTGTCATCGACGCCTGATGACGGTGTGGCTCTGTGTGATGACGATGTCGACCGGCACGTCGTGGCTGTCGGTGTCGATAGCGTCATCAATAAGCTGAAAGTCGTAGCCCACTCCTACTTTCGTAGCCTGTGAGCCGGCAAGCATCCGGTCGTAGTATCCTTTTCCGCGCCCTACGCGGTTGCCGTGGCGGTCGTAGGCCACAGCCGGCACGATGATAAGCTCTATGTCGGCAATGTCGGTCAGGTCATTGCCGTCGGGTTCCTCGATCTCGAAAGCCCCGAGGTGGAGTCTGGTCTGTTCGTAAGGAAGGATGTCGAGGTTTACGCCGTTGACGCGTGGCAGGAAGAAGTGTTTGCGTCCGCTCCATTTGCCGAGGAAGTCGCGTGTCGACAGTTCGTCGGGGAGCGAGTGATACATCAGTATCCTGTCGGCCATCATGAAGGCGGCCATCTGTTCGAGCCGGTCGAACACGCTCTGCGCGGCTTCGGCCTTTTCGTTTTCGGTCAGCAGGCTCTTGCGTGCTCTGACCGTGCGGCGGATGTCATCCTTTTTCATTTTGCGTCAGTCTGTAGCTGAATTGTCGTCGTTGATGTAGGTGGTGCCATCGTCGGCGGTCTCGGCTGCTGGTGTGAGCTGCGGTCCGGTTTTCAATTCGTCAATGGCGCGTGCCACTGACGGATCGGTCATGTTGTTGACCTCGAAAAGTGCCGCTTGTCCGAGAATGTCGCTTGCGATGAGCGATTTCAGTTGGTTAACAATCAGCTGGCGCGAAATGTTTATGTAATACCATCGTGGTGCTATCCCTGCTTTCTGCTGTGCGTAGCCGACGAAGCTTGTCAGAAGTGTGTCGTCGGGAGGGAGCATGGCAAGCAGCTCGCCGGTGGTTTTAGCCTGTTCGAGCATCGTGCGGTTGTTGTCGGCGAAGTTGAAGGCGAAGTTGTGGAGCATTCCGGCGTTGAACGCGTTGACGTAGTAGGATGTCACTCCGGTGGTGTCGCGCCCTACATAGACGTCGGGCATTATGCCTCCGCCGCCATACACGGTGCGTCCGCCGAGCGTGGTGAATTCGTGCGTTTTGTCGATTTTCGCGGAGTCGGCGTTGAAGTCTTCGCCATGAAGGAAGCGGTCGTAGACTTCCATCTCATAGGCTTGTGTGGAACCGGGGGTGTAGGCTTTCTGTATGCATCGTCCCGAAGGGGTGTAGTATCGCGCTACGGTGAGGCGTATCGCGCTGCTGTCGGGCAGCTCTATCTGGTTTTGGACGAGTCCTTTGCCGAATGACCGACGTCCGATGAGCACGCCGCGGTCATTGTCCTGGATCGCTCCGGCGAAGATCTCGCTCGCGCTGGCCGATCCTTCGTTGATTATGACGGCCAGCGCGGCATCCTGAAACGCTCCGGTGCCGTCACTGCCCATCTGCTGGTCCATCGATGGTATGCGTCCGCGGGTGGAGACGATGGGCCGTCCGGCCGACAGAAACTCGTTGGCCATAAGCACCGCCGGTTCCAGAAATCCTCCGGTGTTGTCGCGCAGGTCGAGTATGTAGCTTTCGGCGCCTTTGGAGCGCAGGTCGATCATAGAGTTGAGAAACTCCATGTAGGTGTTGCGTCCGAATTTGTTGATGCGCACATAGCCTGTGGTCGGCGTGATTAGATAGGCGGCATCGATCGATGTGACAGGGATGTCGCCTCTGGTCACGTCAAACGTGAGCATATTCGGCGCCGAGGCGCGTTTCACTCCGAGTCTTACGACAGTTCCTTTGGGACCTTTGAGCCGGGAGCGGAGCTTGTCCATGTTGTATTTGACGCCGGCCACGAGGGTGTCGTTGACGGTTAATATTCGGTCGCCGGCAAGCATTCCCACTTTTTCGGCCGGGCCGCCGGAGACGACTTCCACCACTGTGGCTGTGTCGGTCATCATGTTGAATACAACTCCGATGCCGCCGAATGACCCCTCGAGAACTTCGTTGGTCGAAGTTAGTTCGGAAGCGGGGATGTAGACGGTGTGCGGATCGAGTTTCGACAGAAGGTCGGGAATAGTCTTCTCCAGCAGACTGTCAGTGTCCACAGCGTCGACATAGTCTGACTGTATGAGCGTGATGATATCGCTGATTTTCCGTTCTACCGACCCTCCGGCCTGACGATGTGAAAAATAGTTGCCGGCGATCATGCCGGTTATGAATGTGACTGCAATGACAAGCGGTGCCCATACGGCGGTGCTTTTCAATTTCTGGTTCATATCGTTTTGCTGTCCTTCCTCTTTTGGATGTCTGTGTCTGGTTGATCGGTTTATTTCGGGGTTGTGTCGTGTGTGCGGAGTTGCTGGTCAGTCGAGATGCTCTATGTGGACGCACTCCACTCCGGCTCTTTCAAGCAGCTCAAGGCCGTCGGCGAGCCGGTAAAGCTCATGGAACACGACTCTTCTGATGCCGCTCTGTATGATCAGCTTGGAGCATTCAAGGCAGGGCGATGCCGTGACGTAGAGTGTGGATCCTTCACTCGAATTGTTGCTCCGGGCTATTTTTGTGATGGCGTTGGCTTCGGCGTGCAGCACGTAGGGTTTGGTCGATCCGCCGGTGTCCTCGCATACGTTCTCAAACCCGGCGGGAGTGCCGTTGAATCCGTCGGAGATGATGGTGCCGTCGCGCACCAGCAACGCTCCCACCTGACGGCGTTTGCAGTAGGAGTTTTCGGCCCAGATGAGAGCCATTCGTAGGTAGCGACGGTCCAATAGCGCGCGTTTAGTGTTCTGTTCCATGACGACACACGTAAAGATGCGCAAAGTTAGCTAAAAATTATGGAAATACAGATGTTACGGAGCAAAAAGATGGAGAAAATGCGGGCCGGGGCATTGCACCGGATCGGTGCATGGGGAGCCTTGTCAGATTCATGCGGGGACTGGAGCGATCGGTCGGCGGTTTGGTTAATGATTCTCGAGGACTTGGCGGTTTGGCAAAAAAATAGTAACTTCGCAGTCGCAATTGCGGCTCTGTAGTTCAACGGATAGAATAGAGGTTTCCTAATCTCCAACGCTATCCAAGAGCCTAAAAATAGCGATTTTTAAGGTGCTGGCACCAGGCAAAGAGCGGATCAATCGCCAACATCACTTTAAGCCTCTGTAGTTCAACGGATAGAATAGTGGTTTCCTAAACCATAGATAAGGGTTCGATTCCCTTCGGAGGTACCTTTTAGCCCAGTCTGTGACAGATTGGGCTTTTTGCGTCTGCAAAATCCGCAAAAATTCAGTAATTTTGCGGTGTAATATTCTACAATTATTCTACAGAAAGCATGGCAACATTCAAGGCGGAGGTATATGCCCACCAGAAAAAGGCTGATGGCACATACAACATAAAGATCCGTGTCACTCAAAATATGAGGAAAAAGTATCTCTCAACCCCCTGGTATGTGACCAGGGGGGATCTTACTCGCTCCCTCAAACTGAAAAACCAGAAATACATTGATCTGACTGATTATCTCATTAAGAAGTATCGCTCCAGGTGTGATCGTGTCGGAGAGGCGATCAAGACCATGACCGTTGAGCAAGTAGTGGAGATCATTACCTCCGATAGCCAGGAGGTGTTTGATCTGGATATTGTGGCTTATGGGAGAGCCTATGCAACCCAGTTGGAAAAGGAGGGGAGGATCGGGACTGCAAGAACCTACAACGTGGCGATCAATAGCCTGGTTAGGTATGTGGAGAGGGAGAAAATCAGTGTGAAAGAGATAACCGTTAAGCTGATCAATGACTGGATCCGCTGGCTCCAGGAGCTACCAGCCAGGAAAAACAGAGAGAGAGGAGAAAGGGCGCAAAGCCTATATCCCTCCGTATTGAGGGCGATCCACAATAAAGCGAAAGCAGAGTTTAATGATGAGGATGCTGGGATCATTCGGATCCCCCTCTCTCCATTCAAAAAGGTTTCCATCCCAAAAGTGCCGATCACTCGGAAACGTGCCCTCACTATAGATCAGCTCCAGAAATTGATTGCACACCCCTACACCATGATCATGCAACCTGGCACCAATAGGCACAACCTGGCAAAGGATGTGTTTATGCTCTCTTTCCTTTTCCTGGGAATGAATGAGGCGGATCTATACACTTGCACCGACTGCAAGGGAGGGAGGCTTACCTACCAGAGGAGGAAAACCAGAACCAGGCGATCCGACAAAGCAGAGATCTCCATCAAGGTTGAGCCAGAGGCAAAGGCTCTCCTGGAGAAATACAAGGATCCGACTGGGGAGAGGGTTTTCAATTTCCATAAGCTCTACTCCTCAATAGACACTTTTACGGCTGCCATAAACAAGGGGCTGAAAGTGATCGGCAAGAGCCTGGGGATAGAGGATCTGGAGTTTTATGCTGCCAGGCACACCTGGGCTACCATTGCCCTCAATGATGCTGGAGTGGATAAATACACCGTTCACGCTGCGTTGAATCATGTGGATGATTCTATGAAAGTAACGGATATTTATCTCCGTAAATCCTGGGATCCGATAGATAGAGCCAATAGAGCCGTTCTGGATCTGATCCCCACCTCCTATGATGTCAAAGAGGAGCGTTATTTGCCTAAGCAAAAATAACATTTGCCTAAGCAAATGTTTATAACTCTCTGAAAATCAATCTTACTTTTTTGCTCATTTGCCTAAGCAAATGTTTTTAGCTTGATTCATTTGCCTAAGCAAAAGAGGGATCATTGAAAATCAGCAACTTACAAACATTTGCTTAGGCAAAAGTGATTTGCTTAGGCAAATGTTTATAATCTATTGAAAATCAACGCTCAAATTTTCGCCATTTGCTTAGGCAAAAGATTTTGGCGATTTTCTTTTGCTTAGGCAAATAAAACTTTTGCTTAGGCAAATGTTTGTAACTGGTTAATAATCAATCTCCGAAAAATTGCCATTTGCTTAGGCAAAAGTTTCCTCGCGTGCGCGTGCGCGAATATATATATAGTTTAATATATAAAAATACATAGATTAAATTTTAATATTATAGATAGAGAGTATATGAAATAGGGGGGTATGGGGGAAAGAACAAAAAAAGCGATGCCTGGAGATCTGGCACCGCTTTTCTGTTTCATTAGTCTTTCTCAAACATCTTACCAACCCCCAGGAGGAGCCACCTGGCACTAACGCCATAATCCTTAACCATTGGTTGCAACCAGGAAACCTGGAACCAGCCACGATCCAGATCTTTTCTCTGGGCTATGAAATTGCGTCTGTCTATCTCGTTCAACCGACAATAGGTGTTTACCCCTCGGATCTTATTCATGGCTATAATAGCATCCAGAGCGGAATAGAAACGCTCCATGATCTGCTTACTCACTGGCGTATTCATTACTCACAAATTCTAAAAGAAACGATCCTTTTAATCTCACTGTTATTAGCCTGGAGTTTGGATAGAGCCTCTATCTCTCCTCCAGGAACAATTACATGGGTTTTGCCCTCACTTTTCAGATCCTCCAGTAGAGTTACTTTGGATTCTTTGATAACAGAGCGGTATTTGAGGAGAGTTTCAATTTTTACCTTTTGTTCTGGAGATCCTTTGGCTCTTTTGGGGGCTGCCACGGTTTCGGATAGATCATAATTGTTTGCTGGAGTATAGGAGGGTGTTTCTGCTGCTCCCTCTCCTGGTTTGAATTGATAACCACAATCCAAACAAGTTAATCTGATCTTATTGCTCCCTACAGCTCCAGCCAACAAACCATAGCGACCGAAAAGGATTGCACCAGCAATGCCTTTCTTTGCGCTGAATCCCTTTTTATCGGCATGGATATTTGCGCTGCCACATTTCGGACACGTTGCCATTAGATCACTATTGAATTTACATCCTCCAGGAGTGCTTGCAGTCCATCGGTGGGAGTGCCCTGGATCCTGGCAGTGGTGATTGCGTTTGAGATCTCTTTCTTTACCTCCAGGATCTTTTCAGAATTTACCTGGTTTATCAGAGCCTCCTTGTAGAGGTCTATTACCATACGATAATACTTTTCCATGATTCTTTATTTTTTGTTGAAGTTCTCAATAATTGTTATGAGGCGATCCATTTGCTCCTGGGCTTTTCGTGTCTGGGCTTGTGCCTCCTCTGTGAGCTTTCGTTGAGCGGAGATCTCCTGGAAAACTCTTTCCATGTCGTAACCCAACGTGCACGGAGGATTCACGGTCATATCACGCCCCGAAAACTTATTATCACCTCCGTTAATGTTGCCAAAAAAATTTTGCCCTCCAGTTTCAGAGATCAGCATGGTGCCCTCCCCAGTTTCCAGCCAATGCTTGTTAAGGTCTGGGATAAACGCGGAAAGTCTATCTATAAAGTCTTTCGGTTCTTTAACCTTTTCGTTGATGATTTGAGAAATGGTGCTCTCCTTAGAGTAGCCCATTTTTGCTCCCAGATCCTTTTGGGAGGCTATGATCCCCACTTTTATCATGTAGCGGATCAAAATTTTATATCGGTCTATTTTGTTGGTTTCCATATACTTAGTAATTTGGGGCGAAATTTTTATAGAAATTCTTTATAGAAATATTTGGTAGTTTCATAGAAAGTCTTTATCTTTGCACCACTGAAACATTTTCAGTGGTGCAAAGATAATAAAATATGTTTGTGCAACACACAATTTAAGCGTAAAAATTATGGCAAAAAACAGATTTCGTGAACACTACGATGCTTTACCCCCTAAAGCACCAAAGGCTCCAAAGTCAGCTTTTGTGGATGAGATCGCTGATCTATGCAAGGTGCATCCAGCTACAGTTAGGTGCTGGATATATGGCACCCAGAAGCCAGACGCATTAAGGCGATCCCTCATTGCAAAGCATCTGAACATCCCAGAGAATGAATTATTCGATTAACAACATCTAAAATGCAACACTGATGAAAGGCTATCAAATTTACAATCTCGTATGGCTCATTATATGGGCACTACTCGGTATCGGAGGATTATTCGGTATCATCATGGGCAACTGGGCACACCTGGTTACTCTGGCTGGTGGAATCTACTTTTCCTATCTCCTCTTTACGGAGGATGAGGATGGGGAAAGCCTCAAAGATTTTGCCGTGCGTATGGTAAAACAGCATTCAGAGGGGAAATAATATGCAAATAGTCCTGGATCTATACGAACTCAAAAACATCTGCTCCAAATGTGCGGAGCTGGGAGCTGCCAACTATGCCAAAAGCACAACGCCAGCAAAGGATCTCATGTCACAGCGTGAGGCTTATAGGGAGTTTGGTGAGGCAAGGGTTAAACGCTGGGTGCATGATGGGTTAGTATCTGGCTCCAGGATGGGCACCACCCTCCGCTCAAAGATCCAATACTCCAGAGCGGAACTGATGGCTGCAAACACCGCTGAAAAGTTCAATTCAATAATCAATAAATAGTTTGTTATGAGCACAATCACGCTTAAATCACTGTCACTGGTGAATTTCAAGGGTGTGAGGGAGCTAACACTGAATTTCACCCAGCAGGTAACTGTAATATCTGGTGAAAACGGTACTGGCAAAACCACGATCTTTGACGCTTTCACCTGGCTCCTTTTCGGGAAAGATAGTGTTGGTAGGTCGGATAGCAATTTCAGCATCAAAACGCTGGATCCGATAACTGGAAAGCCGATCCTCAAACTGGAGCACTCTGTAACAGCAGTGCTGGATGTGGATGGCAAGAAGATCAAGTTGCAACGCAACTATGTAGAGAAATGGGTTAAGCCCAAAGGCACCACCGAGGAGCACCTGGAGAACCACTACACCGAGTTTTTCATCAATGATGTGAAACTGGGCACCAAAAAGGAGTATGAGAGTGAAATATCGGCTCTCATTCCAGAGGATGTGTTTAAGATGATCACCAATCCTTTTGCATTCAACGCTCTGAAACCAGAGATCCAGAAAGGGATGCTGATGGAAATGGCTGGCACGATCACCAATGAGGAGGTTGCCGTGCTGGATGATAGCTTTGTGGCACTCCTGGAGGAGCTGGATGGCAAACCCCTGGTAACATTCCTTAAAGAGCTTTCGGCAAAAAAGAAAGCGTGTAAGGATGTGCTGGCAGTGATCCCCAGCAACATAGATACTGCACAACGCCTTTGCCCCACCTCCGAGAACTGGGAGGAGATTGAGGCAGAACTGGAGAGCAAAAAGAAACTCCTGGCTGATGTCGATGCAAAGATCACCGACAAGTCAAAAGCCAGCGAGGAGGAGTATAAGCGTAAAGCCGAGATCCAGAAACAGATTGGTGATGCCAGGCTGAAACTCTCCCAGAGGGAAAACGCTATCAGATCGCAAGCCCAGAAAGGACAAAACCAGGTGAAACTGGAGCTGAATCAGTTGAGCTTTGACCTCCAGAACGCCCAGAACACCCTCCAGCGTTTGACCTCCCAGATCAACCAGACCACCAGCGAGATCACCACCACCCAGAACGAACTCACAGCGTTGAGGAATGAGTATAAGATGATCCAGGCGGAAACAATCTCCTATCCAGAGGGAGCCTTTGTTTGCCCCACTTGCAAACGCCAGTTGGAGGTTGATGATATAACCGCCAAACAGCGTGAAATGGAGGCTAATTTCAATGCTGAAAAGGCAAAGAAAACCAGAGCCAATATCAACGCTGGCAAGGCTAAGAAAACCCACCTGGAGGAACTTAATACACGTCTGGCAAAACTCCAGGAGGATAAGGCTAAGTATGAGGAAACCATATCCTCTGTAACCGATAAGATTAATGCAAAGAAAGCCTCCATGCCAGAAGTGCCAGATACCTCCCTGGAGATCGCCAATGATGCTGAATGTATCACGCTCCGCAACGAAATCTCTGAGTTGGAAAACCAGCTCACAGTAGAGGTTAAGCCAGTGGATCTCTCCGATCTCCAGGAGCAAAAACGGATGTTCAATGAGAATATCCAGGAGCTATACCGAATGCTGGCAAAACGTGAACAGATCGCCAGAGCCGAAAAGGAGATCAAGGAACTCCAGGAGAAACAGATCGCCAACAATCAAGCCCTGGCAGACCTGGAGAAATGGGAATACACCGCCCAGGCATTCCAGAAAGCAAAGGATAACAAGCTCATGGAGCGTATCAACGGATTATTCCAGGTGTGCTCATTCAGCTTTGTTGCCGAGCAACTGAACGGAGGCGAAAAGATAACGTGTGTATGCACGGTGGATGGCACTCCATATCCCGATGTGAACTTTGCCAATAGGGTAAATGCTGGGCTGGATATAATCAACGCTATATGCCGATCCAAAGGTATCTCTGCACCGATATTCATTGACAACAGAGAGAGCGTAAACAATATCATCCCCACCGTTTCCCAGGTGATCAATCTCCGAGTTTCAAACGATCCTCAAATTACAATCCAATGACACAACAAACGACAACACAACTGGCTGGGGATGCAAACAACGCCCCAGCCAGGGCACCCAGACCAGTTGATATACTGAAAGCGGTTATCAAGGAGGATGAGGTGCAACAGCAATTCCGAAATGCCCTGGGTAAAAACTCTGGCACGTTCCTAACCTCCGTGGTTGAGCTATTCACTGGAGATAGTAAGCTCCAGAAATGCGAGCCTAAGCGAGTGCTCACTGAATGCCTCAAGGCTGCCACATTGCGCCTCCCTATAAGCAAGGCACTGGGTTTCGCTTTCGTGATCCCTTACAAGTCAAGGGCAAAACAAATGGTGCAAAAAGCCGATGGATCCTACAAAGAGGAATGGGTTGATGTCTATACCCCCTCATTCCAGATCGGCTACAAAGGATTGATCCAGTTGGCTCTAAGAACTGGGCAATATCGCACGATCAACGCTGATGCCGTCTATGAGGGAGAGTTGCGAAAAGGCTCTAAGCTCACTGGTATCTATGATTTTGAGGGAGAGCGTATATCAGATAAGGTTATCGGCTATTTCTGCTACTTTGAGCTGCTGAACGGCTTTAGCAAAACCCTCTATATGTCGGTGGAGGCTATGGCTGCTCATGCAAAGCAATACTCAAAGGCACTCTCTGGCAAAGATACCACCGTTGAAAGTCTGCTCCAGATGGCAAATCTGCCAGTGGCTCCAGACAGCAAGCAAGTAGGCTGGCTGGGCAATTTTCACGGCATGGCGATCAAGACCACGATCCGAAATTTACTAAGTAAATACGGCTATCTCTCCGTGGAATTGCAAAAGGCTATGGACTACGAAACGGAGAGCGATGAGAAAGCGGTGGAGATCAGTGCTGATCGCCAGCTCCCAGCCTCCTCCGTTGCTATGCCTGGTAATGAGATTGATATTGAGGATGCCACTTATGAGAGCGTTGGAGTAAATGCCGATGCCCAGAAAGTTGAGCAATCCAAAGAGGAGGAATTTCCATATTAAGTAAGCTATGAAACTGGTTGTGTTAGGCAGCTCCTCCAGCGGTAACTGTTATGTGTTGGATGCTGGCAATGAGGCTCTGATCCTGGAGGCTGGAATCCGACTGAACGAGGTAAAAAAGGTTTTAGGTTTCAACATCCGTAAGGTTGTGGGCTGCCTAATCACGCACCAGCACGGAGATCACGCAAAGTACATTAAGGGAATGATTGATCTGGGGATCCCCACTCTGGCACTGCCAGAGGTATGGACTGCAAAGGATGTCTGGGGATCACGCTCTGTAGCGATCCAGCCAGGCAGAGGCTATAAGCTGGGCAACTTTAGGGTGCTCCCTTTTACAGCTTTCCATGATGTGCCGTGCGTGGGCTACATGATCAACCACCCTCAATGTGGCAATATCATGTTTCTAACCGATAGCTATGTGTGTGAATATAAATTCCGCAATCTCAACCATGTAATGATTGAGTGTAACTATGCTGATAGTGCTCTTTACAAAGCGATCAGTGAGGGGCGTACATTGCCCTCCCAGAGGGATAGGTTATTGACCTCTCACATGGAGCTGGAAACTTGCAAAGAGTATCTGAAAAGTTCCGACCTTTCCCAGGTTCATAATATCGTGCTGCTCCACCTCTCAAAGGATAATGGCGATGAGCTGTTGTTTGTGTCGGAGATTGAGAAAGCGACTGGAAAGGTAGTCTATGCTGGAAAACGTGGTTTAACAGTTGATCTGGATCTTATGTAATGGCAAACAAAGTCCTCATAGAAAAAAGGAATGGGTTATTCAACCTCCGACCTCTCTACGACTGGTTTAACAATGCTCTGGATGGGTTGTATCGGATTGATATAAAAAAGATCCGTAAGCCCAGGAGCAACGATCAGAACGGCTGGCTATGGGGTTGCATCTATCCAATGCTGCTGGATGCTCTCCTGGAGGCTGGATGGGAGTTTGTCAGTGTGGAGCAAGTTCACGAATTTTTCAAGGCTCAAATGACCGCTGATAAGGTAGTGAATAAACACACTGGAGAGATCATAGAATTCCCTGGATCTACTGCCACGATGGATACGGTAACATTCTCTACATACTGTGACAGGTTGAGGGAATATGGCAGAGAGTTTCTGGGAGTGGAGATACCCGATCCCGATAAATACTGGAGAATAAATGATAAGCGTACCAGACAATTTGATACATGAGTTAGCCAGGCACTTGCCAATGATCCTGGAGAGTATGCCAAAGGCACCTCCAGGCAAATTGAGGCTACTAAATGCAATAAGAGTGACAAAAACAAACATACAGAAAATTAAAAAATTAAGCGATGAGCGAAAACAAAAAAGTGGAGATCTACGAAAGTAATCTCAATGCTGCCTACCAGGTGGCAAACGAAAACGGAGGCGATGAGAGAATGATCCGCCTCCTGGATGCCCTCACTGGCAAGACAACTGCAAAAACCTATAAGCCCTCCCTGGATGATTACACCACGATCAAAACCTATGAGGATGCGTGTGAGGCACTGGGAATAGAGCCAAACTTCAACCGTGATAAACTGGTGTTTGCGGAGGAAGATCTGGAGGATCTGGAAAGAGTGCCCAAACATATCATTGCGCTGATGAAACTGGAAACCATAAGCTATGCCCTCTGGGGGCGTGATTTCCAGCCCCAGCCAGACGGAGAGGGATCTAAGGTCTATTGGTTCCCCTGGTTTGCTCTCTACTCCCAGGATGAGATCAACAATATGGATGATGAGCGGAGGGGTGCCCTCCTCGCTGCTGGTGCGGGTAATGGTGCGTATGCGGGTTTCGGTTGTCTGAATGCGTATTTTCGCTCCTCGGGTGCGAATGCGCACTTTGGGTTCCGCTTGTGCCAGGAAACGGAGGAGAAAGCGGAATATTTCGGAAAGCAGTTTATCCAGCTCTGGGCTGATTACCTGGCTTTCAATTTCACTGTTGGCGATCCTCTCAAATGATCATGGCGATGTGGACTAATTTTTACTATGGTGTGGTTGCCCTGGCTCTGGTGTTCCAGGTGATCCTCCTTTTCTGGGGGAAACCGATCAGAAAGCAGATCAAGCTCCAGGGTAACTATTCCCCTCTGGGGATCGTGTGCAACACCGTTACCGCTGCAACAATCCTGGTGGTGTTTGGAGGTGTTTTCACCTCTCAATCGGCTCTCTTTGTGTTCCTCCTTTTCACAATCTTTCTGGGGAAATGGATGGGCTGGAGAGTGCTTACCAGAAAGATTATCACTGTGAGTTTACTGGCATTTGTGCTGATCAACAAATTCCAGCTACATATCAACTTTTATCAACAATTTTATAACCTCTTTACGCAATGGTAGATGAAATTATGTTCCTGGATCTCCCCAGAGAGGAGAGGGAGCAAGTGATGAGGGATAACTGCGATCAGATCATTGAGCGGAGTTATACCAAAAAATTCGACCAGGAGGAGATCAACGCTCGGAGGGCTGAATATGCCGATGTGGGAATCCAGGTGGCAGAGCTGGAAAAACAGCTTGCGGAGATCCGTGCCGACTACAAAGGCAGAATCAAGCCACTCCTGGAGCGTATGAGTGGAATCCTGGATGAGATCAAATCTGGTGGAGAATGGGTAACAACGGAGGTATTCCTTTTCAAGGATATGGAGAGTGGCATGGCTGCAATCTACACTCCCGATGGGCACCTCCTGGAGAAACGACCCCTCACACCTGGAGAGAAACAGCCAACAATTATGACGGCTCTAAGAA
>ERZ778514.154-NODE-154-length-71769-cov-6.400912_pt1 | contig 71769 bp, 65 predicted proteins | sample MGYA00510344_ERZ778514 | MGnify/ENA primary metagenome ERZ778514 (study PRJEB29527, sample SAMN07138968) | mouse gut metagenome | material: feces | host: mouse | place: China:Nanjing | collected 2016-01-25 ...
TTCCGGCGGTAGAGGCGATGGAGGCAGAGCATGGGAAGGGGCTCTTAGAGATGCTCAAAGCTGCGGAGGCGGCAGCGGCTCAGGGAGTCGAGGATACGAAGAAGTATCAGGCGAAATTTGGACGTGCCAAATCACTGATGGAGAGAGCCGTCGGATATCAGGATGCAGGGGCGACCTCTGTATGGCTGATACTGCAGGGAATGCGGGAATTTGTAGAAGATAAAATGTAATGAAAGCAGCGCGGCAAACTGGACTGGTTAAGAATGCAATTATTGGCTCTTTTATTCAAGCCAAAACTGGTATACAGTATGGGAAAATAAAAAATACTAGAAAGAAAAGAGGTACTGATTATGAATTCTAATCTGAAAAAAATAGTTATGGCCGCGCTGTTTGCAGCTTTAGCATGTGTTGCTACTATGTCTATACGTATTCCGACTCCCGGGACAGGCGGATATATTCATCCGGGAGATGCGATTGTCATCCTGTCAGGTGTGATTCTCGGACCGGTATGGGGGCTTCTGGCAGCAGGAATAGGATCTGCGATGGCGGATCTTCTTGGCGGATATTTTCTCTATGTGCCGATCACATTTGTGATAAAAGGCGCGGTTGCGTTTGTTGCCGGAATGATTTATAAAAAGATTGGGAAGACGCCGAAAAGCCATTATACAGCGGTGGTACTCGGTGGCGTGGGAGATATCGTTCTGGTTGCGGGAGGGTATTTCTTGTGTGAGATGATACTATATGGGATATCGGGAGCGGCGGCAAGTATACCGGCGAATCTGATACAGGGAATCAGCGGGCTGATTATCAGTGTTGTATTATATCCTGCATTGCTGGCGGTCCCGGATATCAGGCAGATTGCCAACGGACAGAGTACGGCTGTTTCATAAATATTCATTTGTTAGGCTTGAGTTATTATTACAGTATCTGAACCGGCTCAGTAGGTGTTTGCAGAGCCCTGTCACCAGTACCGCGGGACTTCGGATGATTGAAGATGTACAATTGGAATAAACGTGAGTAAACATAATTTTCTTATTGACTTTATCTTGGTAAATTGATAACATTGTACCGTAGAAAATTATAAGATAAATTTGAGGAGAAGATGTTATGAAAAAATTGACTGCATTGATGTTAACTTTAATGATGGTGCTGTCTCTGGCAGCATGCGGCAGCGACAACGCCGGAGCGGATTCGGATGCTGGTTCTGATTCCAAGACGGAGGCTTCTGATGAAAGCGATATGGCTTATGTAAAGGGTAAGGGAACTTTAGTTGTAGGAATCACGGATTTTGAGCCGATGGACTTTAAGGATGACAGTGGAGAATGGGTAGGCTTTGACGCTGATATGGCGAAGGCATTTGCAGAGAGTCTCGGCGTTAAGGCTGAATTTGTAGAGATTGACTGGGATAATAAGATCATGGAGCTTGACGGAAAGACCATTGACTGTGTATGGAACGGTATGACGCTTACAGACGAAGTGACAAGTTCTATGGAGTGTTCCAACGCTTATTGCAATAATGCACAGGTTGTTATCGTGCCTACCGATAAGGCTGATAAATATCAGGATACTGGCAGCCTGTCCGGGCTGTCCTTTGCCGCTGAGGCGGGAAGTGCAGGAGAGGCAGAGCTGAAAAAGCTTAATATTGAGTGTACTCCTGTGAAAGCTCAGTCGGATGCGCTGATGGAGGTAGCTGCCGGAACTTCTGACGCTGCGGTTATCGATTCTCTTATGGCGGCTGCCATGGTAGGGGAAGGCACAGGTTATGAGGATCTTACCTATACGGTTGGGTTAAACAGCGAGGAGTACGGTGTAGGCTTCCGCAAAGGTTCGGATCTTGCCGCTTCCTTAAATGACTTTTTCGCTTCCAGTTATGCTGATGGAAGTCTGGCAGAGTGTGCTGAAAAATATAGTGTTCAGGCAGCGTTGATCGAGCAGAAATAAAGTAAGGGAATTTTTATGGAACAGATGATGGAACAGATGCCGATTGTAGTCCATGCACTGAATATCGGCTTTATACAAACGTTAAAATTATTTTTTGTCACGCTGATCGGTGCATTTCCTCTGGGACTTGTGATTGCATTCGGATCTATGTCAAAGTTTAAACCTTTGAGTTATTGTACAAAGTTGATCGTGTGGATCATCAGGGGAACACCTCTGATGATCCAGCTTTTGATTATCTATTATTTCCCGGGACTGGTACTTCATAATCCAATCTGGGGGAGCGGTGAATCCGGACGTTTCTTAGCGGCCTCGGTGTCTTTTATCCTGAATTATGCCTGCTATTTTTCGGAAATCTACAGGGGCGGGATTCAGGGAGTTCCGATCGGACAGGAGGAGGCAGGGCTGGTGCTTGGCATGACGAAGAGCCAGATTTTCTTTAAGATTACGCTGCTCCAGATGATCAAGCGTATCGTGCCGCCCATGTCCAATGAGATTATTACACTGGTAAAAGATACATCCCTTGCCCGTATTATTGCTCTGCAGGAGATCATATGGGCCGGACAGGCTTTTATGAAAGGCTCCTACGGAATATCCGGCGCTATCTGGCCGCTATTCTTTACAGCGGTGTATTATCTGATCTTTAACGGTGTTCTGACAGTCCTGCTTAGCCGTCTGGAAAGCAGATTAAATTATTTCAGGTAAACGGGGAGGGAATTATGGCAATTTTAGAGGTAGAACATATATGTAAAGCTTTTAGCCGTATGGAGGTCTTGAAGGATATCAGCTTTTCTCTGGAAAAAGGACAGGCGGTTTCCATCATAGGTTCTTCTGGGAGCGGAAAGACAACACTTCTTCGGTGTCTGAATTTTTTGGAAAGGCCGGATAAAGGAATCATACGGGTAGGAGGAGAAACGTTGTTTGACGCAGGCGATCCTTCTACTCAGTCAGAAGCGGCGATTCGGAAGAAGAGACTGCACTTCGGACTGGTATTTCAGTCCTTTAACCTGTTCCCTCAGTATACGGCTCTTGAAAATGTGATGCTGGCAAGGGAGCTTCTAGCATCTGAACAGCCGGATTATAAAGTAAGGAAAAAAGAGATTCAGGAAGAAATCCATGCACAGGCCGGGGAACTTCTGAATCAGATGGGGCTAAGCAATCGAATGGGCAGTTATCCGCACCAGCTGTCTGGCGGACAGCAGCAGCGCGTAGCTATCGCGAGAGCGCTGGCGCTGACGCCAGATATTCTATGTTTTGACGAACCCACATCTGCCCTTGACCCAGAGCTGACCGGAGAGGTTCTAAAGGTAATTAAGGAGCTGGCAGATAAGAAAACGACCATGATCATTGTAACCCATGAGATGGCATTTGCAAGAGATGTGGCTGACCATACGATTTTTATGGATGACGGAGTCATTGTAGAACAGGGAGATCCACGTCAGGTGTTTGAAGAGCCGAAAGAAGAGCGGACGAAACAGTTTTTGGCACGGTTTACACAAGGATAAGACGGTTTATCAAAATGCTGCCCGGAAGTTGCGGGCAGCATTTTGTCAGTATTAATTATATCTAAGTGCTTCGATTGGATTTTTCTTTGCTGCTTTATTTGCCGGATATATTCCGAAAAGAACTCCAATTCCTACAGAAAACGCAATCGACAGCAATACAACTTTTGAAGACAGGCTATAGTCTACATCTCCCACGATATTAATGCTTTCTATCGCAATCCACGATACTGTGATGCCTATCAGACATCCAAGCATGCTGATTACCAGCGCCTCTATGAGAAACTGCAGCATGATCGTCCCGCGTCCTGCGCCGACAGCTTTTCGGATACCGATTTCCCTTGTCCTTTCAGTGACAGATACCAGCATAATGTTCATGATTCCGATGCCTCCTACAAGCAGTGATATTCCGGCGATTCCGCCAAGAAGCAGCGCAAGCGTTCCGGTAACGCTGTCCATCGCTTCAGCGATAGCGGACTGATTAAATATGGAAAAAGCATCCTCATCTTGTTCAAAGCGTTCTAAAAACATGGTTTCCAGCCGGGCCTCTGCTGCATCCATATCATTTCCGTTTACTGAGATGCAGAAGGAAGTGACATTAAGATTCACATTTTCGGACAGCCGGATGAGAGAAGTATAGGGGATGAAGGCTGTATATGTGTTCCCTGTCATTGCGCTGGATGAGCTGTCATCTTCCTCTAATACACCGATAATAAGATATTTTTTCCCGTTTAACTTGATGTTTTCGCCAACCACATCCTTTCGCCCCATTACATCTGTTGCAAGATCTGCGTTGATGACAGCCACATTGCTGTGGTTGTCAAGGTCGGGCTTCATAAGAAAACGTCCCTGTTGTAATTTCAGTCTCTGGATATCCATATAAGCGGCGGTTGTTCCTATAATCTGAACGGTTTCCTCTGCATAAGTGCTTGAAGCAGACGCAGTGCTGGCCATAGACGGAGCGATGTTTTCAAACATATCGTCTTCTGTAAATTCCGAAAGCTCTGACAATTTTATCGGATGATTATGGTCATCGGATATGGTCGCATTCAGCATATCGTTTCCCAATGCGTTGATGGAATCTGTAATGGAGCCTGTTGCGCCGTTTACCAGTGATACAAGTACGACCAGTGACACGACTCCGATAATAATACCGAGCATGGTCAGAAATGAACGCAGCTTGTTAGAGAGGATGGATTTCAGCGCCATTTTAAGGGATTGCGCGATCATACCATTACCTCCTTTGCATCACCGTCTTTCATGCGGATACTCCGTTCTGCCTGCGATGCCACAGATTCATCGTGGGTGATCAGCACGATCGTATTTCCCTGTTCGTGCAGCTCGTGGAACAGGTTCATGATCTGATATCCGGTATTGGAATCCAGATTCCCGGTAGGTTCATCCGCGAGGTAAAGCGATGGCCCTTGGGCCATCGCTCTTGCAATGGCGACTCTCTGCTGCTGACCGCCTGATAGTTGGCTGGGTTTATGTCTGCGCCGTTTATACAGTCCTACCTTATTAAGAGATTCCTTCACCCGCTCTTTTCTCTCTCTGGCCGATAGTTTTTGATAAATTAACGGCAGTTCTACGTTTTCCTCGGCGCTCATATTCCCAATCAGATGAAAACTCTGGAAGATAAATCCGATCTTGCGGCTGTGGATGCGGGCCAGATCGCTTTCGGTGCAGTGTTCAATTGGCTGTCCGTCCAGAATGTACTGTCCCTCGTCAGGAGTATCCAGACATCCCATAATATTCATCATTGTAGATTTGCCGCTTCCGGACGGACCGATAATACTGACGAATTCCTCCCGGTAGATGTGAATATTTGCGTGACTGAGTGCATGAACTTTTTCATCGCCGATCTGGTATGTCTTCGATATATTTTGAAAAATGATCATAACGATTGCCCCTTTCAATTCCCGGAAGATCTGCCGTCGTGTGTTATATTGTCATGAGAGCCGTCAGAATCCTGTTTTTTTCTATTGCCTTCTGGAGGGGAACCCGGCATCTGAACATCTCCGCCCATACCTCCCGGGAATCCGAAATTTTCGTTAAAACTTTCTGCTTTGTCTGCTGCGGCTCTTGTATAATATACTTCGTCGCCTTCTTCTAATCCGCTTGATATTTCGACATTCTGCCCGTCTGACAGGCCCGTTTCCACTGCGGTTTCACCAGAGAGAGTCCCGTCTTTATCTTTTTGAGTGTATACAAAAGATTTGTCGCCTCTTTGCTGCAGCGCGGTCATGGGAAGTATCAGTGTATCCTCAGCTTTACTTACTTGTATAGCAGCGGAAGCGCTCATGCCGATACGCATATTTTCATCCATAGGGACAGTGATCTCTACTTCATATTTTGTGCTGCCGTTTCCGGCGGAGGCAGTGTTACTGATCTTTGTCACTGTTCCTGTATATGATTCATTTTCTAAAGCATCTAATGTGACGGCGGCGGACTGTTCTTCTTCGACAGACAGGATGTCAAGCTCATCTACATTTACGATGATTTTCGCATAATCCTGACTTGCAATCGTAAATGCGACTGTTTCGTAAGCGCTGTATTCAGATGAGGAATCGGAAGCAGTTCCGTTTGATGAGGCGCTGCCTGATATATTGCCGGATGAAGCGCCGGATTTCGAGCCTGACTTGCCGGCAGATGAGCTGTTCTTATTTCCAGAGCTATCTGTTTTGTCCTCAGAGTTAGAACCTGCTGTATTTGAAGATTTGTCTTCTGTCTTGCTGCTGTCGGAACTATCGCCGGAGTCTGACAGGTCTGGTGCGTTGTCCTGTCCGCTTGGTGTGTCGGAAGTCTTCTCATACTTTGCCACGATTTTTAGTGTATTTCCTTCTCCGGTGTGGTTGATATTCCAGTTAAAAGCGGCATCTTTTATTATTGGCAGATTTTTTTCGGAAAAGGTGTAGCCGTTTTTTGCAGTTAAGACGATCGTCGCGGTATAGACCGTTCCGCCTTGGAATACACCGCCGTTCAAGTCCCATGAGATGGTTCCGGTATACATGCTTGTTTCCGGTATGTTTTTTTGCGGCGAAGCTCCTGTTACCGGCGCCTGTATAGACAACGCTGAATAATCCGTGACGGTCTTAAGCTGTGACGGTTCATCAGAATTGTCTTCTGCATGGTTAGGATTACCTTCTGTGTCATCAGAAGTATCAGCCGAAATATCTGCTGTTAAAAAGAGAAGCGCACGGTCACCAGAAGTACTTTCTGCGGACATCTGTGAGGTGGAATTACTGTTTTGTCCGGCGCTGCTTCCGGAGTCTGAAGACGCGGTGTTGTTAGAGGTTTCGGAATTTTCGGAAATATTGACAGCCCCGATGATACCGCTGACCGAGGCAGTGATCACTGGTTTTTTATAAAGGGAGGTGAGCAGTTCTTCGGTCTCCTCAAGCTCGGCCTTTTCTCCGTTCAATTGTTCTTTTTCTAACGAAGATAAATTGCTGTCATCTAATTCATCCTCAATGGATTCCAGACTATCTTTCACTTCTACTAAAAGACGGGTAACGGAGGTTTTATTAAGTTTTGCAAGTGTCTGGCCTTCTGTCACTTCCTCGCCGCTTTCTGCTTTGATCTCATCCACCTTGATTCCTGTTGGCACGGTGATATCTATTGTTTCGGAAACTTCCAGATTTCCGCTTGCATCTATTGTATTGCTGATACTCCCCTTTGTTACGGTTACGCTTTGTATGATTGATTCCCCGCTATCCTTTGCGCGTGCGCTCCTTGCCCGTACAGAAACCGCAAATGTCCCGGCCCCCAGCACAAAAAGGATAACGATTGCAAGGATAAGATTTGCCTTCTTTTTAAATATTCTTTTTGGAAATGTTCCTGTTTTCATAGATTCCTCCTTTTTCCCGTCATTTTACATCCTTATTTTATTTTTAAACTGTGAAAGTTTGTTGGGGAAAGTGTGTTTATTCTATGAAAATTTTCAATGTATATCCAATGTTCAATACTTTGGTTTTGAAGTTATCAGAAAATTCAATAACTGGCATTTTGCATCTGCCGCTATACATTATTAATAAAATAAGCTATAATTGTAAAGAATCATGGGAATCAGGGGGAATTTGAAGGTGGATATTTTTGAAAAGATGCACAGTGGCAAGATATACGATCCGGGCGATGCGGATGTGCTTGATAAACAGATGGGCTATCAGGAGCTTTTATATGATTATAATATGACAAGGCCCGGCGAGGGCATGAAGCGGCAGACTCTTCTTAAGAAAATGTTTGCAGATATCGGAGAGAACTGTTATATTGAGCCTCCTCTCCATGCGAATATGGGTGCTCATCATGTTCACTTCGGCGAAAATATATATGCTAACTATAATCTTACTCTTGTGGACGATACGCATATATATGTGGGAGATTATACGATGTTCGGGCCGAATGTAACGCTTGCGACGGCAGGACATCCGATCTTGCCGGAGCTTCGGCAGAGGGGACTGCAGTACAACATGCCGATTCATATCGGAAGTAATTGCTGGATAGGGGCAGGAGTTATCATTTTACCGGGAATTACGATTGGGGATAATGTAGTCATCGGTGCGGGAAGTGTGGTAACAAAGGATCTTCCTTCCAATGTAGTTGCGGTGGGGAATCCATGCAGGGTTCTGCGGGAGGTAAATGAACATGATAAAGAATATTATTTTAAAGATCATAGAATAGATTATGAAGATCTGTAGAGAGGCAGGTAATCAGAATGCTGGAGACAGTAAAAGAAGAAGTATTGGAAAAGGTAAGAAAAAGATTTGAGAATGACCGTTTCGCAACGGACAACGGGGCGGTAATCGAAGCGGTGGGTGAAGGATATGCGCGCTGCGTGATGTCTTTGGACGAACATCATTATAATGCAGTAGGAAGTGTTATGGGAGGCGCAATATTTACTTTGGCGGATTTTGCGTTCGCAGTGGCGTCTAATTGGAATAAGAAGCCTTGTGTGTCGCTGACGGCACAAATTACCTATCTTGGCAGGGCGAAGGGAAAGAAGCTGATTGCCGAGGCGGAAAAGGTGAAAGAGGGAAGGACAACCTGCTATTATCTTATCGAGGTAGCAGATGAACTGGGCAATAAAGTTGCCCATGTGACATCGAATGGATTTTCGGCAGGATAAGGAGGACGGCGGTATGGATTATGAAGGCCAGATCTGCCGTGCTCCCATGGAACGTGCGTCGTTTATGCTTCCGGTTATGGTAGGATGTTCCTATAATCGGTGTAAGTTCTGCAATCTATTTCGGCATTTGAGATACAGAGAGCTTCCGAAAGAGCAGATAGAGCAGGAACTTTGCAGAGTGAAGGAGGCGGGAGGAAGTCCCAAAAAGATATTTCTCGGAGACGGTAATGCGTTCGGACTGAAAACGCGGCGGCTTATGCAGATACTCGAATTGATCCATATGTACTTTCCGGAATGCGGCTGTATTAATATGGACGCGACAGTGACGAGTGTCCTTGGGAAGACGGATCAGGAACTTAAAACACTTTATGAAAACGGAGTCCGTAATTTGTATCTTGGAATAGAGACAGGACTGGACGATGTGCTGGAATTTATGGAAAAGGACCACAATCTTTCGCAGGCGTATCAGGCGGTGAAGCGGCTGAAGGCGGCAGGTATGGTCTTTTCTGCCCATATTATGACGGGAGTTGCAGGAAAAGGCAGAGGCATGGAGAACGCCAAAGAGCTTGCAAAATTTCTAAACCGGACAGAACCGGTGCATGTTGTTAATTTTTCTATGTTTTTACACAAGGAGGTTCCTCTCTACAGGCATATGGAAGACGGAAGCTATATTCCGGCAGATGAGCTTGAGAATTTAAAAGAAGAAAGACGGCTTTTAGAACTCCTAGAAGCGCCTCTTTTATATGATGGACTTCATGATTATATTGAGAAAAGGTTCAGAGGAAGGCTGCCGGATGACAGATACAAGATGACCGCGAAACTGGATCAGGCTATAGAGGATTATGAAAAGAGGGAACCGGTCTATTCTTATGTGCAGGGAGAATGTCCGGATCTTGTCCGGTGCGACGGCTGCGCAGACAGAGCGGATGAAAGAATATGGAATATGAAAGATAAGGAGATAAAAGGAAGATGATGAACTATGATATTGTGATAATCGGAGCAGGGCCGGGCGGGATTTTTTCTGCGTATGAGCTGGTAAAATTAAAAGACAACCTTAAAATCGGTATATTTGAGGCGGGGAGCAGCCTGAAAAAAAGAAAGTGTCCGATTGACGGAGAAAAGATTAAGTCCTGTATCCGCTGTAAAAGCTGTGCGATCATGAACGGCTTTGGCGGGGCCGGAGCATTTTCAGATGGGAAATATAATATTACCAATCAATTCGGCGGTACGCTTTATGAATATATCGGAAAGAAAAAAGCGATAGAGCTTATGGAATATGTGGACGGTATCAATGTTTCGCATGGCGGGGAAGGGACGAAACTGTATTCTACTGCGAATTCAGACATCAAGAAGATGTGTCTGCAAAGTGACCTTCATCTTATGGAGGCATCAGTCCGCCATCTTGGGACAGATATTAACTATATTGTTTTGGAAAATCTTTATGATGAGTTAAAAGACAAGGTAGACTTTTTCTTTGATATGCCGGTAGAGAGAGTGCTTAAAAACAAAGACGTATATGAGGTGTATACAGAGCGGGATATGGCGGTCTGCCATAGCTGTATTATCTCGGCAGGACGAAGCGGCAGCAAATGGATGGAGACCGTCTGTAAGGATCTGGGTATACCTACAAAGTCGAACCGCGTAGATATCGGAGTCCGGGTAGAGCTTCCGGCGGAAGTATTTGCACATCTGACGGACGAGCTGTATGAGAGCAAGATTGTTTACCGGACAGAGAAATTTGAAGATTTGGTCCGGACATTCTGTATGAATCCAAAGGGTGTCGTAGTAAATGAGAATACCAACGGGATTGTTACAGTGAACGGTCACAGCTATGAGGACCCAAAAAAGCATACGGAGAATACGAATTTTGCGTTGCTTGTATCCAAACATTTTTCTGAGCCGTTTAAGGACAGCAATGGCTATGGGGAAAGTATCGCGAGGCTTTCCAATATGCTGGGCGGAGGAGTCATGGTGCAGAGATTCGGAGATTTGATAAGGGGAAGAAGAAGCACTCAGTCGCGGATTGATGAAAGCTATGTGACGCCTACGCTGGCTGCAACGCCGGGGGACTTAAGCCTTGTAATCCCGAAGCGGATTCTGGACGGGATTATTGAGATGATCTACGCTCTTGATAAGATCGCGCCGGGAACAGCGAATGATGATACTCTTTTATATGGGGTAGAAGTGAAGTTTTATAATATGGAAGTTGAGATTGATGAACATCTTGAGACGAAGCATAAGGGATTATTTGTGATCGGGGATTGCAGCGGCGTTACTCATTCGCTGTCCCATGCGTCTGCCAGCGGGATATGCGTGGCAAGATATTTGAGTGAATGTCTGCGATAAAAAGTTATTTTCAGGAGGTTTTGAATTGGGGAAGCAACAGATAATAAAGACGATATTGTCAGTGCTGGTTGTGATCTTGGGGAATATACTGTATGCATTGGCGGTAAAGTTGTTCTTACTCCCGGCGGGACTGGTGACGGGAGGAACGACTGGCATCGGACTTGCGGTCAATCACGCTGCAGGGATATCGGTTGCAACATTCGTCCTTATATTTAATGTAATCATGCTTGCGACGGGATATGTGATACTTGGAAAGCAGTTTGCGCTGACAACGATCGTCAGCACATTCACCTATCCGATTGCGTTAAATGTATTGGAGCGGCTGTTGGGAGATGTGGTGCTGACAACAGATATTTTTATATGTACGATTTTTTCAGGACTTGGGATTGGATTGGCGCTTGGGATTGTCATACGTGCGGGGGCCTCGACAGGAGGCATGGATATACCGCCTCTTGTGCTGAATCATTATTTTAAGATACCGGTCTCGGCAGGACTTTATTTTTTTGATTTTATCATTTTGCTAGTTCAGGCTTATTTCCAGCCGCCTGAGAAAGTATTTTATGGAATCGTACTCGTAATTATTTATACGATTACTTTAGATAAGCTGCTGCTTATGGGAACAACAAGAACGGAAGTAAGGGTAGTAAGTCAGCATGCGTGGAAAATCTGCGACGCCATCCTTGAGCGTATGGACCGGGGAGTGACGCTTCTTTCTGCAAAGGGCGGATATCTCAAGGAGGATACATCGGTAGTTTTAAGTGTTGTTTCGAATCGGGAGCTTCCGAAAGTCGAGCGTCTGATTCATGAGATTGACCCGGAGAGCTTTATTGTCATCAACCGGGTCAGTGAAGTGAGCGGCAAAGGATTCACCATGAAAAAGGAATACAGATAAAGGATGGATAGTCTCTACGATATCCATCCTTTATAAGAAATTAGCACTCAATACTTGACTTGGCTAACAATAAGTGTTATATTTCAAATAGAACAGAAAAATACTATATGTAGCATGTCAAGAAGGAGGCAATGTTATGAATATTAATAAATTTACACAAAAGTCATTACAAGCGGTTCAGCAATGTGAAAAGATCGCCATGGAATACGGCAATCAGGAGATTGAACAGGAGCATCTGATGTATGCCCTTCTGACGCAGGACGACAGCCTGATTTTAAAACTGATGCAGAAGATGGGACTTGATGGCAGCGCAGTCATTCATCGCGTGGAGGAGGCTTTAAGGAGGCTTGTGAAGGTTCAGGGCGGTCAGCAGCATGTGGGGCAGCATTTAAATAATGCGCTTGTATATGCAGAAGATGAAGCGAAGCAGATGGGGGATGAGTATGTATCTGTAGAGCATCTGTTTCTTTCCGTTTTAAAATATGCCAATAAGGAGATGAAAAATATTTTTCGGGAGCTGGGGATCAGCCGCGAAGGTTTTTTGCAGGCTCTTTCCACTGTCAGGGGAAACCAGAGAGTGACCAGTGACAATCCAGAAGATACCTATGATACCTTGAATAAGTACGGGACTGATCTTGTAGAGCGTGCCAGAGAGCAGAAGATGGATCCGGTCATCGGACGTGATGCGGAGATTCGTAATGTGATCCGTATCCTCTCCCGCAAGACGAAGAACAATCCCGTTCTGATCGGTGAACCGGGCGTCGGAAAGACTGCAGTTGCAGAAGGATTGGCGCAGAGAATCGTTAAGGGAGACGTACCGGAAGGTCTGAAGGATAAGACTGTATTTTCCCTTGATATGGGTGCGCTGGTTGCAGGCGCTAAATACCGGGGAGAATTCGAGGAGCGCCTTAAGGCCGTGCTGGAAGAAGTGAAGAAAAGCGACGGCAGGATTCTTCTTTTCATAGATGAGCTGCATACGATTGTGGGTGCAGGGAAAACGGACGGAGCCATGGATGCGGGGAACATGCTGAAGCCTATGCTGGCAAGGGGCGAGCTTCACTGTATCGGCGCGACCACGCTGGATGAATACCGCCAGTATATTGAAAAAGATGCGGCTTTGGAACGGCGGTTCCAGCCGGTGCTTGTAGATGAACCGACAGTGGAGGATGCGATTTCTATTCTGCGGGGCCTGAAAGAGAGATATGAGGTGTTCCATGGCGTGAAGATTACGGACGGCGCTTTAGTTGCAGCGGCAACGCTTTCAGACCGCTACATCTCGGACCGTTTCCTTCCAGATAAAGCCATTGATCTAGTGGACGAGGCGTGTGCTCTGATCAAGACGGAGCTGGACTCTATGCCGACGGAGCTTGATGAGCTGCAGCGTAAGATCATGCAGATGGAGATTGAGGAGGCCGCCTTAAAAAAAGAGGATGACAGACTGAGTAAAGAGCGGTTGGAGCATCTGCAGCAAGAGCTTGCGGAGCATCGCGAGGAGTTTGCCGGAAAGAAAGCCCAGTGGGATAATGAGAAGATCGATGTGGAAAGAGTGCAAAAGCTTCGTGAGGAGATTGAGCAGATTGGTAAGGACATTGAGCGGGCGCAGCAGGAATATGACTTGAATAAAGCGGCGGAGCTTCAATACGGGAGGCTCCCGATGCTCCAGAAGCAGCTTCAGGCGGAAGAGTCGAAGGTTAAGGACGAAGATCTGTCCCTTGTGCATGAGAGCGTGACGGACGAGGAGATCGGGAAAATTGTATCACGCTGGACAGGGATTCCTGTTGCAAAGCTGAATGAAAGCGAACGCAGCAAGACACTTCATCTTGCAGAGGAACTTCATAAACGTGTCATCGGTCAGAATGAAGGAGTTGAATTAGTTACAGAGGCGATCATACGCTCTAAGGCCGGAATTAAAGATCCAACAAAGCCTATTGGTTCGTTCTTATTCCTCGGACCTACCGGCGTAGGAAAGACAGAGCTTGCCAAGGCGCTTGCCAGCCAGCTTTTTGATGATGAGAGCAATATGGTACGTATCGATATGAGTGAATATATGGAGAAATACTCAGTGTCACGCCTGATCGGAGCGCCTCCGGGATATGTGGGATATGATGAAGGCGGTCAACTCACGGAGGCTGTCAGGAGAAAGCCGTATTCCGTTGTGCTTTTTGATGAGGTGGAAAAGGCGCATCCGGATGTGTTCAATGTGCTTCTGCAGGTGCTTGACGATGGACGTATCACGGATTCTCAGGGCAGGACGGTAGATTTTAAGAATACGATTTTAATTATGACTTCTAATATTGGTTCTTCCTATTTGCTGGATGGTATTGATGAGCAGGGGAACATTAACGAGGCGGCTTCTAAGGCGGTTATGGCAGAGCTCAGGAATCATTTCCGGCCGGAATTTTTAAACCGGCTTGATGAGACGATCCTCTTTAAACCGTTGACGAAAACAGATATTTATGACATTATTGATCTGTTGGTAAAAGATGTTAATAGGCGTCTGGCGGACAGAGAGATACGGATTTCTTTGACAGAAAGCGCGAAGAACTATATTGCAGACGGCGGATATGATCCTGCGTACGGAGCAAGGCCACTGAAGCGGTATCTGCAGAAGCATGTAGAGACATTGGCGGCGAAGTTGATGCTGCAAGGAGGAGTGCATGCAGAAGGCACGATATTCATTGATGTTATAGATGGCAGGCTTTCAGCTAAGACGGCCAGAGGATAAAACGGAATCGGCGGAGACGATGAAGAGGCATAAGGCATTCACACGGAGGAAACCTGTTGTGAATGCCTTTGTCGGGTAAAAATTAAGACAGGATTAAGAAAGGATTGAAAAATAAGGTTGTTTATTTACAAATATTTTGTTAGACTTTAAGGTATATTTGCTAAGGGAAGAGGGGATACCGGAATGCAGACCAGAAAAAAAGTAATTAAAAATGGCGTTTTTCTTATTGCTGTTTTTGGGCTTACAGTATTCGGTGTTTTTCATGGGGAAGACCTGCAGCAGGTGTATGCCGCCATCAAAGAGGCAGATGTCAGATGGCTCCTTTTGGGAGTTGTGCTGGTGGTGTGTTTTATATGGGGCGAGTCTTTTATTATCTGGTATATGCTCCGCTCCTTTCGGATCTGTCTGAAAAAAAGAATCTGTTTTCTGTTTTCTTCTGTAGGATTTTTCTTTAGCTGTATTACGCCTTCGGCCAGCGGCGGCCAGCCGATGCAGCTTTACTATATGAATAAAGAAAAGATTCCAGTGCCTGTTTCAGCAGTGGTGCTGATGATTGTAACCATTACTTATAAGCTTGTGCTTGTGGTGATTGGACTTGGAATTCTTGCTTTTGGGAAGGAATTCAGAGACCATTATCTGAGAGAGATTTTTCCGGTTTATTATTTGGGGCTTGTGCTGAATGTCCTTTGTGTGGGATTTATGACGATCCTTGTGTTTCACTCGCGTCTGGCGGAACGTATCCTGATGATGGGTGAGGAGTGGCTGGAGCGGCTGCACCTTATGAAACGAGTGGAGATGCGCGAGGATAAGCTTCGTGATGCGATGAGGACTTACAGGGAGACTGCACAATATCTGAAGCGGCACAAGAAAGTGCTTGTAATTGTCATTTTGTGTACATTTGTTCAGCGTTTTGCACTGTTTGCGGTAACATGGATGGTATACCGCTCATTTGGTCTGATAAGGATACATATGACGGATGTTGTGCTTTTACAGGCAGTGATTGCGCTGGCGGCAGACATGCTTCCGCTTCCGGGAGGCATGGGGATCAGTGAAGCACTGTTTTTAAAGATTTTTGCACCTGCATTCGGAGCGCTTTTGCTTCCTGCAATGGTGCTTTCCAGAGGGCTTGGATATTACAGCGAGCTTTTGATCAGTGCAGTGTTTACGGGGGCGGCACAGATTTATTATTCGGTTGTGCAAAAGGGAAAAGTATGAAATAAATCAGGCAAGGAGAATACAGATGATAGGATTTTATGATTACACAGTTGTTCTTACATATATAGGGTTCGCTTCAGGCATTATGGGAATGTTCTGCGCAACTACAAAGCACTTAAGACTGGCAGTGTTTTTTCTGGCTCTGTCCGGGCTTTGCGATATGTTTGACGGCAAGATCGCACGGACGAAGAAAAACCGGACGGAGGAGGAGAAAAGCTTTGGAATCCAGATAGATTCTCTCTGCGATATGGTATGCTTTGGCGTGCTTCCTATTATGATCTGCTTTAAGATGGGGATGCGTCATATCTATAGTATGGCGCTTTTGATTCTCTATGGACTTGCAGGGGTGATCCGTCTGGGATATTTTAATGTGATGGAGGAAAAACGGCAGGAAGAGACAGATGAAAACCGGAAATATTATCAGGGACTTCCGATTACTTCGATGGCGATCGCATTGCCGGTTTTTGTTGTGTTCTCTCCTCTTTTGCCGAATCATCAGGCATTCATTGTTATGCTCCATTTTATGGTTGCATCAGTGGGCGCATTGTTCGTAATTGATTTTAAAATTCGTAAATTATCTGCGAAGGAGTTGTTTTTGCTTGTAATAGCAGTTGCGGCAGCGGTGGCGGTCATTCTTTTTATATGGCGCAGTTGGTGGAATTTACTGCATTTTCATGGGTAGGAGGAGAGTTATATGCATCTGATCGCAGACCGCGGAGGGAGAGTCCGGGAAGAGAATTCTTTTCAGGACAGGCTTTTGGAGTGGATATATTCGCATATGGCGGGAAGACTACTTTTAAGACCGCTGGTTTCACCTGCCGTGTCAAAGTTTGGCGGGAGACTGTTAAGCAGAAAGGTTTCAAGAGTATTTATCAAGCCGTTCATACGAAGTCATTCTATTGATATGTCACAGTATGAAAAAAAGAGATATACTTCATACAACGATTTTTTTACACGAAGGCTTATGGACGGAGCGCGTCCTGTTGAGATGGAGCCTCATATATTCGTAAGTCCCTGCGACAGCCGGCTTGGAGTGTACGAGATAAACCGCTTGCGCACGTTTGCTGTTAAGCATACCAGATATACGGCGTTTAGTCTTTTGAAGAGCCGCAAGCTGGCGGAACAATATACCGGGGGATATGTATGGATATTCCGGCTATGTGTAGATGACTACCATCGTTATATATTCATAGATGGCGGAACAGAATCAAGAAGATTTCAGATTCCGGGTGTTTTTCACACAGTCAACCCGGCCGCAGGGGACAGATTCCCGATTTATAAAGAAAATACAAGAGAGTTTTCTATACTTCAGTCGGAGAATTTTGGGGAAATCATCCAGATGGAAGTAGGCGCTATGTTTGTGGGGAAGATTGAAAACCGTCCGAGGAAAGCGCGTGTAGAGCGGGGGCAGGAAAAGGGGAATTTTGCTTTCGGCGGTTCTACGGTTATCCTGATGACGAGGGCAGGGAAGGTTTTACCGGATCAGGATATTTTAGAAAATTCCCTGCGCGGGATCGAGACGAAGGTAAAGCTTGGAGAACGCATAGGGGAAAAGATATGAGACGAGTATGAACGGTATAAAAATTTGGTGTCATTTAAGCAGGAGGTTTTGGTTTGAAGAATGTAAAAAAATGGAAAGAATTAGGAATTGATCTCATGGTAGATGTGGCGGCAAGCATTATTATTGCCGTAGGCATCTATAATTTTGCTATGAGTGCGAATTTCCCCGTAGCCGGCTTTTCGGGAGTGGCAATCATTATGTATCATCTTCTTAGTATTCCGGTGGGTGTCGGGACGATTCTTTTGAACATACCGGTAGCCATATTCTGTTATAAGTTTCTGGGCAGAGATTTTTTTCTGCGTTCCGTTAAGACAACAGTGATATCTTCTGTATTTATTGATTATGTGGCGCCGTTATTTCCGGTGTATGAGGGAAATCGGCTTCTCGCGGCGCTTTGTATGGGCGTTCTGTGCGGAATCGGTTATGCTATGATTTTCATGCGTAATTCTTCTACCGGAGGACAGGATTTTATCTCTATGTCAATTAAGAAGGTGAAACCTCATATTTCTCTTGGAATGATTACGTTTGTGCTGGATATGCTGACTATTATGGCGGGAAGTATTCTTGTGTTTAAGGATGTGGACGGCTTTATATACGGTATTATCGTAACCTTTCTTATGGCGAGCGTTATGGATAAGATTATGTATGGTATTGATGAAGGAAAGATGACGCTGATCGTTACAGAAAAAGGCGAAGAGATGGCGCGGCACATTGACGAATACTCAGGAAGAGGTTCCACGATCCTGAAAGGAATCGGAAGCTATTCAGGAAAAGAGAAGGCGGTTGTTATGTGTGCCTGCAACAATAAGCAGATGTATACCATAAAGAAGATCGCGCATCATATAGATCCCAAAGCGTTTACAATTATCATGGAATCCAATGAGGTGCTGGGAGAAGGATTTAAAGAAGAAGTATAGGTAAAACAGAGCGATGATTTGTCGTATTTATAAGGAGGACAGTTAAAAATGAGGTATGATTTTGAGAGTGTGATCAAGCGTGAGGGGAAAGATGCATTGGCAGTTGACGGTCTGGGAATGCAGCCGGGATTTTCACCGGATGCGCCGAAGGAAGGGTTTGACTGCATACCGATGTGGGTTGCGGATATGAATTTCGCAGTAGCTCCCGGTATTGTAAATGCTGTCAGGGAGAGGCTTTCGCATCCTCTGTTCGGATATTTTATTCCCAGAGAGGAATATTACGATGCGATCATAGGCTGGCAGAAAAGCCGGAATCGTGCAGAAGGGTTAGAAAAGAAACATATCGGTTATGAGAACGGTGTACTGGGCGGCTTGGTGGCAGTCCTTGACTCATGCATAAAGCCGGGCGGCAATGTGTTGCTGCACAGCCCCACATACATAGGGTTTACAAAAAGTATCAGCGCCGCAGGATATCGTATTATCTTAAGTCCGCTTAAAAAAGACGAAGACGGGATCTGGCGCATGGACTACGAAGATATGGCGAAAAAGATTCGTGATAATGATATTCAGGCGGCGATTTTCTGCAACCCCCATAATCCGACGGGCAGAGTATGGTCGAAGGAAGAGATGGAACAGGCTATGGAAGTATACAGAACATATGGGTGTACGGTCATAGCTGATGAGATTTGGTCTGATATTATATTAGATAAGAATCAGTATATCCCTTTTGAGTTGATAAATGAGGATGCAAAGCAGAATACGGCTGCGCTGTATGCACCCAGCAAGACATTTAACTTGGCAGGATTAGTAGGGGCATATCATATTATTTACAATGATGAGCTTCGGGCAAATGTAGAGAAAAAATCTAAGAGATCACATTATAATGAAATGAATCTTTTGTCCATGTATGCATTGATCGGGGCTTATTCAGAAGACGGGGCCAAGTGGCTTGGCGAGCTTAAGGAAGTTTTGGCTGAAAATGTAAATTATGCGTGTGATTATATCAGGGAATATTTCCCGGATATTGAGACAACGAAGCCGGAAGGGACTTATATGCTATTCTTTGACTGCAGGCAATGGTGCGAAAAGAATAATAAGAATATGGATATTCTTTTAAAAGCCGGATGGGATGTCGGCGTGGCATGGCAGGATGGAAGGCCGTTTCACGGGGAATATGCGATTCGGATGAATCTTGCGCTTCCAACATCAAGAGTAAAGGAAGCGTTTGACAGATTAAAGAAGTATGTTTTCAGATAAATGTGTTAAAGAAGTTTTTATAAATAAAAGAACCGCAGAACTGTCCTGACAGGATTCTTGTTATAATCAGGGATGGCTCTACGGCTCATTCTTTTGTGGTTTCAGATTTTAATGACTATTTAGCATACAGTTTTACCAGCTCCATCATTACATCCACACTCTTATCCATACCTTCGACAGTAATATGTTCATAAGGTCCGTGGTATGCATGTCCGCCGGTTCCAAGGTTCGGACAGGGCAGTCCTTTAAAACTTAACTGACAGCCGTCCGTACCGCCGCGGATCGGGATGACAAGCGGTGTCACATCGGCAGCTTCGCAGGCCGTTTTAGCGTTGTCGATCAGATGCATGCAGCCGGCAATGATCTCAGCCATATTTTTATACTGATCTGTGATGGTAAGAGTGACAGTTCCTTCCCCCCATTTTTCATTCAGATCTTTTGCAATCAGGCTGAGCGTTTTCTTGCGTGCCTCAAAAAGATTCTGATCGTGGTCGCGTACGATGTAGTTAAGCTGTGCGGATGCACATTCGCCTGACATGCTTACAAGATGATAGAACCCCTCGTATTCTTCTGTCCCGCGGGGAGTCTCGCAGCCCGGAAGCATATTGTTGATCTCTATCGCAACCAGAGAAGCGTTGATCATGGTATCCTTGGAGGAACCTGGATGAACATTGAATCCTTTAATGTCAAAGCATGCTTTACAGGCATTGAAGTTCTCATACTGAATCTCGCCTTCCGTGTCCCCATCCATCGTGTAGGCATAATCAGCGCCGAATTCCTCTACATTAAAGTGGGAAGCGCCTGTTCCAATCTCCTCGTCCGGCGTAAATGCAACGCAGAGCTTTCCGTGTGGGATATTCTCCTCCTGTACTCGTTCGATCATTGTAAGAATCTCGGCGATACCGGCTTTGTCGTCGGCGCCCAGCACGGTAGTCCCGTCGCTGGTGATAAGGGTGCGTCCCTTTAAGGATGCAAGATGAGGAAATGTCTCAGGGCTTAAGAACAATCCGCTCTCTGCGATCTCCATCGCTTCGCCGCTGTAGTTTTCTGTCAGAACAGGTACAATATCGTGATCACAGAAATCAGCAACCGTATCCATATGTGCGATAAAACCGATGGCAGGCTTATCCTCATAACCTGCTGTTGCCGGAAGATTCCCGTACAGATAGCACTGATCATCCAGATGCACATCTTTAAGCCCCAATTCTTTCATCTCTGTCTCTAGGATTTTAGCCAGATCAAACTGGCACTGCGAGGATGGAACGGTTTCACTGTTCTCGTCACTCGGTGTACGTACGGCCACGTACTTTAAAAGTCTTTCATAAGCTTTCATTGTGTCATTCCCCTTTCTTTCTGATACCGCCGGCTGCTGCGGCATGTATCAGTATATCGCTTCACAATAAAATAATCATAACATATTTTGTCTGCTATGGCGAGAGGTTTCGTGTGATGGAATATTCATTTTTTCAGGAGTCGTACACAGCGCTAACGCCGGTCAAAAAAGATATTTTTTCCTGATATGCTTAAGGGGATACCAAGCCAGCGGACACCGCTTTCCAGTTCTTCCATCTCGGCGGCAGCTTTTCCGGCTGACCACATAATACGGTTGTCCACATTGTCATGCGCGGCTACGTTGACGGCGGAGGATACGGCGATTCCCAGGTCAACAAGCAGATGCGCACAGACGCCGCCTGCTTCCTCGCATGCATGGCAGTCTGGAAATCCGCACAGTCCGCAGTGTGCGATATGCCGGCAGTCTTTCCTTGCCCCGATTAACACAACGGCCTGACTGTCTCTTACATTGGCGGCATCTCTTTTGTACCAGAATGCCTTTTCCTCTCCGAAAAGCTGTATGCCAATTTCCTCCATCTTATCAGCCAGCCGGTTTTTATCTGTCTTTGTCAGCATATAGGTGACAATGGAATCCTGTCCTTTTGCTTTGGGGGCTGTGCGTGCAGCGGCACACATTCTTGCCGCAGTGTTAAATAAAGCTTCTTTTTCCATTTCAGTACTGTTATAGATCATAATTTTTCTCCTTGGGATTTGGGGGTAAATTTCGCGGATTCTTTCAATTAATATAAACCTTGAAGTTTGTGGATGTCAATGCCTTATGGAGAGAACCTGTAATTGCTGTCAAAAGAATACTATTATTTTCGCAATGTTTATGATAAACTTAGGAGGAAAATATATGGGAAAGCAACAAAATATCGTACCATTAATCAGATATATAAATGTCAGGAGGCATGATTTATGAAGTTGACGCAGTTATTAGAGCATTTACAGTATGAGGTAATACAGGGGAACGACGATGTTATGGTGACGGAGCTCGTGAATGATTCCCGAAGGGTGTGCGAAGGCAGCGTGTTCGTATGTATCAGCGGGGCGGTATCGGATGGTCATTCTTATATAGCGGATGTGGCGGAAAAGAAAGCCGCGGCAGTGATTGTCGAGAAGGATGTAAAGCTGCCGGAAGGTCTGACTGTTATAAAGGTTTCGGATACGCGCTATGCGTTGGCGCTTATGTCAGCGGCGTATTTCGGATATCCGGCAGATCGGCTTAAGGTGATCGGAATAACCGGAACGAAGGGCAAGACAACAACTACTTATATGGTAAAGTCTATCCTTGAAGGTGTGGGACATAAGGTGGGGCTGATCGGGACGATAGAGGTACTGATCGGGGATAAGAGTATTCCGGCAAATAATACGACGCCGGAATCCTATACGATACAGAAGTATTTTGCAGAGATGGTAAAGGCTGGCTGTGACAGTGTTGTTATGGAAGTTTCGTCTCAGGGGCTTATGCTTCACAGAACGGCGGGAATACCATTTGAGATCGGCATATTTACCAATCTCGGTGAGGATCACATCGGACCGAATGAACATAAGGATTTTGAAGATTATAAGCATTGTAAGGGCCTGCTTTTCAAGCAGTGCAGACTTGGCATTGCCAATGTGGATGACAGATGGTTTGAAGATGTGTTTGCGGGGGCAACCTGTAAGGTGGAGACTTTCGGGCTTTCAGAAAAAGCAGGGCTGCGGGCGGCGGATATCCGCCATATCTCAAAACCGGGATATTTGGGAGTAAAGTATCATGTGTCGGGACTTATGGATTTTGATGTGGAGATTGATATACCGGGCGAGTTCAGCGTATATAATTCTCTGACAGCTATTGCAGTGTGCAGGCATTTTGATGTGCCTGTAGAAAACATTAAGGCGGCCCTTAAGGTTGCGAAGGTAAAAGGACGCATTGAGATGGTAAAGGTATCGGACGAATTTACACTGATGATTGATTATGCGCATAATGCCATGGCGCTTGAGAGTCTTCTTCATACATTGAGAGACTATGATCCGGGGCGTATCGTGTCTGTATTCGGCTGCGGCGGAAACCGTTCAAAGACAAGGCGGTATGAGATGGGCGAGGTGTCCGGAAGGCTTGCGGACTTTACTATTATTACTTCGGATAACCCGAGATTTGAAGAACCTCAGGAGATTATTGATGATATTATCATCGGAATGAAAAAGACAGATGGTAAATATATTGATATCTGTGACCGGGGAGAAGCGATCAAGTATGCTATCCGGCATGGACGTCCCGGCGATGTGATCGTAGTTGCAGGAAAAGGTCATGAGACGTATCAGGAGATCAAGGGCGTAAAGTATGATATGGATGACAGAGTCCTGATTCAGGATGCGCTGAAAGAAATTGCGGAAGGAAGATAAGATATTTTACGGATGTACGCAGATATTATTGTAGATATTACCCATGAAAAGCTTGATAGAATATTTCAGTACAGTATCCCCTCTGAATTAAGAGGGGAACTTTCTATAGGTACGGAAGTGATCGTGCCTTTTGGAAATGGAAACAGAGAAATATCCGGTTATGTGATCGCGTTTTCTGAAAAGACGGATTATCCGGCGGATAAGATAAAGCCAGTGTTGAAAAAGGCGGAAAACAGTGTTGCCATTGAGTCAAGGCTGGTGGCTCTTGCCGCGTGGATGAAGGAGCAGTATGGCGGAACCATGATTCAGGCATTAAAGACGGTGCTTCCGATTAAGAGGAAAGAATCTTCGCGGGTGAAAAGAAAAGTACGGCTTTTGCTTAGTGAAAACGACGCAAGAGAAAAATTAAAGCTATATCTTGATAAGAACCAGAAAGCCCGCGCAAGGCTTCTGGCGGGGCTGATAGAGCAGCCGGAGCAGGACTATGAGCTGGTGACAAAAAAGCTGAACGTGACGCTTGCGGTGATCCGCTCTCTTAAGGAGCAGGGGGTGCTTTCTCTGGAATCAGAGAAGGTCTTGAGAGGATCTGTGAAATACAAAAAGCATGGAGAAGAGACGGTGTGTTTTAATGCGGAACAGGAGCAGGCAGTCAGCCGCTTTTGGGAGGATTACAGCAGGGGTATCTTTGGAACTTACCTTGTGTACGGGGTTACAGGAAGCGGCAAGACGGAAGTTTACATTGAGATGATACGCAGGGTAGTGGAGCGGGGGAGACAGGCGATTGTGCTGATCCCCGAGATTGCTCTTACCTATCAGACAGTACTCAGGTTCTATGCCCGTTTCGGCGACAGGGTGTCCATCCTGAATTCCAGAATGTCCGCCGGTGAGAGATATGACCAGATGGAGCGGGTGAAGCGGGGAGAGGTGGATGTGATGATCGGTCCGCGTTCTGCTCTTTTTACGCCCTTTTTGAATCTTGGGCTGATCGTGGTTGATGAGGAACATGAGTCTACGTATAAAAGCGAACAGGTTCCAAGATATCATGCAAGAGAGACGGCCATCGCAAGAGCGCAGATGGAAGAGGCGAGCGTGGTGCTTGGTTCGGCGACTCCTTCATTGGAAGCTTTTTACCGCTGCAAAACGGGAGACAGCGTTATGTTTGAGCTTACAAAGCGGGCGGCGGGGCAGAATCTTCCTGTCGTTTATACAGTGGATATGCGGGAAGAATTAAGAAGGGGGAACCGTTCGATTTTGAGTGACCGCCTGAAAGAAAAAGTGCGGGAACGGCTGAACAAGGGGCAGCAGGTCATGCTTTTTTTAAATCGGCGAGGATACGCAGGATTCGTTTCTTGCAGGTCGTGTGGATATGTAGTAAAATGTCCTCATTGCGATGTGTCTTTATCGGCGCATAAAGGCGGCAGACTGGTCTGCCATTACTGCGGCTATGAGGAGCAGGCAGCGGATACATGTCCTTCCTGCGGTTCCGCTTGTATCGGTGGTTTTAAGGCGGGGACACAGCAGATAGAGGATATCGTAAAGAGAGAATTCAAAGACGCATCGGTGCTTCGCATGGATATGGACACCACGAAGTGTAAAGACAGCCATGAGAAGATTTTATCCGCGTTTTCTAATGGAGAGGCAGATATATTGATCGGAACACAGATGATCGTGAAAGGGCACGACTTCCCGAATGTGACGCTGGTAGGGATACTGGCAGCGGATATGTCGTTATATTCCAATGATTATCGTTCCGGAGAGAGGACGTTTGAACTTCTTGTACAGGCGGCGGGAAGAGCCGGACGGGGAGAGGTTCCTGGCGAGGTTGTGATTCAGACATACAGTCCCGAACATTACAGTATCCGGATGGCGGCCGAGCAGAATTACGAGGGCTTTTATGAGGAGGAGATAAGATACAGGGAATTGATGGGATATCCGCCTGTAAGCAGCCTTCTCGCGGTGTTGATGACGGGAGCGGACGAAGAGTATCTGGAATTTGCGGCAGGGTATCTTAAGAGCTTTGCAGTGCGTGCGGATAAGGCGAAAAGTCTGCAGATCATCGGACCTGCAAGCCCTTATGTGAATAAAGTAAATGATGAATACCGCAGGGTTTTGTATTTAAAATGCAGTGAAAAAAGAGTCCTGATAGAGATCAAAAATTTTATGGAGCAATATATTGAAATAAACAAAGGGTTTCAAAATATAAGAATACAGTTTGATTTTAATCCGATGGGAGTATTCTGATTTTGACTTTTTGACAGAGGTTGTTTATAATAGTAGCGATATCAGGCCAAAAGTAAAAGATTATATAATAGCATCAATCAAAATTAGGAGGAACTGTCATGGCATTAAGAAAAATCCGAGAGATGGGCGAGGAAGTGCTGACAAAGCACTGTAAGGAGGTTACGAAGATGAATCTCCGCACAAGACTTTTAATCAAGGATCTGTTCGATACGATGTATAAGGCGGCGGGAGTCGGTCTGGCTGCTCCGCAGGTAGGAATTTTAAAAAGGATTGCAGTGATTGATGTAGGTGACGGACCGATTGTTTTGATCAACCCGGAGATCATCGAACAGGACGGAGAACAGACCGGGGAGGAAGGGTGTTTAAGCGTGCCGGGGAAATACGGTATCGTAACAAGGCCCAACTATGTGAAAGTAAAGACTCTGACAGAAGACATGGAGGAGATGATCATAGAAGGAGAAGAGCTTCTTGCGAGAGCACTTTGTCATGAGATTGAGCATTTGGACGGAAAGCTTTACGTGGAGCTGGCAGAAGATGGGCTTCATGATGTAGAGAATGAAGGGGAGTAGAATATGAAAGTTATATTTATGGGAACGCCTGATTTTTCGGTGGGAACATTGAATGCGCTGGTGGAAGCGGGACATGAGGTTGTCCTTGTTGTCACGCAGCCGGATAAGCCAAAAGGGAGAGGCGGGAAGATGCAGGCGACTCCGGTAAAAGAGGCGGCAGCCTTGCATGGGATACCTGTCTTTCAGCCTAAAAAGATCAGAACCAAGGAAAGTATTGCGGAATTAAAAAAATATGATGCAGATATCATGGTTGTTATTGCCTTCGGGCAGATTCTTCCGAAAGAAATTCTTGAGATGACGCCTTATGGGTGTGTCAATGTGCATGCGTCCCTTTTACCGAAATACCGGGGGGCGGCGCCGATTCAATGGGCGGTCATAAATGGAGAAAAAGTGTCAGGAGTTACAACCATGCAAATGGACGAGGGACTTGATACGGGAGACATGCTTTTAAAAACAGAAGTAATTTTAGATGAAAAAGAAACCGGAGAAAGCCTTCATGACAAACTGGCGGCTGCCGGAGCAACGCTTTGCGTAAAGACATTAAGAGCGCTTGAGGAGGGGAAGATCACACCGCAAAAGCAAGGAGAAAGCTCTACGGAATATGCAAAGATGCTGGATAAGAGTCTTGGAAGTATAGATTGGAACAATTCAGCGGTATCAATTGAAAGGCTGATACGAGGGCTCAATTCATGGCCCGGTGCATATACAGAGTGGAATGGAAGGGTTATGAAGATCTGGGGGGCAGATGTGTACGCCAAAGACGCAATCTCTGACAGTAAAGAAAGACTTCCCGGTACAATCGCGAAGATAGAGAAAGATGGGTTCTATGTGCAGACAGGCGAAGGGCTGCTAAAAGTGACCGAGCTTCAGATTCCCGGTAAGAAAAAGATGGAAGCAGCAGCTTTTCTGAGGGGATATCAGATTCAGGAGAACGATGTCTTAAAGAATTGATTTGCAAATTTATGTTATACGGCAAGGCAGCCTTACGGCTGCCTATTGGGTTTTATTATGGGGTTTCATAAACTCGCTGTAAAATTCAAAGCTCTGTGCTCCGAAATATCCAAGTGAGAAACTGCCGGCCTGTACGCACCAGTCTACAAATATTCCGCGTTCAATGACCAGAACGTGGTGCGCAAGCTTGTCGACCGGAATATCGTCTCTGATCTCACCTTTTTTTTGTCCTTCTGCGATGATCTTTTTGACAAGTTTGATATAATATCTGTCTGTGCTTAAAAAGTTTTCCTGTGTCTGGTTGGAAAGCTGTGATTTGTACAGGGCACATAAAAATTCCGGTGAGACATTTCCTTCAATGAAGTAGGAAACATATTGTCCGAGCTGTTTTAGCTGGATCAGGCTGTTCAGACTTTTATCCATTGTTTTATAGAATTTTTCATATTCCTGATCAAAAAATGAGTATAATGAATTCAGAAGTTCATCTTTTGCCCTGAAATAGTAGTAGAAGCCGCCTTTCGATGTTCCGGCCTGACGGATAATATCGTTGATCGTCGTATTTTCATAACCTTTTTTGTAGAACAGATCCCATGCTGCATCCATAATGGTTTGTCTTAAACTATCTTTTTCAATATTCTTTTTCACTTTTTCTCACACCTTTTTAAACATTTTGATGGGTATATTTTTATTGTAACACGAAATTATAAAAATGTAATATTATATTAAAAATATATGAAAATTTGCTATTATGTACTATTTTGCTGTATAATGAATGCTATCGGAGTTTAACGGCGCAGAGCCAAAGACTTTTTGACATTACAAAATCAGTAAATATCAGGAGGAGTTTCAATGTATTATCCAATGTTTTTTGATACCACGTATATATTAGTTCTAATCGGTGTCATTATCTGTATGATAGCCTCGGCAAAGATGAATTCAACATTCAGCCGCTATTCCAGAGTGCGCAGCCGTTCTGGGATGACTGGGAGGGAAGCTGCGGAGCGTATTTTGTTTCAGGCGGGGATCAGAGATGTCAGGGTAGAGCATATATCAGGGAATCTGACCGATCATTATGATCCGAGGAATAAGACGCTTCGCCTTTCTGATGCGACGTATCATTCGGATTCCGTTGCGGCAGTAGGCGTCGCGGCTCATGAATGTGGTCATGCGATCCAGCATGAGACGGGGTATATACCGTTAGCGGTCAGAGGTTCTCTCGTTCCGATTGCGAATTTTGGGAGCAGTATCGCATGGCCCCTTATTATAATCGGTCTTATCATGAACAGCAATATGTCTGCGCTGCTTTTGAATCTTGGGATTTTAGCATTTTCTTTTGCAGTGCTGTTCCAGATCATAACACTTCCTGTCGAGTTCAATGCTTCCGGAAGGGCCCTTAAGATTTTAGGCAATTCAGGTATACTTTACGAGGATGAGGTAAGGGATACGAGAAAGGTATTGACCGCGGCGGCGCTTACTTATGTTGCCGGAGCGGCTTCTGCCATCCTGCAGCTGCTTCGTATCGTCCTTCTTGCTAACCGGAGAAACGATTAGGGAGGGCAGCGGATGTCGGCAGCAGTGAATGTAAGAGAGATCGTTTTAGAGACGCTGCTTCTTATCACACGGGATGGAGAATACAGCCATATAGCGTTGAGAAGTGTTCTGGACAAATATCAGTATTTGAGAAAAAGAGAGCGTGCATTTATTACGAGGTCAGTAGAGGGTACGCTTGAGCGTATGATAGAAATTGATTATATTATTAATCAATTTTCAAAAATAAAAGTGAATAAGATGAAGCCGGTGATCCGGACAATCTTAAGGAGCGGCGTTTATCAGTTGAAGTATATGGACAGCGTGCCGGACAGGGCGGTATGTGATGAGTCGGTTAAGCTTGCGGTAAAAAAGGGATTCGCAGATCTCAAAGGGTTTGTAAATGGTGTGCTTCGGAACATCAGCCGTAATCTTGAGGCGATCACTTATCCGAAGGAAGAAAACGAAACAGAATATCTGTCGGTATGCTATTCCCTTCCGGAATGGCTTGTTACTCAGTGGCTCCACGAATATGATGCAGCTGCTGTCCGGGATATGGGCGAAGCGTTTTTGAAGGACAGACCAACCTGTATCCGCTGCAATTCCAGTGTGATCAGCAAAAAGGAGCTTATGCGGCATCTGGCGGAGGAAGGCGTGACGGTTATGGAAGATACGCGGATGTCCTGTGCGTTATATATAAAGGATTATAATTATCTTGAGAAGCTTGAAAGTTTTCGGAAAGGATTTTTTTATGTTCAGGATATCAGCTCTATGGAAGTAGCTCAGTGGGCGGCTCCAAAGAAGGGCGAACGGATTATTGATGTATGTGCGGCGCCCGGCGGTAAGGCTCTTCATCTTGCAGAACTTCTGGAAGGTTCGGGCGAGGTGATTGCAAGAGATCTGACGGAATATAAGATAGGGCTTATACAGGAGAATATAACAAGAAGCGGTCTGTCCAATATAAAAGCGCAGCAGTGGGATGCGAAGGTTTTTGACAAAGAGCTTGAAGGAGCTGCGGATATTGTCATTGCGGATCTTCCGTGCTCCGGGCTTGGCGTGCTGGGTAAAAAGACAGATTTGAAATATAAGATGACTCCGAAGATACAGAAGGAATTAGCAAGTCTGCAGAAAGAGATCCTGTCAGTTGTCTGCGGATATGTGAAACCGGGAGGAAGACTTCTTTACAGTACATGTACGATACATAAAATGGAAAATGAAGACAATGCGCGTTACTTTTTAAAGCGGCATGCAGATTTTGAATTAAAAAAAGAGCAGCAGAGACTTCCGGGAGCAGACAACGGGGACGGTTTTTATATAGCGATGTTTCAGAAAAGAGGTTCTTAGTGGAAGAGAAGAGAATACAAAAAAAGGATATTGCGTCGTATAGTTATGAAGAACTGATTTCAGAGATGGAGAAGATCGGTGAGAAGCCGTTTCGGGGAAAGCAGATTTTTAGCTGGATTCATGAGAAACTGGCAGATGATTTTTTAAAGATGACGAATCTGTCAGGAGCGCTTCGGAAAAAGCTTGACTGTCTGTATGAGGTTCCAAAAGTTCAGATGGTCGCGAGACAGATTTCCAAAAAAGATCCTACGGAAAAATTTTTGTTTGAACTTGTAGACGGTAGTATGATAGAAAGTGTCCTGATGAAATACGATTATGGGAATTCTGTCTGTATCTCCTCGCAGGTGGGGTGCCGCATGGGCTGCCGCTTTTGTGCATCTGCGATCGGGGGCCTTGAGAGAAATCTTATGCCCTCGGAGATGCTGGGACAGGTATATCAGATTCAGAAGCTGACAGGTGAACGGATTTCCAATGTCGTTATTATGGGGACGGGCGAACCTCTTGACAATTATGATAATTTCCTGAAATTCGTAAGGCTGCTCAGTGATGAGCATGGGCTTCACATCAGCCAGAGGAATATCACAGTATCAACCTGTGGGATTGTGCCGAATATGAAAAGACTGGCAGAGGAAAGACTACAGATTACGCTTGCGCTTTCTCTGCATGGTTCAAATCAGGAAAAGCGAAAGTGGCTTATGCCGGTTGCAGGCAGATATGAGCTTTCTGAAGTGATGAGAGCTTGTGATTATTATTTTGAGAAGACAGGCAGGCGACCGACATTTGAATATAGTCTTGTGAAGGGCGTCAATGACGGAGAGGAAGACGCAAGAGAACTGATCCGGCTGCTCAGGGATCGTAATTGCCATCTGAATCTAATCCCGGTTAATCCTGTAAAAGAGAGAGGTTTTGAGAGACCGGAGAGGAAAAATGCGTTGGCTTTTAAAAATAAACTTGAAAAAAACGGAATAAATGTTACTATTAGAAGGGAGAAGGGCTCGGATATTGACGGGGCCTGTGGTCAGCTTAGGAGACGATATGCTGATGCAAAGAAGGAGAGATAGATGAAGACATATGCGATGACTGATGTGGGAAGAAGAAGGGAAGTCAATCAGGACTTTGTATACGTGACGGATGAGCCCATAGGGCCATTTCCGAATCTCCTTGTTGTTGCCGATGGTATGGGCGGACACAAGGCAGGAGATTTTGCGTCAAAATATACAGTGGAAGTATTGTGCAGAGAGCTTAAGAAGACAGCGCTGGATAAGCCTGCGGATATTCTTCTTCATGTAGTAGGCATTGCAAATCACGAACTTATAAAAGCAGCGAACACGGATATCAAACTGGAGGGTATGGGAACGACGCTTGTTGCGGCGACCGTCATCGGCAATACATTGTACTTTTCTAATGTGGGGGACAGCCGCCTGTATCTGATCAATGATAAGATACGACAAATTTCCAAAGATCATTCTCTTGTGGAAGAGATGGTAAGGCTGGGAGGAATCAAGGCGGAGGAAGCGAAAAATCATCCGGATAAGAATATTATTACAAGGGCTATGGGAGTAAAAGAAGGAGTAGAAGCTGATATTTACGAATATCGTCTGAGAAAGGGTGATATTATCCTGATGTGTACGGACGGGCTGAGTAATATGGTTGAAGATGAAGATATGTTTGATATTGTCAAGGGGGCCAGAGATATTGTGGAGGCTGTGTTGACATTGATAGAGAAAGCGAATAGCAACGGCGGAAGAGATAACATAGGGGTTGTTATGGCAGAGCCGCTGGTCGATGAGGTGAGTATATGGAAAAGGTAAAGGGTGGAATTGTGCTTGGAAAGCGATATGAAGTGCTAAGCAAGATTGGTGCAGGCGGTATGGCAGATGTCTACAAAGGGAGAGACACTATGCTTAATCGCTATGTCGCGATCAAAGTTCTGAAGAAAGAATATCGCGAGGATGATAATTTTGTAAGGAAGTTTCGTTCTGAGGCGCGGGCAGCGGCAGGACTTATGAATTCCAATATAGTAAATGTTTATGATGCAGGGGAAGACCGTGGACTTTATTATATGGTAATGGAATTGATAGAAGGTATTACGCTGAAGGAATACATCAAGAGGAAGGGAAGACTGTCTCATAAGGAGATTATCAGTATTGCGATTCAGATATGTACCGGTATTGGTGCTGCGCATGCGGCGAATATCATCCACAGAGACATAAAACCACAGAATATTATCATCTCTAAGGATGGTAAGGTGAAGGTTATGGACTTCGGCATTGCAAAAGCGACTACTTCGCATACAGTCAGCTCTAATGCTATGGGTTCTGTTCATTATACATCACCGGAGCAGGCGAGAGGCGGATTCAGTGATGCAAAGAGTGATATTTATTCTATAGGTATTACTCTTTTTGAGATGGCTACAGGAAGACTTCCATTTGAAGGAGATTCTACAGTATCGATAGCAATTAAGCATCTGCAGGAGGAGATCACGCCTCCGTCAGAATATGTAGAGGATATCCCGTACAGTATGGAGCAGATTATCTTAAAATGTACACAGAAGAACGGGGAGAGACGTTATGCGAATACGGACGATCTGATTCGTGATCTGAAAAGGTCGCTTGTTGATCCGGACGGAGATTTTGTCCTGATCCCGCCTCTCAGAAATGCGGATACGGTGATCATCACAGATGAAGAGCTGGATGATATCCGTAGTAATTATGACGATGACGATGAATATGACGATAACGAATATGACGATTACAGATATGGCGATGATCGGTATGATGATCGGTATGATGATGATCGATATGATGATGAGTATGATGATGATCGAAGAGGAAAAGGCGATGAAGATGTAAATCCTGGAATGAGAAAGGTCATGAAAGTTTTGACGGCCGTCGTAATTGTCATTATTCTCTTTATCGTGATTTTTGCGATTGGCAAAGCCGCAGGTATATTTTCATCCTTTGGTCAGAATGCGATTTTGGAGGACAAAGAGGATGAAGAAATAGAAGTTCCGAGCCTTATCGGAATGACTGAAGAAGAAGCGAAGGATGCGCTGAATAAAAAACTAGGAATTAAGGTGATTGGAAGCGAAGAATCTGATCAGTATGAGGAAGGAAAGATTATAAAACAGACTCCTGAAAAAGGCGAGAAGGTAAAGAAGAATACAACGATCAAGATCACCGTGAGTTCAGGGATTACGGTAAAGACGCAGACGGTTCCGGACGTAACCGGTATGGATGAGGATGCCGCGCAGAAAGAGTTGGAGGATAAAGGCTTTAAGGTCGGTACTTCTGAGTTTGAATATGATGACAGGTACAGTGCCGGAGAGGTTATCAGTACGTCGCCTTCGGCAGGATCAGAGGCGGCGGAAGGTGCAGAGGTTATTATGAGAGTCAGCAAGGGTACTGAAAAAAAGACGGTGCCGGATGTAGTTGGAAAAAAGGATGAAACAGCGCAGAAGGAACTTGTTGCGGCAGGGCTGGTAATCGGAGAAGTAGGATATGAATATAATGACAAGGTGGCAAAAGGAAAAGTGGTATCCCAAAGTATAAAAGGTGGGAAAAAGGTAGAAGCAGGCACTTCCATTAAGATTGTTGTCAGCAACGGTAAAAAACCAGAGGAAAAAGTAGAGGTTCCAAACCTCAGCGGAAAGACGTATCAGCAGGCGAAGGCGTTGCTTGAGAGCTATGGACTTGTCGCGGCAAAAGGCGGCGAGGAAGAAAGTGAAGAACCGGTTGGAAAAGTAAGCAGATGGTCTTCCGCCGGAAAGAGCGTAAAAAAGGGAACGACGATCACGGTATGGATCAGCGGCGGAATTCGTGAACCAGATACAGAACCAGAGCCGCCGCAGACGCCGACACAGACGCCGACACAGACGCCGCAGCCGCCGCAGACGCCGAATTCAGGCGAAGACAGTCCGACGTCAGATCCGAATAGTAGCCCGGAGCAGTAGTATGCAGGGAAAAATTGTAAAAGGAATTGCCGGATTCTACTACATTCATGTAGTGGAATCCGGTGTTTATGAATGTAAAGCAAAAGGTATTTTCCGAAAAGAGAAGATAAAACCTCTTGTAGGAGATAATGTAAAGATAGAAATTATTGATGAAAATGAAAAGACAGGGAATATTACAGAGATTCTGCCCAGAAAAAATGAGTTGATCCGTCCGGCAGTCGCCAATATTGATCAGGCATTGGTTGTTTTTGCGGTTACTAGACCGAGTCCCCATTTTAGTCTCTTGGACCGTTTTCTTGTTATGATGGAGAGTAAGCACATTCCGGTTATTTTGTGTTTTAACAAAGAGGATATCGCTGACGATTTTCAGATTAAAGCTCTTGAGAAGATTTATTCCGGCTGCGGGTATCCATGTATTTTTACAAGCGCTTTGGAGCAGAGGAATATTGAGCAGGTTAAAGCGCTGCTGACGGGGAAGACGACGGCGATCGCAGGCCCGTCCGGAGTAGGCAAATCATCAATGATTAATGTACTTCAGCCTGAAGCAAATATGGAAACTGGTGATATCAGCCAGAAGATTGAGCGCGGCAAGCATACGACGCGGCATTCGGAACTGTTCTTGATCGACGCAGATTCTTATATTATGGATACGCCGGGATTCAGTTCTTTGTATATGAGTGATTTTGAAAAAGAAGATTTGCAATATTTTTTCCCTGAATTTGAAGAATTTGAAGGTACCTGCCGTTTTGATGGCTGCAGTCACACCCATGAGCCGGACTGTGCCGTGAAAAATGCGGTTTCAGACGGGAAAATCGCGTCTGTCCGTTATGACAGTTACAAGAAGATATACGAAGAGTTGAAGGATAAAAGGAGGTACTAATATGAAGTATATTTTAGCGCCGTCGATTTTAGCTGCGGACTTTAAGGCGCTGGGCGGACAGATGAAGCAGACAGAAGATAATGGCGCCGGGTATCTGCATTTTGATGTGATGGATGGGATGTTTGTGCCGAGTATTTCTTTTGGAATGCCTGTATTAAAATCCATTCATGGAGCGACATCACAGGTGATGGATGCACATCTCATGGTGCAGGAGCCAATCCGCTATATCGAGGCTTTTAAAGAAGCAGGAGCAGATATTGTGACGGTTCATCTGGAGGCGTGTGAAGATGTTCGGGCAACGATCGGAAAGATTAGCCAGTGCGGCATGAAGGTTGGCTTATCCATCTGTCCGGAGACTCCGGCAGAGGACGTCAGGTCACTCCTTCCTGAAGTGGACATGCTGCTTGTTATGAGTGTACATCCAGGTTTCGGAGGACAGAAGTTCATTCCGGAGTCTTTGGATAAGATACGAAAAATCAGGAAAATGGCAGAAGAACAGAAGCTTAATGTGGATATACAGGTTGATGGAGGAATCTATCTGAGTAATGTTAAAGAAGTTCTTGATGCAGGAGCAAATATAATTGTTGCAGGTTCTGCAGTATTTAATGGGGATCCGGCCGGGAATACCAGAGCTTTTATGGAGATACTTAGTGCCTATGAGTAAGATGATTGTGATTGTAAGCGGCGGAGAAATTGAGGAAGAACATGCCCTTTCGATTTTGAGGGCAGAAGATTCCTGCTATGTGATAGGTGTGGACAAAGGCGTGGAATTTTTGTACAGCCATGATATTATGCCTAACTATATTGTGGGTGATTTTGACAGTGTCCGTCCTGAGATTGCGGATTATTACCGGAAGGATACGTCCGTACCGATCAGAGAATTCAATCCGGTAAAAGATGCGTCCGATACGGAGATAGCAATCCGTCTTGCGGTGACGCTTGGCTGTAAGCAGATGCTGATTCTTGGTGCGACTGGCGGCCGCATCGATCATTTGTGGGCAAATATCCAGTGTCTTGCAATTCCTTTTAAGAGTGGAATCGATGCGCGGATTCTTGACCGGCAGAACAGTATACGTCTGATCGGCGGTCGGACTGTCCTTAAAAGAGGTGAGACATACGGGGCATATTTTTCGGTATTCCCTCTTGGGCAGGAGGTTTTCCGTTTTAATATTACAGGGGCGAAATATCCTCTTAAAAACCATGTTCTCACAGCATATGACAGTCTGTGTGTCAGCAACCAGATAGAGGATGATGAAGTTGTGATTGATTTTGCAGGAGGGATTGTTGTGCTGATGGAGACAAGGGATTTGTAATAATTATGGCAATATATCAGTGAAGGAAGGATAAAATATATGAAATTAGGAATCGTTGGATTGCCGAATGTTGGAAAAAGTACGTTATTTAATTCTTTGACAAAGGCGGGAGCAGAATCAGCGAATTACCCGTTCTGTACAATTGATCCGAACGTGGGAGTGGTGACTGTTCCGGATGAAAGACTGGATGTGCTGGGAGAGATGTATCATACAAAAAAAATCATTCCTGCCGCAATCGAGTTTGTTGACATTGCAGGTCTTGTTAAGGGGGCATCCAAGGGAGAAGGTCTGGGGAATCAGTTTCTCGCCAATATCCGTGAGGTGGATGCTATCGTTCATGTGGTGCGTTGTTTTGAGGACAGCAATATTGTACATGTTGACGGCAGCATTAATCCTCTTCGGGATATTGAAACGATTAATCTGGAATTGATCTTCTCTGATCTGGAAATCCTTGATAGAAGGATAGCAAAGACTTCCAAGGTTGCAAGAAATGATAAGACGGCTGCGAAGGAGCTTTCCCTGCTTGAAAAGATGAAAGAGCATTTGGAGAATGGCCGTCTGGCAAAGACATTTGCCGGGGCAGAGGATGAAGAAGAGCAGGAGTGGCTTGAAAGTTATAACCTACTGACATATAAACCGGTAATTTACGCGGCGAATGTAGCGGAAGAAGAGCTTGCGGGCGATGGCGCAGATAATGACGGTGTTAAGAAGGTTCGGGAGTATGCGGCAAAGGAAGACAGTGAGGTGTTTGTCGTATGCGCGCAGATTGAGCAGGAAATTGCTGAGCTTGAAGAAGAAGAAAAGAAGATGTTCTTAGAGGATCTTGGATTGTCGGAATCAGGACTTGAGAAGCTGATCAAGGCGAGTTATAAGCTTTTGGGGCTGATCAGTTATTTGACTGCAGGTGAGCCGGAGGTTCGTGCATGGACGATCAGGGAGGGCACGAAGGCTCCTCAGGCAGCCGGAAAGATTCATACGGATTTCGAGCGCGGCTTTATCCGTGCAGAAGTAGTATCCTACGATGATCTTATGGCATGCGGGACACATGCGGCAGCGAAGGAGAAAGGTCTGGTTCGTCTGGAGGGCAAGGATTATGTTGTCAAGGACGGAGATATCATACTGTTCAGGTTTAATGTATAAATCTATATGCGGGGAGAATAAGGATGCACAAGACGATAGATTTTCCGAATATCGGAATACACTTGCCGAATGTTGGAAATCATATTACTATTTTTAATTTTGATATTGCATATTACGGGATGATTATCGGGCTTGGTATTCTGACGGGAATATTAATTGCTGCAGCTGAAGCAAAGCGCACGGGGCAGGATCCGGAAACTTACTATGATCTTGCTATTTATGCCGTAATCTGTTCAATTATCGGAGCAAGGGCATATTATGTGATATTTTCGTGGGATATGTATAAAGGGAATCTGAAAAGTATCCTGAACCTGCGGCAGGGCGGTCTTGCTATTTACGGAGGCGTGATTGCGGCCGTCATCACAGTTATCGTGTTTGCAAAAGTGAAAAAGCTTTCTGCGCCGCTCCTTTTTGATACCGCTGTTCTCGGACTTGTTGCGGGACAGATGATCGGAAGATGGGGAAACTTTTTTAATAGAGAAGCGTTTGGCGAGTATACGGACGGCCTGTTGGCGATGCGGCTTCCGCTTGATGCCGTAAGGAGTTCGGATGTCACAGAACTTATGCGGAGGAATATGGAAACGGTAAAGGGGGTATCTTATATTCAGGTCCATCCTACATTTTTATATGAATCCTTATGGTGTATGATGGTGCTTTTGTTATTGCTTCTGTACCGGCGTCATAAAAAATTTGACGGCGAAGTATTCCTTTTGTACCTTCTCGGCTATGGTCTGGGACGGGTATGGATTGAGGGGCTCCGCACAGACCAGCTTCTTATCCGCGGTACGACGATTCCGGTATCCCAGCTTCTTGCGGGGACGCTGGTGATCGTGTCAACAGGAATGATTCTGCTGCTTAGAAGAAAGATAAGAACATCTTAAGGGAATTTTAATGTGATTCTCATAAGAGTCTGCTATAATAATCATCGGATTGTGAGGGGAGATGTTGCGATGCGTTTATTGGTAGTAGAAGATGAGAATGATATGAACCATATTCTTGTAAATAAGCTGGAAAAGGAAGGATATAATGTTGACAGCTGTTTTGATGGAAATTCAGCGATGGATTATCTGATGCTGGCTGATTATGACGGTGTGATACTGGATATTATGCTTCCGGGAATGGATGGTTTTCAGGTGTTGAAAAGGCTTCGTGCATCCGGAAAACAGACGCCGGTATTGTTTTTGAGCGCGAAAGGGGACACGGAGGATATCGTGGAGGGCTTAAATATCGGTGCGGATGATTACATGGTCAAGCCCTTTGTTTTCAAAGAATTGCTGGCCCGGATTAAAGTGATGACACGAAGAAAACCGGAGATTCAGGAGAATATTTACCGATGCGGCGATCTGGTCATTGACTATAATACACACGAGGTTACCAGAAGTCAGATTCCTATATCGCTGTCACCAAAGGAATTTGCAGTTCTTCTATATCTTGTCAGAAATAAGAATATTATCGTGACCCGAGAGCAGATTGAGTCGAACATCTGGAAGCTTCAGTCAGAGGTGAGTTCTAATCTGGTGGATGTATATATTCGTTATCTACGCCGCAAGATTGACGATGATTTTGATGAGAAGATGATCTGTACAATACGCGGAACGGGATATATGCTAAAATGCGAAGAATAAAAAGAGTATCAGTTACAAGATATATCATTAGTTATCTGATCGGGCTGATTCTTGCCTTATCGCTTCTTATGGTTCTTTTTGTCAATGTTCTCGCTGACAGAGTGATTTACTATGATATACAGAGCACTTTAATCAGGGAATTGATAAAGAATAACAGAAGTGTTTATTATGAGGATGGAATGGTAAAGCCGGATGAGGATTTCAGGTATATAGATGACGGCGTATATTATCAGGTTCTTGCTGAGGATGGTTCTCTTATGTTAGGGGAAAGTCCTAAAGGCACAGAATTTGCGGAGGCAAAAGTCAGCCAGAGACTGCGGACGATAGAAGCGGATGAGGGAGAATATTATATTCTGGACAGATTGAACAAGAGTATAACAAAGGCGGCGGGGTACATTGTTTATAATCGGTGTATTGTGAATAAGCAGGATATTGACAGCAAATATCAGTTTATAAAATATACTTCTTATGCCAGTATCCCAGTATTCCTTGTTCTTGTGCTGATGGCAGGGCTTATGATGTCGAGAAAGATATCTGAACCGCTTAAGCAGATGTCGAAGACAGCGGAATCCATCGGAAAAGACGGTGAGCTGTCAAAGCGTATGGAATACGACGGGAGGATTACGGAGCTTGGCGTTCTTGCAATGACCAATAACCGGATGCTTGAGCGGGTTGAGAACATGTTTGAAACGCAGAAGCGTTTTTCGTCAGATGTGGCGCACGAGCTTCGCACACCCATTTCAGTGCTGCTGGCTCAATGTGAGTACGCAAAGGAATATGTGAATACAAAAGAGGAATTTGATGATGCAATAGATGTTATTTATCGTCAGACGAAGAAGACAAACGTGGTGATTACACAGCTTTTGAATCTGAATCGATTGGAAAGCGATCGTATTGTACTTGATCTAGAAGACGCAGATTTAGACGAGATGATTCGTTCTGTCTGTGACGAGATAGAATTCAAAGAAAAGGACAATGTTCGGTTTGAACTTTTGCTTTCAGGTGTAAAGGCAAATCTGGACATTGGGTTAATACTTATACTGCTGCAGAATCTTATACAGAATGCAGTGAAGTATAGTTCATTTCCGGCAACAGTGAGAATTGTTACGGAATACAGGGAGGGATGTGTTGTTGTAGAAGTTCAGGATTTCGGCTGCGGAATCAAAGAAGAAGACTTGCCGCATATTTTCGATCCGTTCTACCGGGTCGAAAAGTCGAGAAATTCTGAAGGTTTCGGACTTGGCTTATCGTTGGCAGACAGAATTGCCAAGGTCCATGGAGGAGAACTGAAAGTAAGCAGTGTATGGGGAGAAGGAAGTATATTTACACTGGTTATTGCTGGAAAATAAAGATTTGGATACGAATACTAATAAGGGGAGTAAATATGAGCAGAAAATACAGAATGACAGCAGTATTATTGGTGATATGCCTGTGCATTTCGGTAGTTCCGGAAAGGGTGTATGCGCAGGAGTCTGAGACGGAAAAAGAGCAGACACAGGAAGCTTTGGCAGCAGAGGATGATGATCCGGGTAAGGGAAGGCTTCGGGGAAAAGCACCGGCGGAATTCTATGGCACGGGCGGCGGAGTGCGGGCAATGGCAACGGGTATCCGTCATAACAGCAAGTTTGCAGGATATAAGATTGCAGAAGGGATTGATGTATCTAAATATAACCGTACTATTAACTGGGCTGCTGTGAAAAGGGCGGGAATTGATTTTGCATTTGTCCGAACTTGTTACAGGGGATACGGGAAAGCCGGGAATCTTGCGGATGATCCGTATGCGGCGGCGAACTTAAAGAATGCGGCGGCGGCAGGTGTGAAAGTAGGCGCTTATATATTTTCCCAGGCGATTACAGTAAAAGAAGCGCAGGAAGAAGCGGACTACCTGTTAAATTCTGTAAAGGGCTATAAAATTACAATGCCTTTAGTCTTTGATTTTGAATATTTTGAGGGCGGACGCTTACATACTGCTAAGCTCTCAAAGAGAGTAAAGACAGATATCTGTCTTGCGTTTTGTGAAAGAGTTAAAGCGGCAGGCTATACTCCGCTTGTATATGCCAATAAGAGTATGCTGACCAGTGATCTGTATGCGTCTGAGATCAGCAGTAAATATCCGGTATGGCTGGCACATTACATATCATCATCTGATTATAAAGGAGATTATAGTTTCTGGCAGTATACAGAACATGGAAGCGTATCAGGAATCTCCGGGAATGTGGATATGAATTTCTGGTATGTGAAACCGGGAGATGCCATGTCTTTTGATGTGCCGGGGGAAGCGGTAGGTACGAGACCGTCGGACGCAAGGCCGATCGTAACAGAGCCAGCGGCTCCGTCTGCGGCGGCTCTTTCAGGAAAGGCGGCTTCTTATGACAGCGTGAATCTGACATGGAAGAAAGTGCCAGAAGCTGCAGGCTATGTAATTTACCGTTACAATTCCTCATCAAAGTCTTATGAAAAGATTAAGACAATCAACAACGCGGATACGAACTCCTATACTGATAAGGGAAGATCGCTGGGTACGACTTATAAGTATCGTATCAAGACATATAAGAAGGCAGAAGGCGGCACGGTATATTCAAAGGCTTCTAATACGGTCAGTGTAAAGACGGCTTCAACGATGACGGGCAAGACGAACGGATCAGGCGTTGCGGTGAGAAAAGGACCGAGTGTATTAAAAGGCAAGTTAAAAACGTTAAATATAAACACAGGCGTAACGATAACCGGAACAAGCGGGAGCTGGTATCGGATTTCCTTGAAGGTAGGCGGGAACAAGAGGACTGGCTATGTGAAAAAAACCTATGTTACGATTATCAGGAAGCCGGTGTTGGCGGTATCGTCGGTTTCATCCAATAAGATAAAGCTGACATGGAATAAAATATCAGGTGCAAGCGGATATGAGATTCAGAGGTACAATTCATCAAGAAAAGAATATACAACAATAAAGACAATTAAAAACGGTTCTACAGTGTCTTATACAAACAGTGGTTTATCTAAAAAGACAACTTACAAATATAGGATCCGTTCTTATAAAACAGTAAGAGGTAAAAAGATCTACAGCTATTATTGTACGGCTAAGAGCGCAAGAACTAAGTGATTTTTTATACGGAGTTATTATTTGGTCATGTAATAATGCCAGACCTTGCATATACGATATGCAGTCTGGCATTTTCTTGTCTTTATACCGGATCAGGCGATCCGGATCTGAATTTCCGTCAGAAATTCTTCTTCTTTCATCGTATCACGGTTATCAATTTCATACAGCTCAAAAGGTTCGCCCGCTATGGTAAGGCGGCGTCTATCTATGTAATCCATCATCTTTTTGAGGCAGATCGAGTTATTGTTATAATTTCCTCGATAATAGTAGGAAAGGTAGTTCCCAGGGGGAAGCTCACAGTCATAACCGGAAGTTTCCTTGTCCAGAATAAAGAATACGGATTGGTAGACATTGGAGATGCCGTTCATCAGATCTTTTGAGGAGAGGAATGCCCCGATAGTCTGGCTGCCGAAATTAGGAATTTTCTTTTCGTGCCTGCCAAGAAGTTTCTGAATAAGCAGATCCATCTCCTCATCCTGCGTGATATATGCTTTTTCCATGACGCAGAGCCGGCGGGGAAAAGTCTTTATGGTGATATATCCGGGCACGATGTTTTTTGCGGCATGCAGAGCGTCAATGCGTTCTTTTATAACCTGTTCTCTTTCTGCCAGTTCCTGAAGCTGGATTTTTAAAAGTTCCTGTTCGCGATAAAGAATATCCAGTGTATTGCCGACCGTTTGGCAGTCCAGATATTCTTTGATCTGTGACATGGAGAAGTTAAGCTTCCGCAGATCACAGATCAGATTTAATTTATAGATGTCTTTCAGACTATACAGACGGTACTGATTCGTATCCCGCTTTGGCTTCAGGATTCCCAGACGCTCATAATAGCGGAGAGAATCAGGACCGATACCATACAGTTTTGATATTTCACTGATCTTATAATAATTTTTCATAGAAATCTCCTGAATAGATATTGACATAGAACTGTTTTGCATGATCTGTAAAGTATAAAAAGTTCTTGACCTTAGTATTATACTAAGGTTTATGCTCTTATTACAAGAGTAAAGAGAGGAAAATAGGTATGAGATTAGAAGGAACATCATTGAAAAAAGACTTTATGCGATTTATCGTGCCGTCAATCGCAGCGCAATGGGTATTTACATTGTATACGATGGTAGACGGAATCTTTGTGGCAAAAGGAGTATCGGAGACGGCGCTGACAGCGGTCAATATTGCTATGCCTTATACTATGGCATTGTTTTCTGTATCGATCCTGTTTGCGGTAGGGACTTCAACAGTAACGGCCATACTACTAGGAGAAAAAAATGAAAAAAGGGCAAATGAAGTCTTTACACAGAATATTGTGCTGCTGGCGGTATTTTCCGTTATTATAACGATTCTGGTCATGCAGAACCTTGAAAAGCTCGCCGTATTTTTAGGAGCGACTAAGCTCAATAAAGCGTATGTTTTGAAGTATCTAAGATGGCTTGTGCCCTTTTCCGCGGCATTCATTTTGTCCTATTCTTTTGAAATGCTTATAAAGACGGATGGATTTCCAAGGCGTGCGACAGTAATTGTCACAGTCGGCGCACTGATGAATGTACTGCTGGATTATATTATGGTAATGCGGATGGATATGGGAGTGGAGGGTGCCGCGTTCGCAACGGGAATCTCCAACACGGCAGTCATCATACTCTATCTGTTCCATTTTTGTGGGAAGAGCGGTGTCGTTAAGTTTTGCAGGTTCAAACCGGACATCTCTCTTGTCGGAAGGGAGTTCAGAAATGGTCTCTCTTCCGGAATCACGGAAATGTCGGCAGGCTTTATTATCTATCTTTTCAATCAGGCGATTATCCGCCTGTTAAATGATGACGCTCTCGTAAGTTACACGATTATCTCCTACGTAAATTCGTTAGGTGTTATGGCAATGGTGGGCGTCGCTCAGGGGTATCAGCCGCTTGTTAGCTATTATTACGGTCAGAAACGTATGGAACAGTGTCAGAAACTAAAAAAATATGGAATTGCAGCAGCAGCGGTACTTTCCGTTGTGTACACAGCCGCTTGTATGATTTTTGCAGAGCAAATTGTGTCCTTATTCGTATCCGAAGATATGCCGGGGCTTGTGAATGATTCCATAAGTGTACTCCGTATATTTTCCCTGTCGTTTTTGCTGGCAGGCTATAATGTAGTAATCGGTGGATATTTTATCGCAGTAGAAGAATCTTTCGCCGCAACGGGGATATCTTTGTCGCGCAGTGTGGTGTCTTTGACGGTATGTCTGCTGATTTTGACCGCATTGTTTAAAGGTGCGGGAATCTGGTGGACGCCTTTACTGTCTGAAGCAGTAACACTTATATTCACTGCAGCAATGCTTGCCAGATATCAAAAAAGAGCCGGCTGGGGAACAGACAGGATGTCAAAAAAATATTTACATTGATGCATTAATGCGATAAAATACGATTATGGTGCGCTGCCAGAAAGTGTATGCAGAACGCGCCGCATATGACTTAGCGAAAGAATAAGCAGGAAGGAAGTAGGAACATGAGTAACCACACAGAGATCAGATGGCACGGCCGAGGCGGTCAGGGTGCCAAGACGGCTGCTCTGCTTTTGGCGGATGTAGCTTTTCAGACCGGAAAATATGTGCAGGGTTTTCCTGAGTATGGTCCGGAGCGTATGGGTGCGCCGATTACGGCGTACAACCGGATCAGTGATACAGTGATCCGCGTCCATTCTAATATTTATGATCCGCAGTATGTAGTTGTCGTAGATGAATCGCTTCTTGAGTCGGTTGATGTTACGAGCGGTCTTAAGGAGGATGGGGCGATCCTTATTAATACGGAACGTCCAAGGGAGGAGATTGTTCCTCACCTGAAAGGATATAAAGGAAAGGTTTATACGATCGACGCAAAAAAAGTATCCCTTGCGACCATTGGAAGATATTTTCCTAACACACCGCTTCTTGCAGCGATTGTGAAAGTTGCAAAGATAATGGACGAAGAGACGTTTTTAAAAGAGATGAGAGCGTCCTTTAACCACAAATTTGCCAGCAAGCCGGAAGTGATCGAGGGCAACATGAAGGCGCTTGAGATGGCGCTTAAGGAGGTGCAGTAATGGCGACAGATATCAGCAAATTAGGATTAAAGACAAAGTGGCAGGAGCTGACCGGTGGAATGATCGTTGCCGGAGCGGGTACGTCCAGAGATTTTAATACAGGCGAGTGGTCTAGCAATAAACCGCAGTTTATCGAAGAAAAATGCAAACAATGTCTGCTCTGCGTTCCGGTATGTCCGGACAGTTCGATTCCGGTAAAGGACGGGAAGCGGGGAGAGTTTGATTATAAGCACTGCAAAGGATGCGGCATTTGCGTAAAGGCATGTCCGTTCGGAGCAATTACAATGGAAGGGGTGAAGTAAGATGGCAAAGAGAGACCGTTTATCAGGAAATGAAGCCGTTGCAATCGCGCTTCGTCAGATTAATCCGGATGTATTTCCGGCGTTTCCTATCACTCCGTCTACGGAGATTCCGCAGTATTTTGCCTCTTTTGCGGCAGATGGACTGGTGGATACGGAATTTATTCCAGTGGAGAGCGAGCATAGTTCCATGAGCGCGGCAATCGGCGCATCAGCAGCGGGAGCGAGAAGTCTTACCGCAACGTCATCCTGCGGACTTGCTTATATGTGGGAGGAATTATACATAGCAGCGTCCAATCGTCTGCCTCTGGCGCTTGCACTTGTAAACCGGGCATTGTCAGGACCGATCAATATCAACTGTGACCATTCTGACAGCATGGGCGCAAGAGATGCAGGATGGATTCAAGTATATGCGGAGAATAATCAGGAAGCGTATGATAATATGGTGCAGGCATACCGTATCTCGGAGCATAAGGACGTAAGGCTCCCGATCATGATCTGTCAAGATGGCTTCATCACGAGCCACGCAGTTGAGAATATCGAACTTTTGGATGATTTTGAAGTGAAGAATTTTGTGGGTGAGTATGAACCGGAAAATTACCTGCTGAATCCGGAATGTCCGATGGCAGTGGGACCTTACTCTGTCACGGATTATTACATGGAGGCAAAGCGCAATCAGGCAGAGGGCATGAAGCATGTGCCTCAAGTCGTCCTTGATGTGGCGAAAGAGTTTCAGGAAATCTCTGGAAGAGAGTACGGATTGTTTGAAAGCTATCGGATGGAGGATGCAAAGAGAGCGGTTGTGATGATCGGTTCTGCGGCAGGAACGGCGAAAGATGCGATCGACAGACTAAGAGAACAGGGAGAAAAGGTCGGTCTGATTAAGATCCGTCTGTTCCGTCCCTTCCCGGCAAAAGAGATTGCAGAAGCGCTTAAAAATGCAGAGGCCGTCGCAATTATGGACCGGGCAGAAGGGTATACGAATCACGGCGGACCACTCGGCGCTGATGTGATGGCGGCGCTGTTTCGCGCAAAGTCAACTGCCTATGCCATTAATATTGTGTATGGTCTTGGAGGCCGTGATGTGCGGGTAGAGGATATGGAAAAAGTGTTCGCAGATCTAAAGCAGGTCATTGATGGTAACGATGCGGGTGAAACTTACCGCTATATGGGTATCAGAGAGTAAGGAGGGACGGATACGTTGAGTTATAATTTCAAAGAGACAATGAACAAACCGGAACGTCTTGCTCCGGGACATAGAATGTGTGCAGGGTGCGGCGGCACAATTGCAGTAAGAAATGTGTTGAGAGGTCTTCATGAAGGCGACAGGGCGGTGATCGGGAATGCTACGGGATGTCTTGAGGTGTCTACCTTTACCTACCCTTATACATCATGGGAAGACAGCTATATCCACAATGCTTTTGAGAACGCAGGCGCAACCTTAAGCGGCGTGGAGGGTGCATATAAGGTGCTGAAGAAAAAGGGAAAATTAAATGAGACCTATAAGTTCATCACCTTCGGCGGTGACGGCGGAACTTATGATATTGGTTTCCAGTCTCTTTCCGGAGCGATGGAGCGGAATCACGATATGGTGTATGTGTGTTATGACAACGGCGCTTATATGAACACGGGAATCCAGCGCTCTTCTGCGACGCCGATGTATGCGGATACTACGACGACGCCGGTAGGAAGCGAAAGCAATGGAAAACCGCAGAACAGGAAGGATCTGGCGGCGATTATCGCGGCTCATGATGTACCTTACGTAGCGCAGACAACCTTTGTGCAGAATTTTAAAGACCTGCATGTGAAATCGGAAAAGGCAATCTACACGCCGGGAGCGGCATTCCTTAACATTATGGCGCCGTGTCCGCGCGGATGGAGATACAATACGCCGGATATCATGGAAATCTGTAAGCTTGGAGTAGAGACCTGTTATTGGCCGCTGTTTGAAGTATTGGACGGCAAGTGGATATTGAACTATGAGCCGAAGAAAAAGCTCCCGATCGAAGATTTTCTGAAACCACAGGGACGATTTAAACATTTGTTCAAAAAAGGGAACGAATACCTGATCGAAGAATTCCAGAAAGAAGTAGACAGAAGATGGGATGAGCTTTTGTTCCGGTGTTCCAGATAATTGGCGCAATACCATTGACGGTGTAGGATATAGTTTGGTAAACTGAAAGAAAAAAGACTTGGAGGTAGCAGGATATGAGATATCAGATACAGGGAGAGACTCTTCCGGTAGTGATTTGTGAGCTTGAGGCAGGAGAGAAGATGATTACAGAAGGCGGCGCTATGTCCTGGATGTCGCCGAACATGAAGATGGAGACAACGAGTAACGGTGGAATCGGGAAGGCGCTTGGAAGAGCATTTTCAGGAGAAAAGATGTTCCAGAATATCTATACTGCGCAGGGCGGTCCGGGAATGATCGCATTCGCATCCAGCTTTCCGGGATCCATCCGGGCATTTGAGATCACACCAGGACAGGAGATGATCTTTCAAAAAAGCGCTTATCTTGCCGGTGAGGAGAGCGTGCAGTTATCCGTACATTTCCGTAAGAAATTAGGTTCGGGCCTGTTCGGAGGCGAGGGCTTTATCATGCAGAAGGTAAGCGGAAGCGGGATTGTGTTTGCGGAGTTTGACGGTCATGTGATCGAGTATGATCTTCAGCCGGGACAGCAGATCGTTATCGATACAGGGCATCTCGCGGCGATGAGTTCGACCTGTAATATGGACATCCAGAAAGTGCCGGGTGTGAAGAATATGGTGTTTGGAGGCGAGGGACTTTTCAATACTGTCATAACAGGACCGGGAAAAGTATGGCTGCAGACGATGCCCATCAGCAATGTGGCAGGAGCCATCAGGCCTTATATACCGACAGGAAATTAAGGGTTGCAAGCTGAGTTGCTTTGCATTATAATAGATTCAGATTAAAGCAGAGAGAGGTGAAAGGATGAGGAGATAATTCGCTTTTGAAAACATGAGACTTTATGATTTATATCATCCGGCATTTCCGGGAGATATTTGTTTTATGTTGCCAAAAGTGGATTATGTTCTCATAACCTCTCTTTTTTGGTGGAAAAAAATAATAATTTGTTTTATCAGTTACGTGGGGTTAAGAGTGCAGGGATTCTTTTGGCAATAGCAGGGAGGAGGAATTTTAGATGGCACAGATCAATGTAAGCAGCCTCACGTTTTGTTATGAGGGAAGCTATGACAACATTTTTGAAAACGTATCTTTTACCATAGATACGGACTGGAAGCTTGGATTTATTGGGAGAAACGGGAAGGGAAAGACGACTTTTCTGAATCTTTTGCTCGGGAAATATGAGTATATTGGCTCTATCACTTCTAACACGGTATTTGATTATTTTCCCTATCAGATAAAGGAAGAATTCAAAGAAAAGCCGGCCGCCGATTTTGTAGAAGAACTGAAGGATGACTGTGAGCTGTGGCGCGTGATATGTGAGCTCAATAAGATGGATATGGATGCACAAGCGTTATACCGTCCCTTTTCTACTTTAAGCTTCGGAGAACAGACGAAGCTTCTGCTTGCAGTGCTGTTTTCAGGGGAAAACAATTTTCTGCTGATCGATGAACCGACCAACCATCTGGACAGTAGGGCAAGAGAGACGGTAAAAGAGTATCTGAAAAAAAAGAAAGGGTTTATTCTGGTTTCTCACGACAGAGATTTTCTGGATGCGTGCGTGAACCATGTATTAGTGCTTAACCGGCATTCTATTGAAGTACAGGCGGGAAATTTTTCGAGCTGGCGGGAGAATAAGAGACGTCAGGATGCCTGTATGCAGATGGAGAATGAAAAGCACAAAAAGGAGATAGGAAGGCTTAAGGAAGCAGCAAGACAGACAAGACAGTGGGCAGATAAAAATGAAAGCACAAAGATAGGATTTGATCCGGCAAAGGAACCGGACCGCTGCCAAGCCACGAGAGCGTATATCGGGGCAAAGACTAAGAAGATGTTAAGCCGGGCAGGTCAGACAGAGCGGAGGATTGAGCAGGAGATCAGGAAAAAAGAAGGACTGCTTCGGGATATTGAGGAACCGGCGAATTTAAAGATGATGCCTCTTGATCACCATAAGAGAACAGTTCTTGCGGCGGACAAGTATAGCTTGAAATATGGAGATGCTGAAAAGTATCTTTTTGAAAATATGTGCTTTGAGGTTAATCAGGGAGACAGGGCTTTCCTAAATGGCGCCAATGGCTGCGGGAAGTCCAGTCTGATAAAGACTGTTCTTAGAAGAGTCATGGATGGCACAGACGGCACAGATAAGGCAGAAAAAAAGAGAAATGAGAGAAGAGCAGAAGAATCCGGGGAGTCTGAGGTTATAGAGGGCGGAAGGCTCTGGACAGCTTCGGGTTTGGCGGTCTCTTATATCAGTCAGGATACTTCTTTTCTGCGGGGCAGCGTCAAAGAATTCTGTAAGGAGCGTAACCTCGATGAAAGTCTGTTTTTGGCGATTCTGCGCCAGCTTGACATGGAGAGGGTACAGTTTGAAAAAAGAATGCAGGATTTTTCAGAAGGACAGAAGAAAAAAGTGCTGCTTGCTGCGAGCCTGCTTACTCCGGCACATTTATATATATGGGACGAACCGCTGAATTATATCGATGTATTTTCCAGAATGCAGGTGGAGGAATTGCTTCTTACGCACCGGCCAACCATGCTTGTGGTAGACCACGACGTACGATTCGTAAGAAAAATTGCAACAAAGCTGATTGATATCCCTTCCTGATTGCACTATAATGAATATCGGAGGCAGAGAATCTGTCAGAGAAGGTTATCTTTTAAGGAAGATATTGTACGAGGGAGGAATAGCCGTGGATAAGGATACGTCTGGCACGATTCGTCGTGCGGAGCATTTTCAGGTGGTTTTGATCGGAGAGGGGATTATGGTAGGAGGCATCGCCGGATTCGTGGTGATTCTTTACCGTATGATCCTTGAGTTTGCAGGTGAGGCACTGCAGCGCATATTGAGTTTTATCGGGCATCATCCGGTGCGTATCGCCGGATGGTTTCTGATACTTCTGCTGCTGGCCTGGATCGTAGGGAAATTAGTGACGGCAGAGCCGATGATTTCCGGAAGCGGGATTCCTCAACTTGAAGGGGAGATGATCGGAAAGTTTGATCAGAACTGGTGGAAGGTTATCGGGGGGAAATTTCTGGGCGGATTTTTATGTCTGCTTGGAGGAATGGCGCTTGGAAGAGAAGGTCCGTCCATTCAGCTTGGAGCTATGGCAGGAAAAGGAGTGTCTAAAGGGCTTGAGCGGGGGAAGACGGAGGAAAAGTTTCTGCTGACCTGCGGGGCCAGTGCCGGCCTTGCGGCAGCGTTTCATGCGCCGTTGGCAGGAGTAATGTTCTCGCTGGAGGAGGTACATAAGAATTTCTCGGTATCCGTGCTGCTGTCGGTCATGGCTTCATCTCTGACGGCTGATTTTCTTGCCACTACAGTATTTGGCATGACTCCGGTATTTAATTTCGAGATTGTGAAGACGCTTCCATTGCAGTACTATGGGATGATACTGCTGCTTGGCGCTATATTGGGCGTGCTCGGGGCATTTTACAACTGGTTTACTTTGAAAGTACAATCACTTTATAATCGTGCAGGGTTTCTCAATACAACGAAAAAGCTTATGATTCCATTTATCTGTGCAGGGCTTCTTGGCGTTACGGAGCCGGAGCTTTTAGGAAGCGGGCATGCGCTGATTCAATATCTGACGAATGTGGATGTCTTGCTGGGGACGGTTATTTTTATCCTGATTAGCAGATTTATCTTTTCAGCAGTATGCTTCGGATCAGGAGCGCCGGGAGGCATCTTCTTTCCGCTGCTTGTACTGGGAGGCTTTATAGGGGGTGTTTTCGCGACGGTGGGAGTACAATACTTTGGTATGGACGTAGTTTATATCAATAATTTTGTGCTGCTTTCTATGGCTGGATATTTTTCGGCGATTGTCAGAGCGCCGCTTACGGGAATTATTCTGATCTTTGAGATGACGGGTTCCCTTACGCAGATGCTGTCTCTGTCAATTGTGTCAATTGTTGCATATATTGTTGCGACACTGCTGAAATCGAAACCAATCTATGAAAGTCTCCTTGAAAGACTTCTTAATAAGCAAGAGACAGAGGCGCAGGAGTTAAAGGAGGCAAAAAGATGGGAAGCAGGACATCGGCAGAAGATTCTTGCGAATTTTGTCGTGCCGTATAATTCTATGTTAAATGACACATTTATCAGCGAGATCAAATGGCCGGACAATTGCCTTGTAGTGGCCGTTCAAAGAGGGGTAAAGGAGATTATTCCAAGAGGAACGACGAAGCTTCAGGTAGGGGATGTGATCGTAATCCTTATGAATGAAGGTGATATGGCATATGTGCATGATGAGATGCAGAAACTTTGCACCTCAAAGGACTATTTTGCGGTTGAACAATAAAAAGCTTTATAAAAATTCTTGAAATCTGTTCTCCTATGTGCTAACATGATAAAAAATTAAATTGCAAATGCGATGAAAGAGACTCTGTTCTCTGGAACTTGACAGGAATAAAGCGTCACCGACTGAGAGCGCTTTTTGAGGAATGAGGACGATAGGGAACACTCTGGAGCAGACTGTTTGAAATGGAGTAGGGCAGTACGTGAGCGCACGTTATGCGCAGAAAGTGGAATCCTGATAAGAGGATTCAAAGCGGGTGGTACCGCGGATAACGATGATGATATCCGTCTTGCGGCTGTAATTATGTTTTTTTACGGTCCGGGGCGGATTTTTTATTTTTGAAAAGGAAAGACTTTAAAAGTGTCTGTCCTTTTACGTATCCGTCCCGCTGGAAAAAAGGAGGACCAGATATGGAATATTACACAGGCGTAGCGCAGAAAAAAACAATGGAGATCAGTGAGCTTTTAAGAGAGGCAAAGGCGGGAGATACCGTGAGGGTCAACGGCGCGGTCCATACGATCCGCGATATGGGAACAGTAGCATTTGTCATCTTAAGAAAGAGAGAGGGGCTTTTACAGGCGGTATACGAAGAAGGGACGGCACAGTTTCCTTTAAAGGATTTGAAAGAGGCGGCCACGATCGAGGCGGAAGGCGTATTGGAGAAAAATGAGAAAGCGCCGCAGGGAATTGAAATCTGCATAAGATCAGTACGTACTTTAAGTGAGCCGGCGGATGAGAGGATGCCTCTTGCTATTTCAAAATGGAAGCTTGGCACTTCTCTGGAAGCGAAGCTTAATTACAGATCCATTTCCTTGAGAAACGTGCGTGAGAGGGCAAAGTTCAGAATACAGGAAGGGCTTACAAGAGCATTTAGAGATTTTCTGTACGGACAGGGCTTTACAGAGATTCATACTCCAAAGATTGGGGCAAAAGGCGCGGAAGGCGGAGCAAATATATTTAAGCTTGCATATTTTCACCAGCCGGCTGTGCTGGCACAGAGTCCGCAGTTCTACAAACAGATGATGGTAGGTGTCTTTGACAGAGTGTTTGAGACGGCGCCGGTATTCCGGGCAGAAAAGCACAATACAAAACGGCATCTGAATGAATATACAAGTCTCGATCTTGAAATGGGATATATCGACGGATTTGAGGAAATTATGGCGATGGAGAGCGGATATCTCCAATATGCGATGGAGCTGCTTAAAAGAGAGTATGCAAAAGAAGTGGAGCTTTTAGGTATAGAGCTTCCGGGGACGGATAGAATTCCGGCGGTAAGATTCAGCGAGATCAAGAAACTGGCAGCAGAGAAATATAACCATAAGATGAGGAATCCTTTTGATCTGGAGCCGGAGGAAGAGATTTTGATCGGGCGGTTTGCGAAAGAAGAGTGGGGGAGCGATTTTGTGTTTGTCACCCATTACCCGTCTAAGAAGCGGCCATTTTATGCAATGGATGATCCGGATGATCCGAGATATACGCTGAGCTTTGATCTATTATATAAGGGTATGGAGATTACGACAGGAGGACAGCGTATCCATGATTATAAAGCGCTGAAGGACAAGATTGAAGCAAGGGGAATGACAGAAGAAGGGATGGAACAGTATCTGAATACATTTAAACATGGCATGCCGCCGCACGGAGGTTTAGGAATTGGGCTGGAACGGTTGACAATGAAGCTGGTTGGGGAGGATAATGTAAGGGAGACAACATTGTTTCCAAGAGATTTAAGCCGATTGGAGCCATAATTTATGATTGAGAGGGAAAGCCTATGTTTGGAGAGAGATGTACTTTATGCGGAGGGAAGTTAGACAGCAGGAAGGTTTGTACAGAGTGCGGCCTGAATAACAGTAAGTCCGAGAAGAATTATAAGGTCAACAGCAGTTCCTGCGACGGGATGCCCATGACTCATGTTCACGGGAAGGACGCTTGCCAATCTCCCAGAGAATCGACCGAACAGAAGACATATCAGAGTGGGAAAGCGCCGACCGTGAAAACTTATCAGAAAGCAGATTCGCTGCCGGGCAGCTATCGCCAAAAGGAGAGAATCCCAAAACAGAAAAGTATGACGGCAAAGCCGGGCCGGAAGCAGAAAAAGGCAGGATGGGCAGCAAAGTTTACGACGGCTTTTGTGATTCTGTCTATAGCAGGAACTGTCATAGGAAGTCTAGCGGAGGAGATAGATATGGATCTTCCTTTTTGGCCGGAGGAAGAGAATGTGGAATTGGATCCTTATGAGTTGCTGGAAGAAAGCGGGGAAGAGCTGCCAAGAGAGGGAGAGCATGCAGAGTTTGAGCTGACTTCAGGAAAATATATTGTAGGCGTTCACATCCCGGCGGGGAATTACTCTGCAGCTATGTCATATGAGTATGACTCGATTCAGGTAAATGACAGGGAACATGCTATCTTCTTATATGAATATCCAGCGAAAGAAGGAGTAGATTACCGGGATGACCTGCGGCTTTTTGAGGGCGCGCTGATAGAGATAACAGCGGAGGAAAGCGTAATTTTAGAGACAGAGAATGCGCAGAGCATTCAGAATGAAGAAAACCCGCTGACGCAGAGTTATGAGTTTGAAGGAGAGACAGAGAAAATAGCAGGTGTGGATTTTGAACCCGGCGTATACGATATTTATGTTAGTGAAGGATATGGTATGGTAGGTATCGGAATTAATAACGATGAAGAAGCCGGAGAGAAATTGGAAGAAGATTATGAAGAGAATGATTATACGACAGAGAACTTATATGTAGGTAATGGTTCTGCAAAGGGGGCAGGATATAGGAACGTGATTATTCCGAAGGGCGCCAAATTGACCGTGGAGAAGGAATCTTATGATGATGAGGGCTTTAAGATCACTCTGACGCCAAGCCCGCAGATTGCCTCTACAGATTACCTGCAGACATACAGAGATTATTATTAAGCAAATAAAAATGGTTCAGGAGGTACGCAGTATGGCGAATAAGATATCAGATGAGACAATTGAATATGTTGGCATTCTTGCAAAGCTTTGGCTGTCCGATGAGGAAAAAGAGAATGCTAGGTCCGATATGGAGAAAATGCTTGATTATATTGACACGTTAAATGAATTGGACACGACAGGGACTGAGCCTATGTCTCATGTGTTTCCTGTAAATAATGTATTCCGCGAGGATATTGTAGAGAACGGTGACGGAAGTGAGGATACGCTTGCCAATGCGCCTCTAAAAAAAGAGCAGGGATTCAAAGTGCCGAAGACAATCGGATAGACAGGAGGATGTATCATGGATATTTGCAGTATGACGGCTCTTGAGCTTGGGAAAAAGATTCAGCAAAAAAAGATATCTGTCGTGGAGGCTGTGAAGGCGGCCCTTGAATGTATAGAGGACAGAGAACCCGAGATTAACAGCTTTGTAACGGTTGACGCAGAAGGCGCGCTTAAGCGGGCAGAGGAAGTGCAAAAAAGTATTGGAGAAGGAACGATTACAAGTCCTCTTGCGGGAGTCCCGGTGGGAATTAAGGATAATATGTGTACAAAGGGACTTTTGACTACATGCGGCTCTAAGATTCTTAAGAATTTTAAACCGACTTTTACTGCGGAGGCCGTTCGGAATCTGGAGAGAGCAGGGGCAGTGATCATCGGGAAGACGAATATGGATGAATTCGCTATGGGAAGCACTACGGAAACATCCTATTACGGCGAGACGAAGAATCCGTGGAATCCGGCGCATGTGCCGGGCGGTTCTTCAGGCGGTTCCTGCGCGGCGGTTGCGGCCGGGGAATGCACTTATGCTCTGGGTTCAGACACAGGTGGATCTATCCGCCAGCCAAGTTCCTTCTGCGGAGTAGTTGGAATCAAGCCAACATACGGAACGGTATCTCGTTATGGTCTGATCGCCTATGGTTCTTCTCTGGACCAGATCGGTCCTATCGGAAAAAACGTTGCGGATTGTGCGGCGGTTCTTGAGATCATTGCTTCTCATGATAAAAAAGACAGCACCTCTATTAGCAGGAAAGATTACGGTTTTACAGGCGCACTGATTGATGATATAAAAGGAATGAGAATCGGAATCCCGAGAGATTATTTCGGAGAGGGCCTGGACTGTGAGGTAAAAGAGAATATTTTAAATGCAGTGAAGGTGTTAGAGGATAAAGGCGCTTCTGTGGAAGAGTTTGACTTAAGTCTGGTGCAGTACGCGATTCCGGCATACTATGTCATTGCGTCGGCTGAAGCAAGCTCTAATCTGTCCCGTTTTGACGGTGTAAAATACGGATACCGGACAGAGACTTACGAAGGACTTCACGATATGTACAAAAAGACTCGTTCGGAAGGTTTTGGAGCAGAAGCTAAGAGAAGGATCATGCTTGGCTCTTTTGTGTTAAGCTCGGGATACTACGATGCTTACTATCTGAAAGCACTCCGCACAAAAACATTGATTAAGAATGCCTTTGACAGCGCATTTGATAAATACGATATTATAGCGGCGCCGGCGGCGCCGACTACCGCTCCCGTGCTTGGAAAGAGTCTAAGTGATCCTTTGAAAATGTATCTGGGAGATATCTATACGGTTTCAGTGAATCTGGCAGGACTTCCGGGGATTTCAGTTCCTGTAGGGACGGACTCTTCGGGGCTTCCGATCGGAATGCAGCTTATTGGAAACTGTTTTGAGGAAAAGAAGATCATCCGGGCGGCATATGCATATGAACAGACGAGGACGGCTGCCGGAAAGGGGGAGAGTGAGTATGGCAAAACAGTATGAGACAGTGATCGGGCTTGAGGTACATGTAGAGCTTGCGACGAAAACAAAGATTTTCTGCTCGTGCAGCACAAGCTTCGGCGGAGCGCCCAATACTCACACATGTCCAGTGTGTACGGGAATGCCCGGTTCGCTTCCGGTACTCAATAAACAGGTAGTCGAGTATGCGATAGCAATCGGCCTTGCGACGAATTGTGAGATTACGAGGGTGTGCAAATTTGACAGGAAGAATTATTTCTACCCGGATAATCCGCAGAATTATCAGATTTCACAGCTCTATCTTCCAATCGCGCGAAACGGTTATGTGGAGATTGAAACCGGAGATACGAAAAAGAAGGTACGCATTCATGAAATGCATATGGAAGAGGATGCGGGAAAGCTGGTGCATGACGAGTGGGATGATACTTCCATCGTGGATTATAACAGGAGCGGGGTGCCTCTTGTGGAGATTGTATCAGAGCCGGATATGCGCTCGGCAGATGAAGTGCTGGCATATCTTGAAAAACTCCGTATGATCATCCAGTATCTCGGCGCGTCAGACTGCAAGCTTCAGGAAGGCTCTATGAGGGCAGATGTCAACCTTTCCGTTCGTGAGATGGGAAGCGGGAAGTTCGGTACTAGAACGGAGATGAAAAACTTAAATTCCTTTAAAGCCATCGCAAGGGCGATAGAAGGGGAAAGGCAGCGCCAGATTGAGCTTCTTGAGGAAGGCCGGGCGGTCGTTCAGGAGACAAGGCGCTGGGACGATAACAAAGAGTACTCCTATGCGATGCGCTCTAAGGAAGATGCGCAGGATTACCGATATTTTCCAGAACCGGATCTTGTGCCGGTCATGATTGACGAAGCATGGATCGAGAAGATAAAAATGATGCAGCCAGAGCTTCGGGATGAAAAGCTTGCAAGATATAAGAAAGAGTATGAAATCCCGGAGTACGATGCAAGGATCATTACAGAATCTAAGCACATGGCAGATATTTTTGAAAAAGCTGCGGCTATCTGCAAAAATCCCAAAAAAGTATCAAACTGGCTGATGGTGGAGACACTTCGTCTGCTGAAAGAATCCGGGATGGAGCCGGAGGAAATCCGGTTTTCGCCGGAGAATCTGGCAAAACTTGTTAAGCTTACGGATTCCGGAGACATTAACAGTTCCGTTGCAAAACAAGTATTTGTAAAAATGTTTGAAGAGAATACTGATCCTGAGAGTTATGTAAAGGAGCATGGTCTTAGGACGGTAAATGATGAGGGCGAGCTACGCGCCGTTTTGGAACAAGTAATCGCAGACAATCCGCAGGCAGCGGCCGATTATAAAAGCGGGAAGGAAAAAGCTCTGGGCGCTTTAGTAGGGCAGACGATGAAAATCATGAGAGGGAAAGCGAATCCCGGACAGGTGAACCAGAGGCTAAAGGAGCTGCTTGGATAAAATACCATATGGACAGAGCGGCAGTGATTGTGATACAATCGTGAAGCAATGAAAAATGTGAAATAAAGGCATCAGGGTATTTGCAGTATAGATAAGGAGGATAAATATGGGTGGTTTTTTCGGTGTAGCGTCGAAGGAGGATTGTGTACTGGAGCTGTTTTACGGAGTTGATTATCACTCTCATCTTGGAACCAGGCGCGGCGGAATGGCGACATATGGCAAGGATGGCTTCAACCGCGCCATACACAATATTGAGAATTCGCCGTTCCGTACTAAGTTTGATCGTGATGTAGGAGAGATGAAGGGGAATTTGGGAATCGGATGTATTTCTGATTTTGAGCCGCAGCCGCTCTTGATCTGTTCAAAGCTTGGGAGCTTTGCGATCACGACAGTCGGTAAGGTGAATAATTACAGCGAATTGCTGAACCAACTCTATGAGAAAACGCATTCTCATTTTCAGGAGATGACGAACGGTCAGGTGAATGTGACAGAACTGATCGCGGCGCTGATCTGTGAGAAAGATACAATTGCTGAGGGTATCAGATATGTTCAGGAGATTGTGGACGGTTCTATGACGTTGCTGTTGATGACGAAGGATGGGATTTATGCAGCGAGAGACCGATACGGAAGAACACCTCTTATCATTGGAAAAAAGGAGAACGCATTTTGCGTTTCCTTTGAAAGTCATGCGTATATCAATCTGGGGTATACCGATTACAAGGAGCTTGGCCCATCAGAGATTGCATTTATTACGCCCGAAGAGGTTCAGACAGTCAGTCCTGCCAGAGAAAAGATGCGGATATGCTCTTTCCTTTGGGTATATTACGGATATCCGACTTCTTCTTATGAAGGGGTGAATGTTGAGGAAATGCGCTATAAATGCGGAAGTATGCTGGCAAAGCGCGACGGTGATTCGGTACATCCGGATGTTGTGGCAGGTGTGCCGGATTCCGGTGTCGCCCATGCAATCGGCTATGCCAACCAGTCTGGAATTCCATATGCAAGACCGTTTATCAAATATACGCCGACATGGCCCAGGTCTTTTATGCCTACAAATCAGAGACAGAGGAATCTGATTGCCCGCATGAAGCTGATTCCAGTGCAGGCATTGATCGAGAATAAGAAGCTTCTTCTGATTGATGATTCTATCGTGCGGGGAACGCAGCTTCGAGAGACGACAGAGTTTTTATATAACAGCGGTGCGAAGGAAGTACATGTGCGTCCGGCATGTCCGCCGTTGTTGTATGGATGTAAATATCTGAATTTCTCCCGGTCCAAATCAGAGATGGAATTGATTACGAGAAGGACGATTAAGGAGAGGGAAGGAGATGACTGCCCGCAGGAAGTGCTGAATGAGTATGCCGATCCATGCAGCTTAAAATATGCGCAGATGATCGAGGACATCAGAAAGCAGCAGAACTTCACAACGCTTCGGTATCACAGGCTGGATGATCTGATTGCTTCCATCGGGATAGAACCCTGTAAGGTATGCACCTATTGCTTTAACGGAAAGGAATAAGTTCTCTTCTATAGGACTTCGTATGTAAGTATATAATCGTCCATTACGAACCCATTACCAATGTCAGCAATCTGCTCGTCCGTAATGTCGAATCCAAGATGGTCATATATCTGCAGAGTACGATCGTTGTGCTTATTACAGGTCAGCCAGATTTTTTTAAGATTTCTTTCTTTGCAGAGATGGATCAGGAACTGAAGTCCTCTGGTCGCAAGATGTTGACCGCGGTAATTTTTTTTGATATACAGCTTGCTTAAGAAAAGTGCGTTCTCTTCGGCATGGACTCCAATGTAACCGCAGGGCACGCCGTCATTAAAAAATGTAAAATATTCATATCCGTTGTCTGTGATCTGTGCTTTTAATGCCGGATAGGACTGGAATTTCTCTACCATGTAAGTTACCTGCGCTTCCCCGATGATGGGTGTGAAGTGCTGGTGCCATATCTCGTCTGCTATCGAAGCGATTGTCTGAATGTCCCCGTCAGTTCTGGCGGGGATGATTTTTACTGGACTCATATATTCGTTCCCCTTTTCTTTATAAATGTTTATTTCTGGATAAATGGTGTTCCGTATGATATTATATAACAAAGTAATGTAAGAGTCAAAAAGCATGGCTTTGAGAATTTCGGGAGCATGAAGTGCAGAGTAATGGATGGTATCATGTACACAGCGGTGATGCAGTGAAAAATAATGTAGAAGGGACAAAGAGGATGAGTTCGTTTGTGGCATTAAAAGAAGTAAAGAAGATCTATCGTATGGGCGAGGTTGAGATCATGGCGGCGGCCGGCATTGATTTTGAGATACAAAAGGGTGAGTTTGCCGTTGTGGTAGGGCCGAGCGGTGCAGGAAAAACTACGGTGCTTAATATTCTCGGCGGCATGGATACGGCTACAGAGGGAGAAGTGCTGGTAGATGGACATGATATTGCATCCTATTCCCAGAGACAGTTAACAGCTTACAGAAGGGATGATATCGGGTTTGTGTTCCAGTTCTATAATCTGATACCGAATCTTACTGCTCTGGAAAATGTGGAACTGGCGCTTCAGATATGTAAAAATCCTATGGATGCAGAAGAGGTACTAAAGGAGGTAGGACTTGGGGAGCGGCTTAATAGCTTTCCTGCGCAGTTGTCCGGCGGAGAGCAGCAGAGAGTGTCTATCGCAAGAGCGCTCGCGAAAAACCCTAAGCTGTTGTTGTGTGATGAACCGACGGGAGCGCTTGATTACAATACGGGAAAATCTATTCTAAAGCTTTTGCAGGATACATGCAGGAGTAAGGGAATGACAGTGATTCTAATCACTCATAATCTGGCGATTGCTCCGATGGCAGACCGGGTAATAAAGATTAAAAATGGCAAAGTCTCAGATATAATTGTGAATGAGTCTCCGGTATCTGTTGACACGATTGAGTGGTAAGGCGGTAAAAAATATGGAAAAAAAAGCAACACGCAGAGATTTTTATATGGAGATAAAGAAAAGCCCGGGCAGGTTTTTCTCGATTCTTTTTATTGTTGCGCTGGGAGTGGCATTTTTTTCAGGAATCAGAGCCTCAGAACCGGATATGAGGATTACCGGGGACGCTTATTTTGATGCCAGCGATCTTATGGACATAAAAGCGTTCAGTACATATGGAGTTACAGAGGAAGATGTAAAAGCATTTGCAGATCTTTCCGGGGTGGAAAAAGCTGAGGGCGCATATAGCGCGGATTTTTTATACAATCTTGGAGAAGAGCAGCAGGTGATTCATATTATGGGAATCCAGAAAGAGATGAACCGTTTTACGCTGACAAAAGGAAAGATTCCTGAGAGGGTTGGGGAATGTCTTGCAGATGATGAGGCGGGATATAAGATCGGCGATGTGATCCTGCTTGAATCCGGGACAGAGGATGCGGTAACAGATACCTTAAAGACAGATACGCTTGAAGTAGTCGGCCTTGGGAACAGTCCCTGCTATCTTTCTTACGGGCGTGGCAGCACGACGATAGGGACGGGAAGTATCGACGCATTTCTTATAGTGCCGGAAGAAACCTTTGACATGGATGTGTTTTCAGAGGTATATGTTCAGGTAAAAGGGGCAAAGGAACGATTGTCATTTACGGATGAATATGAAGATAAGATAGAAAAGGTTCTTGAAAGGGCAGAGCCTCTTGCAGATGATCGGGGAATCATACGCAAAGAGGAAATAGTGGAAGAAGCAAATGAGAAGTTTGAAGACGCTAAGGCAGAGCTTGCAGAAGGGAAGGCTAATGCCGAAAAGGAGCTTTCGGACGCTAAGAATAAGATTGACGACGCCGAAAAGCAGCTTAAAGATGCAAGAAAAGAAATTAAGGATGGAAAAAATAAGCTTGCGGATGTAAAAAAAACGCTGCGTTCTAAGCAGAAGCAGCTTGATAAGGCAAAAAAGCAGTATGAAGCCGGGAAAAAAGATTTGGCAAAAGGGAAGAAAGAATATGAAAAGGGACGAAAGGAATATGAGAAGAGCAGCCCCGCAGCACAGAAAAAAATTAAAGAGGGACGTAAGCAGACTAAGGCGTTAAAAGCGCAGATTGATGAAGATGAAAAAACATATGTTTTGATAAAAGGGCAGATTGAGAAACTTACAAAAGAGCTGAAAAAATTGGAGGAAAGTATAAAGGGAAGTATAGATGAGGGCGCAGAAGATAATACAGAGAATAGTGCCGGGGAAGCAGCCGTCGGGGAACTTTTGACGCAGATCGGAAAGCTTCAGGAACAGGCAGGAGGCATGAAGCAAAAAATAGATGCGCAGAAGCAAGCATATAATTTGTCGAAAGCGGAGCTTAATCAGGCGCAGGGAGAACTTGATTCTGCAAAGAAAGCGTTAGAAGCCTCAAAGAAAAAGTTAAAAAAAGGTGAGAAAGAGCTTTCCAAGGCCGCCGGGCAGATAAAGACAGGACAGAAGAAGATTGACGATGGGTGGGAGGAGATTAAAAATCAGGAAGCAAAACTAGCTGACGGTGAAAAAGAGATTTCCGACAATGAAGTCAAGTTTGCAGATGCAAAAGAAGAATATGAAGAAGGGAAAAAGGATGCGGAAAAGGAGATAAAGGACGGCGAGAAAAAGATTGCGGATGCCGAGGCGGATATTGCAGATATCGAAGATCCAAAATGGTATGTGTATGACAGAAGCACACTGGTGGAATACAGCGGGTTTGGCGAGAATGCAGAGCGTCTGGGGGCGATAGGGAAAGTGTTCCCCGTATTGTTTTTTTTAGTGGCGGCGTTGATCAGCCTTACCAGTATGACACGTATGGTAGAAGAACAGAGAATTTCGATCGGAACTATGAAGGCGCTCGGATACGGGAGATTTGCGATTGCGTCCAAATATCTTGGATATGCTTTTCTTGCAACAATCGGAGGAAGTGTGACAGGAGTGCTTATCGGAGAAAAGATTTTGCCGTACATTATCGTATATGCCTACGGTATCCTGTACCGTCATCTGCCGGAGATTATAGTTCCCTATAACTGGACCTATGCTGCGATGGCAGCAGGGGCGGCGGTGTTCTGTACGATGGCGGCAACTTTTATGGCTTGCAGCCGTGAGCTCAAGGCTCAGCCGGCGGTATTGATGCGTCCGCCTGCACCGAAAAGCGGCCGTCGTGTATTTATGGAAAGGATCGGGCCTTTGTGGAGACTCTTAAGCTTTACATGGAAATCTACCATCCGTAATCTTATGAGGTATAAGAAACGTTTCTTTATGACAATCTTTGGAATCGGAGGCTGTATGGCGCTGATGCTTGTGGGCTTCGGACTTAAGGATTCTTGTTATGAGATTGCTGACATTCAGTATACTGAGATTCAATTTTATCACGGAAGCGTATATCTGGAGGAGGATATTGCCGATGAGCAGAGGGAGAAGTTAAAAGAAGCGCTTGACGGCGAGAAAGGAATAGAGCGTTATATAGACGCCGAAACACGGAATATTACATTGATGAACGGCAAGAAGGAGCGGAGTGTGTATGAGTATGTACTGAATCCGAAAGGAGAAGTCTCTGGATATGTGGATTTTCATAATCGGAAGACAAAGGAAAAGTACACCCTCACTGACAGAGGTGCAATTATCAGTGAGAAGACGGCGAAACTTCTTGGGGTAAAAGAGGGAGATACGGCTTATATCAAAGATGAAGAGAACGGAAATAAGGCGATAAGGATCGAGCATATCTGTGAAAACTATATGGGACATTACATTTATCTGACGCCGGCATATTACGAGAAAGTATATGGAGAGCCGCCGGAATACAATGGCATCCTGTTTGTAGCAGAGGATGCGGAGGAATCTGAGCAGATGGAGCAGATTGGCCAGAGACTGCTTAAGAAGGATGGAGTAGTAAGCGTCGGTTATACCCATGATATAGAAAAGCAGCTTGACGACATGCTTGGAAGCTTGAACCTTGTGATCGTCGTACTGATCATATCTGCCGGAATGCTGGCATTTGTCGTTCTTTATAATCTCAATACAGTCAATATTGCGGAGAGGAAACGAGAGCTGGCGACTCTTAAAGTATTAGGATTCTATGATCCGGAGGTCGCCGGGTATGTGTACCGGGAGAATATCATACTGACCTTTATCGGAGCTGTGGTTGGATCAGGGCTTGGGAAAGTTCTGCATCTGTTTATCATAGAGACGGTGGAAGTGGAATCCGCTATGTTCGGAAGAAATATCAATCCGCCAAGTTTTTTGTACAGCCTTATATTAACGGTTGCGTTTTCTATGGTCATTAATGGCGTGATGTATTCTAAGCTGAAAAAGATAGATATGGTAGAGTCGTTGAAAAGTATAGAGTAATAGGACAATACCGGGGACAGAATGAATCTGTCTCCGGTATTATCAAAAAATATAAGTTATTTCATTGCCAGCCCGGAAAGAATGGATTTTACATGATCGATCTCCTGCTGGGAAGCTTTTGCCGCCGGTACATAATAGCTCTTCTCGCGGGCTACCTGATACAGCTTTTCCTGTGACATCTCACACTCATTGCGAATCTGCTTTAAACACTGTTTTAGCTGTTTGTTTTCTGTCTGCGGGATCATCTCGCCGTAGCGGGTGAGTTCACCGTTTACGCCTGTTAAGGCATCTGAAACCATTGTCTTATCATCTAACATAATTTCCCCTCCTATAAGAACTTCATCAAATCCTGTTTGTTTTTCATAGCTGAATTGGCAGCGTCCTGAAAAAGCTGTTTGATCTCAGGATCTTTTGCCTGCGCTGCATAATCCTGCATTTTACAGTGGCATGTGTCAAATCCGCCGATTAGATGGCGTAAGTTTTGTAGATCGAGAATTGAAATTTCTGACATGGGTATTTCCTCCTTCATTTACTTTCGAGTTTAGTATGTACCATTTATTTAAAAAATATGTCTTTCTTTTTTTGAAGCTCTTACAAAAAGCAAAAAAAGATTTTTCATAGGTTCGCTGACATGGTACATACATTCTGGATGCCACTGTACCCCGACGGCAAAGGGGAATACGGAAGATTCGACAGCTTCAATCACTCCATCGGGCGCGATGGCGGCTGTTTTCAGCGTATCGCCCAACGTATTGATACATTGGTGATGGAAACTGTTGACGTCCATTGTCTCGCCGCATATCTTACGTAGCAGGCTGCTGTTTGATATAGAAAGACGATGGCAGACATCTGAACGGTCGAGGGACAGCTGCATATGGTTCAGGGATTTTTCGGGGCGCAGGCTCAGATCCTGATAGATGGTGCCGCCCAGAGCGAGATTTAAAATCTGCATTCCTCGGCAGATACCAAGGATGGGCAGCTTAAAGGAGAGCGCCTGCTGCATGAAGCGGATATGGAAAATATCAGTCTTCCAATCGGTTGTTCCTTTTTCTGTCATCAGGTTCTCTCCGAAGAGGAGAGGGGTAATGTCTCCGCCGCCGCAGAAAAGAAATCCGTCGCATAGGTGGAAATATTTTGTTGAACATGTATTTTTTCCTGAGTAAGGGATAATGAGCGGAATCGCTCCGGCGTAAGAGATTGCTTCAATATAAGTAGTAGTGACAAACTGCCGATTTTCCTCGAAACCGCAAAATAAAATACCAATCACAGGACTCATAAAAATACCTTTCTTATGTTATAATGTAAGAAATCTTATTTATTAATTATGAAAGGAAAAGCAGCGATATGAAACTTATTGATATGCATTGCGATACAATCTGGAAGCTGATGGATCTGGACAAAGAAGGAGATATGGTGGAGAATCAGTGCAGTATCAGTATTCCGGGCATGAAAAAAGCAGGAACACTGGCACAATTTTTCGCCTGTTTTCTTTATGTGGAAGATATGGCAGGCAGATACGAGGAAGGATATCGCCATGCCCATGAGATGATTGATTTTATGGAAGGGCAGACGGAGAAATTTCAGAAGGATATCGCTCTTGCATATTCTTATGACGATGTGATGAAAAATGCTGAAGACGGGAAGATATCAGCAATCCTTACCGTAGAAGAAGGAGGCATCTTAAACGGTGATATGGGACGGCTTGAGACATTATATAAAAGAGGGATCCGGCTTGTGACTCCTATGTGGAATTACGAGAATTGTATCGGTTTTCCAAACAGCCGCGAACGATCTGTCATGGAAAAGGGGCTGAAGCCCTTTGGGATAGAGGCGGTAAAAAGGATGGGTGAACTTGGAATGATCGTGGATGTATCCCATGCTTCGGACGGAACTTTTTCTGATATTCTTCGTTATGCAAAAGGGCCGGTTGTGGCTTCCCACTCGAATTGCAGAGCGCTCGCCGGCCATCCAAGGAATCTGACTGATGAGATGATATATAGTCTCGCCGGGATTGGCGGCGGTGCAGGGCTTAATTTTTACGGGCCATTCCTTGGAACGCAGGATGCCTCTTATGTGGAGGAGATGGCAGCGCATATCCTTCATATGATTCGGTTAGGAGGGGAAGAGTTTCCGATGATAGGGACAGACTTTGACGGATTTGACGGGATAGAAAGGCTCGATATCCCTAAAGTTGAAAATATGGAAAGATTAAGGGCTGCATTAAAGAAAAAAGGCGTTTCCGAAACACAGCTTGACAAAATCTGGAGCGGAAACGCGCTTCGTATTCTTAAATCTCTGTGAGATCAAAAAATTCCCTGATCTGACCGAGGATAATGTTCATCAGGCGGGTACGGGCTTCCACGCTTGCCCATCCGATATGGGGCGTGATGAACAGACGGCGGCTGTCTTTCAGGCGGCGCAGCGGGTTGTCGAAAGCCATCGGTTCTTTGCAGAGAACATCCAAACCTGCCGCCCGGATCAGGCCGTTTTCGAGTGCATCATAAAGATCCTGTTCGACGACAATTGGTCCGCGCCCCAGATTGAGAAAGATACAGCTTTCTTTCATTTTTGAAAAGGCAACTTTATCGATCAGATTTTCTGTAAAATGGTTAAGCGGCGCATGAACAGATAGAATGTCGGAGGAGGCGTAAAGGGTGTTAAGATCCACCTGACAGTATCCTTCCTGCGGCGCGCTGCCTGACGGAGAGGAATAGAGAACCTTTGCTCCGAAAGCTTTTGCGATAGATGCCACTCGCCGCCCGATGTTTCCAAGACCGATGATACCCCATGTCTTACCGGAGAGTTCATAGAACTTCTCTTCAAAATGTGTGAAGAGAGTATCGCCTGTGTAACGGTTCTCCTTCACATAGTCGTCATAATAACGAAGCTTTTCAAGCAGGTAAAAAAGCATGGCGAAGGTATGCTGGGCGACAGATTCGGTAGAATACCCGGCAACATTTCTCCAGGCAATGCCTCGGCTGTCAAGATAATCTTTGTCCAGATTGTTCGTTCCGGTGGCGGTGACACATACGAGCTTGAGTTTTTTTGCTGTACCGACGGCGGCCTCATTTACCTGAATTTTGTTAACAATAATGACGTCGGCATCTGCAACCCGTTCCGGTACTTCTGAGGAATTTGAAAAGGGATATTTTACCACTTCCCCCAGTGTGTCAAAGCCTGATAAATCAATGTCTTCGCCAATTGTTTTTACATCTAAGAATACTACTTTCATGTTTGTCTCCTTTCATCATGGAACCTTCTTGTTAAGTATAATATAACTTCTAATATTTTTGCATATATTTTACATTTTTCCTCTTTTCAGACTTGGCTGTTTTATGATATTATTTCGTCCAAGAAAAGAAAAGGAGTGATAAGCAATGAGAAAGAAGACAGTCATGTTCCGCAAAATTGACGACATGTTGGACTTCATCAAAAAAGTTGAAAATTATCCGTTTGATATGGATATGAAAAGTGGTCGCTTTACCGTTGATGCAAAATCTTTGTTTGGCATTCTTAATCTTGGACTTGAAAAAAAGATTGAACTGAAGGTATACGACGAAGACTGCGATGCTCTGTTTGAAGATATCGCGCCGTATGTGACAGCATAGTACAGTCAGTAAAATATTAAAAATATATTCGTACCTATTGAGAAAAGAAACTCCTTGACGTATAATAAACGCCAAGGAGTTTTGGCATAATGGGAAAAGCAATTGTATAATGGAAAAAAGTGAATCGAAAGGAGAAACGATTGTGGTTTATAAGGATTTTCAAAATTTAAGATTATCGGCGCTCGGAATGGGAACAATGAGGCTTCCGCTTATCGACGGCAAGGATGAACAGATTGATGAAGCGAAGACAGCGGAAATGGTTGAATATGCGATGAATCATGGTATCAATTATTTTGATACGGCATGGGGATATCACGGAGGAAATTCTGAACTTGCGATGGGAAAGGTATTGGGGAGATACTCGCGGGAGAGCTTTTATCTTGCGACAAAATTTCCGGGGTATGATCTTGCCAATATGTCTAAAGTAGAAGAAATATTTGAAAAACAGTTAGAAAAATGTCAGGTCGAATATTTTGATTTTTATCTGTTCCATAATGTATGTGAGATGAATATTGATGCATATCTGGATAAACAATATAAAATAGACGAGTATCTGACAAAGCAGAAAGAAAATGGACGTATCCGACACTTAGGATTCTCTGCGCACGGAAGTTATGATGTGATGAAGCGCTTTTTGGAGGAATACGGCGATCATATGGAGTTCTGCCAGCTTCAGATCAACTATATTGATTGGGATTTTCAGGATGCAAAGAGCAAGATGGAGCTTTTGAAGGAATATGACATTCCGGTATGGGTTATGGAGCCGTTAAGAGGCGGAAAGCTTTCCGTTCTCCCTGAGAAAGAAGAAAAGACGCTGAAAACGCTGCGCCCGGAAGAAGGGATTACGGCGTGGGCATTCCGGTTTTTGCAGACATTCCCGGAGATTAAGATGATACTTTCCGGTATGTCAGATCTTAAACAGCTTAAGGAAAATATCGCTATATTTGAAAGTGAAAAACCGCTGAATGATGATGAGATGAAGGCCTTGCTTGAGCTTGCAAGAGATATGGTAAACGGTGTGCCATGTACGGCCTGCCATTACTGTACCAGCCATTGTCCAAATGGGATTGACATCCCGGCGATGTTAAAACTATACAATGAACATATATTTACTGGCGGCGGATTCCTTGCGCCGATGACGATACAGGCGATCCCGGAGGAGAACCGTCCAAGTGCATGCGTAAGCTGCCGAAGCTGTGAGGCTGTCTGTCCGCAGCAGATTAAGATATCGGAAGTTCTGGCAGACTTTGTTGAGAAATTGAAGTAAATACAGGAGGAACTTAAGTGAAGAGAGAATTAGTGATTGTTCTTGATTTCGGAGGACAATATAACCAGCTTGTTGCGAGACGTGTCCGTGAATGTAACGTATATTGCGAGATCTATTCATACAAGACCGATATTGAAAAGATCAAAGCAATGAACCCGAAGGGAATCATACTGACTGGAGGTCCGAATAGCTGTTATGAGGCAGATTCGCCGACCTGCTCGAAAGAGTTGTTTGAACTGGGAATTCCGGTTCTTGGTCTGTGTTACGGTGCGCAGCTTATGATGCATGTGCTTGGTGGAGAGGTGGCGCGTCCGGAAGTAGGAGAATATGGGAAGACAGAAGTGCTGATAGATAAAACGTCCTCAAAGATTTTTGAAAATGTACCGGAGAAAACTATATGCTGGATGAGTCATACAGACGCGATATTCCAGACAGCGCCGGGATTTGAAGTTACTGCCCATACCGCGGACTGTCCGGTTGCAGCGGCTGAGAATATTCAGGACAAATTGTACGCGATTCAATATCATCCGGAAGTTCTGCATACAGCGGAGGGGACAAAGATGCTGTCCAACTTCGTATTAAAAGTGTGCGGATGTGCAGGCGGCTGGAAAATGGATTCCTTTGTGGAAGAGTCTATAAAACAGATCCGGGAAAAGGTGGGAGACGGCAGAGTGCTTTGCGCTTTGTCAGGCGGCGTAGATTCTTCTGTGGCAGCAGTATTGTTGTCAAAAGCAGTGGGAGATCAGCTTACCTGTGTATTTGTAGATCACGGACTTCTCCGCAAGAATGAAGGGGATGAAGTAGAGGCTGTATTTGGAACGGAGGGGGCTTACGACCTGAACTTTATACGTGTTAACGCTCAGCAGCGATTCTATGATAAGCTGGCAGGAGTGTCAGAGCCTGAGAAGAAGCGTAAAATAATCGGAGAAGAATTTATCCGTGTATTTGAGGAAGAAGCGAAGAAAATCGGAACCGTAGACTTTCTCGTACAGGGAACCATCTATCCGGATGTGGTAGAGAGCGGTCTGGGAGGAGAATCGGCTGTGATCAAATCCCATCACAATGTAGGCGGTCTTCCTGATTATGTGGATTTTAAAGAGATTATTGAACCTTTGAGAGACCTCTTTAAAGATGAGGTGCGTAAGGCGGGACTGGAGCTTGGGATTCCGGAGTATCTTGTATACCGCCAGCCGTTTCCGGGACCGGGACTTGGAGTGCGTATCGTTGGAGAAGTGACTGCAAAGAAGGTTAGGATCGTACAGGATGCCGATGCCATTTACCGGGAAGAGATTGAAAATGCAGGACTGTCAAGAGGGATCGGGCAGTATTTCGCAGCATTGACCAATATGCAGAGCGTTGGTGTTATGGGTGATGAGAGAACCTACGATTATGCAGTGGCACTAAGGGCGGTTAACACGATAGATTTTATGACAGCGCAAGCGTCGGATATTCCTTATGAGGTGCTGCAGAAAGTGATGAGCAGGATAATCAATGAGGTGAAGGGAGTAAATCGGGTATTGTATGATTTGACGAGCAAACCGCCGGGGACGATAGAGTTCGAATAGTAAACAGAAAGCCGGGAAGCCGCATAAACAGCGGACTTTCCGGCTTTTGATGTGGGGCGTGATACCTTTTTGATACCTATATCTTGATTATTTTCTTACCATACCTTATAATATGAATTGTGATTAGAGAGCCTTTGATTGTTGGCTTAGCAATTTTTTCGTGCGCTTCGTTTGAATTTGAGTTCAATCTTTCAGAAAATGTAAAAGCAAAAATTTGTATGGAGGGAAGAATGATTATGATAATGATGATTGCATGTGTTGAAATGGTGGCTGTAGGCGTTTGTGGAGTGTGCCCTGCTAAGTCAATTTAGATAAGGATTAAACGCCGAGGGGTTCAAATCCCCTGCACTCCATTAAAGCAGGCTACCGTAAAGGTAGCCTTTTCAAGTTAGAGATTATTGTTTAGAATATCTTCTACAAGTTTGTTCCATATTTCATCTGGGATTCTACAAAAATCGATATATATTCCAATATTTGGAGAACCATAAGGAGCATCTTTAAATAATGTTCCTGATTTTGCTCGATTATCGTTTGATGCATATGGATAAAACATTTTGATAACAGTTAGCAGCTCTTCAACATTTTGGATGTTGAATTTACTTATGAAGTCTTGAGTGGCTCTTTTTGCTTTGTCCATATCTGAATATTGAAAACAAGCTTCCACTGTTAAATTTTCTTTGTTTGGAAATTTGGGCGCATTTAAGGCAATGTCAATAAAGTTTTTGCATAAATGGTAAAATTCTTCATCGCATGTACGGTCATTAAGTAATTTGTACATTTCTGGAAATTTATAATATTCAGTATTATTTTCAATCTGCCCCCAAAAATATTCTGTTTCATTTCTATATACTGGCATAAAAACTCCTTTCATTTATTAGTGTTTTTTCCATTGATAACTATTGTTCTTTTTATCATTCCCTTTTTCATCAACACTGCTACTCGTGGCAGGCCAGTTGATTTTCCACTCAAAATACTCGTCCTCTGAAATCTCTCCATTCTTCAACTGCTCTTTCCGCAGACACCACTCTCGCATGAAATCATTGACTAAACCGTACTCTAGCCACATACCCACCGGGGCATGAGCAGGCCAATCGTCATTGTCGTAGTAACGCACCGATTTATCATCAGAAGCGTTGCATTTGCCGGGATTGCGTACAAGCTGAAATAAATGGATCGTGCTGCGGTCATCTTCATCAAGCCAAAGGAATGTGAGCATAATATCCTCGGCGC
>ERZ778514.156-NODE-156-length-71038-cov-19.645648_pt1 | contig 71038 bp, 54 predicted proteins | sample MGYA00510344_ERZ778514 | MGnify/ENA primary metagenome ERZ778514 (study PRJEB29527, sample SAMN07138968) | mouse gut metagenome | material: feces | host: mouse | place: China:Nanjing | collected 2016-01-25 ...
CAATGCTTGTAAGTCCTTTCCTCTTTATCGAGAGCGGATTGCTGTTGAGGTCATAAGTGTATGCACAAGTATAGTCGGGCGGTATGAGATACCGCAGATACGGATACGAAGGTCTGCCGCTCTCGCTGTAGTTGGCTGACATAAGCCGGTTGAGGCTGTCATACCGGTACGTATAAGACCGCTTGGCCTTGTCGGCGCCCGTCCAGTCCATTCCCGAGATATTGCCCGAATACGACGGCGCCGCTCCCGACGCATACTTCAGCGCGATTGACAGCGACCCAGACGCGGTTGTGACCGATTTTACCGCACCGTTTGTGATATATGAATATCTGACGGTTTCGGCCAAATCGGAACGCAAATCCTTCACCGACACCGAAGCGACGCGCCCCACGCCGTCATAATTGGTTACACTCCGCGCAATGTCGGCATCGTTGATTGAGGTTACGACCGATGTCTGCCGCTCGAAATCATCGTAGGTATATGTGCTGGCAATTTTCTCCACACCACCGTCCGGACCGCGTCTGACAGTAGCCACAGTCAGCGGCAGCCCCGACATCGAATAAGTTGAGGTCTCGCTTACCGCGACACGCTGATGGTCGACGCTGACGCTTTCGCCAACGCGCTCACGGCTGTCATAACCCAATGCAGTGGCGACATACCTCGCGCCGGCTACCGAAGGCGCCGACCCGTCGAAATCACGGGCCGCGTTGACCCTCGACAGCGTGCCTGTCAGCAACCCGCGGTTATTGCTCCGCTTCACCGTCAGCGGCTTCGCAGCGAGCACGGAATCGAGCGCCGCGCAGCATGCCTCCGAAAGGAAACTATAGTCATCGTAGTAATATGCCTTGTCGACTACGACGCACGACATCGCCATGCTGACACCATATCCCGCATGGCGTCCCGACAATGTCTGGCTGCGCATGGCATAGGGCTTTACGTTTCTGACTCCATTCAGCAGTTGCGTGGTGGCCAGGGCCTCCCCCTCCAGCGCCGTGCGCCCGCTGAGGTCATATATGGTAAATCCGGTGACGCCGCGTGCCCGTTGCTCGCCGTCCTGCGTCAGTATAAGCCGCCCGGCCGCGTCATGGCGGTATATGACCGGCTCCGTCCCGGCTGCGCGGCGCTCGGTGAGCAGCAGCCGCTCATCGTACCTGTAACAGTCGGCATAATCGCGTAAAGTCTCATTGGAGGAAATATCGTATGACGTTCCCCCGGCAGTAAGAACCGCCGAAGCCATCGGTTGTAGCACAATAGCCAGATCCCCGGCATCGTTGTAAACGGAATAAGTGTCGGCGTACCCCGGACCGCAGACAGCGCGCGACAACACCACCTTCCCCGTAAAATCAGTGAATGATAGAGCTTTCCGTCCGTCTCCGTCTGTAGTTTCGGTTATGGAAAGAGTACCTTTCGCATAATACCCGTCGCAGACAAGCGAATTGCCGCTGACACGGTATTTCCGGCAGCGGTACAACCCGTCGCCGTCGTCGCCTGCGTTAAACCGATAGTCTGATCTCACGGGGTGTGCGGCAAATTCCTCACCACCGATGGTGACGGTTCGCACCCGTCCGTCATACCCCGGCATATATCCATACCGCCGCATAGCCTCGCTGTCACCGTCGTAGGCTGTAGCCACCGATTCCGCTATCCGATCCGGATTGCCGTCGGGATTATCGCAACCAGCAGGCATATATTCAATAAGTTTCCGGCCCAGAATATCATATTTGGTGAGGCCTGCAACAGTACTTCCTCCGGTTTTACCGACAAGCATCTTGTTGCCGGAAGCATCGAAACGCACAATGTCGGTGACCGTGTTGCCGTTGACACCGATATGCGACGTCTCTATCTTGTTGATGCTGTCTGTCCCATACCGGCTGTAGCTGTAGGCGGCTACATTTTTCCCGGCCGAAGTTACTGACGTTAGCCTCCCCCCGGAGTATCCGTATGTGGTCACCGTGCCGGAGGGTGACTCTATGCGCGTATATCCCGTGAGCGGAGCGTATTCATATTTTGTGGTGAGATTTCCATCTGTTGTGACCTGCTTCAGGTATGTCCCGTCGCCGCCCCATGTATAGGTGCTCTTTTGCCCGGTTAGCCCGACTGATCCCGACGGATTGCCGTAACGGTCATAACCTTTTATGCTGACTGAGTCGGTAAGGACATTGCCCTGCGCGGCGCATACCAGTGACGACAGTTGCAATCCGCCCCTGTTCGTGCCGAAGTCAGTATAATTATAGCGCTTTTCGAGCATGAAGCCGCCGTGGCGGTAAGTTTCCCTGACCGGCAAGGATATGAGTCCGCGTGCGGTGGCCTGAGCAAGCACGCCTCTGAGCGCGTTGCTTGAGTACAGATAATCGATCGAATACACATCACCGCCGCATGATTTGCTTATCCGGCTGATCAGATGGTATCTGGCGGGGAATGACGTGATCTCTCCGGGAAACACTACACGCGTGCTGTCTGTTTCAAAGGTATTCCCGTCTCCTTTTGTCGGCCTTGAGTGTACAATGCGGTCGTTGTATTCGTAGGCGGTGACGACAGTGCGCGCATTGCCGTAACTGTCATATTCCGTAGTGCGCACGCTGTCGCACCATGTCTTGCATGTGGCAACCGTCACAGGAAAATAGTTGAAATCATCAATCGATTGGTAATCTTCATCAGGTAATCCTAAAAACGGAGAGTCGATGGTGCGTACCAATGGCATGCTGTAATACCCCGTGGTATATGTCTTTTCCTCACCCGACGAATAAACATAATCGGTCACACGCAGCGGTCGCTCCGGCGCTCCACAATTGTCGGCGACCCATTCGGTTTTCTTTACAAGCGGGGCTTTCTCCCTGAATGTCTGCCTGAAATAGCCCCCGATAAATTGTGGTGACAGTATTCTGCTATATGCCGTGGTGAATAAACCGCTGGAATTTATCGTGATATTGGTCCCGCAGTAACGCTTGCTGAAGACTTGGGCTTCCGATAGGTAACGCTTGCCGGCAACCACATATGGCGACTCCGTTTTAGATGTGTCGAACACATAGTCGGTAATGACCGGGCAATCAAGCCCCGTGCCTGTAACAGTCTCGCGTACATTACTGTAATAGACAGTCGCGTCTTCTATTACATCTCCAGGCATGAGGCTCGATGTGGCCAACACCGCTCCGGTTGAGTAATATATAGTTGTCGCTCCTGAAAGGCCTTTGCAGCCGGACAGTCCGATAAAGGCGGACTGGCTGATTTTGCTGAAATCAATTGTCGAGACACCGCCCGTATATGAATATTCCCTGACACGTACGTTGCCTGTGTTATGATCGGTGGTTTGTTCTCTCTTTATCCTGAGGCCGGGGGCTATCGCATATTCATTCCCGTCGATGCTGAATTTCCGGGTCGCCTCGTTCATTTCGTAATCAAATTCGGTGGTCGCTCCGGCGTAGGTGGTAAATGAATGCAGCGACATCGACCGCAATGCATCGAAACATGGCAGCCGTTGCTCGGAAATCACAATGTGTGCCCGCTCGTTGTCCGGTTCGGCCGGCTCCGGGTTTTCAATAAGTTCCCCCGGCTGGATAATGTCACCCGGGCGGACGGTCACAATAGTGTCTCTCGGAGTGGTTGTCGATTTGGGAAATGCAACATCAAGTATGCTTTCTGTCAGAGAATGCTGACTGTTGTTGATTCTGTAGCTGAAATTGTTGTAGCCGAATATATCGCGGCTGCGCAGCCATGCACTCCCATCTATGTAATATTTGAATGTGGCTCCGTCAATCTCCTTCCCGTCCGCGCTGATTGTCACGCTCTTCAGCATTGAGATATCTTTCTTTGTCTTGGTGTCGTATTTCATATATCCGAATACCACCCGCCTCACTTCTTTGCCTGAAGGCGCGTTGACGGTAAATCCGCCGATCGGTTCCTTTTCTGCGTTGATGAAGTTGATTGACCCTGTGCGGCATGTTATGCGGTTGAGACCGTGGCGATTGTCGTAGGTATACTCATGCCGGTTTGTTCCGTTGCGGTCGGTGTGATATGATATGCTTACCGCGCTCGTGTTGCGGTCGTTTGCCGAGATGGTGCTCGCCTGTGACGACGGATCTCGACGGCGCGATGCCATATCGACATACTCAAACATTATCGAGTCGGTTCGTGACGGATTTATTATGCGGCCAAGCCTCCACTGGCATGTGATGTCCGAATAATCCGGACTATACAGTTTTGAATCAAGAATCATCGGCAGAAACCGGTATGACACCGTTTCCGTTACATCATATACATATTCCGTGCCGTCGGGAGTGATGATGCGGAATGTATTGTCATCGGTCAGGGTGATTTTCACATCGGTTTCAGGTAGTTGGATCACTTTCCCTCCCTTGATTATGAACGTGCCGCTATAGCTTCCGGCACGGTAGTTGTAGCGGTCATAGTCGCTGTCGGCGGTATAATGGTCGAGCGCGGTCAGGTATTCCAACGTCGGGGAGCCGGCGGGGATATTTACCGGGCCGTTTACTCCGTCGGGACGCCCGACAATACGGCGTGACACCACACCGCCGCACTGCAGGTCCCAGGTTGCTCCCACAGGGCCGTCCTCGTCGTCGACTTTCACTCCCCCGGTCGCATAGTTCAGCGACAACGGCAGCGACATGTCGCCGCATTTGAGTGTGTACAACGGCATCGCGATCGAAGCCTGACCGGTGGAGTGGTTGACTGAGTGCTCCGTGTGTCGGCACAGTGCGGCGGCTTCCACCGACGGCAATGACACAATGTCGCCTCCCGACCGCGGTGCCCTGAATGTGGCGCCGTCATCGGCAATCGCTGTTATACCCGCCATCATTGTAAGGATAAGCGATGGCAGCGGTCGCGTATGTTTCTGATTTATTGACATGGCCGTTGCGTTTTGATTGGTTTTTATGACTGACTGACGCTCTGTTGCGCTGCGGTTACTTCTGCCCGTCGAAATATTTTTTCTCCGATATGCTTGTGTCGTCGTATTCTTCGGTCACGATATACCATCCGCGAGGCAGCCCGTAGTCTGTTGTGCCTGCTGCCTCCGCGGCGTTGTAGCGTCTGACTGTCTTACCCGAAAGGTCGCTGATTACAAGGCCCTTCAGTTTGCCGGGGCGGTATTCGGCAACGTGTCTGTCGGCAGTGCGTGTTTTCCGGGCCGGCTTCTCGTCGGCTGACAGTGTGACCGACTCGACATTTCCGTTCCAGCCGCTGTATCTCACCCACTCGACAACCGGAAAATCGCGCCCTTCGGCCTCCCAGCGGGTGGCGGTGTAAGTTGCCCGACTGTTGCAGCCGGCTTCGTCCGCAATCCGGAAATTGTAGCCTGCGACATGTATCGTCGTTTCTGCGATGGTGTCACCTTCGGCAGTTATGACAGAGCCGCCCGGCCTGACGGCGTATGTCGTGACGATTGGGATCTGTAGACTCGACCCGTCGGCATGAACTATAGTAAGTGTATCGGTTCCGGAGATTTCTGTCGCAGCGTTTCCCGTGATATTATAAATCAACCCCTCGCTGAAGTTCAGTGAACTTACTCTTGTTACAATCCCTTTCAGCCGTCTGATTCCCTCTGTGTCGGCATACCATGACATTTCGGCCTCACCCTGTCGCACGGCGATGCTGTCGCCATAGACCGAATGGGTGAAACTTATTTTATTGCCGTCGCTACACTGCGAGAAATCCAGAGCCGCCTCTGCTGCCGATGCATTGCAATCTGCTCCGAGTGGGGTTGCCAATGTCTTGTCGGCGAGCGTTTTGAAAAATTCGGTTACGTCTGTTCTGGTCTCGTTGCAGGCGTCGGCATCGTGGGCTGCAGCCACATTGACGCACGCAGCGCATGTCGCGGCTATGATCCACAACATGACTGTCGTGCGGAGCAATGACGGTGTGTCATATTTGAAAGCAGGAAACATGAGAGAGTATGTTGGTTAAGTACACAGTTACTTATCTTCAAATATAATAAATTTTTGCGCGAATTGCAAATTTTTTTAACAAATTCTGCTTTTATTGAAGCATTTTATCTCAAATTTTATCTCAAACCCGAGGCGGAGGCATTTTTGATGGTGTTTCTGGGAGAGTGTCAGATGAAATCGTAATATTATCCATCTAATTATGCAAAATATCCATTTTATATGTCAGTTCTGACTGCTAATTTTGCAACAGTTATATTTCGCAAACCTACCATTACCGTATTTCTCATGAAAAAACTATTGTGCATGCTGCCGGCTATGCTGATGCCGTTTATGGCTCTGTCGGCAAAGACCTACGTTGTCAAATCACCCGACAAGGCATATTCGCTTAAAGTGACTGCCGGTGAGGGGGCTACTTCCTATTCGCTCGACTATAAGGGTAAAACCGTGATACATAACTCGCCGATAGGTATTCTTGCCGCTGACGGCCGCAGGATAGGCGAAGGCTCTGTCTCGTCGTCGGAAAAATCGTCGCACAAAGGCTCGGTCGATGTCATTGTGGGCAAAAACAGTCGGCTCGACGACAATTACAATCAGCTGACCCTTGCCTATGACAACGGTGACTACCGCCTGTCGCTGCGGGCCTACAACGAGGGTGTGGCATATCAGTGGACGCTCTGTTATCCCGGTGAAATCACGGTGACTGACGAGATATTCGAAGCTGACTTCGGAAGTCAGCCGGTCAAAGTGCTATTCCCTCAGTGTGAGACCCGCTCCTGGACGGAATGGGATCTGTCACGTCAGCCACATGAAATCAATCAGGCCTACCGCAATTTCGAGCGGGAATATATCCCTTACGACAGCATAGCCGCTATCCCCGGCGTGGCGATAAGCACCTCTCCGGCGCTGTTCACGCTGCCCGACGGTGCTACGCGTGTGGCGATAACAGAGTCAAATGTCTACGATTACCCCGGCCTCTACCTGAAGCCTGCCGGCGGTGAGAAAATACGCGGTCACTGGGCCGCTTTCCCGAAAACGGTGCTTGATGGCGACACGGTCAACGGCAAACAGTTTTACTCTACACATCTTGTCGAGACCCGTGAGGATTTATTATGTCGACTGGGCTTCGCGCAATGGTGTCAGCTACATGACCCTCGATGCCGGCTGGTCGGAAAGTTATCTTGCCGAACTTTGCGCTTATGCCGCTGAAAAAGGTGTGGGCATTTTCGTATGGACATGGGCAAGCTGTCCGCTTGAAGCTCCGTTCGACTGGGTGAAGAAGATGAAAGAATATGGTGTCACGGGTGCAAAAATCGACTTCTTCGAACGCAACGACCAGGTGGCGATGCGTTGGCAGCGTCAGCTCGCGCGCCGGCTTGCCGACGAGAAGATGCTCGTGCTCTTCCACGGCTGTCCGGTGCCGTCGGGTCTTGGCCGTACATTCCCTAATGTGCTCGGCTACGAGGCCAACCGCGGGCAGGAATGCAACTTCTGGGACCACACTATTTCGCCGCAACACCACTGCACGTTCCCCTTCATACGTCTGCTTGTAGGTCCTACCGATTTCACGCCGGGTTCGCTGCGTCAGGCCACCGTCGCCGACTTCCGTCCCCAGGATATCGACAACACACCTCCGATGTCGCAGGGCACAATCGCTCAGGAAATGGCTCTGTTTGTGGTGCTCGACCAATGGATTGCCACAATCTGCGACTCCCCGACGGAATATGCCAAGTATCCCGAGCTGGAACGTTTTGTGACCCAAGTGCCTGTGACATGGGACGAGCCTCTGCCGCTCGACGGCGAAGTCGGCCAACATATCCTCATCGCCAAACGCAAAGGAGACCAATGGTATATGGGCGCCATGACCTCCGACACCCCGCGCGGCTATGACGTGAAGTTTGATTTCCTTCCCCGCAGCGTTGTCTACGATGTTGAAATCATCGCCGACGCCGCCGACTCTGAAGAAAGCCCCCGCCACTACGACTTCATACGACGCTCGGCGCGCCGTGGCGACACACTGCCCCTCTCGCTCGTAAAAGGTGGTGGAGCAACCGTCCGCCTCACTCCCCGCACCCGTCACTGACCCCTCCGAACCACACAAATCAACAGCGACGCGATATTATGCCGAATGACTAAAACGGCATCATATCGCGTCATTGTTATGAGGCACTGTTCAAATTAAAAAAGAAATGATAGTGTCAGTCAAGGCAGAGGGGTGTGTATGGCAGATTCCATGCTTCGGCCACGGCAGCGTAGGTGATTTTGCCGTCGACGATATTGACACCTTCGGAGAGACCGGGGTCGGCCTTGCATGCGTCGCGCCAGCCTTTGTCGGCAAGCCGGAGGGCGTAGGGGAGTGTGGCGTTGGTGAGCGCCAGCGTTGAGGTGTATGGCACCGCTCCCGGTATGTTGGCCACAGCGTAGTGGATTATGCCGTCGACTTCATACACCGGGTCAGAGTGCGTGGTGGCGTGTGATGTCTCGAAGCAACCTCCCTGGTCGATTGCCACATCGACCACGACCGAACCCTTACGCATAAGCGGGAGCATGTCGGCGGTGACAAGTTTGGGCGCTTTTGCCCCGGGTATCAGTACCGAACCGATCACAAGATCCGTGTCGGCGAGTTCCTGTTCGATATTGTGGCGCGACGAAAACAGAGTTTTGACATTTTTCGGCAGCACATCGGCCAGATGGCGCAGTGTGGGCAGAGAGATGTCGGTAATGGTCACATCTGCACCGAGGCCTGCGGCCATCAGCGCAGCGTTACGGCCTACCACACCGCCTCCGAGCACCAGCACCTTGGCCGGTTTCACTCCCGGGACGCCGGCAAGAAGCACACCGCGGCCACCCTGCGGTTTCTCAAGGAAGCGCGCCCCCTCCTGCACCGACATGCGTCCTGCCACCTCACTCATCGGTATGAGCAGAGGCAATCCGCCCTGACGTCCGGTCACCGTCTCGTAGGCAATGCAGGTGGCGCCCGACTCCATCATGGCGATAGTCAGAGCGCGGTCGCAGGCAAAATGGAAATATGTGAACAGGAGCTGGCCTTTTCTTACCAGTTTATATTCAGGCTCAATCGGTTCCTTCACTTTTACAATCATTTCGGCCGCGGCATACGTATCTTCAATCGTCGGCAAAATCTTCGCGCCCGCCTTCAGATAATCCTCGTCGCTGAAGCCAGAGCCTTCGCCGGCCGTATGCTGCACATAGACCGTATGGCCGTGTTCAACCAGTTCTTTCACACCCGACGGGGTCATGCCCACCCGGTTCTCATTGTTTTTGATCTCTTTTGGAATACCGATAATCATGGGAAAGTTGATTTAAGGTGTTAGACAATAAGCAAGTCATAAAAATTATTACGTATATTATGGATTTAAAGACTTTATATTGTCAGCGGCGCTTTTTCGGCGCTTTTCCCTCTCTTCTTCAGTCGTGTGGATTACCACACTCCTTCATCTTCGAGCAAAAATCTCTCGAAAAATCACTCCCTGATAATATAAAATAATTTTTACGACTTACTTAAAAGTAAATCTCCAATCCCAAATATACATCAAATAAATCACACAAAGCAAAAATCTTTACAAAAAATCTACCCCTCCATCTATTTTACCATTTCTTCGGTCGCATTCTACTGCCATCTCAGAAAATTTCGCTAATTTTGCATATAGACTCACGCCGTGCGTCTTCCAAGAGAGGAAGCGAGGCGGGAGGTTAAAATAAAAGGCGTTTACTCGCGCTTTATTCTTGTCCCATAAAGACGACCAATTTTTATAGACAGTCAAGAATAAGCAAGATATACGCTCACGGGTATGTCTATACCTATCCGGCTCATTCTATGCCTTTACCGGCATGGAGTGGGTTTGGGGTATCTGCATAGGCGTGGGTCATCTGTATTGCTATCTTACTGTCAGGCTTCTTGGTCGTCGCCTATGGGATGGATGGCAACGGTACAGATACCCACCCTTTTTTTATTAACCCGTCGCAGTGGGGTATTGGCGGCATTTGTTCAAGCGGACCCAAAACATCCGCTGGTACCATGAACAAGACAGAACTTGCTCGAAAGATACAAGACCTTGACGGTTTGAGCAACGAGGAAAAAACCGCGCTGCTCGAACTTATACGAGGACATAAAAAGTACGGCCTTGTATGGGAAGATAAGCCCGAAGACATCGAGGAACGCCTTCGGGAAGACCTGCCCGTACTCGTAGAGCGCAACGACGAAAAAGTCCACCCGATTATATCTGATAACCCCGACGCTCCAAATCACCTCATTATCGAGGGTGACAACCTCGCTGCGCTAACGGAGTTGTCATATACACACGCCGGCAAAATTGATGTTATCTATATAGACCCACCATATAACACTGGTAATACTGATAGAGATGGCGGTTTTGTTTATAACGATTCATTTGTTAGCGCAGATGATGACTATAAACATTCACTTTGGTTGTCTTTTATGGCTAAACGACTCAAAATTGCCAAGCAGCTTCTTTCAAAGTCAGGTTTAATATTTATTTCAATAGGAGATCATGAAATGTCTCAGTTAGTAAATCTTTGCAAGGAGATATTTCTGGAATCAAACTATATTGAAACTTACATTTGGGTTAGTACAAATCGACCGGATAATAGCTCACCCATTTTACGACGTAATGCTGAATTCGTATTATGCGTTGCCCGCGATGCAAAAGCAATTAAAGAGTTTAGAGGTGTAGTTTCTGCATCGTCAGGAATGCCATCGCTAACAAAAGCTAAGGAAAAAATTAAAACTATAACTTTTCCTGCTAATTCTGTTCGTACATCTTTGCCTGACGGAACATATTTTGCGGGTATCAAGGATAACGGACGAAATCCCCAATGGGAACTTGTTGAAGATGTAATTGCTAAAGACGGCTTATTTACTACATCTGTCATTCTCAAAGGCCATTCATATTGGGCGACTGATAAAAAGATTAAAGAAGAACTCGCTGCAGGAACTGAAATTTGGATTAAATCTGACTCTTTTGTCCCTTATTACTTAAAGACAAAAGAATCTGTTAATCGTCCTACTAAAATTCTCCCTGGCGATATTGTTAAGGATGGATTATATGCAAACACAGAACTAAATGCAGGTATATTCCATGAGAAAGTTTTCAACAATCCAAAACCTTCAACATTGGTGCAATTCCTGATTAACTTTGTGCCGAGCAAAACCGTTCTTGACTTTTTTGCCGGTTCGGGTACTACGCTTCATGCAGTTATGCAACTAAATGCCGAAGACGGCGGTAAACGTACATGTATTCTCTGCACTAACAACGAGAACGATATCTGTGAAAATGTTACTTATGAGCGTAACAAACGGGTTATAGAGGGGTATGCGAAGCCTAATGGCGAGGAAGTTGCCGGACTTGCAGACAACAATCTCCGCTACTATCGCACCGAATTTTTGCCGCGTGAACGCTCTGTCAAAAATATGCGTGAACTCGTTCAGGCTTCAACCGGCTTGCTCTGCATCAAGAACGACCTCTATACGGAAGCTCCGTTTGGTGGCCGCAAGATGAATCCAAAGTATGCCCGCTACTTCGAGAATTCCAGACAACGTATGCTTGTAATCTATGAGGAAAGGGCAATACCGTTCATCGCCGACATTATAAAGACAATGCCAGAGGGCGAGAAAATCAAGGTATATGTGTTCTCGCACGGAAGTTACGCCTACGATGATGAGTTTGCTGAAGTTGCCGACCATGTTACGCTCTGCGCTCTACCGCAAGCTATCTACGACGCTTACCAAAAAGTGCTCCCCAAACGCAACCCCAAATTCCTCGTCGATGATTTGGTGGAAGAAATCGAGGATAACGAACAGCAAGAAACCGCAGGTCTTTTTGGACTTGACAACGAGGAAGGAGGCGACGAATGAAACAGATACGCTATCAGCAGAAAGCCGTTGATGAACTTGTAAACAAGGCCATCGACTTGCTTGGTCTACGTGGCAACCGCCACACCCTTGTTTTCAAGTCGCCCACCGGCTCCGGCAAAACCGTAATGGCATCGGAAATGCTTATGCGGCTCAATCAGGAATTGGCCGAGCGTCCCGATGCTCCATACACCGAAGTAGCCTATATTTGGATTGCTCCAAATAAACTGCATGAGCAGAGCTACTTCAAGATGAAAAACTATTTTACCGAGAATTGCGCCCTGCGTCCTGTTATCTACGATGAACTCGACCACTCCGCCGATGGCTATATCAAACCGGGCGAAATTCTCTTTGTGAACTGGGAGAGCATCAACAAGGACAAAAACCTGATGGTGCGCGAAACCGAAAACTCGGCCTCGCTCTATGATATTACCCGCCGCACACAAGACGATAACGGCATACCTATCGTGCTTGTAATCGACGAGGAACACATGTTTGGCGGTAAGAACGCCAAGAAGTCAGAAAAGGTGCTCGCCACGATTCAGCCAAAGGTTGAAATCCGTGTGTCGGCGACTCCGCAGACCAATGGCGAGCAGCAGGTCAACGTGCCGCGCGAAAGGGTCATTGAAGAAGAAATGATTAAGGAGAACATTATCCTTAATCCGGCTCTCGACTTCAAAGACCCTCACGGTTCGCTTAATCAGCATCTTATTTGGCTCGCGATGCAAAAGCGTGAAGAACTCGCCAAAGCCTATAAGAATCTTGGCGTAGATATCAATCCGCTTTTGCTTATTCAGCTGCCAAACGACACGAGCGAGTCCCTCACCACCGACGATACAAGAGTCAAGGCCGAGGTTATCTCAACGCTCGATGCCTACGGAATTAACATCGCTAATGGCAAACTCGCTATATGGCTGTCGGGAGAAAAAACCGACAACCTCGATATGATAGACCGACCGAACGACCCCACCGAGGTACTGCTATTCAAGCAGGCTATCGCCCTCGGCTGGGATTGCCCCCGTGCAGCGGTACTTCTCATTTTTAGAAAGATTGAGAGCTTCCAGTTCTCGGCGCAGACCGTCGGGCGAATACTACGAATGCCGGAGCAAAAGTATTACACCGACCAACGGCTTAATCAGGGTTACGTCTACACGAACCTCTCGAAAGATATAATCGAAATCGTCAAAGACGATATGGATTATATCGCCTCGAACATAATGGCTAAACGCCGGGATGGTATCACCAATATTGTGCTCAATTCGGAATATAGCGAGCGACTATCGATTGACCGAAACCGCCTCGGCTCTGACTTCAAGGAGGTTTTGAGGAAAACATTTATTGCCGAATGGGGGATTGAATCCGGCCAGTTATCGCTTTTCTCCGAAGATATGCTTTTCGGCGACGGAGAGCCTGCCGAAGAAGATGTCGATGTAACAAGCGAATCCTACCGCAACCGCCATGCCGCAATGAACCAGCGAGGCATCAATTTCAATGTCAAGAACGTAAGTACTGACATTGTGAAAGATCTTGACATGACCGGCGAGGTCGGCACAAAGATTGTCAACAGCAAAGCCACATACATAAACAATGTTGCCAACCTCACTGCTATGTTCCTTGCTTTCTGCAAACGGCTTCTCGGCAACGACTACGAACAGCGCAGCGTCAAGACGCTCGGCGGTGCCCTCAAAGAAGTTATGGAAGAACTCTTTGAGGTGTTTGAGTATGATGCAATGAAGATTATCCTCTCCAATGATAATGTGCATCATAACCGCCCGAAGTTCGAGCGTCTTATCGCAAAAGCCATTCAGAAATACACCGAGAAACTGCGCTTGCGTCAGGCTGCGGCAAGACGACGTGCGTTCAAGCACAACTACTGGGTGGTACCTGCCGAACGTGCTTACCCCGTCGATACGTTCAACGAACAGCCGCAAATCGACTTCCACGCGCTGCTGCCGTTCATGGAATTTAAGGGCGCATCTACTGTGGAACACGCTTTTGCGAGCTTCCTTGAATCCCAAAGCAACGCGATTGAGTGGTGGTACAAGAACGGCGACCAGGGCAAAACCCATTACGCCATCGGCTACACCAACTCACTCGGCGAAAAGGCTCTGTTCTACGTTGACTTCATTATCCGCACTTACAGCGGCGATATTTTCCTTTTCGATACGAAAACGGAAAACAGCGACCCCGAAGCTCCCTACAAGCATAACGCTCTATGGGAGTATATGCAGCGTCCCGAAAACAAGGGCAAGAAGCTACACGGAGGTATCATCATACCTGATGACTTCGGCAACTGGGTATATTCTCCGGCACCGCTCGACGTGAAACTCGGTACTTCCGACACTACTGACTGGGATATATTCGACCCGCAGCAATATATCTGAATTTCGGAGTGTCTTTATTTGTTGCTGAGGGTTTTGGCGAGGGATTGCGGGGTGATGCGGGTGTAGCCTGAGGGGGTGCGCCAGCGGGCGCTTGAGGGCACTTCCCATTTCACTTTGTCGAAGTCGTATGTCAGTGATGCGTCGATGGGTGTGTTGCCGGCCCGGGTGCTGACCGAAAACTGCCGCATGAAGTGCGAGCCGTCGATGTCGGCGGGGTCGGAGTATGTGCAGCCGTAAAGCCGGTCGCCGGTGTTGAATGTCAGCGACACCAGAGTGTTGCTGCTTTTCGAGAATCGGAACTGATATTCAATCGTTCCATTGATTTTTGATTTGGGGGTAAGAGTCCAGGTGCCATCGGGTGAGTCGGTAAGCATTATCCCGGCGGTCATGGTGTCGGAATATGTGCCGCGGTTGTTGACAAAAACTCTGCCGAGCAGTGCGTCCTGCAGGTCGCCGATCGAGAGCGACGCGCCGGCAAATATCTCCTTTATCGGTTCGGCGATGTAGCATTTGTGGAGTTTGTCGGCGGCAAAGACCGAGTCGGTGCTGACATACATGTTGGCGACCTCCATGCCGAGCACGCGCAGCGTGACGTAGATGTCGCGGTCACGGCGCATGTAGATGCGTCCGCTGACCGAGAGTTTCTGCGGCGATTTCACTGAGACTTTGACCGGCAGGTTGAGCTGAGTCCAGGGGAGATATCCGTCGGCGATGTCGCGTGCGCGCTCCGTGAGGGTCATGGCGCTGACATCATGGATGCCGGTAGCGGCTGCGTGTCGCGACGTGCGGCAGCCGGTGATGACTGTCGCCGGAATTACGGTTGCGGCTATCGTGATGGCCGTCAGGATGAAGCCGTGGCGTTTCATTCGTGGAAATATGTCTTGTATTTGACTTTGCGGGCGAGAAGCTCGTTGTCAGGGTCGAGGTCGAGGGCTTTCTTCCAGAATTCGACGGCTTTGTCGGGCTGCTGGTTCCAGAAGTATATGTCGCCGGCGTGCATGTAGTATTCGGCCGACGGCTCGTTGCCTTCCTGCTGATGGTCGAACGCGCGGTCGATATATTCTTTGGCGCGGGTGTAGTCACGCTGCTTGAAGAGTATCCATGCGTAGGTGTCGAGATATGTGGGGTTATCGGGCTCGGCAGTGACGGTGGCATAGCTCAGAGCCTCGGCCTCGGCGAGACGCTCAGGGTCGTCGGTCGATTCCGACAGGTGGTAGGCGTAGTTGTTTTTAGCCATGATGTTTTCCGGAAAAATGTCGAGCGCGCGGCGGTAGTAGACTTGTGCGCTGTCCATGTTTTCGGCCGTATAGTAGAAATCGCCGATGCTGGAGAGATAATCCGAACGTGTCTTGACATCGGTCGAGTCGGTGAGTTCGTAGGCGCGGTGCATCTCGTTTATCGCTTGTCGGGAGTTATTGTCGTCGGCGAGATATAGTGCCGAAGCGAGAAAACGGTGCACTTCAGGACTGTTGTCATGGTAACGCAGAGCGCGCTGCATGGTGGCTGCTGCCCGGTCGAAGTCTTCCTCCCGGGCGTAGAGCATGCCGGTGCGTATCCAGTTGTCGGGGTCGTCGGGCTGCAGGTCGACGACGAGTTCCATCTGTTCGGCTGCTCCGGCATAGTCCTGCCGCACGGTGAGAAAATCGGCGTAGAGGCTGCGCAGTGACGGCTCCTGCGGATTCTTGTCGATGACGCGGTTGAAGAGGGCATTGACGTGAGGCAGGTAGGTGGAATCGTTGATGAGGTCGCGGGTGTAGTCGAGAAGAATCTCGTGCTTGTCGTCGATGTCGAGATCGGTCTCGAGCAGGGCGCGGTCGGTCTCGCGTGAGTAGCCGATTGTGTCGCCGCTGTTTTTGTAATATTGCGCGAGCATCAGCGCCGCCGCACCGCTTTCGGGGTCGACCTCGCATGCCTTGCTGTAGTAGACGAGAGCCGAGTCGCCTTTGCCATGCACCTCAAAGTAGCGTCCGGCAAAGCTGTAGCATTCGGGATTGAGCGGAGATGCGCTTATGGCGCCGTGTATCTCTCTGAGAGCACTGACCGAGTCGTTGAGAAACGCATAGATGGAGGTCTTGCGCCGGGTCAGTTCCATGCTTTTGCCGGCAGTCACCTCAAGGCGTTCGAGACGGTCGACAGCCTTGCGCACCATCGCAGAGTCTTCGCTCGACAGGAGCGCGTCGATATATGACAGCGCGATGTCGGCTCTTGTGGGGTTGAGCGAGTCGACCAGTTGCAGCACCTCGATCTGCCGGGCCGTGTTGCCTGTGCTTGCCATCATCTGGCTGTAGTAGTAGGCATTGGTATAGTCGGTGGGGTCGGCCTCGAATTTCTTGCGCAGAAGGTCGATGCCCTCCAACAGTAGAGGCTCGTCGCGCTTGACCATCATGACATAGTTGAGGCCGAGCTCAGAGAAATAGTCGGAGTTGGTGGAGTCGAGGCCGTAGGCGCGCCGGTAGAGCTCGTAGGTGGCGGCCCGGTTGCCGAGTGCGTTCTGTCGCTGGGCTTCGCCGTAGATGTATTCGGCTTTGCGCAGGCGTGACTCATTTTCCCATTTGCCGTTGCCGCGGGCGAAAATCGATATGCAGGCGGTCATGGCCGCGGCGGCTACGGTGAGGTTTCTTAAAAAATATCTCATTATGATTGTATTCAGTTGATAGTGATTTGCTATTCAGTGCCGGAGTGGCCGAAGCCTCCGTCGCCGCGCACGGTCTCGTCGATGCGTTCTACCTGTTCCCATTCCACGCGGTCATAGCGGGCGATCACCATCTGGCAGATGCGTTCGCCGTCGTTGATCACAAACGGCTCTTTCGAGAGGTTGATTACGATAATGCCGACTTCGCCGCGGTAGTCGGAGTCGACGGTGCCCGGCGCATTGGCTATCGTGATGCCGTGTTTGAGGGCGAGACCGGAGCGCGGACGTATCTGACACTCATATCCACGCGGAAGCTGGAGGTAGAGGCCGGTTGGCACAAGCACTCGTTCAAACGGCTGGAGCACAATGGGATGCTTTACAAACGCACGTACGTCCATGCCTGACGAGCCAGGTGTGGCATAGGCCGGGAGCGGATGGTGCGAACGGTTGATTATCTTGACTTTGAGAGTTTCCATATTTATGAAGTTACAGGGGTTGATAAATGTTTAACGCAAAAATAGTTAAAATATCGTGAGTATTAGATGTTTTTAAATTAAAATTACATAATGATATGAAAGGATAACGTAAATTAGTCTACCTTTGTTGTCACAATCCGCGACGCTGTGCGTATTATATATGTCGCTCCCTCTCCGCTTCATATTTTAATCCGATTTTTTTTAACAGCTTTTTATTATTTATCACGATGACAACATCACTACGCGCTATTCTCACGCTCGTCGCCATCAACTGTGCGGTTGCCGTGTCGGCATTCTCAATCAGAGGAAAGGTGGTTGACTCACAGAACACACCGGAAGCATACGCTACCGTAAGGATTTTCAATCTTGCCGACACTCTGCATGCCGCTGCTCTCGGAGTGACTGACGACGACGGCGCGTTCTCCCTGCCGGTGAAATCGGCCGGCGAGTATAATGTCATCATATCATCGGTAGGGAAAAAGACACTTGACAACAGGGTGAAGCTGACGGCGAGCGCTGCCGATGCCGACCTTGGCACCATGCCGATGGACGACAACGCCGCCGAACTCGGCGAAGTCAATGTGATCGCGAGCAAGCCTCTGGTGGTGAAGGAAATCGACCGTATAGGCTATGACGTGCAGGCTGACGAAGACTCCAAGACCTCCACCGTGCAGGATGTGTTGCGCAAGGTGCCCATGGTGACAGTCGACGCCGACGGCACAATCAAGGTCAAAGGCTCGACCAACTTCAAGGTCTACAAAGACGGACGCCCCAACAACGCGTTCACCACCAACGCCAAGGATATCTTCGCCGCAATCCCGGCCTCAATGATAAAAAAGATTGAGGTCATCACCGACCCCGGAGCGAAAGAGGATGCCGAGGGGGTGGGAGCTATCCTCAATATCGTCACCAACGAAAACACTTCGATGAACGGAGTCATGGGCAATGCCGGACTTTCATTCAGCACCCGCAACAAGGCGCCGATGCCCAATATCTGGCTTACCGGAAATATCGGCAAGGTGGCTCTGTCGATGTATGGCGGATTTCACCATCAGGACTACAATGACGGCAAGAGCAGCGACAAATCACAATACACCTATGTCGAGTCGGGCAATACGCAAAGCAGAAGCGGCAGCAGCAAGACAATGGGCAACGCAGCCTACTGGGGCATCGACGGCTCCTACGAGCTCGATTCGCTCAATCTCTTCACGCTTGAATTCGGCGGCTTCTACTACAACGCCAAAAACAGCAATGACGCTCTCGCCGCCATGTATGACCCTGCCGGCAACACCCTCTACAGCTACCGCACACACACGTGGACTCCCCGCACCCGCTATCTTGATTTCCACGGCAGCTTCAATTATCAGCACTCTACCCGCCGCAAGGGCGAGGTGATAACGCTCTCCTATCAGGTGTCGCACAATAACAACAAGACACTTTCAGAGAGCGAGTACCTCGACATGTATAATTTCCCGGCGCCCTACACCGGCATCAACTCCGACGCCAATCTCAATTTCCTCGAGAACACGGGTCAGATCGACTGGACACGTCCGTTTGGCGAGCACCACAAAGTGTCGGTCGGCGCGAAGGTAATAGCCCGAAAAAACAGTTCGCTGACCGAAAACGAATATGTCGGTGTTGGAACCGACAATACCGACTTCGACCACAACACCACTGTCGGCGCCGGTTATTTCGACTATCGCTACAGTGTCGGAGTGTGGAGCGCGCGTGCGGGTCTGCGTTATGAATACTCTCGTCTGTCGGCCAAGTTCAAGGACGGAAGCAATCCCGACTTCGGTTCATCGCTCAACGACTGGGTGCCCAATGCCTCGGTGATGTATAATGTCAGCGACGCGTCAACACTTAAATTCTCTTACGCCACGCGCATCAACCGCCCGGGCATCAGTTTCCTCAATCCGGCCGAGACTTACACGCCGACATCGCTTTCCTATGGAAATCCGGATCTCGAGAGTGTGCATTATAACACGCTGTCGCTCAACTATTCGCTCATAAAACAGAAATTCAATATCGACGCCACGCTGTCATACGATTTCGCCAACAACACCATCACTTCGCTGACATCGGTCGACAGCAACGACTTCTCAACGTCGACATTCGCCAATATCGGCCGCAGCCGCAACGTCGAGCTGTCGCTGTTCGGACAATGGAGCATCACTCCCAAGACCTCCGTCATGCTCAACGGCTCGGTGTTCTATAACAAACTGAGCATACCCGGAGTGAGCAACGGCCGCTGGGGCACCAACTTCTTCTTCCGTGCCTCTCAACAGTTGCCGTGGAAGCTGCGCGTCGAGGGATTTCTCTTCTACGACCGCGGACGACTGGAGAGTGTCTACACGTTCAATGCCAACACCATCAAATCGATGTTTCATGCGTTGTCGCTCCAGCGCAACTTCCTCAAGGAGGATCGCCTGACAGTGAAACTGCAATATGTCAATCCGTTCTCGTTCCACGGCATGGGACAGCGCTCGATTACCGACCGCGGCGATTACAGAGGCTGGTCGGTGTCGGAATTCAACAGCGCCCGAGGAGCCCGTCTGTCGATAAGCTATCGCTTCGGTTCGGTAAACGCAACTGTCAAGAAATCCACCGCATCGATTGTCAATGACGACCTGCAGGGGGGCAACAGCGCACCTTCTACCGGCGGACAGATGCAGCAGTAAACCTGAAATAAATCGAAATGAAGAATTATTATCACCGCAAGCCTGAGTGGCTCAGGATAAAACTGCCCCGTGGCGAGAAGTCGGCACGTGTGTGCGGCAATCTCAACGGGCGTGGCCTGCATTCGATCTGCGAGGCGGGGCTGTGTCCCAACCGCGGAGAGTGCTGGAGCAACGGCACTGCCACTTTCATGATAGGAGGCGACATCTGCACCCGCAACTGCCGTTTCTGCAACGTGACGACCGGACGGCCCCGGCCTGTCGACCCGGGCGAGATAGACGGTGTTATAGAATCAGTACGCGATCTTAAACTGCGGCATGTGGTGCTGACATCGGTCGACCGCGACGACCTCCCCGACTATGGCGCCGGCCATTGGGCGGCAATGCTGCGCGGGCTCAGGGAGGCTTGTCCGGAGGTGACGGTCGAGGCGCTTGTTCCTGACTTCAACGGACGTCTTGACCTGCTCGACCTTGTGATTGCCGAGTCACCTGAGGTGATTTCTCATAATCTCGAGACTGTGAGGCGGCTGACTCCGCAGGTGCGGTGTCATGCCACCTACGATTGCTCGCTCAGTGTCATATTCCATATAGCATCGTCGGGAATTGCAGCCAAAAGCGGAATAATGCTCGGACTTGGCGAGACTCCTGAAGAGATAACAGAGACGATGGATGACCTGCGCAGCGCCGGTTGCTCCATAATGACGATAGGGCAGTATCTCCAGCCTACGGAGCATCATTATCCTGTCAGGGAATATATTCATCCCGATGTGTTTGAAGAATACCGGCTTACGGCGCTGTCGAAGGGTTTCACGCATGTGGAGAGTGCGCCGCTTGTGCGTTCGTCTTATCATGCCGAGCGACATGTGGGAGTGCGCCGCGACGGAGGCAAAAACTGACAGACCATGACTCAATTCATTGATTTGCGCGATGTCGCTTACGGTGTGACGCTTGACATGCAGCATGAGATATTGGCACGTCGCGTGGAGGCACGCCGCCGTGGCGATGACACCGGCGACGACTATCTCATTACAGTAACGCACCGGCCGGTGTATACGATGGGACGTCATGCCGACCCGGCCAATGTGTTGCATCGCGAGTGGCTTCAGTCACGCGGAGCGGAAGTGGTGTCGGCCGACCGTGGCGGTGATGTCACATTTCATGGTCCCGGGCAGATTGTAGTGTATCCGGTGATTGACCTGCTGCCGCGCGGACTCGGTGTCAAGGAGTATGTGCGCCTTTTGGAGGAGGCGGTGATACGCACTCTTGCAGAGTATGGCGTGGAGAGCGGACGGGTAGAGGGTGCTACGGGAGTGTGGCTCGGTTGCGGCACTGTCTCCGAGCGTAAGATATGTGCCATCGGTCTGCGGTGCTCGCGTTATATAACGATGCACGGTCTGGCGCTCAATGTCAATACCGACCTGTCATGGTTCTCGGCTATCAATCCGTGCGGTTTCACCGATAAGGGGGTAACTTCGCTCAGCCGTGAACTTGGCGGTGATGATGCCTGTCCCTCGCTCGAACAGGTGGCAGATGCCTTGCGGCGACATCTCAGTGACCTTCTCGGTCTGTGACTTCGAGGTTGTGCAATGCCCTCTAAAATGCATTATTTGCGCAGGCGTGACAAGAGGCGTGATAGTTCGCCGGCCCAGAGCACGACCGAGGTGCCGACGATGATTGTCAGCCAGTCGGTGAAGGTGAGGGGTATCACGTTGAAAAACTGTCCGCCGAACTGTATGATGAGTATCTGACCGGCAAATATGAAGAGCGCAATCAGGGCAAATTCGCCGCACCCTTTGAGATGGAACGCGCTGCGGTGTGTCATGTAGGCTCGGGCGTTAAACATGTTCCAGAACTGTAGGAACACGAATATCGTGAAGAAGAGGCTCAGCTCGTAGGGAGTCAGGCCACGGTAAGAGCCGATGGCGACATGAGTCAGGTCACGCAGCGATGTGACGTCGGCATGCTCGAATAAGTAAAGGAGACCGAGCAGCAGGATGAAAAACAGGCCGCCCACACCGATTATGGAGCGCCTCATGGCGCGGGTGATGATAAATGCCTTGCGGTCGCGCGGTGCGTCATGCATCACGGAGCGCGACGGGGGCAGTGAAGCGAGAGCCATGGCGGCGAATGTGTCCATGATGAGATTGACCCAAAGCATCTGTGTGACAGTCAGCGGCGACTCCGTGCCCATAAACGCTCCGGAAAGCACTATGAGGCAGGCAACGACATTGACTGTGAGTTGAAACAGAACGAAGCGCTGTATGTTGTGATAGAGCGAACGCCCCCACATGACGGCGCGGCCTATTGATGAGAATGAGTTGTCGACAATTGTGATGTCGGATGCTTCTTTTGCCACCGATGTGCCGTCGCCCATCGAAAGACCGACATGAGCAGCCTTTAGTGCGGGGGCGTCGTTGGTGCCGTCGCCGGTGACCGCAACCACTTCATTGCGCTTCTGGAGGGTCTCGACAAGTCGTTTTTTGTCGGAGGGACGGGCGCGGGCTATCACTTTGAGGCGGTCGACACGGTCATAAAGATCCTTGTCGGAGAGAGCCGCGAACTCCGGTCCGGTTATTATGCTGTCGGGGCTGTCGCTGTCATTGACGAGTCCTATCTGACGGCCAATCTCACGGGCCGTGGCCGGAGTGTCGCCGGTGACAATCTTTATTTTTATGCCGGCAGAGAGGCATTCCTTCACTGCTTCGGGCACTTCGCGGCGCACGGGGTCGGAAATGGCTGTGACGCCGATGAATTCCAGCCCGATATCAGATTTGTGTGTGGCAAGTTGCGAGAGGTCGGGCACCGGTGCGCCGTCGGGGATAACGGCGTATGCGAATCCGAGTGTGCGCATGGCCTGCTTCTGATAATCGAGAAGCAGCGCGTTGATCTGTTCCGGAGTGCGTAGTCCGGCCACGCGTGTGCAGAGCGACAAAACAATCTCCGGCGCGCCTTTCACATATATGACCCGATGGTCTGTGGCGGCAGACTGCACTACGGTAGCCATGAATTTACGTTCGGTAGAGAATGGGAGTTCGTCGATGCGCGGAGATGCCTCGCTGAGGGCGCTGTAGTCAATTCCGTCGGCGTGGAGCCTGAGCAGCAGGGCGCCTTCGGTGGGGTTGCCGAGAGCTTTCGGGCGGTCACCCGAAAGGTCGAGAGTGGCTGTGGAGTTGACGGCTATGCCTTCGTTGATTATTTCTTCGGGAGTGTCGCCCCAGAACTGCATGTCGGCCACTTGCATCTGGTTTTGCGTCAATGTTCCGGTCTTGTCGGTGCATATCACAGTCGCTGCTCCCATTGTCTCGCAAGCGTGCATTTTGCGCACGAGATTGTTGGTGCGGAGCATTCGTCGCATTGAGTAGGCGAGCGACAGGGTGACGGCCATCGGGAGCCCTTCGGGCACTGACACAACGACGAGAGTCACCGCAATCATGAGCGACTGTAGCAGATAGGCGGCAAACTCCATCGTGAGGAAGCCGTCGAATTCCGGACTGAAATAGTACATCAGGCAACGTCCGGCAATGACAAGCGAGCCAACGATATAACTGATTTTCGACACCATGCGGCCGAGACGATCGAGCTGCTCGTTGAGCGGCGTCTTTACCGACGAGTCAATCTGTGTCTCATGAAATACTTTGCCGTTTTCGGTGGCGTCGCCGACTTTGCCGACTTTGAAAATGCCGTGCCCCTCCATCACTTTTGTGCCGCGCAGCACGCAGTCGGTGGCGTAGGTGGCGTCGGGGTCGAAATCTTCAGGGTTCACGCTTTTGTGGCAGGCCGGTTCGCCGGTAAGAGTCGATTCGTCAAGCGTGAGTGTGACGGCCTCTATGAGCTGACCGTCGGCGGGAACTTCGTCGCCGGAGCCGAGTATCACGATGTCGCCTACGACGACGTCGCGGCGCGGAATCTCTACAGTGTTGCCGTCGCGTATTACCCTTACCGGCTCCTCATCGTTGACTTTGTTGAGTATGGCGAACTCGCGGTCGGCCTTGGTCTCGAACAGGAATGCAAGTCCGGTTGCGAGTATTATGGCGATGAATATGCCTGTTGGCTCGAAGAACACCGCCAGATCCTGCCCGAGGCAGAAATATTCATACAGTGAGATGCCGACTGACAGCGCGCCGGCCACAAGGAGTATGATGATAAGCGGGTCGCGGAATTTTTCCAGGAAACACCGCAGCAGAGATTTCTTCTTTGCCGGAGTGAGGACGTTGGTGCCGTGAAGCCGGCGGCTTTCGGCCACTTCTGCATCTGTAAGGCCGACGAGGTGAGTTTTTTTATCCATTATTTGTCAGTCAGATAGTGTATATATCTGTTATAAATACAAATTCAGTGGCCTGCATGTTCATGACGGGGTGACATCGTTGTAATCACCTGCCTCTACCGGATGACGCAACACCTCGGTTGCCGCTCCAAGCCATCCGCCTATCCATTTTACGAGGGCGTAGATGCAAACGGCAAGTAGTGCGAGCTCGCATACGGCCGTCACTGCCGGGTCAGTGACGGCGGCGTCAATTATGCCTACGGCAATGCCTGCAAAGAAGCAGTAAACACCCCAAGTGGCGCCTTTTGCCACGTTGCCCATCGATTGAATGTTGGTTGCCGCGGCGATTTCAGAAGTCTTGCTTTTTATGACGAACAGGGCGATAATCGAGAAAACGGCAATTGCGAGATATGAGACTACGAATATGAGTCCTACCGTGGCCCATTTGCGTATATCGGCCTGATGTGTGGCTGCAAATTCGCTGTAGACATGTGGCGAGGCGGGCAGAAAAATCGTAATAAGCAGAAATATCGCACCTATTATCGAATAAATCAGAAATATCAGTCTCAGGGTGGAGAATGCGTCGCCGGCTTTGGTGATGCCGAAAGCCTTTGAAGCCTGCACAAATCCGAGATATGACAGGATGTAGCCGACGAGCGACATTACGGCGGCGCCTATCATGATGCCTTTGACAAGGCCGAAGCTGTCGTCGATGGTGTTGATAGTGCCGATGCCGGTAAAGGCGCCGATGATGGCGACGAGAATAACGCCGCAGATTGTGATTATAGGTGCCCATCCGATTTTCAGAAAGGCACTGCGAAGTGTCGCGGTTTCTGTAATGGTTGTCATAGGGAAATAAAATTATTCGGGGATTGCTGGATATAGACTGTTTACGTCATATATAACAATAGTAAGGCGTAATCGGATTAAGCCTGACGGTGTATCGTGTAGTCGAGGATGTCGGAAAGGCGTGAGGTCACGGTCTTGTTGTCTAAACGGTCAAGTATCGGTGCGGCCTGTGCGCGCAGATCCGCCATCTTGTCGTAGGCGTAGTCGATGCCGCCGTTTTCGCGGGCGTAGCAGATGAGACGGTTGATCTCGTCGGTAGAGAGCTCTTCCTGTCGGGAGAGTGAGAGCATTTCGTCGCGTAATGGGGAGGCGTCAGTCTCGAGCACGTGAAGCAACGGCAGGGTGATTTTTCCTTCGCGGAGGTCATTGCCGGTGGGCTTGCCTATGTTTTTGTCCTCGAAGTAATCGAATATGTCATCTTTAATCTGGAAGCATAGGCCGAGCAGGCGTGCGAATTCGCTAATGTCGCGGATATCGTTGTCGGAGGCTCCGACGGCATATCCGCCCATCTCCACGCAAGCCATGAAAAGCGAAGCGGTCTTGCGTTCGATGGTCTGCATGTAGGCCGGTTCGGTAAGGGTGTGGAAGCGGGCGCAGTATATCTGGTCGAGCTCGCCGATAGAGAGCAGCCGGCCGAGACGCGCTATTGCGTCGATTATGCGTATATCGCCGGTTTTCATCGCGAGTTGCAGCGACGACGACACGAAGAAGTCGCCTACGAGCACGGCGATGTGGTTGTCCCAGATGCCGTTGATGGTAGGGGTGTTGCGACGCATTTTTGTCTCGTCGACCACGTCGTCGTGAATGAGCGACGCGTTGTGCAGAAGTTCTACGGATGCGGCTGCGCGGATCACGTTTTCGTTGACCTCGCCGAGCAGTTTAGCGCTGAGTATCACCAGAATGGGTCGTATCTGTTTCCCTTTGGTGCGGAGATAATTGTCGACGATGCGGTTCATCAACTCGTTTGGAGAGTCGAGCGTGCCGGCAATTAATTCATTGAGAGCCTGCAATTCGGGAGCGATGAGCTGTTGTATTTCTGTTAGTGTCGACATAAGTGACCGCAAATTTACTAATTTTTTTGTAAAACGGAAAATGAAAACTCCCGAATTTTGCCGTTATCTTTTCGCGGTGTTTTTTCCTGCGGGATTGATGGTGCGGATGGTTCCGGATGTGACGAACCAGAGGTAGCCGCGTACTGTTGTGTAGCCGGCTTTACGCATCAGTGACATGTAGCGGCGCACCTGCGAGGTGTAGGATGGATGGTCGTCGCCGAATTTGTAGTCGATGATCTCAACCGAGCCGTCGTCGAGCACCACTATGCGGTCGGGACGGCGGTCGATGCCGCTGTTGGCTATGGATTGCTCGCGATAGAGGTGTGAGTAGCCTTCAAACCATCGCTCTACCTGCGGGTTGTTGACGGCATCGGTCAGAAGCCGGAGGCATTCGGCAGTCTGAGAGGAGGTGAGCCTGGCGCGCACGGCGGCTCGCCGGAGTGCGCGTGGCAGATCGGCGCGGTGGCGCACTCTGCTGAGCACGCGGTGGAGGAAGTTGCCGCGGTGACGCGGGTTGTCGAAGTCGAAAAGCTCGATATCGGCTTCGGAGAGTGTGACGAGCCTGTCGTTGACTTCCGGGCTGTAGGGGGGAAGGTCGACGACGGGAATCGCGTTGCCCTTTTCCTCCTTTCGTGCCACCGGCGATGTAGGGGCGCCGATCTCAAGAGTGTCGTTGTCGAGCATTGAGCCGAGCGGAAGCACCCACCGGCGGCTTTCGCTGTCGAGCGCAGGGTCGTTGTCGATGGCTGTTTCGGTGAGCGATTCTACGGCACGTCTCAGCAGCCGGTCGAGCGTGGGGGTGTCATCATTTTCAGCAGAAGCACCTTTGCGACGCGAGCGCGGGGCGATGACTACGAGCTCGTTGACGGCTCGTGTGAATGCCACGTAGCATATATTGAGGCTGTCGACAAGCTGCTCGCCGATGATGCGGCACGACTCGTCGGCAAACATGTCGATGTCGGGTATTTTGGCAGTGAACTCCACCGGCACCATCGGGGGCACCACTTCGGGCGCTATGCCGGGGAAACCGTTGCGGTCGAGGGGCATCCAGTGGTAGGAGGGCTGGTAGCGGTTGGAGAAAGTCACCATCGGAGTGTTGCAGAACGGGATGATGACGCATGGATATTCAAGACCTTTTGACTGGTGAATAGTCATGACGTTGATGGCGTCGCTCTCTGAGGTTGAGGAGAGTGACGAGCGGCAGCCTCCGCGGTCCCACCATGCCAGAAACGAGCGTATGTCGGAGTTTCCCTGCGAGCAGAAATCGTAGACGACGTCCTGGAATGCAGTCAGGAATGCAGTCTCTTCGGGAAGCGCTTCGGGAATGACGTAGCGGCTTATTATTTTATCGACAATAGCCGTGAGAGTGAGGCATGTGACGGAGGAGTTGCCGTCGCTGCCGTCATCGCCGGCTGTGGAAGATGCGGCGAAGTCGAGGATATCTCTGAGGGTGGCGCTACCGGGGGGGACGGGAGTACCGTCGCCGTCACCATCGCCGGAGGTTTTGCCCTCGTCGCGTTTTATGGCGTCGACAGCAAATGCGAGCGCCTCGGTCGGTGAGCACTGGTGTGCTGAGCCGCCGGGGTCACAGACCGTGGTGTTGAGATAATACTGGTAGCAGTAGAGAAGGCGTGCGCGGCGGTAGGCGGGATTTTCCTCGCGCAGATGCTCGACGGTGCCGTCGGGGCGCTCCTTTATCGATGTCACCGTGTGGGGGAGCTGCGTCAGCCGCAATATCTCGATAATCATCTTGACGGCAGGCGACGAACCGATGCCCACGGCGTCTGTCGATTTGACTTCGAGCTGTCCGTGTCTCCATCCGGGCTGTTCGTGGCAATGGAGCAGTTTTTTGATTACAGCCTCTCCCTCGCTGTGTTTTCTGACAAGCACGGCAATATGCCCCCTGCGGTAACCTGCGCCGAGCAGTCGGTCGACCTCGCTGACGGTGGCCTGCAGGGCGAATGCCGACATGCGGCTGTCTTCGTCGCTGTCATCTTTTTCTTTATCGTCGCCGTCGGTCAGTGGCTCGAACATGAGTTTTACGTGCCCGGGCACTTTGGCTCCCCGCGACGGGCTTATCTGCTGTATCACATTGGAGTATGACTCTCCGGAGCCGGTGAGGGCGGCCATTGCGTGAAACACGGAGTTGTTGAATTTCACCACTTCTTGCGACGAGCGCCAGTTGTTGTTCTGCTCGATGGCGTTGCCTTCGAGGGCTACCGCCTCGTCGCCGTAGATGTCGGTGACATTGTCGGATATGATATGGCCGAGCAGGTCGGGGTCGGAGTTACGGAAGCGGTAGATGCATTGCTTCTCGTCGCCGATTACAAGGTTTTCGTGGCTGTGAGAGAGGCTTTCCATCAGCAGCGGCCTCAGATTGTCCCACTGCATGCGCGATGTGTCCTGCACCTCGTCGATGAGGAAGTGACGCAGATAGTAGCCGAGACGCTCGTAGACGAAGGGGGTCTCATCATCGTTGATGATGTCGCGGAGCAGGGTATTGGTGTCGGACAAGAGTATTACGTTGTTGTCTTTGCAGAAATTTCCTATATGCCTGAGCAGGCATCCGAGAAGTCCCAGAGGGGTGATTGCGCTGACAAGCACTCTGTTGCGCTCTTTGAGCCGGAAGAAATCAACGGCCGCCGCGCACAGCGAGGCGACAGCGAAGTCAAATTCCTGCGGGACACCTTTTTTGATATATGCCGCGCGGAAACGTTTTGCGGGATTGTCGACGGCGTCGGCCACGGTGGCTGTGGGCTCGGCCATGTCGCCTGCGGCCCATTGCTCCACCCGTGAACGTATGTAGCGGTTGATTTCCTGATAGTCGCCGTATTGCATCAGGGCCGATGCCTTGGCACGCAGTTCGGTCTCCTTTGCTTTCGTAGAGTCCTCAATGCCTTTTTCGAATGCGGAAATGCTTTCGACGCTTTCGAGGTAGCCGGTTATGGTCTTGGCGTTTATCTGGAAAGTCTCGTCGAGCAGGCGTGTGAAAGTGGCCACGAGGTCGGAGTAGAGCGATGATGAGCGCGAGAGGATGTTGATGGAAGCTCCGGAGTCGAACATGCGCATCATGTGGCGTGTGAGCCAGTCGGTGAGCCATTCTCGTTCGCGGCGGCGCACAGGGTCGGCGGGCCGGCCGTAGTTGAGAGAGGTAAACATCTCGTTGATGCCCAGCGATATGGTGGAACTGTTGTCAAGTTCGAGACGGAAATTGTCGGGCATCTCGACCTCGCGGGCAAAGATGCGCAGCACGTTCTGGAAGAAAGCGTCGATTGTCGACACGTGGAAGAACGCGAAGTCGGCAAGCAATTCGTCGAGCACTTCCGATGCATGTGCGGCAAGAGTGTCGGCGTCGGTGCGGAACAGTGTCGTGAACTCGGCGAGGTAGGGGCTTACGGCATCGGGCTGCCCCGGCTCGCGGTGTGCGAGCACGGCAAGCTGCGAGATGATGCGTCGGGTCATCTCCTGCGTGGCTTTGTTGGTGAATGTGATGGCGAGGATGTGACGGTGGGCGTCCTCGCGCGGTGAGCGCAGGCGCCATCTGCCTGTGTCGGGGTTTCTCTCGCCAAGCAGCAGAGTTAGGTATTGGCGGGTCAGGGCGTAAGTCTTGCCGGAGCCGGCCGACGCTTTATAGATGTGGAGCATTGAGGCGTAGGTGAAGTTTCGTGTCAGATGATGCGCGACCTGTATCCTTCGTCAGAGAGTATCGCGGCCACGTCGTTGCGCCGGTCGCCTTGTATGAGTATTTCGCCTCCACGCGCCGAGCCTCCGGTGCCGAGCCGTTGTTTCAGCCGTGCAGCGAGAGCCTTTATGTCGGTGTCGTCGGCAAATCCGGTTATGATAGTGGCGGTTTTTCCTGCGCGTTTGCGGTCAAGAATGATGTCGAGACGCGGCTTCGGGGCGGCTTTTTCTGCCGATTGGGCCGGGGTGGCGATGTCATCGCCTGCAGGCATGTCGGGGTTGGCGGCAAGAATGCCTGACAATTTCGCTTTCCAGTCGTCCATTTTTATTCGATTATGTCGATGTCGTTGATAATCCCGGTGCTGTCAATCGGTTCGGCGTAGTCGGGTATGTCGTGGCGCGCGGTGAGCAGCTTGTCAAGCAGGTCGAGCTGACATTTTTCGTCGGGCGACAGTCGTGAGAAACAGTGCTTCACGCTGTCGGGATTGATGCTCACGGCAAGCCCGTAGCAGCCGAGGGCTTTGTCAATATAGTCCTCCGACTGTAGCTTTTCGTCGATCACGCAGTAGAGGGCGGCGGTTTCGGTGAGCGCAATGGCCGAGGCGGTGGAGTCGGACATCACCGAACTGGCTTCGTCAAGGGCACTGAGAGCGTCGTTGTAGTCGCCGTGGGCGATGGCTTCGCGGGCCATGGCTATGTTGTTGGCCGGATTGACGCTGTTTCCGCAACTGACAGCAAGCAGAGCGATAAGTATGGTCAGAGTGTATATATATACTTTCATAGTTTGATGATAAACATTATTACATTATGGGGCAAAGATAGCGAAATTTGTCTTATATTTGTAGAAAATCACGGAAACATGAAAAAAAATAAAGAAATAAAAGATGGGGAAAATCTTTCTCCGGAAGAAAGAAAGGCTGTTGACAGCCTGATAGACAGCCTCGATGACGATGCGCCCGAGGCTGAGAAATTCAAACGCTGGGAAGCCGACGAACGTCGGTCGGCGCTTTTTGAAGAGAAGGAGAAGCGTCCGTTTCTGTCGGTGGCCGGACTGTTGCTCGGTCTGGTGTGCTGGATAGCTCTGTTCGCGTTGCCAAAACCTGGATTTGACAATCTTGACAAGCAGCTTTATGTGATGCTTGCCGTGACGCTCGGCGCTTTTCTGATGAGTTTCTTCGGACGCCGCCGCGCGTTCGGCATGTCGGTGATCGGGATGCTCGTGTCGGGCGGCCTGATGCTGTTTCTTATTATCGCACTCATTGTGGTGTATGTGACAAAATGACGGACAGATGGAAAAGAAACTTTTTTTGCTTGACGCCTACGCTCTGATCTACCGAGCCTACTATGCCCTGATAGGCCAGCCGCGCATCACTTCAAAGGGATTCAACACCTCGGCGGTGTTCGGTTTCTGCAACACGCTCGAGGATATACTGCGCAAGGAAAACCCCACGCATATCGCGGTGTGCTTCGACCCTAAGGGCGGTCATACATTCCGCCATGAGATATATCCCGAATATAAGGCGCAGCGCGATGCGCAGCCTGAAGATATAACACTCTCGGTGCCTTATATAAAGGATATCATAGCTGCCTACCGCATACCGGTGGTGGAGATGGAGCGCTATGAGGCCGACGATATAATAGGCACTCTCGCCAAAAAGGCCGAGCGCGAGGGGTTCACTACATATATGATGACTCCCGACAAAGATTACGGACAGCTTGTCAGCGACCGTATCTTCATGTATCGTCCGGCACTGCGTGGCAATGACTTCGAGGTCAGGGGTGTCAAGGAGGTGTGCGCGCGCTATGATATTGACTCTCCGATGCAGGTGATTGACCTGCTGGCGCTCGAAGGTGATGCCTCCGACAATATACCGGGTTGTCCCGGCGTCGGCAAAAAGACCGCGCCTATGCTTATAAAGGAGTATGGCTCTGTGGAAAATCTCATAGCCAACGCCGAGTCGCTGAAGACGGGTCTGAAAAAGAAGGTTACGGAGAATGCCGCCGGAATACTTCTTGCAAAAGAGCTTGTCACGATAAAGACCGATGTGCCTCTTGATATTGATCTTGACACATTCCGTCGCACCGATGCCGATAAATCTCGGCTTCGTGAGATTTACAAGGAGTTGGAGTTCAGAACGTTTCTTGCGCGAATGGAGCCTGACGCCCCCGAGCCGGCCAAAGTGGACGCCGCGCCGGGAGGGATGGGCTCGCTGTTTGACCTGCCCGAGGCGAAGTCGCAGGAACTTGCCGTGGACGAACGTATCGAGACCGGCGCCGAAACTCTTCGCGGGTATGTGGCGTCGGTCAATCCGGCGGGCTATGTCGGTGTGAGTGTCTGCGCCACAGGAGAGGATGCCATGACGGCGAGTCTGAAAGGTGTGGCCGTGGCGCTGTCGGAAAGCGATGCGCGGTTTTTTGCTTTTCCGGATGCGGGTGAAGAGCGCACGGCGTGGACTGAGGCGCTGCGCACTCTGTTTGCAGGCTCCGCTGTCATCGTAAGCCATGATGTGAAACGTGACATGATTGTGCTTGCCAACAATGGCGTGGTTTTCAGCGCGGCATATTATGACACGTCGGTGGCGCACTATCTGCTGCAGCCCGATATGCGTCATCGCCTGCCGGACATTGCCATGAGTTATCTTGACCTGATGATGAGGGGGGCTCTTGACGAGAGCGCGCGTCGAAATCCGTATGCCGAGCTGCCGCTTACCGAAGCCGCTATGCGCGGTGCCGAGGCGGCGAGGGTGGTGCTGATGCTGCGCGGAGTGTTTGACGGGAAACTTTCGGAAGGTGGACTCATGACGCTGTTTACTGATATCGAGCTTCCTTTCATCAAGGTGCTTGCCGAGATGGAGATGACCGGAGTGAGAATAAATGTCGACGAGCTGGCAAAGCTATCGGTGCAGCTCACGGCGCGTGTCAACGAGATGGAACAGCGCTGCTACGCCCTTGCAGGCAGGAGTTTCAATATAGGTTCGCCGCGGCAGGTGGGTGAGATACTTTTCGAGCATCTCAAGATTGACCCCAAGGCCAAACGGACCAAGACGGGCGCTTACTCCACAACGGAGGAAATACTTGAGAAGCACCGCCACACCCACGAGGTTGTCGACCTTATATTAAAGATAAGGGGACTCAACAAACTTCTCGCTACATATATCAACGCACTTCCTGAACTTATCAACCCCGCTACGGGCAAGATACACACCTCTTTCAACCAGACTGTCACGGTGACGGGGCGCATATCGTCGACCAATCCCAATCTGCAGAACATACCGATACGCACCGATGACGGCCGCGAGATACGCCGTGCGTTCATTCCCGACGAAGGGTGCCTTCTGATGTCGGCCGACTATTCGCAGATTGAGCTGCGGCTTATGGCGGAGATGTCGGGCGACCCGGATATGGTGGCGGCTTTCAGAGAGGGAGTCGACATACACCGCGCTACGGCGGCCAAGATATATAAAATGCCGTTGGAGGAGGTATCCGACCGTGAGCGCCGCAACGCCAAGACTGCCAATTTCGGTATCATATACGGCATCTCTGCTTTCGGCCTTTCCGAACGTCTCGATATACCGCGCGCAGAAGCGAAAATGCTCATCGACGGATATTTTGAGACATATCCGCGGGTGAAGGAATATATCGACGAGTCGGTGGAGAGTGCCCGGACACGCGGTTATGTGACTACGGTGATGGGACGCAAGCGTTATCTGTCTGATATCAACTCTCGCAATGCCACAGTGCGTTCATACGCCGAGCGCAATGCTGTCAATGCGCCGCTGCAGGGTAGCGCCGCCGATATCATCAAGAAGGCGATGATAGAAATATCGCGTGAGATGAAGACACGAGGCATGCGTTCACGCATGATCATACAGGTGCATGACGAATTGGTGTTCAATGTCGTGCCCGACGAGCTGCCCGCTCTTCAGCAACTGGTGACACGCCTTATGGAGGGCGCCTACAGCGGCAAAGTAGCGCTTGAGGTAGCCTCAGGCGTAGGCGCCAACTGGCTCGAAGCCCACTGAGATCAATTCATAATTCATAATGCATAATTCATAATTACTTTTATTCTTACGGCTTTCGAGTTCAATGAGCTCCTGAGTTCTAACTACGCATCACTTTGCATAATTCATAATCGGGAATACCAATTATGAATTATGCATTATGCATTATGAATTATGCATAATGCCAATGCCAATGCCGAAGAGGGCGTAGTCGTAGATTACGGGGTCGTCGGGACGGAATGAGCGGAGGGTGTCGGTGAGTTCGATTACTGCGCGGCGGTCGTTGGTGCGTCGTTGCAGAAGGCTGAGGTTGCGCGAGGTGTTGCCGACGTGTACATCCATCGGAATGTAGAGCTGAGAGGGGCGGAGCGCTTTCCATACGCCCATGTCGACAATGCCGTCGTCGCGCACAAGCCATCTCAGAGCCATGTTGATGCGTTTTAGCGCGGTGGTGCGGAGATTGCCCGGAAGGCAGCGGCTGTCGCATGCGCCGCCGTTGGCCTCGGCAAAATGCATGCTCATGGCTTCGACAAGCCTCCATGCCGGCATTTCTGCGGAAGGAATGCCCTCTGCCACGGCCATAGCCTCAAGTGTGGGATATCGGGAATATATGGCGTGGAGTCCGCGCAGATAATGTCGTAGATTGTTGACAAAAAAGGTGCGGTGGATATTGCCATCGGGCAATGTCTCGTAGGCCTCGTCCATGACATAATCGTAGGGCCGCCCCTCGAATATGCTTATAAGTTTCTCGCAGTTGCGGCATATCATCTTGCGGTTTCCCCAGGCTATGGTGGCCGACAGGAGCGAGATTATCTCGATATCCTGCTGACGCTCGAAGCGCCGCGGAAACTGCACGGGGTCATCGGCTATAAAAGCCGGAGAATTTATGCGGGCGGCCTCGCTGTCGAGCAGCTCTTTTATATCTTTTATATTACTGTCAGGCGATATGTTTTTACTCTTTATATTTTCCATGTCTGTATTTTTCGTTCATCTGTGAAACTTGTTGTAAATATGCTAAAACTTTTCAACATATACAAAACTTTTCTTTGAATTGCCTGTCGGTAATCCGCTGCCGTGGTGCAGTGGCAGGCAGAATTTCCGAAAATTAAGAAACATTTCTCGATAAATTGATAGCCTGTGGCAAGGGAGGTGATGTAAAAAAAACGGAGTGGGTGGCAGATGTGTCGAAGATATTTGCTATATTCGCGTGATAAACCGTTTTTTATAATTTGACACTACAATGACTATAGCTATAATTGTGGCGATGGACAAGGAGTTGCAGCTTTTGCTGCCGCTGCTTTCCGAGCCGCGCACCACTGTGATTGACGGCATTACATTCTATCTGGGCGATGCCGGCAACAACTCGCTTATAATAATGAAATCAGGCATAGGCAAGGTAAATGCCGCGCTTGCCACGATGCAGCTGATACGCCAGTTCGCTCCCGAGCTTGTCATCAACACCGGCGTGGCCGGCGGCACCGGCTCCGATGCCCGCATTCTTGACATCGTTGTGGGCGAGCGCATAGCCTATCACGACGTGTGGTGCGGTCCCGACACGGTCGAGGGGCAGGCCGCACGCTGTCCGCGCTTCTTCGAGTCTGACCGCAATGTGACCTCGCTTCCGGTGCTTCACGACAATCCGCGTGTGCGCCACGGACTTATAGCCTCAGGCGATGTGTTTGTCGCCGATCCGGCAGTGGTTGCCCACATCAAGGGGCTCTATCCCGATGTGCTTGCCGTCGATATGGAGTCAGCCGCGATAGCTCACACATGCCATCTTCTCAACACTCCGTTTTTCTGCATACGGGTGGTGAGCGACACTCCAGGCGAAGCCGACAATATGACCCAGTATGACGATTTTTGGGAAGCCGCGCCGCGTCATTCATTTGAAATCATCTCGTCGATACTCAATTCGCTCTGAGAAATGAAAAAGATAGCAAGTTTCACCATTGACCATACGCGTCTGGAGCGAGGCATATTTCTTTCGCGCCGCGACACGACCCCTTCAGGCGACATCATCTCGACATTCGACATACGCCTTACGCGCCCCAACCGCGAGCCTGCGGTCGACGGCGCCGCACTCCACACCATCGAGCATCTTGCCGCAACGTTTCTGCGCAATCACCCGCAGTGGTCACAGAGAGTAATCTACTGGGGGCCGATGGGATGTCTCACCGGAAGCTATCTGTTGCTTTCCGGAGAGCTTGCCCCGGCCGATATTCTGCCGCTCATGCGCGAGACTTTCGGCTTTATAGCCGCTTTCGAGGGGGAGATACCCGGAGCCACCCCGCGCGACTGTGGAAATTATGCCTACAACAATCTTGAGGAAGCACGCCGTGTGGCGCGCAGATTTCTTGATGAGGTTCTCGCCGGGCCTGGTGAAGAAAATCTGAACTATCCGGCATAAGCGTGTGTTACACACTTGAACGGGGGAGGAGTCAGGCGACGGCATTCCCCTCTCTGTGACTACGTTTCAATCAATCAGCCGACAATGAAAGACCTGGCAGCAATAAAGGGACGACACTACATACACTCTCTTATCGAAGAGGGTGAGCATGAACAGCAGGATTTCAAATTCGCCATATCCGACGCGCGCAAGATAGCGCGGTCCATATCGGCGTTTTCCAACCATTCCGGAGGGCGGCTTCTTATCGGAGTCAAGGATAACGGGGCAGTGGCCGGAGTGCGCAACGAAGAAGATGTCTACATGATAGAGACCGCCGCCGAGATGTATTGCCGTCCTGCAGTGGAGGTGCGCATGACAGCCTTCAAGGTCGACCCCGGCACGGTCGTTATCCGCGCCGAGATACCCAAGGCGTTGCGTCCGCCGGTGTGTGTGGTTGAGGCCGGCAACGAGTTGCGCGCCTATTACCGCGTCAACGACGAAAATATCGTGGCCCACCCGCTGCTGCTAAGCGCGTGGGCGCACTATGCCGATGACAACGGCGCTCTTGTGGCGTTTGACAGTCATCACCGCCTGCTTATCGACCTTATAAAGGAAGAAGGCTGCACCACTCTCGACGAGTTTGTCAGGCGCTCGCACCTGTCGACAGCCACCGCTACCGATCTGATAGGCCGTCTGGCTGCCGCATCGGTAGTCAATCTTGAATACCGCCAAGGCCAATTGGTAATTGTTATTTAGTAATTGGGTCGGACGAGTCAGACCTGTCGGATCTGTCTGACCGGTCTGACTTGTCCGGTTCTTACTCGTTGCTGATTATCAGGCGGTGTGGACGGTTTTTGAGCCAGGTGAGCTGTTTTTTTGCATAGACGCGGGTGTTGCGCGCTATTTTGGCTATCGCTTCGTCGAGAGTGGTTTCGCCGTCGATATATGGCCATAATTCTTTGTAGCCTACGGTGTTGAGCGAATTGAGGTGGCGCAGATGGCTTACGGCGCGGGCCTCTTCAATCAATCCGCATTCCACCATTTTTTTTACGCGGCCGTTAATGCGGTCGAAGAGGGTGTCACGCGGCATGTCGACGGCAATCATCTCGATGTCGAAGTCGCGCGGCTTGACACGCCCGGTGCGGAGCGAGGAGTAGGGGACACCTGCCTGCCTGCAAATCTCTATGGCGTGGACGAGTCGTTTGTGGTTGTTGAGGTCGACCTCGCGGTAATAGACAGGGTCGAGTTCGAGCAGCGTGAGCCGCAGCTGCTGCAGGCCTCCGCGTTCGTAGAGCTCCCATGCCCGGCGGCGTATGTCGTCGCTGATGGTGGGAAGCTCGTCGATGCCGCGTGTCACGGCGTCGATATACATCATTGAGCCGCCGCAAAGTATCTGCACCGGCGATTTCTCCCAGAGCGAGGGGAGCAGACGCATCACATCATCTTCATATTGCGCAGCCGAATAATAGTCGCCGAGCGACAGATTGCCGACAAAGTGATGTGTCACCCGGGCGAGGTCGTCGGCTGTGGGCGCAGCGGTGCCTATCGGGATTTCGCGGTACATCTGCCTTGAGTCGGCCGAGATGATGTCGCAGCCGATTTCTCCGGCCATGCGCATGGCCAGAGCGCTTTTGCCGGAGCCCGTGGGGCCGGTTATGACAATGAGTCGGTTGCGCATCTGTTTGCTCTATATCGTCCGACCGGTCTGACCTGTCAGTCAGGTCGGGCCGGTCGGAGTGGTTTACGGATTATTTCTGATTGTTATCTGCGGGCTACGAGGCGGGCGATGTTGACTATCACATCTACCGCTTTCTCCATCGACTGCACCGGCACAAACTCGTAGCGGCCGTGGAAGTTGAGTCCGCCCGCGAATATGTTGGGACAGGGGAGGCCTTTGAACGAGAGCTGCGCTCCGTCGGTGCCGCCGCGTATGGGCTCTACTTTGGGCTCTACGCCGCTTTCGCGCATCGCTTCCTGGGCGATGTCGATGATGTGCATCACCGGTTCGATTTTCTCGCGCATGTTGTAATACTGGTCTTTGATCTCGATGTCACATACACCCGGAAACTCATTGTTGATTTTGCGCGCGAGGTGCTCGAGTTCTTTTTTGCGGCGCTCGAAGCGGTCGCGGTCGTGGTCGCGGATTATGTATGTGAGCACTGTTTTCTCCACGCTGCCTTCAAATGAGATGAGATGGTAGAAGCCCTCATATCCCTCGGTGTGTTCGGGTGTCTCCCAGCGGGGGAGCATGATGACGAACTGGTTGGCGATGCGTATCGAGTTTATCATCTTGTGGTAGGCGTAGCCGGGGTGAACGTTACGTCCGTTGAATGTCACTTTAGCTACGGCGGCGTTGAAGTTCTCGAATTCGAGTTCTCCGATTTCACCTCCGTCCATCGTGTAGGCCCAGTCGGCGCCGAAGCGCTCCACGTCAAATTTGTGTGCGCCCTGTCCGATTTCCTCGTCGGGGTTGAAAGCGATGGCGATGTCGCCGTGCTCTATCTCGGGATGAGCCTGCAGATAGGCGATCGCTGTGATGATTTCGGCAATGCCGGCTTTGTCATCGGCGCCGAGCAGGGTGTTGCCGTCGGTGACGATAAGGTCTTGTCCGCGGTAGTGGTCAAGCTCAGGGAAGTCGTCCGGCGAGAGCACTATGCCGCGTTCGGCGTTGAGAGTGATGTCATTGCCGTCGTAGTCGCTGACGATGCGCGGGTTGACATGGCGTCCCGACATGTCGGGCGATGTGTCGAGGTGAGCTATGAAGCCGACGGTGGGAAGTTCTCTGTCGGTGTTGGCCGGGAGGCGGGCCATCAGATATCCGTTGTCATCAAGAAATATGTCGGAGAGATTCATTGCGCGCAGCTCTTTTTCAAGATGACGGGCAAAAATCATCTGGCCGGGGGTGGAAGGTGTGAGGTTGGTGAGCTCGTCGCTCTGTGTATCAAACTTCACGTATTCGAGAAATCTGTCAACGACTGAAGTATTCATGGGATTATTTATGTGAAAATGTTATATAATGCTGCAAAGGTAACAAAAATGTGCAAATTATCGGTGTGGCTGAGATAAATATTATCTGAATGCCGGCTATGGCAAGCATTTAGCCGTAGTGATATAATATTATAATGTAGTGTAATATAATATAATAATGTGTAGCAGGGCGGTTTGCATGTCGCGAGCGGCATTGTGAACCGGCACCGGAGCGATGGATGAAATATTTTTTCGCATTTTGTTTAAAATATCAAAAATTTTACTTTAATTTGTGGAATATTCCTTGTCTTGACAGGGGATATGTTAACAGTCAAAAGAGCAAATTAACTAAGATGGAAGTCTTGCCTTATCGCGCCATGAAATTAAATCGTACGCGTAAAGCATTGTGAATTAATTGATAAGAAAGTGGAAAGTGCTCCTGTCAGGGCGCTTGTTCAGCGTGCGGAAAGATAGCTTCTTGAATAGATTTTGCTTGTTTTTAACAATGGTTTTTAACAATTCGGCAGACAAGGCGCTGCCGTGACCGAGACAAAGTCGTTTGCAACAACAGAAAAATTGAGATTATATATATTTATTGTAAAACCCAAATTAACTAAAAATTTTCTTGCATGAAGAACATTTGTTTTCAAATGACTCGGAAAGCATGGCTCGCCATTGCATTGGTGTTGTGCCTTTCTTTCCCTGCTTTAGCGCAGAAAACTACTGTCACAGGTACAGTAGTTGATTACGAGGGCGAACCCGCCATCGGTGCAAGTGTCATCGCTGAAGGTACAAGCAACGGCGTTGCTACTGACTTCGACGGTAACTTCAGCATCGACGTTGCTCCCAACGCCGTCCTCGTAGTTTCTTATGTGGGTTGCGAGACTCAGCGTGTTCCCGTTGACGGTCGCACTCATATCGACGTCACCCTTAAATCTAATGCGGTGGTGCTTAACGAAGTCGTAGCCATCGGTTACGGTACAGTGAAGAAATCTGACGCTACCGGTTCGGTAGCCGTAGTGAAGCCCGACGAAATCGAGGCCGGTCTTGCCACTTCGGCTCAGGACATGCTCGTGGGCGCTACCCCCGGCGTTGTCGTGTCGACAACAGGTAACCCCTCCGAAGGCGGTACAATCCGTATCCGTGGCGGCTCTTCACTTTCGGCTTCTAACGACCCGTTGATCATCGTCGACGGCGTGCCCATGGATGGCAACTCGGTCAAGGGTTCTTCCAACGTGCTTTCACTCATCGCTCCTGAAAACATCGAGTCAATGACTGTGCTCAAGGATGCATCGGCAACCGCTATCTACGGTTCGCGCGCATCTAACGGTGTCATCATCGTGACTACTAAAAAAGGCCAGGCCGGCAAGCCCCAGGTCAACTTCTCGGCCAACCTCTACGTGGCTACTCCCCGCAAGACTGTCGACATGATGGATGGCAACCAGTTCCGTAGCTTTATCCTCAAGACTTACGGCGAAGGCTCTACTCAGGCAGGCGCTCTTGGCACCGCCAACACCAACTGGCAGGACGAAGTGCTCCGCACAGCCGTTTCTTCTGACTATAACCTCTCTATCGGCGGTACAGTAGGCATTCTGCCCTATCGCGTTTCAGTAGGTTACACATCTAACCACGGTATCATCCGCAAAACCGGCATGAACCGCGTCACTGCAGGTATCAACCTCTCGCCGAAATTCTTCGACGGCCTTCTTCAGGTCAACGCCAACATAAAGGGTGCTTACGTGCGCAACAACTATGAGCAGGGCGTGCTCGGCGGAGCTGTCAGCTTCAACCCGACTCTTCCCGTACGTTGTGCTGAAGGCAACGTGTTCAACAACTGGACATCTTATATCGGCGGCGGCGCCCTCGCAGGCCCCACCACCCCCGGTACCGACCTCAACACCATCGAAGCTATCAACCCTGTGTCGCGTTCACAGGATTATGATTCAAAGTCTGACGTTTACCAGTCGGTAGGTAACCTCCAGCTCGACCTCCGCATGCCGTTCCTCCGCGATCTCCGTGCCAACCTCAACCTCGGCTACGACTACAGCCACGGTTCGGTAGCAAGCTACAACTATCCCTTCTCACCCGAAGCATGGAAAGCCGGCCACCGTTCGCCCGGCGTAGAAGCTGCTGTAAAAGACGGTTACTCGACCATCAACTACGAGAAGCAGCGTATCTACAACCTCCTTCTCGAGTTCTATCTCAACTACAACAAGGAATTCGAAGCCATCAAATCTTCACTTGATGTAACCGCCGGTTACTCATGGCAGAAATTCTACAACAAGGGTTGCAACTGGAGCCCCGTCTACGCTCCCGGTCAGGATTTCGACGGATATCTCTACAATCCCCGCACTGACTACAGCAAGCCTTATCAGCTCGTATCGTTCTTCGGTCGTCTGCAGTACGGTTTCATGGACAAATACCTCCTTACCGTAACTGTACGTCGCGACGGTTCTTCTCGCTTCAGCAGCGACAACCGCTGGGGCACATTCCCCTCTGTGGCTCTCGCATGGCGTCTGATTGACGAAGCATTCATGGAAGGCACCCGCAGCGTCCTCTCTGATCTCAAGATCCGCGGTACATGGGGTATCACCGGTCAGCAGAACCTCGGTGATGATTTCTCACGCCTTTTCCCCTACCTCCCCATCTATAACGGTTGGACCGGTTCGGACAACATGGGCTTCAATCCTGTGACAGGCGAATATCTCCCCATCTATGCTCCCAGCAGCTATAATGCTAATCTCAAATGGGAAGAAACCACCACTTGGAACGTCGGTGTTGACTTCGGTTTCCTCAACAACCGCATCAGCGGTAGCATCGACGCTTACTACCGTAAGACCAAAGACCTCTTGACCAGCACAACCTACGCTGCAGGCTCGAACCTCGGCCCTGACGGACCCATGAACATCGGTGACCTTACCAACAAAGGTATAGAAATCAACTTGCTCACCCGTCCTGTAGTTACCAAGGATTTCACCTGGAGCTCTAACATCAACGTGGCTTACAACAAGAACGAAATCACTCACCTCGCTCAGGGCAAGGATATACCCACCGGTGGCATCGAATACTCAGTCAATGTACAACTCCAGCGTGAAGGCTACGCCGCCAACTCATTCTTCGTCTACGAGCAGGTATACAATCCCGACGGCACTCCCGCTGAAGGTGTTTACGTTGACCGTAACGGTGACGGACAGATTACCGATGCCGACAAATACATGTTCCACAGCCCCGATCCCAAGTGGACCGCCAACTGGCAGAACACATTCAACGTCAAGAACTGGGACTTCGGTATCAGCCTCCGTGCCAACTTCGGCAACTGGGTGTTCAACAAAACTCAGCAGGACAACTCGTTTGTGTCTAGAACAGCAGCACTTCCTTTGAGCAACCTGATGAATGACACTTACTTGTTCACCTCTACCAAGTCAACGCCTCTTATTGTCAGCGACTATTGGGTTCAGAATGCATCGTTCGTACGCTGCGACAACATCACTGCCGGCTATACGTTCGAAAACCTTTTGGACAATGCTCTTCGTCTGCGTCTGTTCGCAGCCGTTCAGAATCCGTTCGTCATCACCAAGTACAAAGGTATCGACCCCGAAGTGTTCGGCGGCATCGACTCGGGCATCTATCCCAAACCTATTACTTTCACCCTCGGTCTGGTGGCTACATTCTAATATCTATTGTTAAATCAATTCATAAAACGATAATATGAAATTTTTCAAATATATAGCACTCGGCTCTATGGCTCTGTCGCTTGGCGTGGGCGCTTCATCATGTGTCGATGACCTTGATGTTACCCCCGACGACCCCAATAAGAAGACCGAGCTTACTACTCCCGACGAGTGGTACGGCTACTTCTCGTCGCTCTACGGCAACCTTCGCTATGAAGGCGGCCTTACTCCCGCAGGAGTCGACGGCGGTGCCGGTACATGGATGCGTTGCCACTGGAATCTCCAGACCATCACAGCCGACGAGGCAATAATTCTATCTAAATGGAACGACCCCGGTTATAACGACCTGAAGTTCAACACATGGTTGACCGACAATACCTGGGTATTCATAGCCTATCAGCGTGAGGCAACTTCGGCAAAATTGTGCTCGGAGTTCCTTTCAAAGGTTGACGGTGCCAAGGCATGCGGCGTAAGCGATGACCTCATCGCACAGATGAAGTCGGAGGCACGCGTGCTCCGCGCTTACTGCTATTACAATATGATTGACCTCTTCGGCAAGGGCCCGTGGATTACTACGCAGGCCGTAGGCGAGAATGCTCCGGTGCTTGAGCGTCCCGAGCTTTTCGCTGCAGTTACCGCCGAACTTGAGGATGTTATCAACAACGGTAACCTCGTGCCCAGTGCAGATCAGCAATACCTCCGTCTGTCGAAAGAGGCTGCCCGCATGCTCCTTGCCAAGCTATACCTCAACGCCGAAGTCTACACCGGCACAGCGATGTATGACAAGTGCGCCGAGCAGTGCAAGGAAATCGTCAAGACAGTCAACACTCTCGCTACCGAGTACAAATATCTCTTCTGTGCCTCCAACGACAAGTATGTCAACGGCGGCGGCGAAATCCTCTGGGCCATACCTCAGGATGCCAACCGCATGACTACATGGGGCGGCACAACCTATCTCACAGTAGGAGCTTACTTCAGCTCGGCGGGCGACGATGTGCTCAATCGTCTCGGCGCTCTCGGCCAGACCCCGTGGGAAGGTGTCAAGGTGCGTCCCGAGCTTCCGCAAGTGTTCGACAAGGATGGCTCGAACCGCGGTATCGACAGCCGTTATCTTTTCTATGAGGGAACGTACAATGAAGGCGTTGAGGATCTCAACAACTATGACGCGACTTCTGACGGTTATATGTGTGTGAAATACACTTACACTCGCGAGGAAGATTATGAGAATACTGCAAACATAGCTCTTACCAACCAGGTTTGTGATGCAGACTATCCTTTGTTCCGTCTCGCCGACACATATCTGATGCTTGCTGAATGTCAGTTCCGTGGCGTAAGCGATGCAGACCCCGGCTATACCTACTTCAACAAGGTGCGTGACCGCGCAGGTCTTCTTCCCCTTACCCCCAACACTGCCGACCAGATTCTCAACGAGCGTCAGCGTGAGCTCTACTGGGAAGGTCATCGCCGCAGCGACCTCGTCCGTTTCGGCAAATACACCGGTAACGTTTACAACTGGTCATGGAAGGGTGGCATCTACGAAGGCAAGTCGATTGAGCCGTTCCGCAGTGTATTTGCGATCCCCTACCAGTACGTAAGCACTGTAGGCCAGAACGAAGGCTATTAATCTATGCCGGACTTTTAACAAAAGTTTCTAATAACAATGTTGAAATTATCTCAAATGAAAAAAATATCATTCCTGTTCGCCGCACTGGCGACCACAATGGCCTTCACGAGCTGCGATGAGTCGAAAGATGAACACCCTGTGCTTGAGCCAAACGACGGAGTGATTGTGGAAAATTTCCTCAACACACCCGAGATGAGCAATATGTCGGTGGATCTTACCGATGAGAACCAGGCCAACACAATACACATGACTTGCTCTCAGCCCTCTTACGGCTATGCTGCAACCGTGCGTTACAATGTAGAGGTGTCGTTTGACAAAGACTTCACTACTCCTGCCGTCCCCGGTGCTCCCGTATCGACTACATTGAATACCGCATTCTATGACTGCTCGGAGATTAATCCCACGTATGGCGAGCTCGCCACTGCTATGTGCAATCTTCTCGGCATCAAAAACGACAAAGAAATCCCCACAGGATACCGTGATCTTTATGCACGCCTTGTCGCAAACATTGAAATTGCCGGCGGTGCGGATCTCTATCCCAACACCACCTATCAGTCTAACGTAGTGAAAATGACACGTGCCAACTGTACGTATCTCGCTATAATCGTTCCCGGCCAGCCCACTGGTCTCTACCTCCGTGGTGGCATGAACGATTGGGGCGCACCTGCTGAGTGGGAATTCCTTACAACTGATGTTGCCAATGTTTCACGTATCGACTACTGCGAAATACCCGAGGGAACGGAATTCAAGGCTGCTGATGCTAACTGGGCTTCGATCAACTTGGGTGACTCCGGCGCTGAATTCAAGATCAACGAGCCTTATGAACTTCTGTTTGATCCTAACCCCGGCAACCTCACAATGCCGGTTAACTTTGCAGGTAGCGTGACTCTTACCTTCAAGGGTGGTAAGTATACTATCCTCTTTGAAGCCGACGAGCCTGATACCCCCGACCAGCCTTCGGGCATGTATATCCGTGGAGATATGAATGGATGGGATACAAGCAATGAGTTCCTTACCACTGACTTCAAGAATAACTGGATTGTCAAGGGCATTACCATCAATGCAGGCGAGACTTTCAAGATTGCTGACGTAGATTATAGCTCGGTAAATTTTGGTTCGAACGGCGAGGCTCTTGAAATAGGTGTTCCCTACGTGCTCCTGAAAGATGGTGGAAATATTGAGTGCCCCGCTTACTTCTCAGGTGATATAAAGCTTCAGCTCAAGGGTGGCTCTTATCAGATTACTCTCGTTGCTCTCTAAACACCACTTTTAACTTCGGAATGCCGGCTCTCCCCGCCGGGAGAGCACGGCGATTCCGATAGAAGACATTTAAACATTCCTTAAATGGCTTCAATAAAATTCTTCTCGAAGAAAAAGTTTAAATGACTTTAATAAAATCAGATAAATAAAATATGAAAAAATTAAGCATATTTTTGCTTGGCGCATTGGCAGTAGCTGCTACCTCATGCGAGTCCGACCCTGATTTCGGCGCACCTATCCAGACCAACCCCCAGGGTCCGGTCTACGAGGTAGACGGAGTGACTGTAGAGCAGCCTTCAGAAACAAGCATCTCCTTAAAGGAATATGCGGATGCAAGCCGCAACATACCTGTAGGTAACTTCTTGGTGAGCAACTTCCCCGAAGGCTACGACATGAAGGTAGTGACCTACATTAGCAAAGACGAGAACTTCAGTTCTCAATATAAAGTGGCAAGCACTCTGACTGAAAATACCGCATTCGTAAATCCCGACGATTTCCAGAATGTATATATATCTTCAATCAGCAAAAGCCCTGCGGCAAAGAAAATCTATGTCCGCTTTGCTATCTACGCGGTTGACGGCGCTCAGGAATACCGCATCGGTGACGAAAACAGCTATCTCGGCGGTTATTTCCTTGATGTGACTCCGTTCCCCTCTGACATCGTGATCGAAGACAACTATTACCTGCTCGGCACAATCAACGGCTGGAGCGTACCCAACGCTATCAAGTTCACTCACTCTGACCTGAGTGGTTACGATGATCCTATCTTCACTACCGTAGTTGAAATCACTCCCGCTCAGGCTGCTGACGGATGGTGGTGGAAGGTTATCCCGCAGTCTACTTTCGAAACCGGTGACTGGGTTGACGCTGCCAACTCGGCTTACGGCCCCGAAGAAAACGGCAGCGAGGATATGGAAGGCATTCTGGCTTCCTCATCTATGAACGAAGACGGCTCTTACAAGGACGCCGGCGCAGGTTGTCTCTTTGAAGCCGGCACCTACATGTTGACTCTCAACATGATCGAGGGCACTTACAGCTTCACTCTCGCTATCCCCCATCTCTATATCATGGGCGATGCTGCAGGCTGGGACTGGAATTCTCCCCTCGTGGCTGAGATGCAGACTTCTGACTATACCAACTACTATGCATTCGCACGTCTGTCTGTAGGCGGCTACAAGTTCACTTCTGAGAAAGACTGGGCCGCTACATTCAACCTCGGTGTTGACGGTACTCCCACAGTTGATAAGGAGACTCACAACGTAGTCGGCAAGCTCGTCAACGGCGGCCAAAACAACGTATTGCCTGAAGAAACCGGTCTTTACTGGAACCATGTCAACCTCCCCGTTCTGACATTCGAGTCTTACTATATCTCTACACTCGGTGTGATCGGCGACTGCACACCCAACGGATGGGACGCTTCGACAGCTCTCACTCCCTCGGCCGACGGCCTCGTGTGGGAAGGTGACATAGAGTTCAAGGGTACAGGTAAATTCAAGATCCGTGCAAATGACGCATGGGAGATCAGCCTCGGCGGTTCGTTCGACAACCTCGACTGGAACAACGCTGCTGACATGGATACCCCCGGTGCAGGTATGAAACATGTCGTTCTCAACCTGTCACAGTATCCCTACACTCTTACTGTACAGTAAATCCATGTTGCCGCCCTGCGGCAATGAAATATCGCAGAGCGCGGGCTTCACGGCCCGCGCTCTCTGTTATTGCCATGTATTGCTTTTGTGCAACGGATCGTGTTGATATGTGGTATTATTTGATACGGTTGTTGCGCGTTTTCTGCCGGTTTTTTATTTATTTTGCGTTGACATGATTGAATGCGAGCCGGTCACCGGCTGTTGTTATAAATTTTATTGACCATGAAAACGCGATTGATAGCCTGTCTGACTGCTATGGCCGGTGTGCTTGGCCTTTATGCCGCAAATCCTTATTTGCCATTGTGGGAATATATTCCCGATGCGGAGCCACATGTGTTTGATGACCCTGACTGCCAAGGCAGGCAGAGGGTGTATGTCTACGGCTCACACGACAGCCGCGTGACCGATTTCTGCGGGCGTGAGCTCGTGGTGTGGTCGGCGCCTGTCGACAGTCTCGACCGCTGGCGTTACGACGGTGTGATATTCGCCGCTGTGACCGACCGCGACGGCAACACACTCAACGACGACGGCCGGGGTGACATACTTTATGCTCCCGATGTGGTGGAAGTAAGGGAACCCGACGGCTCGCCGACCTATTACCTCTATCCCAACGACCAGCATGAGGGGCGACAAGGTCTTATTGCCCGCAGCCGCAGACCCGACGGACCGTTTGAAGTGTGCAACTGGAGCGATGACGACCCGAAGATGACTTACGGAGTGCTTCGCTTCGACCCGTCGGTTTTTGTGGATGACGACGGCCGTGTCTATGGCTACTGGGGCTTCGAGGAAAGCTTCATGGCCGAGCTTGATCCGGCAACGATGTGCACCGTCAAACCCGGCACAGAGGTCAAGGTGCGCGCCGTGAGCGGATTTTCCGAACCTGATGTATTCCGTTTTTTCGAGGCATCATCAATCCGTAAGATTGATGACAAGTATGTGCTGGTCTACAGCCGCCTGACCCGCGACGGTGATTCCGAGCTCGGAGAAAGCAACTACACGCTGGCCTACGCATACGCCGACGCGCCGCTGGGGCCGTGGACCTACGGCGGAACCATAATCGACGGCCGCGGACGCACCACATTGCCTGACGGCAGCGTCATACATACGGCTCACCCCAACGGCAACACTCACGGCGGTCTGTGCCGGATCGGCGGACGCTGGTATCTCTTCTATCACCGTCAGTGCGGCCTCGACGAGTTCTCGCGTCAGGCGATGGTGGCGCCTGTCGAGGTCACTGTCGAGAAGGGAAAAGGGGGAAAAGTGTATATCAGCGAAGGGGAGTACACGTCAGAGGGATTTGAGACCGACGGCCTCGACCCCTTTGTCACATATCCCGCAGGCATCGCCTGCCATTATACCGGGTCGCAACCTTCGGTTGAAACCGGATGGCCGCACAAGAAATTCTACGGCTCATATATCTCTCCCGGGCGCTATGACGGCGACCCGGCCACCGCTCCCGACAGTGTCAGCCTTACGGTCAATCCCGTGGTTAACAATACCGACGGGGCTGTTACGGGATACAAATATTTCAACTTCGACAAAATTGAACGCGACAGGCCGCTGGCATTGGAAATCTGTCTGAAACCGCGTGGCGTGAAAGGCCGCATCGATATTCTTGCCGGCGACATATATGCCGAGCCGGTGCTGCTTGGCAGCATCGGGCTCCCCGGTAATGCCGGCGGTTGCTCGACAGCAGTCTATGAGGCTGCCACCGTGCGCGTGCCGCTTTCAGATTACGGCAGCCTCACCGGCAAGCAGCCCCTCTATTTCCGCATTGCGGCCGACGAGCCTGACGCATCAGTGGCCGACATATATTATTTCCGTTTCCTTCCGGCTGCGGATGATTGACAAGCCAACGGCGATGCGATAATGAGATGGTGTCTCACAACTCGGAAAAATCCCGCTAAAATGTAGGGATGCATGGTTTGTACGTTTGACAATGCCTTGATAATCAGGTGTTAAATTTTGATACGCGAACCGAGCCTCCCCGCAATATGAAACTCTGCAATCCCCTCTGATAATTGCAGTTTAATAAATTACGTTAAAGTTATGTTTTTAAGGAAATATTTCTGTAAATTTGCAAAGGTAAAAACACAGGCGGGTGCGGTGTAGCCGTGCCGACCTCTATGCAAATATAAATTTACTAAATATACTGAATTATGTCAAAGGTAACAGTTGTAGGCGCCGGCAATGTAGGCGCAACGTGTGCTAATGTGTTGGTGACTTGCCAGATCGCCGACGAAGTGGTTCTTCTCGACATCAAGGAAGGCGTGTCGGAAGGCAAGGCTATGGATATCATGCAGACTGCAAATATCCTCGGTCTCCAGAGCCGTCTGACCGGTGTGACAAACGACTACGAAAAAACAGCCGACAGCGACGTTGTGGTAATCACTTCAGGTATTCCCCGCAAGCCCGGCATGACCCGTGAAGAACTTATCGGCGTCAATGCAGGCATCGTCAAGTCAGTGACCGAGAATGTGCTCAAATATTCTCCCAATGCAGTTATACTCTGCGTCTCCAACCCGATGGACACCATGACCTATCTTATCCACAAGACATCAGGTCTGCCCAAAAACCGCATCATCGGCATGGGCGGCGCGCTCGACTCTGCCCGCTTCAAATATTTCCTGAGCAACGCCCTCGGAGCCAACGCCACTGAAGTCGAAGGCATCGTAATCGGCGGACACGGCGACACCACCATGATACCTCTGACCCGCTTCGCTGCCTACCGCGGTGTTCCCGCTTCCAACTATCTGTCGGAAGATGAGCTCGGCAAAGTTGCTGCCGACACTATGGTGGGTGGTGCTACCCTCACCAAACTTCTCGGCACTTCGGCATGGTATGCTCCCGGCGCGGCTTCGGCACAGGTAGTAGGCGCAGTGCTCCACAACCAGAAAAAACTTATCTCTTGCTCGGCTCTCCTCGACGGCGAATATGGCGAAAGCGATCTCTGCATCGGCGTTCCCTGCATCATCGGCAAGAACGGTATCGAGAAAATCGTTGAATTCGACCTCAATGACGCCGAAAAAGAACTCTTCCACAAGAGCGCGGAGGCTGTGCACAAAACTAACGCCGCCCTCGCAGGAGCTCTCTAAAAACCGTCAGATATGAAGATCGAATCAATGCTTATCGCCGTAGCGGCTGCGGCCTCAGTGTCGCTGGCAAGCTGCGCAGGCAAAGCCGACAGCGCCAAAGAAGACGCCAAAGAAGCCAACACTGAAGCTGCGACAGAAACAGTTGCCAACGGTGCCAAAGAGGCTATGCCCGTAGCCGTCATCATTGACTTCAACGCTACGTGGTGCGGACCGTGCAAACAGTTCGCCCCCATATTCGAGGCTGCAGCCGAGAAATATGCCGGCAATATCGAATTCCGCTCAGTCGATGTCGACCGCGAGCCGGAGCTTGCCGAGAAATATGGCGTGCAGTCGATACCTATGGTAGTGTTCCTCGACAAAGACGGCAATGTGCTCGACTCTAACGTAGGCTTCATGGAAGCTGTCGATTTCGAGCAGATGATTGAAAAATATCTATAAAAAAACAGCTGCATCAACTGCAGCGACCCAAAAGGCGGGACCGCACTCTGACAAGGGTGCGGCCCCGCCCGCTATAATAGGGCAGGGGCGAGGGCGTCTCGCCCTCGCGGTATTATAGGGATAATAGGCTTGCGGAAATGTAGGGCGCACGGCCCGTGCGCCCGTCAACATTCTGATTATTAACCAACTCAGTCGCACACGAACCGTACGTCCCTACAATTGAAGTTCAGCAGCGCCCTCGGCCTGTCGCCCTCTATAGCATAATCCCGGGCCGGGCGCACCGTGGTATATATCATGGCATTTGAAATTTTTTTTAGTTAGCGTGAACTTTCTCCCGCCACAAGACGTTTACGTCATAGGAGATTATTGCTCCGGGATTAAAGTAAAGCAGATTTTGTGTATTATGAAAACTAAAGACACCTCTGTCGCAAAGGTAGAGACCGTAAAAGATGAGATTGTGGTTGACAGCGCCGATGTGCGCAATGCCGAAGAACTGGCTCTGAAACGTGGCAAAGCACGTATCGAAGAGTCGGAAATCATCAGCGATGGCGAGGCCGGTTGCTCATGCAAGTCTGGCAAGCGGCACCGCGACCGATAGCGGCGGTAAATATCGCCGGTGATGACGGCAGTCGGGCAGCAGTGCCCGACGGGGTGTCGGAAACGTTAAGCGCCGTGACGAAGTGTGTCGTCACGGCGCTTAATGTTAAAAGTGGGTTATCGACCGTCAGTCGATAAGCACTTTCCTTGTCCGGTTGCCTTTGCGCTCGATATAGACTCCGGGCACGAGCTTGCGGGCGACGACGCGCACTCCGTGAAGGTTGAAATAATCCGCAGGACAGTCGCCGTCGATGAAATCGGCCGATACTTCCTCCACGCCTGTCACAACATCGTTCTCAAAATCGACATGTATCGGCGTTGATTGCCTGAGGCTGACAAGAGCGTATCCGTCGAGATTGTCGGGCAATTGCTCTGCACTGTATGTGCCGGCAGAAGTTTCAGGTGATGATTGCTCATCGAGAGCCGGATCTGGGATTACTGTGACCTTTGCCTCGTGTGTTCCAGTCTGCTGAATAATTATCGGCCGCATAGCTGTTGCAATATAAATTCTGACGGTAGACAGGATAGTACTCGCCGTCAATCTCGATTTTCTTTCCGGTGAATTCCATAGGCTTTCTGTTACCCCATTCGTAGAGCGGGGTGTCTTTTGTGTCGGTCACTGTTACGCCGTCGTCGCCGTAGACAGGGTCGCGCTGCCACAGGTGTGTTGTAAAAGCGCCGTTGCGCATCTCTTTGTCATAGAAATAGACAGTGTGTCCGCGCGGATCACTGTCCGACCACCATTTTTAGGATGCAGCCTGTAGCGGTGCTGATGCTGTAAGCAAGAATAATGCAGAGAATAGAGCTCTCCCGATTATTCCAAAGAATAAATTTTTCATGAAAAAGATATGATTGGTGTATAGATGAAATTGACTTTGATAAAAAAATTACTGTTTGACTCCACAAAGATATGTGAATGGCGTGTCGGGAGTTGAAAACCGGCCGATGCAATGGCATTCGGTTTGCGTAAAGATAGTGTCAATAGGCGTGGTTTTGAGAAAATCAGGGGATACAAACGGCGTACAAGCCATGCCGACAGGAGTTATTATGGTTCAAGCATAAATTGCAGTGCATGACAGTTTCAGTTTAATATTGCTGTGCGTGTGTCGCCGAACTCGGAGGAATGCCTCAAAAAAGTAAGGACGCACGGCTCGTGCGTCCGAATATTGTATCTGATAATCAATGTGTTGGCGAACGCACGAACCGTGCGTCCCCTCACGAATGATTCTGACAGTCAATAGGGAAACACAAAAGCCCTCGCGATCCGTTTTAGGAGCGTGAGGGCTTTTGTGTAATATACTGTAGTATTGCTATTTCTTTTTGCCGTTTTTATGATGGTATTTGAGGAGCTGCATTGTGAAATCGCGCTCTACTTTGCGAAGTTCGAAAAGCTGTTTTTTGTTGAGAATTTCATTGAATTTGTCATAATATTCTTTCTCTATGGCAGCTTCCTTCTCTTTGACTTCGATAAGGGTGCGTGTGGCCACTTCATATTCTATGTCGGTGATTGTGCCGTCGGGAGCATCGTATATGCGGGTCTCCAGAGTGCGGGCTTCGTCGTTGAGCGCCGTAATGGCGTCATCCATTTTGTCATAGAGATCGAAAAATGAATTGGCCTGTTCACGCGAAAGGTCAAGTTTCTGCTTGAAGTAGTTGTGTTTGTATTCGCGGATGTCGTCGCGAAACTGCTTGCGGTCGCGGTTCTGAGCCGAAGCGGTGGCCGAAGTGAGACATATCAATGCCACAAGAGTGAATATGGTGCAGATGCGTTTCATCAATATCCGGTTTTTAGCGTTGGTTATTGCGTTATATCGAGTCGTCGGTCATGAATAGGTATTCGGGGATTGTATCGAGGTCGGAGTCGATTGACAGAGGTATGTCATCTGACTGCATGTAGATATCCTCGATCAGCTCGTAGCGGTCGACCGTAGGGTAAACGTAATCGTTGACAAAGGTGACATCGTTGAGTGCGGTGAGCACTCCGGGATAGTTGTTGATGTCTGTAAGATCCGGTCCCGGCCCTGACAGCATTCCGAACATCTTCATCATGCACCAGATGCCGGCGAACATAGCCGCCATGTAGGCGTAAGGACGCATTTTATGCCAGAAGGTGCGTTTCGGAGTGTCGGTCTCCGCTGCGTCTGGCATGACATCTGGCAGTGACTCCGACATTTTAGCGATGAAACTGTCGAAGTAGCCCTCGGGAACTGTCATCCCCGAGCGTCTGCCTATTCTGTCAAGTATGTCGTTGGTTTCGTTCATAGAGAGATGGTGCTTTTGAATCTCTGGCCTCGTTGCCCGCCTTGCGTCAGGGTGTTGACGGGCGCGATTGGCTTTGTTGCAGTTATTGTTTTCCTTTTAGACTTTTAGTGATGAGAAAAGTTTAATCAAAGTCGGAAAAATATTGTTCGATTTTTTTGACAGCGAGGTGATATGAACTTTTGAGCGCACCCACCGATGTGCCGAGTATCTCGGCCATCTGTTCATATTTCATCTCGTCATAATAGCGCATGTTGAACACGAGGCGCTGCTTCTCGGGCAGCGCGGCGATTGCCTTGCGGAGCTCAAGGGCGAGGGCGTCGCCGTCCACGTTGGTGTCAGCCTCGATTGCGTTGATGAGCATTGAGGCTTCGTCGTCGATCGATATATTGTTGCGGCGGCGTTCTCGGGCTATGAATGTGAGGCTTTCGTTGACGGCGATTTTGTAGAGCCATGTCGACAGGCGGGCGTCACCGCGGAAATTGCCGAGCGATGTCCATGCCTTGATAAACGTGTCCTGAAGTATGTCGTTGGCGTCGTCGTGGTTCTCGACCAGACGGCGTATCTGCCAGTAGAGAGGCTCTGTGTAGGCGGCTATCACCTCGTTAAACGCGCTGCGGGCCGTCGACGCATCGCGCAGACGGGCTATGAGCTCGGGGGAGTCTTTTACCGGATCTTTTGACATGGCTGATGAGTTGTTTGGAAGCGTAAAAGTAATCAAATTTTTTTTATTACGCAATAATGACTAAATTTGTATCCTAAAAATTCTTACAGGTGAAAAAGATTTTGTTATGTTTATGCAGATGCTTGCCGGCGCTGGTTGCGATAACCGGTGCGGCGTCGGCGTCAGCCGTTGAGTCGGAATATCTTGACTCGGTTGTGGGGCTTGACGAAGTGTCGGTTTCGGTTATAAAATCGACATCGCAGGTGATGTTCCCGTCATCGGTTTCGGAATTGAATATGGACATGATAGAGCGCTTTGACATCGACGGTGTCAAGGGGGTCAGTGAGATTGTCCCGAATTTCTACATGCCGCAATACGGCTCGCGCATGACATCGTCGATCTATGTGCGCGGTCTCGGCACACGTATCGACCAGCCTATTGTCGCCCTGAATGTAGATAACGTCCCGATGCTCAACAAAGACAGCTATGACTTCACGTTTGCCGACATCGACCGGATAGAAGTGGTGCGCGGCCCACAGAGCATTCTCTACGGCCGCAACTCTATAGGCGGTGTCATTAACATGTCAACCCTGTCGCCGCTCAGATATCAGGGCGTCAGGGCGATGGCCGAATACGGCTCGGGTAATTCGTGGCGCGGAGCGCTGTCGGTATATGGCAAACTGTCGCCGGTGCTCGGTCTGTCGGCGGGAGGCTCGTACTATTCGACCGACGGATTTTTCCGTAACCTCTACACCGGAAAAAAGGTTGACACCGACCGTAGCTGGAACGCCCGTACCAAGCTCGCGTGGCATCCGTCCTCTTCATTTCTGCTTGAAAACAGCGCTTGGGTGTCGTCGACACGACAGGGCGGCTACCCTTACCAATCGCTTGCCACGGGCGAGATAAACCATAACGACACATGCTTCTATAACCGCACCACCGTCACAGACGGCCTGACAGTGCGCTATTTCGGCGATAATCTGTCGCTCTCGTCAATTACCGCGTTCCAATATATCAACGACAACATGACCCTCGACCAGGATTTCCTTCCCGAGGATTACTTCACTCTCACACAGAAGCGCCATGAATGGACTCTTACACAAGATTTCATCGTGAAAGGCTCGGCGGGTGCATACAAATATCTCGGCGGACTTTTCGGATTTTACAAAAGGGGCAACATGTGGGCGCCCGTAACATTCAAGGATTATGGCATAAAGACACTTATCGAAGACAATGCCAACACTCCTGGCTCGCCGATGCAGATAAAGTGGGATGAACGCTCGATGCTGCTTGCCTCTGACTTCGTGTCGCCCAACTGGGGGCTGGCCGCCTACCACAAAAGCGAGTATGACTGGGGTCGCTGGACGGCGTCGCTCGGCCTGCGTCTGGCATTCGAGCGCACCACTCTCGACTATCACAGCTATGTCAACACCGGCATGACTATCTATCGGCAGCAGGGGCCGGTGATGATACCGATAAAGCAGATACCGATAAATCTCGACCTTTCCGACAGAATGCACCTGACTTCGCTCCAGCTTTTGCCCGAACTGAAACTGTCATATAATTTCAACCGTCACACTGCCGTGGGGGTTGTGGTGTCGAAGGGCTACAAGGCCGGAGGATACAACACACAGATGTTTTCCGACATACTCCAGCAGAGCCTCATGGGCATGATGGGCGGCGAACAGAAATATGATGTCGATGAAATCATATCGTATGACCCTGAAAAAAGCTGGAACTACGAACTCAACGCTACAACCTCACTGTTTGGCAACACCCTCGATCTTGATCTCTCGCTGTTTTTTATCGACAGCCGCGACCAGCAGATGACAATGTTCCCGGAAGGGACAACTACCGGCCGCGTGATGGCTAACGCCGGACGCACCCACTCCAAAGGTGTGGAGATTTCTGCCGTGTGGCGCCCCGACAGCCATTTCACGGTCAATGCCTCCTACGGTCATGCCGACGCACGTTTCCGCCGCTTTGACAACGGCATTGTCGACTGCCGCGGCAATCATGTGCCATACGCCCCGGTCAACACGCTGTTCGGCTCGCTTACCTACCGCACCGACATCTCCTCGAAATGGCTCAAAGGAATAGAGGCAAATGCCAACTGCCGCGGTGTCGGACAGATTTACTGGGACGAGGAAAACACCGTCAAACAGCCCTTTTACGTACTTGCAGGCCTTTCCGTCAACTTCCGCACCGCAGTGGCAGATGTGGAACTGTGGGGCGAGAATATAACCGGCACAAAATACTCCACATTTTATTTCGAATCAATAGGCAACCGCTTTGTGCAGCGCGGCAATCCGCGACGTTTCGGCGTGACTTTCCGCTTTAATTTCGCAATGTGACATAACCCCCATACAATAATATGCCGCTATATGCGTTATCTATACTGCATGCATATATACGCATGCGTATTTAATTACTATTTTTTTATTTAATAACTATTTGACAACATGAAAATCATCAAAACATCTCTCATGACAATTGTTGCCGCTCTCGCTCTGACTTCATGCGACTCCGGCGACCCAAAACAGACTGTGCAGTACGGCTACGATAATAACATCACCTACGTGACTGACCGCACCGATAATACCACTGCAACAACCGAAGCTGCATATTATATCATGGACTTCGACGTGATAAGCGGCAAAGCCAATGTGGATATATCAAATCTCCGTCTGTCTGCCGGAGGCTCGCCGATACGTCTCAAGATCGAGCAGGCAACCTACGGACAGGACAAAGAGACCGGCGCTATCGTGATCAATGTGCCTAACGCGACTTCCACTGTCGGCGGCACATCTCACACGATAAGCAACTTCAAACTCTCACAGTCGATGGCCTATATCTCATCGCTCGGACAGACCTCCATCTATTATGCAGTGTCGTTTGAGCTAGACGGACGATATAATGTAGTGGCAGTGCAGAAAGCCGCATACCTCCCCGGCTCGACAACTATAACCCGCAACTCCGACGGAAGCGTTGTAAACAACACCAACCGCACATTCTACAGCTATGAGCTTGACCGCGACAAATCAACCGCCAGGGTTACTGCCTACTATCTTGACGATAAAGAAAACATATATCCACAGCTCGCTTTCGAGAATCTTCCTTTCACACTCACTTCTCGTGGAATTGAAATCAATGTCGAGGAAGATATTACTGCCAAGCAGCTCTCGACTACGGCACCTCCCTTCGTTGCCACAGCCATAAGCCTCGATTCACGCTACGACTCATCGACCCTGCTCCGCATCCGCACAGCTGACAATCTCATCACTGCCAGCCTCTCATACCGTGCCAAGAAGCAGTAATGATATATGGCTCCCCAAAAAACTACAGCGAGCACGCCCCGATAACGGCGCGCTCGCACTGTTTGATAGCGTTTCAAAACTCAGAAAAAAGCCATGCAAAAAGCAGGGACGCACGAGCCGTGCGTCCGAATATTATGCCTGATAATCAAAGTGATGGCGAATACATAAGCCATGCGTCCGCCAATATCCGGATCACCACCCCTTAATCTCAATCATGCAACCCCTGCATCCTACAATATGAAATTCCGTAGCACACCGCCCCCCACCCGGAGCTCCCTCCACCCGGAGGCTTCCGCAGGACGCCGATTTACACCACCCGCCTCAGTTCCCAGTCTACAAGGTATGATATTCTCCGCATTTTTGCGGAGAATATTTGTTCCTTTCACCGCAAATGTTTATTTTTGCTATCATGAGAAAAGATTTTAGGCATCAGAATTATATCTGGCAGCGAATTGATTGGCCTGACTTCAGATGGGATGCCAATGCTCTGCTTGAACCTTTGAGCAGGTTAAGCCGGGCACACGGTAATCTCAACGGGAAAATGTCGATGCTTGGATTTAATGACAAAAGCCGTGCGCTTGTGTCAGCAATGACTGACGAGTTGATTGGTTCTTCTGAAATAGAAGGCGTGTCGCTCAATCCGATGTCAGTGCGTAGCAGCATAGCCCGTAGGCTTGGTGTTGAATCGGATGGATTGCTTGTGGAAGATCATTATATCGAGGGGCTTGTCGACGTGATGCTTGACGCGATACACAATTGCTGGGAGCAACTGTCGAGCGAGAGACTGTTTGGTTGGCACGCCGCTCTTTTCCCCACGGGACGCAGTGGCATGTACAGGATTACAGTCGGAGGATGGCGTCAGGGAGAGGAACCTATGCAGGTGGTGTCAGGTGCATTCGGTAAAGAGAAGGTACATTATCAGGCGCCTCCGTCCGCCGATGTCCCATCCACTATGGATACGCTGATGGAGTGGGTAAATACTGCGGGACTCTCTCCCTTTGTGATGTCGGCGGTAGCGCATCTTTGGTTCGTGACAATTCATCCGTTTGATGACGGCAACGGTAGGATAGGGAGGACTCTTTCCGATATGCTCATTGCGCGTGCGGATGAGATCCCGGTGAGATATTACAGTATGTCGGCTGAGATAAACCGTAATAAGAAATCTTATTACGAAGTGCTCGAACGAACGCAGAAAGGAGATCTCGATATAACTGAATGGATGTTATGGTTCTTCTCGACACTGGAAGACGCGATAAACAGAGCCGTTTGTGGAGTGGAGCGCACTCTGCAGAAAGCTGCATATTGGGATAATCACCACAATGTAGAAGTGAACGAGCGTCAGCGAAAGGTGTTAAATCGGCTTTGGGATGGTTTTGAAGGAAAACTGACCACTTCAAAGTGGGCCAGGATATGCAGCTGCTCGCAGGATACGGCATTGCGCGATATCAATGATTTGATTGATAAGGGGATGCTTGTCAATAGCGGCGAGGGTGGTCGTAGCGCCAATTATCTGTTGCCGAAATAGGAGCATCAATGTAAAAAAATCGGTTGTTAAAATGGAATAATATAGGGTTCAAGCCTTCTCCATGCCCCCCACTGCTCCCCTCCACCCGGAGGCTTCCGCAGGACGCCGGTTATGCATAACCCCGCACGCCGAGTAGAGCGAGGCTTGCGGGGTTCCCGACAAACCGAACTGACGGCTTCCGCAGGACGCCGATTTACACCACCCGCCTCAGTTCCCAGTCTCACCTGTCTAATTCCAGCCCCCACACACTGTCACGGTATCCCCCCACTTGTTTGTAATAATGAATAAAGCGGTGTAGCTCACAGAGCTACGCCGCTTTTGCTGATGGTCGGGGTGACAGGATTCGAACCTGCGACCACCTGGTCCCAAACCAGGTGCGCTACCGGACTGCGCTACGCCCCGCCGTTAATCTGTCTGCAAAGATAATGCTTTTTTTTTAATTGTGCAATAAAGTTTTTCTGTTATAAAAACAAATAAAAATGTCAAGGTTCTCTCGACTACAAAGTTACAATCTCACAGTTATTATAATGCGTCAAAAAGTTACAGACCGACACACAAAATATCAGCGACTTTATTCCTTGGGTGCCGAGAGTATTGATCTGTATTCCTCGGGGTTGCCGAAGAGTTGGGCGGCACGTTCGACTGAACGGTCGAAACGTACTCCATAGGCCACTGCGCCACGGTTGTAGTAGTAGCGGCGCAGCAGTTCGGGCACAAGATATTCGCTGATGCTCTGGCGCTGGGTGTCAAGATCTTTGTCAAGGTCGTGCTGGAGCGATTTACGCAGCGAGGCAATCTGCTGCTCGACGTTTTCATCAAGATAACCCTCGCGCCGTGCTGATTTCTCGAGTTGGTCGAGTATCGTCTCGCACACTTTGTCATATTCGATTGTGGCAGGGTCGATTGAGTGTTTGAACTCCTCGTATATCTCGTCGGTCATGACGAATGTTTCCGGCGACGGTATCTCTGGATGTGATGCCGCATATTTCGTGGCGAAGTCAAAGTGATGGTTTCCCGCCACTATATTGTAGGTGAGGCGGCTTATTTCAGGATATTCGATCTTGATGTCAGGGGTTATGCCGCCCCCGTCGCGCACAGGGCGTCCGGCACGCGTGTGAAACACATTGGTGAGCGAGTCGGGAGTGCGGGCTACCGTGCCGTCAGGATTGCGGTGCGAGTAATCGATTGCCTGGATGAGGCGTCCGCTCGGTATGTAGTAGCGCTGCGTGGTGACCTTGACGATGCCGTTGTAGGGCAGGGGGAATGTCGACTGCACGAGACCCTTGCCGTAGGAGCGTTCGCCGATGATTACAGCGCGGTCGAGATCCTGAAGCGCACCTGTGACAATCTCGGCCGACGAGGCTGATCCGTCATCGATAAGCACAGCCAAAGGGGTGTCGGGCGCAACCGGAGCTGAAGTGGTGCGGTAGGTCTTTTCATTGGTGACAGAGCGGCCGCGTGTGCGGAGCACTTCGGTGCCTTTGGGCACGAACAGACTCACGATGTTGACCGCGCTTTCAAGGAGTCCGCCTCCGTTGCCGCGCAGGTCGAGCACAAGCCCCTTCACACGTGGATCTGCTATCAGTTCGGTCACCGCTTTTTTTACTTCCGGATATGATTTCTCGTTGAATGTGGTGAGCTGTATGTAGCCGACAGTGTCGCGCACCACTCCGTAGTAGGGGAGGGTGGGCACTTCGATTTTGGCGCGGGTGATGTCCACCGAAAGTGTGGTGTCCCCTTCGGCAAGCGGTCGGCGCACAGTGACGTGAAGTTTCGTCCCGGCCTGACCGCGCAGACGGTCACGCACTTTGTCGCTGCCGAGAGTGCGCACGGAGTCTCCGTCGATGGTGAGAAACACGTCGCCGGCTTTGAGACCGGACTTGGCCGATGGCGTTCCCTCCTGGGGCTCGGTGACGTAAGTCTCTTTGTTTTTGCGCTGTCCGATGTACGCGCCTATGCCTCCGAACTCGCCGGTGGAGATGGTGAGGAAATCTTCCTGCATCTCTTCGGGTATATATTCAGTGTAGGGGTCGATTTCATTGAGCATGGCGTTGATGGCCGTCGTAATCGACTTGTTGGCGTCGATTGAGTCGACATACATTGAGTTGAGCGTCTTGTATATCGAGGTGAATATGTCGAGGTTGCGTGAAATCTCTTTCTTATTGCCCTGGGCTGCTACGGCGGCGATGCCGGTTATTGCAGCCAGAGAGATGGCTATGATGCGTTGTCTCATAATCAGGAGTTTTGTGTAGTGTGTGGGTAAATCTCGGTCATTCGACCTCGCCGTTGAGAGCCTTGCGCATGGTGCGCGGTATCATGAACGAAGTGTAGATCTGTATGGCCGCCCCGGCAAGGGTGAAAGCGAGCCAGTTGCGTGTGGTATCCTTCTCGTAAAAAAGGAAGAATGCGGCTGCGCAGAAGAAAATCGCGCTCCACAGCTCGATGCGGTAGAGGCGTTTCAGGCGCACGATCTTGCCTTTGTAAGAGCTGAAAATACGCGCGATAAGCAACACTGCTGCTCCTGCGGCGAATATGTATTTGAATGTGTCGGGCATGTTGCCGTAGGCGGTCTCGCGTGCGCTGAGTATCGGTATCAGTGTTCCGGCAGCTATCATCAGCAGGCCTATTGTCGATGCTATAGTCCACACGGGCGCTGTTTTCGGCCCTGTCACGTCATCAATGCTGACTTTCCGTCCGGGTCGACGGTTGTTTTTATCTTTCATGTTCATTCTATAATATAGACATCCTCACCGGGCCGTTGCATCCCATATTTCTCACGGGCCACCCGTTCAAGCTCCTCCTTGTCGGAAAGCAGAAGACGGTTGAGCTCGTAATACTTGTTCAACGTGTCGCGGTTCTCTTTCTTTTCTCTTTCTAAACGTTTGATTTCTCCGTGAAGTTCACGAAGATGACCGTAGGAATTGTCATTGAAAAACAGAACGTAGACGTAGAGCGCCAGCAGTCCGACAAACAGCAGCGATATATATCTGCGGCACCAGCCGATAAACGAATTTTTCTGTTTTTTATCTTCCATACGGGTTCTGTCTCTCAATTATTTAACGGATCGTGACAGGCACATCTTCCGCCTGACATTGCCGATATTGGCGAAATTGTTCAGGGCGCGACCCATCCAATAATGCAAAAGTAGCAAAAATAATCCTTATTACCCCGCAGTTAACTATTTTTTATGCCGACCGACCAAAAAAGAATGCATAATAATTATCAGGGTGCAGATGGTGACATTGGGATATATAAGCGTAGAGCCGGAGACTCGGCGTTGTGATTACCATCGGGTGGAGACTGTGGAACGTGCGAGACTTGAATTACACAATATAGTGTCTTTGAGGCAGTAAGAGCTTTATTGCAAAATTTTCGGATGACAGAGGCAGAAAGATGAAATTTATGTTGTGAAAGTTAAAAAAACGGTTTATCTTTGCCGTGCATATCGCCTGTCGAAGCCCGATATGGGCAAGTGGGCGGGTGTGTACATTTTTTCAAGGAGCGTTTACACGCGCTCATTCTTGACCTATAGGAATCTCGCAAATTCTTTTGTCTGAGTCAGGAGTGAAGCAACGGTAGATGTCTCTCGGGTATGGTGTATACTGTCGGCTCCGCGAGGAGTCGGCTCTATCATATCATACAGCGTGAGGCTTCGACGTTGCTCTTTCTACTCAGACGGGCAATGCGAGAGCCTCTATAGGTGGGAAGAGCAACTGTACAGGCTTTCACGCTTCTTTTTTTTATAAACCAGTCAGTCCAATCCGGGAGGCCTACAGGACATGGTAATACTATCATGAAAGAAAACAAAAATGAGGAACTGCAATCACGCCGCAGCTTCTTCAAAAACGCCGCAAAAGCCGCGTTACCTATCATTGGTGCAATCGCATTAGCCAACATGCCGGCAATTGCCAAAGCGTCAAATTCTAGCAGCACAAGTTGTTCATATTGTGGCGGTGGATGTAAAGGTTGTGCAGGAACATGTGTCGGTACTTGTCGAGATGCTTGTACTGGATGCAGCGGATTATGTCAAGGCACATGTAAAGGTATGTGTTACAATTCGGGTAAATAATTCTCTTTTAAGTGGGGAATAAAGAAGTTTCAGAAAACTGAGTAGTTCTGATATTCCCCATTTATAAAAATGTAAAATAATGTTATTTAAACAAAGCGAAAGTATTTGGCAAGCACAGCAGACAAAAAATATTACATTTATTGTTACTAAAGATTGTCAATTAGCTTGTAAATATTGCTATTTAGTTGGAAAAAATTCTCATGAAAGAATGTCTTGGCCTATAGCTAAAGCCTCCATAGATTATATCTTATCACATTCATATGAATTTCCTGAGAAATCAGTTATTTGGGATTTTATTGGTGGTGAGCCATTTTTGGAAATAGACTTAATTGATAAAATCTGTGATTATATAAAATCTGAATTGTATCGATTAAATCATCCTTGGTTTGATTCTTATAGGTTTTCTATAACTACAAATGGCATTAATTATAATAATGACAAGGTGCAGAATTTTATAACAAAAAATTTGCATCATCTTTCAATTACAATAACTATTGATGGAACGAAAAAGAAGCATGATCTCAATAGGATTTGGAAAGGAGAGGGAAAAGAAAAAGGTAGCTATGAAGATGTTGTAAAAAATTTGCCATTATGGCTGTCGCAATTTCCTGACAGTTCAACAAAGGTCACAATAAGCAGTGACGATATTCCATATATTTGTGAAAGTGTATTACATATTTATTCTTTGGGGGTCAAAAGTGTAAATATAAATGTGGTTTTTGAGAACGCATGGAAGCACGGGGATGATAAACGGTTTGAAAAACAGCTTTTAAGGTTGGCGGATGAAGTTATTGACAGAAATTATTATAAAGAATATTATTGCTCATTTTTTGCTGAGAGTCTTGGGAAGCCATTAGATTTAGAAAAGGATAATCAAAATTGGTGTGGGGCTGGTAAAATGATGTCGATTGATGCCGCAGGTAATTTTTACCCTTGTACACGATTTGCTGCATATTCTTTGCGGGAAAAGAAACCGATTATTATAGGTAACGTAAATGATGGGATAGACAGCAATAAACTACGTCCTTTCCTTACTCTTGACCGAACGACGCAGTCACCGCAAAAATGTATAGACTGCGAAGTGGCAAGCGGGTGCGCATGGTGTCAGGGTGAGAATTATGATGCGGCCGATACGGATACTATCTATCAGCGTTCGACGGCGATATGCAAGATGCACAAAGCGCGCGTCCGTGCCAATAACTATTATTGGAACAAGCTTTTCCGAAAGCTGGAACTTGAAGGTCGCCGTGAGGAATACAACGCTACACACAAGAAACAAACTGAAAAACCATGCTGAAATATCTGATAATACCATTGGCTGATGACTCGGTGTCATTCTGCCACTATGAAAGAGGAAACAAGTCTGACAGACTGATAGATATGGAAACGCTCAAAAATGCTATATTTTGGGCGATGACAGAAAATCTGAATGTGCAGTTCGTATATCCCGACAAGGAAATACCGTCGGCTTACAAGGCGATTGTCGAGACAATAGACCATGCCAAGAATGTCGGTTCGCATTGCGAGGATAAGGTGCTGACCGATGAGGCGGATATTGTGGTTTTCGACGGTTGGAATGACCTTGACACGTTCAAATGCCAGTCGGGAAAGAGCTATGTGGTGCGTACTGACAAAGCAGACCTTTTCGATAATGCCGACGTAATTAAATCTTTATTTCCTAAACTTGACAGACTTGTTGTTGTCATCACTGACATAGACAAATTTCAAGAGTCGGATTTTCAGAAATATGAGGCATTGTTAAATGCTATGATACCCATAATCAAAGAGGAATACGGAAAAGGGCATTCACTGCACTTTAATCTGCTTACCGACAGGATGTTTCTCGACAAGATGAACAACTGCAATGCCGGCGATGAAACCATCACGCTTGCTCCCGACGGCAAGTTTTATATCTGTCCTGCATTCTATCTTGACGGCAGCAAAACGGTCGGCGACCCGGTAACCGGGCTCGATATAAAAAATCGACAACTTTACCGCCTCGACCACGCTCCGATTTGCCGCAAATGCGATGCGTGGCAATGCCGTCGTTGCGTATGGCTTAACCGCAAGACCACGCTTGAAGTCAACACTCCGGGGCACGAGCAGTGTGTCGTAGCTCACATCGAACGCAACGCCTCGCGCCGTCTCCTCGATGAAATCAGAACTTTGGGCGAGTTCCTTCCCGAAAAAGAGATTAAAGAAATAGATTACCTTGACCCGTTTGAAATAATAAAACAATGAAAAATAAAAAAGGTACAACAAGTAAAAAGTACCATATATTAATAGTATTTATATTGTTTGTTATAGGATTTTGTAGTTCTTGGGCTCAACCGAGAGGAAAATTTATATACAGCGGCTCCTACGATTACAATGGACGTCAAGTCCCCAAACAGACCAATTATAATACTCTATTCGTTACACCTTATCAATCCGCTAATCAGACATGGCTTAAAGTAAAGGGTATTACGCAATCTGGACAACAATATAATTTGCCCTCCAATTCGGGACGATATGTCTTTAGAAAATATAAATCAGGTCTTTCGTTATATGATTGGGAAGAGCAATGTCTTATTGTAGAAAGCAATCAGACTGTGATTCAATTTTATAGAGATGTTACGACTGGAAAATATGATGAGTTTATTTATTTTGGGAACTAATTATAGTATAATTTTACAATGAAAAAAGTAATAGGAAAAGTAACAGAGCATGAACGCAATGAGATACAGACGCTTTTCGAGCGCCGCAACGGCCTCGCCGAATTGGCAAAGATACTTACTGCTGACAATGCCGAGCTGTATGAGCGTCTTATAATGGACATGGGAGAGACTGGCTCGAAATTTCAGAACTGGTGGGACTCTATGTCACAGAAGTATCAGTGGGAGAGTGCCGAAGGCGGCCATTGGGAGATAAATTTCGATACGTGTGAAATCGTGTTGGTGACACCTGAATAACTTTGTGCGATTATGATTACAGCTTTTATTGGAACTACGGAACTGCTGCTCATAGGCGGATTGGCATTACTTCTCGTCGGAGGGAAGAAACTTCCCGAGATGATGCGCGGACTTGGCAAAGGCGTACGCGAGTTCAAGGATGGAATGAAAGAAACTTCGTCGGAGGTTGCGCCCGACGGGGAGCCATCGGAAACGTGCGCCCCGGTTGATGATAAAACAGACACAAAGGCGTGACAAATATGTCGTCGGATGAACAGATGCTGACGTTCGGAGGGCATCTCGGTGTCCTCCGCAAGATGTTGAGGCGGGTGCTGGAGGTGACGCTGGTGTTTGCCTGCATTGTCTTTGCATTGAAAGATATCACATTCTCGGTGCTTCTGGCGCCGGGGCAGTGGGATTTCTGCACTTACCGGTGGCTGGAGCGTATTGTCGGTGTTTTTGACCCCGGGTTCAGCTTCGAGGAATTTCATGTCGACCTTATCGCAACGGATTTGTCGAGCCAGTTTATGACGCATATCTCTACGTCGATTTATTTAGGGCTGCTTTGCGCTTCACCGTTCATAGTCTACGAATTGTTTAAGTTCGTATCGCCGGCGTTGCTGGAGAGCGAGCGGAAATATTCGGTGAGGATTGTGAGCATTGTCTATCTGCTGTTCGTAGCGGGCGTGATGATGAGTTATTTCATATTGTTTCCGATTTCGTTCCGTTTCTTAGGCACATATTCGGTGGCCGACAGCGTGCACAGCACAATCACGCTCGACAGCTATATCTCCACATTCGTTACGCTCACAGTCATGATGGGGCTTGTGTTCCAGTTGCCGGTAATAGCGTTTGTGCTCGGCAAAATGGGCATGGTTCAGTCAGCGTATCTTGTCAGATACCGCCGGTATGCGTTCCTGATTATCTGCGTCGTGGCGGCGATAATCACACCTCCGGATATAATGACCCTTGTGCTTGTCGCTGTCCCGCTTTACATGATGTATGAGGTGAGCATCCGCGTGATCCGTTCAACCGAACGTCACCGGTTGGAAAGGCAATAGGGCAATTTTGAATTTCGGGTTCCGGTGCATAATCTTTTTGTGTGGCGGTGTGACAAATTTTTCGTATTTTTGCGGGGATGTTCGGGTGTATTCCCCGGCATTTTGATGATATGGAATTTGAATTCAATCCGGATATAATCTATTCGCATGTCGCGCAGGCTTTGGCGGGAGCCGGTCTGCTGGCGGCTTTGTATCTGATATTTGTTTATCGGCGCACTATTGTCAGTGTGGTGAGACACCGGCGCATGTCGTCGAGACTTGCCGCGCAAGGGTCGCAGCGCCAGATACCGGCGCTGTCGGTGATTGTCTACTGCAAGGACAGCGCGCGGGCGCTCGAGAGAATGTTGCCCGATGTGCTGGCGCAAAATCTTGATGTGCCGTTTGAGGTGATAGTGGCTACTGACGGACGCAGCGAGCATGCTGAGGACGTGGTGACACTGCTTTCGGCTCAGCATAAGAATTTGCGTATGACCTATGTGCCCGACGAGGCTCATGCTCTGTCTCGCAAGAAACTGGCTGTGACGCTCGGCATAAAGGCCGCCAGATATGATTATGTGGTGCTCACGGATGCCAATGCGCAGATTGCGTCGTATGACTGGCTTAAACTTATCGGACGTCATTTTGCCGATGGCAAGGATGTGGTGATCGGTTCGGCGTTTCCGGCTGGCGACAGGCGATTGCGCGGCATGGGAAATTTCAATATGCTTGCCGACAAGGTCACTTATCTGTCAAGCGCTCTGGCCGGAAAGGCATACCGTGGCTCGGAGTGCAACATGGCGTTTCGAAGGCAGTTGTTCTTCGACAACAACGGTTTTACCGATTCCGTCGGCCTGCATCATGGCATCGACGATATCTTTCTGAGTCATATCGTGCGTCCAGGCAATTATGCCGTGGAGCTTTCGGGGCAGACTCAGGCGGGAATAAATGTCGACTCAGTGACAGGCGACTACCGTACGGACAGAGTGCGGCATGAGTTCACAGGGCGTAAACTCAGCCATTGCTACCGCAGGCTTATGGGTATAGGCTCGCTGCTTATGTGGGTGTGGCTCGGAGTGACGGTGGCGGCAGGCGTTGTGTTTATGCCTGAGGTGCTTCCGCTGGCGGCGTTGCTGTTTGTGGGAGTGTTATGGATTGTGCTGACAACAGTGGCGTGGTGCAAGGCGGCCAAGGCGTTGCATGTGCCGGTAAAAGGCTGGCTTGTGCCGGTGTATATGTTCATGCGTCCGCTGTCGACGCTTTATATGAGACTGAAAGGACGTATGCACCGTTCGGCCAATTATACGTGGGCCAAACCGGTGTGACGCACAATGACTGAAATGTTATGGCAAAACGGAGAAAGACAAAGGGTTATATGACGCGGCAGGCTGCCCGCCGCCGCAAACGCAGTTCGACACGACGGTCGCTCGTGCTGCTTCTGGTGGTAGCGGCGATATTCGTCGGAGCCCGTTATATGCTCAACCAGCACCGCACGTCAGCCGGCTTGCAGCAGATTGACAATCTGACCTATGTGCGCACGGCTCCTGGGCTTAAGGAGCAGATTATCAACTACAAGGGTATGACGGTGTCTTTTAACCCCGACCTGCACATACCAAACTGGGTGGCATGGGAACTGACTGCGGAGGAAGCGCTAGGCACCGAGTCGCGTTCCGATAAATTCTATTATGATCCGGATATAGAGGGATGCGCCACGCCGCAGGATTACACCGGCAGCGGATATGACCGCGGACACATGGCTCCTGCCGGTGACATGAAATGGGACACGGAAGCGATGGAGGAGACTTTCTGCATGACAAATATACTGCCACAGGACGGCTCTCTCAACCGCGGCACGTGGAAAAAAATCGAGGAGAAATGCCGTGCGCGCGCAGCGTCAGACTCGGCCGTGATAATAGTGTGCGGACCGGTGCTGACCGAGGCGCCGCGCGAATATATAGGCGGCACCCGAGTAGCCGTGCCGCAGCGTCTGTTCAAGGTGGTGCTCTCGCCGTGGGCCGACACTCCGCAGGCGATAGGTTTCCTTATGGATAACGGCGCAGTGCCCGGAGGAATGCAGGCCGCGGCAGTGACCGTTGACGAGATAGAGGCTCTGACCGGCCACGATTTCTTTTCCACACTGCCTGACTCCATCGAAAACCGTCTTGAGTCGACAATCAACTTTACTCGCTGGAGCCGGCTGAAATGACAGCCCGGCCAAATGATATACAATCATGACAATGACTGAACAGAATAATACGATATGCGCTATATCCACTCCGTCGGGAGTGGGGGGTATAGCGGTAATCCGCGTGAGCGGACACGATGCAATAGCGATAGCCGACACTTTGTGGCAGGGTAAAAGCCTGTTAGAGGCGGCTTCGCATACGGTGCACTACGGCAGCATAGCAGACCGTGAGGGCAATATAATAGATGACTGTGTGGCAACGGTTTTCCGCGGTCCGCGGTCGTTTACAGGTGAAGATGTCGTGGAACTGTCGGTCCACGGCTCGGTATACGTGCAGAAAGAAACCGTCAATGCCCTGTTGTCAGCCGGAGCCCGGCTTGCCGAACGCGGCGAATTCACCCGACGGGCATTCGCATCCGGAAAGATGGATCTTGCGCAGGCCGAGGGTGTCGCCGACCTTATTGCATCGCGCAGCCGCGCGGCGCACGACATAGCGGTCAGGCAGATGAGAGGCGGCTTCTCGAAGCGGTTGTCGATGCTGCACGACAGTCTGCTCGAACTTGCTTCGCTTCTCGAGCTCGAACTCGATTTCTCGGAAGAGGATGTTGAGTTTGCCTCACGCCGGAAACTATATGAGCAGGCCGTGGAGCTGCGTGACGAGATACAGCGTCTTGCCACATCTTTTGACAGTGGAAACGCCATCAAAGAGGGGATACCTGTGGCAATAATCGGCCCGACTAACGTGGGGAAATCGTCGCTGCTCAACGCCCTCGTAGGCGATGACCGGGCAATCGTGTCAGACATACACGGCACCACGCGCGATCTCATCGAAGACACCGTCAACATCGGAGACTTCACATTCCGTTTTATCGACACAGCCGGCATACGCGACACATCAGACACGGTGGAGCAGCTCGGCATTGACCGGAGCCGCCGAGCAATCGGGCGCGCCGCGATATTGCTGCAGGTGATAGATGCAGTAAATCCCCGGACGATAGAGTATGCCGACAATATCGCCGGCAGTCAGCATCTCATCACTGTCATCAACAAGACTGATGCCGCATCGTCAGACAAGGCAAAGGCCATCGTAGGTCAGACAGAAACAATCGTAGAGGTATCGGCCCGCACCCACGACGGCATTGAGCGCCTGCGCGACACCCTCACCGGCATAGCCCGTACACTTCTCGCCGGAAGCGGAGACATAATAGTCACCAACGCCCGCCACTACCAGGCTCTTACCGCCGCACTCCCCCCGCTCAATCGCGTGATTGACGGCCTGACCGCCAACCTCTCCGGCGACTTCATCGCCCAAGACCTCCGCGAAGTCCTCCACCACCTAGGCTCAATAACAGGCTCAGTAACAACCCAAGAAATCCTGACCTCAATCTTCACCCGCTTCTGCATCGGAAAGTAATTAGTTGATTATCAATGCGTTATGTTGATATTAATTGACTGTTACCGAACGATAAAACTTAAATCTTACAAGAACGCCTAATGCTGATAACAGTCAGTGTTAGGCGTTTTTATGCACTATTTTGTACGGATTTTGTACGACAGCGAC